>Ga0209066_10001778_pt1 | contig 27751 bp, 22 predicted proteins | sample All_14_2_FD_187198 | JGI IMG/M metagenome (GOLD analysis project Ga0209066, IMG submission 187198) | Freshwater microbial communities in response to fracking from Pennsylvania, USA - Allegheny Zone_MetaG_DW_15 (SPAdes) (version 2) ...
AGCGATGGCTTCACGACGGTGACGCGGGCTGCGGCCAGCGCGACAGCCCCTTCGACATTGACGCAGGCCGATGCAGGTTCCATCCGCTTTGTGGCAGGTGCAGACACCAAGTCAGCCGATGTGCTGCGCACGTCAGACAGCGCCACAGGCGACCTTACCGTGGCGGCGGGCAAAATGATCCGCACCACCAATGGCTCGATCGATCTGGCCGCCAGCCACGACATCATCCTGACGGCAGGCAAGGACAGCACTGAAGCGCAAGCCGTGGTGTATGTGGCAGGCCGCACGGCCGACGTGCTCGCCAACGACACATCGAAGGCCATGCAATCCAAATGGCAGCAGTTCACACACCAGGGCGGCAATGTGAGCCTGACGGCCGGACACAACATCACCGCGCCGGCGGCCACGCAAGGCTTTGGCAACTGGTTCCTGCACACGGGTACCACGGCCAACACGGTCGCCTGGGCGTCGGCCTTTGATGCCTTCAGGCAGGGCGTGGGCTCCATGGGTGGCGGCAACGTGCGTGTGGTCGCTGGCGGCGAAATCCGTAATCTGGGTGTCGTGGCACCTACCAGCGCCAGAACCTACCGTGAAGGCAGCAATGCACCCGAGCAGTTCATCGAGAACGGCGGCGATGTGTTGATCCGCGCCGGTGGCGATGTGGCAGGTGGCATGTTCTTTGTCGGACGTGGTCAGGGTGATATCGAAGCGGGTGGCGCCATCGTGAAGGGTGACGTCAAGGCCAGTGCATTCACCAATGTCAAGGCGCAAGAAATGGCACCGGTGCTGGGCTTGATGGATGGCCAGTGGCATGTGCAGGCCCAAGGAGACGTCAACCTGAGCGCGGTCTACAACCCGACAGCGCTGGACTCGACGAGCGCAGCCACCAGCAACACCCGTGTGCCCACCACCAGTGCTGGCAGCTACGTGACCTACAGCGACAGCGCCGGAGTATCACTGAGCAGCGTGACAGGTGACGTGAACTGGCGCAGCGATTTGACGCTATCGTCCGCCGGTGTGAACACATCCGTCCTGCTGAACTTGCATTCAGAGTTCAGCCCTGCTGCGGAGAAGCTGAAAGTGGCGAACAATTCGGAGGCTGCCCGCAGAGCGTTGATGCTCGGCGCGCCGATTCTGGAGGTGACGTCCTACAACCGTGACGTCACCTGGAAATTCGGAGCGGACGATTTGCTGCTGTCGCCCTCGGCACAAGGGGACTTGCGCGTGTATGCGGGGCGAGACATTGAGTTCGGTTCGGGCGAAAACAAAACGTCATTCGTGACCAACGTGGCCATGCTTGACTTTGATTTGTCAAAACCGTCGCCATCGACGGCGGGCGCCACGACACAACCGGTTGCCAAGGGGTCAGTCGATTGGAGCAAGGCCCAGCCTACCAATGGCAAGTTGGATGCCTTGCACCGTGGTGATACGCGCAGGTCCTTGATCTTCGCTGGGCGCAATATGGCAGCCAACAAGGTCACGATCGAGCTTCCCAAGCAAGTGGACATGCTGGCACTGGGCAACATCAAGGACATGGGCGTACGCGTTTTCCACAACCAATCAACAGATGTGAGCCGCATCCAGGCCTTGGGCAACCTGACTGGTGCGTCCAATCCTGTTCTGGACGACGGCCGAAGTGAAGGCCTCATCCAGCTGAACGGCCCCGGCGAACTGCAAGTGCAAGCCGGCCGCACCCTCGATCTGTCGTCCTCTGCCGGCATCGAGGCCACAGGCGCAGGCGCCACACTGCGCGTGGCCGCCGGCATGAACAAGCAGGTGGATGTTGACGCCATGGTGTCGGCCTTCCTGGGTCAGGACGAACAAGCCCGCGCCGCCCTGGTCCTGGAAGTCGAAACCGTGCTGAACCTCAAGGGCCTCAGCTACGAGCAGGCGCTGGCCTACTTCCGCGACATGACACCCGCGCACCAGACTGCGTTCTTGCAGCGCAAGCTGGTGCTGCCCAAGTTCGCCCGGCAATACGTGAGCGACGATTCGGCCAAGTCTGATGTGGCGTGGTCCTGGTATGCGCAGGCCGCAGGACAGAACGAAGCTGACCTGGGCTCGGCGGCCTACCAGGAGTATCAAACCGCACAGCGTGCCTTGGTGTCCTATGTTGAAAGCACCACGAAGCAGTCTGGCCTGAGCTTTGCCGATGCGCTCACGCGCTATCGCCAGATGACGCCCACCGAGCAAGCCACCTTTGTCGACAAGAAGAAGACCGTGTCTGCCGAAGCGGCCATGGCCTTCCTGGCGGCCGCGTCCACCAAGCCTTACGCACAGGCCTGGGCCAGCGTGGCCGCAGCCAACCAGCTGGACGTGAGCGACGTCACCTCGCCGGTGTTCAGCCGCTTCATGGAAGACGTGCTGCTCAAGGAAGTGCAGCGCCTGGGCAGCGTGGCCTCGGCGGTGGCCGACTCGGCCAACCCGCTCTTCAACCCGCGCCGTGCAGCCGTGCGTGATGCCATCTGGTCCAGCGTGAGCAAGATGGCCACCATCGCGGGCCTGGACCGTGGCTTCGTCTTCAATGGTGACCTGGACTTGTCCACCAGCAAGGTGCACACGAAGGGTGCTGGCGGCATCAACTCGGGCCGCATCGACCTGTTGGTGCCAGGCGGCCAGGTGCTGGTGGGCTCGGCCACGGCCACGGCTGCTGATCGGGCCTCGGCGGCCACACGCGGCATCGCTACTTACGGCGGCGGCAGCGTACGTTCGTACTCGTCGGGCGACTTCCAGGTGGCCTCGCAGAAGGTGCACATCGTGGGGTCGGGTGACATGGTCTTGTACTCGTCCAAGAGCAACATCGACTCAGGCCGTGGTTCCAACACCGCCGTCACCGTGCCACCCAAAGAGGCGGTGGACGATGGCTACGGGGTTTACAAGTGGCTGGCAGGCAAGGCCACCGTGGGCAGTGGCATGGCCATCTTCCAGGATGACCAGGGCCGACGCGAGGGCAAGATCAGCCTGCTGGCACCGCGCGGTGAAGTGCGCGCGCTCGATGCCTTCATCGACGCCCCTTCGGTGGACATCGCCGGCCCCGTGCTGGGCGCTGACAACCTGAAGGGCAGCGTGGCAGGTGCCGCGGCCGCGCCGGCCGTGACAGTGAACCTGACCGTCAACAGCGGCCTGGGCACCGAGACGGCGGCGGGCCAGGCTCAAGAGAGCATGGCGGCCAAGCAGGACAAATCCAAAGAACGCAGTTCGCTGCTGACCGTGGATGTGCTGGACATCGGGGGCACAGGTGACGCCCCTGCCGCCAAGCCCGACGCCGCTCAAAGCTGCAAGGACGGCAAGGCCTGTCCCAAGTGATGAACCCCCTTGCACCGGTGGTGCAGGGGATTCATTTATGACAAATCAAAGACGGCAAACATGGGCCATGCGTGGCCCTTTCGGCCTACGGATCATGTGTCATCAGGACACATGCTTTCGTTAGCATTTGCCGTTGTTCTCGAGCCCGGTAGATGCCATGAAAGTTGTCAAGAAGTCGCTGTTGATCGCTGCCCTGTGCGGCGGTTTGTTCGCCACCTCCGCACAGGCCTGGTGGGACGCTGCCTATACCCAGCGCACCAAGGTCACGCTGAACACCACGGCCCAGGGCGTGGAAACCAAAGAGGCGCTGTCTGGCCTCGTGGTCCCGGTGAGGCTGCATTCGGGTAACTTCGATTTCCTGTCGGTCAAGCCTGATGGCGCGGACATCCGCGTGGTGTCGACCGATGACAAGACGCCTTTGAAGTTCTGGGTCGAGCGCTTTGACGCCGCCAACGAATTGGCGGTGATCTGGGTGCAGGTGCCCTCCGTGGCCCCTGGCACCGACAAGAACAGCATCTACGTTTACGCGGGCAATGAGCAAGCGGCAGCAGAGCCCGTGAACGCGGCCGTGTTCGATGGCGCCATGCTGTCGGCGGTGACCTTCTCTGAAAAGGCAGGTGAAGCGGCAGACGCTTCTGGACAGGTCAAGAGCGCCCAGGCCGTGGCCCGCGAAGTCAATGGCCTGATCGGTGGCGCGGCCAAGCTGGATGGCACGCAGCCCCTGAGCTTCATCAGCGACAAGCTCAAGGCGCCAGGCAATGGCCCCTACACCGTGAGCCTTTGGGTCAAGCCGGATGCCGCGCAAGGCAGCCTGATCAAGCAAGGCCCCCTGAACGTGTCGATTGAAGCGGGCAAGGTGGTGGCCACGCTGGGCACCCTCAAGGCTGAAGGCGGCAACCTGCCTGCCGCCGCGTGGGCCCATGTGGGCGTGGCGCTGGGTGCAGGCAAGCTGGCCTTGTATGTGAACGGCGAGCCCGCTGCGTCGGTGGATGTGCCCACGGCAGGCGCGGCCATCGAAGGCCCCTTGCTGGTCGGCGAAGGCCTGGCTGGCTTGGTGGACCACCTTGAAGTGGCGGCCACCGTGCGCAGCGCAGACTGGCTCAAGCTGGCCAGTGCCGCACAACGTGCCGATGCCAAACTGATTGTGGCTGTTACGCAGACTGAAGAGTCCGCCAAGGCCGAAGGTGGTGAAGGTGGCGAGGCCGGGCACTTTGCCATCCTGGTCAACAACCTCACTACTGACGCGTGGGTGGTCATCATCATCCTGGGCATCATGTTTGTGGTGGCCGTCTGGGTCATGTACGACAAGGCCGTGCTCGTGGGCCGTGCCGACAAGGACAACACCAAGTTCCTCACAGGCTTTCGCGGTGCCCAGGACGTGTTGACTGTGCCCACGCAAGGCATGAAGCATTCGCAACTGGCACGCCTGTACAACGCAGGCCTGCGTGAGCTGCAAAAGCGCAAGGTGGGTGAGGCCGGTGCCGCGCCGCTGTCGGGTGCCTCCATCGACGCGGTGAAGGCCGCCATCGACGCCGACCTGATCCGCGAGAGCCACACTCTGAACAGCAAGATCGTGTTGTTGACCATCGCCATCTCCGGTGGCCCCTTCCTGGGCCTGCTGGGCACGGTGGTGGGCGTGATGATCACCTTCGCGGCCATTGCGGCGGCGGGCGACGTGAACGTGAACGCCATTGCGCCCGGCATTGCCGCAGCCCTGTTGGCCACCGTCGCCGGTCTGGCCGTGGCCATCCCAGCCCTGTTTGGCTACAACTACCTGGCTGCACGCATCAAGAACATCTCGTCTGACATGGGCATCTTTGTCGACGAGTTCGTGACCCGCGTGGCTGAGACCCACGGCGCACGCTGATCGGAATTGAGCCATGTCTGGTGATGTCAAAGGCGATCTGCAGGCGTATGACGACATCAACGTCACGCCCATGCTGGACCTGGCCTATGTGCTGCTGGTGGTCTTCATCATCATGACCACGGCGTCGGTGCAGGGCGTGAAGGTGCGCTCACCGCTGACCCAGGCAGCCAACAACCTGGCCAAGCCGCAGACGCGCGGCATCACCATCACAGCGGACGGTCAGGTCTACCTCGACGCCTACCCGGTCAGCCTGGACCAGTTGCAGTCCAGCCTGGCGCAGTACAAGGCGGCGAACCCGAACCTGCCTGTGGTGCTCAAGGCCGATGCGGCCACGCAATACGACAAGGTGATGGCCGTGCTGGAAGTGGCCAAGCGCCTGGACATCACCGAGATCGGCCTGGCCACCAAACGCATCCAGTAAGGAAAGCGTCGATGCAAGTTCATGACGAAGCCAAGCCCTACGACTCGATCAACGTCACGCCGATGTTGGACCTGGCCTATGTGCTGCTGGTGGTGTTCATCCTGATGACCACGGCATCCGTGCAGGGTTTGACCATCAACATGCCCAAGCCCAGCAACAAGCCGAGCACGGAACAGCACGACCTCAAGGTGGTGCAGGTGATGCCGGACGGCGCCTTGCTGGTCAACGGTGTGCCTGTGGGCATGGAGGAGCTGGAAGGGCAACTGGCCCAGGCCAAAGCCCGTGATCCCAAGATGAGCGTGGCCATCAAGGGCGATGCGCGCGCGCACTACGAGATGGTGGTGGCCGTGATCGACCTGTGCAACCGCATCGAAGTGCCCATGGGCCTGATCACTTCCCGCATCGGTACCTGATATGTCTGCCACCCTGAACGTGGATGAGCTGCCGCAGGCAGACGACGAAGCCACCTGGAAAAAGCCGCTGATCCTGGGCGTGGTGCTGCTGGTGCTGGGTGGCCTGGGCTACTGGGGCGTGTCGTCCATGAGCCACCAGTCGGCCGGCCCCAAGAAGCAGACCGTCAAGATCGCCCTGCTGCCTGACACGCCACCCCCACCGCCTCCGCCCAAGGTCGAAAAAAGAGTCGAGCCCGACAAGAAGGAACAAGCGCCTCAGCCCGATGTGCCCAAGCCGCAAGTGGCCCCGCCAGAGCCGCAGCAGTTGAAGATGGACGGCCCTGCAGGCGATGGCCCCAGCGCCTTTGCCTCAGGTTCGGTGAACAGCGAATACAAGGGCGGCGAGATCGGCTCGGGCATCGGCGGCGGCACGACCAACCGCATGCAGTTCGCCCTGTTCTCCGGCCAGTTGCAGCGCCATATCCAGGCGGCATTGGCCAAGGACCAGCGCATCAAGCTGGGCGACTACCGCCTCAACGTGCAAGTCTGGCTCAGCCCCGGCGGTGACTTTCAAAAAATCGAGCTGCTGAGCTCGTCGGGCGACGCCCAGACCGACGAACGCCTGCAAGCCGCTTTCAAGCAGATGCCGCCCATGCGGGATGTGCCCGCTGATTTGCCCCAACCCATTCGCTTACGCATCACCAACCGGATGACGGGTTGACATCCGTCCAGACGTCATGAATTCCTTGAAGAAAATCTGCCTGCCGTCTCTCACGGCCCTGAGCCTGGCCTTGTCTGCCGGCATGGCGCATGCCGACGAACGCGCCTCGCTGGAAGCCTTGCGCCAGACCACCCAAGCCCTGATCGACGCCCTGGTCGACAAGGGCGTGTTGACGCGTGAAGTGGCCGACAGCATGCTCAAGCAGGCGCAACAACGCGCCAGCACGGCCGCTGCAGACAGCGCCAGCGCCAAGCCCGAAACCTCCGCGGCAGGCAAGCCAGTACAGCGCGTGCCCTATGTGTCGGAAGCGACGAAGGCGCAGATCCGCAACGAGGTCAAGGAAGAGATCCTGACCCAGGCCCGTGCCGAGAACTGGGGTTCGCCCAATGCCGTGCCTTCATGGGTGAGCCGCTTGAAGATCGAAGGCGACATCCGCTATCGCCACCAGATGGACACGCCCGACGGCGACAACACCCCGGCCACCACCTACGCCGGTGTGGTCAAGGACGGCAGCACGGGCTTGATCCGCGCGCTGGACCTGGCCACGTATGACGGCAATGGCGTGGTGCAGTCGAGCACCAATGACAAACGCTCACGCGAGCGCCTGCGCCTGCGCTTGGCCCTGACCGCCAAGGTCAGCGACGAGGTGGGCGTGGGCGTGCGCCTGGCCACGGGCAATGCCACCGACCGCGTCTCCACCAACCAGACGCTTGGCCAGGACTTCAACAAATACCAGCTGTTCGTGGACCGCGCGTTTGTGCGCCTCACGCCCCTTGACGGCGTGGACCTGACCCTGGGCCGCGTGCCCAACCCCTGGTTCAGCACCGACATGGTCTGGAGCGAAAACCTCAACTTTGAAGGCGCTGCGGCCACCGCGCGCCTGATCAACCCCGACGCCGCCTTCGAGCCCTTCGCCACAGTGGGTGCCTTCCCCATTCGCGACAACGCGCCCCCCACGCGCTCTGACCGCTGGCTGTATGGCGCGCAGGTGGGCACGCTGTGGAAGGCCTCGTCACGCACCCTGGTCAAGCTGGGCCTGGCCTACTACCAGTACCACAACATCGCAGGTCAGGAAGACAAGGATTGGTCCGTGGGCACGGATAACGTGCTCGTGCCCGGCGCCAGCTATGGCCAGTACGCTTACAAGAGCGGCCTGGTCCAGCGCGGCAACACCCTGTTCGAGACCAACCCCTATCTCCCGGGCGTCACGGGCATCCCGCTGCAATACGGCCTGGCTTATCAGTTCAAGCCCCTGGTGTTGACGGCCTCGGCCGAGTTCCAGCACTTCAGCCCCTACAGCCTGTTGGGTACCTTCGAGTACGTGCGCAACACGGCCTTCAGCCAGAAAGACTTTTTGCACCGTGCTGGCAGTTCGTTTACCGGCATCGAGGCCGGTGGCGACCCCAATGGCTACCACCTCAAGCTGGGCCTGGGCAAGGCCGAGGTGCGAGAAGAGGGCGACTGGCAAGCCTCGGTGGGCTACAAGCATGTCGGGTCGGACTCGGTGGTGGACGCTTTCACCGACAGCGACCTGGGCCTGGGCGGCACCAACATCAAGGGCTATACGCTGGGCTTCCAGTACGGCCTGTATCGCCAGACCAGCATCGGCGTGCGTTACCTGTCTGGCAAAACCATTGACTCGCCGATCAACGATGCCGTCGACGCCAAGTTCGGCGTCAGTACCCTGCAGGTGGACCTGAATGTGCGCTTCTAAACCTCAAGCCATGTCGCGATGCAAGGCGGTGCTGCTGGCCGGGCTGATGGCGGTGGCCTTCAGCGCATCGCACGCCGCTGACAAGGACCAGGAGCAAATGAAGCGCTTGAAGCTTCAGATGCGCCAGTTGCAGCAAACACAAAGCAGCTTGCAAGAGGCGCAGGCCAAGGCTGATCAAGGCAAGCAAGAGGCTGAAAAGGCCCTCAAGAGTGCGTCGGCCGAACTGCAAGGTCAGCGTCAGGCAGCTGGTGCCAACGCCCGCAAAGCTTCTGCTTTGGCGCAGGAAGTGGCCACCCTGAAAGAAGAGCGCGCCCGCTTGACCGAGCAGGTGCAAAAGCTCACTCAGCAGTGGCAGGAGACCACGCAGGCTGCACAGCTGAGCAAAACCCAGTACCAGCAGACCGAGGCTGATCTGAAGGGGCAGCGGCAGAAGCTGACCGAGCGCATCGAGCAATGCTCGGCGCAGAACATCAAGCTCTACCAGCTTGGTGGCGACTTGCTCAAGCGCTACGAGAACAAGGGTGTGCGCGAGGTGCTGTCAACCGGCGACCCCTTCTTTCAGTTTGCGCGCGTCGAACTTGAAAATGTCAAGGCCGAGTACCAGGACAAGCTGGACGCGGCCAGGCTGAAGCCTTCGACACCTTGATCACCGACTGACGCCCGAGGGCGTGGCATGCGCGGCATGAGCAAGCGAGCAACAGGGCAGGGCCAGCCCGCAGCGACACCCGCTTTGGCACAGCAACTTCAGCTGGCATGGGCGCTGTTGCAGCGTGGGCAACTGCAAGAGGTGATCTTGTGGGGTGAGCAGGCAGTCCGTGGGCCGGGCGCCAGCGTGCAGACCTACCTGCTGCTGTCACGTGCCTGGCGCATGAGCGGCCGCCCTGACCTGGCCGAAGCCCATTGCCTGGCTGCCCTGGATCGATTCAGTGGCGACGTTGACCTGATGACCGCATTGGCCTTGGCCCAAAGGGAAGCGGGCAAGCCCGATGCAGCCGAGGCCACCTGCCGCCGCGCCTTGAGCCTGGCGCCCACGGCGCTGGCCTTGCACCAGAACCTGGCCAATCTCTTGCAGACCAAAGGCGAGCTGGATGAGGCCCGGGCCAGCTACAAGCAGGTGCTCGCCCTGCAACCTGGGCACGCGCTGGCGCACTTCGAGTTGGGCAATGTGGCCCGCAAGATGGGCGATGCACAAGAGGCCTTGCAGCACTACACCCTGGCCCTGGCTGATAACAGCCAGTTGCAACCCGCCTGGCAGGCCCTGGCGGCCTTGCATGAGGCCCTTGAGCAATGGGCGCCGGCCTCGTCTGCATGCCATGCGGCCTTGGCTTTGAAGGCCGATGACGTCTCGTGCTGGTTGATGCTCGCGCGCGCATCACAAGCGCAGGGGGATGTGCAGCAAAGTCTGGCCGCGGCGCGTGAGGCGGCTCGCCTGGCGCCGGGCGCCGCCCAGGCCTTTCATTTGCAAGCACTGGCCTGGCGTCAGATGGGCAGGGTGGATGCATCGCTGCAAGCGGCTCAACAGGGGCTGGCCCTGGCGAGCGACCCGACCCTGCGTGCAGAGTGCCTCTTCCTGCAGGCCGCGGCCCAGTTGGATCTGGGTGACCTGCAAGGCGCTGCGCACAGTGCCAGCCAGTTGACGGCGGCAGCGGCCAACGCGGCCCAGCAGGCCCTGGTGTGTGATGTCTTCGCCGCCATCGCGACAGCCCGTGGGCAGATCGACGAGAGCATGGCGCTGTCTGGACGCAGCATCGAGCTGGTGCCAGACCGCATCGAGCCAAGGCAATGCCTGTGCGCGGTGGCCCAATATCACGGGGACCTGGATGGCGCGGCCTTGCGGCAAGTGGCCCAGGACGCCATGCAGCCTCTCAACGCGTCCGCGGCGTCTGCGGACTTCAGCAACCCACGTGTGCCCGACAAGGTCTTGCGTGTGGGCTACCTGTCCGGCGATTTGCGCCGCCATTCGTGTGCGTTCTTTCTGGAGCCGCTGTGGCAGCACCACAACCCCGCCGAGGTGGAAGTGGTCGCGTATGCCACCAGCAGTCAGCAAGACGAGGTCACCGACCGGCTCAAAGCCCTGGTGCACACCTGGCGTGATGTCGGGCACTTGAGCGCGGACGAGCTGTGTCAGCAATGGCGCGAGGACGGCATCGACATCCTGGTGGACCTGTCCGGGTTCACCCAGGGCGGGCGCCCACAGGCGCTGGCTCAACGCGCGGCACCTGTGCAGATGGCCTGGCTGGGCTACCTGGGTACGTCCGGTCTGAAGGCCATGGACCATCGCCTGAGCGACCCCTGGGCCAACCCGCCCGAACACGATGGCTTTCACACCGAGGCCATCGTGCGGCTGCCGCGCCCCTATGTGTGCTTCAAGCCGGATCTGAACGCACCGGCTGTGTCGCCCTTGCCGATGCTGCACAACGGCCATGTCACCTTCGGGTCTTTCAACGTCTTGCAGAAGGTGAGCCCGGCGTGTGTGGCGGCATGGGCTGGCGTGCTGCGGCGGGTGCCGGGCTCCCGCCTCGTGCTCAAGGCGATGGCGCTGGCCGACCAGGCTGCCCGTGATGCCTTGCTGCAGGCCTTCAGTGCCCACAGCATTTCGCCTGAGCGCATCGAATGCCTGGCCTGGGTGGACGATGCCGCGCACCATCTGAGTCTGTATGGCCGCATCGACGTGGCACTGGATACCTACCCGTACAACGGCGTGACCACCACCTGCGAGGCCCTGTGGATGGGCGTGCCGGTCGTCAGCCGCGTGGGCGATGCCCTGGTGTCCCGGCAAGGTCTGTCCTTTTTGACCGCCGTGGGCTTGCCCCACCTGGCCGTCACGGGTGAGTTGGCGGTGGCGGATGCTTGCTCGGCGCTGGTGGCCGACTCGCACGCGCTGTCCGACCTGCGCGCGGGCATGAGGGCGCGCATGCAGGCCAGCCCGCTGATGGACGGGCGCGATCTGGCCCTGCACGTCGAAGCGGCTTATCGGGCAGTCTGGTCAAACTGGTGTGCTGGCGGCTTGTGACCGTGACATGATGGTGTGAGGCCAAGCTGGCCTTGCGAGCCTGGACACCCGATGACCATCAAATTCAAGTCTCAAGCCACCGGCGACCTGCTGATGCTGCAGGCCTCGGCCGAAGCACTGCTGCAGGTGATTGGCAAAACTGCCGCCGCACCAGGTGTGCTGGTGCCCCAGGACATGCCCGGCGCCCTGCAATTGCTCAAGGATCTGCCCGAGCCCGGCTCGCCGCCACCCACGGAAGACGGCGCAGAGCGCGAAGGCATCGAGCTGCCCTTTCCGGACGAGGCCGTCAGCCTGCGTCAGCGCTCCTGGCCCCTGATCCGCATGATCGAGCAGGCATTGGCCGAAGACAAACCCATCGTCTGGGGTGTGTGATCTGTGACTGCAGTTGTGCGCTGCAGCAATCCTGAGGCATCATCAGGCACATGCCTGATCAAGTCACACGCCTGTTCGTCATTCGCCATGGCGAAACCGCCTGGAACCTCGAAACCCGCATCCAGGGCCACATCGACATCCCGCTCAACGACAAAGGCCGCTGGCAGGCCGAGCGGCTGGCGCTGGCCTTGCAGGACGAGGGCATTGAGGCCATCTACAGCAGCGACCTGCTGCGCGCGCAGCACACGGCCGAGGCCATCGCCCGGGCCACGGGCCTGCCCCTGACCTTGGACACGGCTTTGCGCGAGCGGCATTTTGGCCGCCTCGAAGGCAAGACCCAGGAAGAGGTGGCCGCGCTGTGGCCCGAGGAGGCCCTTCGCTGGCGCCAGCGCGACCCGGCCTATGGCCCGGAAGGTGGCGAGACCTTGCAGGATTTCTACGCGCGCTGCGTGGACGCCATCACGCGTCTGGCCAGCCAGCATCCCGGGCAGGCCATTGCCCTGGTGGCGCATGGCGGCGTGCTCGATTGCTTCTACCGTGCGGCCAACCGCGTGCCTGTCGAGGTGCCGCGCAGCTGGAAGGTCACCAACGCCAGCATCAACCGCCTGCTCTACAGCCCGGAGGGCTTCAGCATGGTGGCCTGGGCCGATGACGCCCATCTGGACGATGACCTCGTGCTGGACGAGTCGTCCGACGGCGCCGTGGCCCGCTCATCCTGATCACGCGTGCGCGGCGCCCGCCCGGGCACGCAGCCCGTCCAGGTACAGGTCGATGCTGCGCGCGGCCATCTCGGTCAGGTCAAACAGGGTCTGGTCCAGCATCCAGGTGTGGATCAGGCCATCGACCAGGGCGAGGTAGGTCACCGCCATCACGTGGGCAGTGGGTTGCACGGGCAACTGGCCCAGGTTTTGCGCCAGCTCGAAGGTGGCCTCGATGTGGGCGCGACACGATTTGTGCACATCCAGGTGCCGCGCGCGCACGCCGAGCAGGTCGTCCACATATTCCACCTTGTGGGTGGCGATATCGAACACGCGGTGGGTGCGCGGGTCGTGCGCGATGCGCTGCAGCGCGTCCAGCATCGTGCGCTTGAGCTGATGCAGTGGGTCGGGCGCGTGGGCGGTGTCGATGGACTTGAGCGTGTCCTCCATCGGCATGGTGGTGCGCGACATCATCGCGTTGAACAGCTCGGCCTTGTCCGCGAAATGCCAGTACACCGCACCCCGGGTCACCCCGGCGGCCTTGGCGATCTCGTGCAGCGAGGTGCGGGACACGCCACGCTGCGCAAACAGCAGCTCGGCCGCGTCGAGCAGGGCCTCGCGGGTCTGTTGTGCATCTTCTTTGGTGCGGCGCATGAGAGGTCGTGGAAAACCGTGAAGTCTGAGGGTGATTGTCGCTGATTTCAAAACATACATACATTGATGTATGTATACTCGGGTCGTATATTGTTGACCAGGCAAGTATTTAAGAGGTGCGCTATGGCATGTCGTGATGTGACGGTGAATGAGGCTGACAACCAGGATGTGGCTCGCCGCCCCCTTTTCCGTCAACCCAGGAAAGACGATGTGCTGCGCTGGGCGGCCAATTCGCTTGGTTTGCTGGCCTTGTGCGCGCTGGTTGCCGGCCTGCTGACCGGTTGCGGCAAGAGCAGCGACCAGGCTGGTGCGGCCGGTGCCAAGCCAGGCGGCATGCCGCCGGCGCAAGTGGGCGTGGTCACCGTGCAGCCACAGACGGTGCCGGTCATGACCGAACTGCCAGGGCGCCTCGAAGCACTGCGCACGGCCCAGGTTCGGGCGCGCGTGGCGGGCATCCTGCAGCAGCGCCAGTTCACCGAAGGCGCCGACGTGAGGGCCGGCCAGCCCTTGTTCCAGATCGACGCCAGCACCTTCAAGGCGGCGCTGGACAGCGCTTCGGCCTCGCAGGCCAAGGCCGAAGCCAATCTGGCCCAAGCCACGTCCCTGGTGGACCGCTACCAGCCGTTGCAGGCCGCTAAGGCCATCAGCCCGCAGGAATTCCTCAACGCCCAGGTGGCGCAGCGCCAGGCACAGGCTGATGTGGCCTCGGCCAAGGCCGCCGTGCAGACCGCCCGCATCAACTTTGGTTATGCCTCGGTGACGGCGCCGATCTCGGGCCGCATCGGTCGCGCTTTGGTGACCGAAGGCGCGCTGGTGGGGCAGGGCGAGGCCACGCCATTGGCGGTGATCCAACAGGTGGACCCGCTTTACGTGAACTTCACGCAGTCGGCCAATGAGGTGCTCAAGCTCAAGCAGGCGCTGGCCGCCGGCACCATCAAGAAGCTGGGCAAGCAGGCTGCGGCCGTGAGGGTGGTGCTGGACGATGGCACCGAGTACCCCTTGCAAGGCAAGCTGCTGTTTTCTGATCTGAGTGTGGACGCGACCTCGGGCCAGGTGTCGCTGCGCGCCGAGTTGCCCAACCCCCAGGGCATGCTGCTGCCCGGCATGTATGTGCGCGTGCGACTGGAACAGGCTGAAGTCGAAGGCGGCATGCTGCTGCCTCAACAAGCCGTGACGCGCAGCAACCAGGGCGATACCGTGATGGTGGTGGATGCCGAAGGCAAGGTCAGCCCACGGCCGATCAAGCTGGGTGGCGCGCGCGGCAACCAGTGGATCGTGCTGGGCGGCCTGAAGGCCGGCGAGCAGGTCATGGTCGATGGCTTCCAGAAGATGATGAACCCCAAGGCGCCTGTGAAGGCCGTGCCGTGGACACCGCCACAGACGGCGGGTGCCGCACCGGCCGCATCCGCCCCGGCATCGGCCGCCGCTTCACGCTGAGAGGAGCGTCGTCATGTCACGCTTCTTCATTGACAGGCCCATCTTTGCCTGGGTGATCGCGCTGTTCATCATCGTCTTTGGCGGTGTGGCCATCACGCAGTTGCCCATTGCGCAGTACCCCACGGTGGCGCCGCCTTCGGTGGTCATCAGTGCCACCTATCCCGGCGCGTCGGCCAAGACGCTGGACGAAAGCGTCATCAGCGTCATCGAGCAAGAGCTCAATGGCTCGCCCGGTCTGGCCTACATGGAGTCGGTCAGCCAGGCCAATGGCTCGGGCTCGATCACCGTCACCTTCGAGACCGGCACCAACATCGACCTGGCGCAGGTGGACGTGCAAAACCGCCTGTCGCGTGCCACGCCGCGCCTGCCTGCCGCCGTGACGCAACAAGGCGTCAAGGTCGACAAGTCGCGCAGCAATGTGCTGATGTTCGTGATGCTGTCATCCAGCAACCCGGCCTATGACCCGGTCGCGCTGGGTGACTACGCCTCGCGCAACATCCTGCCCGAGTTGCAGCGTGTGGCCGGCATCGGCCAGGTGCAGCTGTTTGGTACCGAGCGGGCCATGCGCATCTGGGTGGACCCGGCCAAGCTGGTGTCCTATGGCTTGAGCCTGTCAGAGGTCAACGCGGCGATCCGGGCGCAAAACGCCCTGGTGCCAGCAGGTGCCCTGGGTGACCGCCCCAACCTGATCGACCAGACCCTGACCGCCACCGTGGTGGTCAATGGCCAGTTGGAGAGCGCCGAGCAGTTCGGCAACATCGTGCTGCGCGCCAAGCCTGATGGCGGCACCGTGCGCATCAAGGACGTGGCCCGCATCGAACTGGGCGCCCAGACCTATGGCACCTACGCGCGCCTCAACGGCAAGCCTGCACTGGGTATGAGCGTGCAGCTCTCGCCCACCGGCAATGCACTGGAGTCGGCCACCCTGGTCAAGGCCCGCATGGCCGAGTTGAAGCAGTACTTCCCGCAGGGCGTGGACTACTCCTTCCCCTATGACACCTCGGGCTTCATCAAGATATCGATCAGCCAGGTGGTGGAAACGCTGCTGGAAGCGGTGGCGCTGGTCTTCCTGGTGATGTACCTGTTCCTGCAGAACTTCCGCTACACGCTGATCCCAACCCTGGTGGTGCCGGTGGCCCTGCTGGGCACTTTTGGCGTGATGTCGGTGGCGGGTTTTTCGATCAACGTGCTGACCATGTTCGGCATGGTGCTGGCCATCGGCATCCTGGTGGACGATGCCATCGTGGTGGTCGAAAACGTCGAGCGCCTGATGGCGCAAGAAGGGCTGTCACCTTACGAAGCGACCAAGAAGGCCATGGGCCAGATCAGTGGCGCCATCATCGGCATCACCGTGGTGCTGGTCTCGGTGTTCATCCCGATGGCCTTCTTCGCGGGCTCGGTGGGCAACATCTACCGGCAGTTCTCGTTGTCCATGGTGGCCTCGATGCTGTTCTCAGCCTTCCTGGCCTTGAGCCTGACGCCCGCCTTGTGCGCCACGCTGCTCAAGCCCGTGCCCAAGGAGCACCATGAAAAGGGCGGCTTCTTTGGCTGGTTCAACCGCTTCTTCACCTCGACCACGCATGGCTATGAAAGCCTGACGGCCAAGCTCGTGCGCCGTGGTGGCCGCGTGCTGATCGTCTACGTGCTGATCGTGGGCGTGGTGGGCTGGTTGTATGTGCGCATGCCCTCGGCCTTCCTGCCCAATGAAGACCAGGGCAACCTGATCGTCAATGTGCAACTGCCGCCTGGTGCCACGGCACCGCGCACGGAGGCCGTGATCGCCCAGGTTGAGGACTACTTCCTCAAGCAGCCTGAAGTGCAGTCTGTCGTGGGCGTGGTGGGCTTCAGCTTCTCTGGCTCGGGCCAGAACGCCGCGCTGGGTTTTGTCACCTTGAAGGACTTCGACGAGCGCAAGGGCGAGGCGCATTCGTCGCAGGCACTGGCCAAGCGGGCGTTTGGCGCCCTGATGGGCATCCGCGATGCTTTCATCTTCCCGCTGAACCCGCCGCCGATTCGCGAACTGGGCAATGCCACGGGCTTCTCGCTGCGCCTGCAGGACCGGGCCGGCCTGGGCCACGATGCCTTGCTGGCCGCGCGCAACCAGTTGCTGGGCCTGGTGAGCCAGAGCAAGGTGGTGACCGGCGTGCGCCCCGATGGCCTGGAAGACGCACCGCAGCTGCAACTGGACATTGACCGCGACAAGGCCTATGCCCTGGGCGTGAGCTTCGATGCCATCAGCGCGACCCTGTCGACCGCTCTGGGTTCGTCCTATATCAACGACTTCCCCAACCGTGCGCGCCTGCAGCGTGTGGTGGTGCAGGCCGATGCGCGCTCCCGCATGCAGCCCGAACAGCTCCTGCAGATCAACGTGAGCAACAACCAGGGCCAGAGCGTACCGCTCTCGTCCTTTGTGACCACGCGTTGGGTCACCGGGCAGATGCAGGCGGTGCGCTACAACGGCTACCCGGCCATGCGCATTTCGGGTGACGCGGCGGCGGGCTTCAGCACGGGGCAGGCCATGGCCGAGATGACCGAGCTGGCCGCCAAGCTGCCTGCGGGCATCGGCATTGAGTGGTCGGGTCTGTCGCGTGAAGAGCGCCTGTCGGGCTCGCAAGCCACGACCCTGCTGGTGTTCTCGCTGTTGGCGGTGTTCCTGTGTCTGGCCGCACTGTACGAAAGCTGGTCCATCCCGTTCGCGGTGATGCTGGTGGTGCCGCTGGGCATCCTGGGTTCGCTGCTGGGTGCCAATGTGCGCGACCTGCCCAATGACGTGTTCTTCAAGGTGGGCCTGATCACCATCATTGGCTTGTCGGCCAAGAACGCCATCCTGATCATCGAGTTTGCGCGTGAGCTGCAGAACAAGGGCATGAGCCTGCTGGACGCGACCTTGCAGGCATGCCATCTGCGCTTCCGCCCCATCATCATGACCTCGGTGGCCTTCATCCTCGGGGTGTTGCCCCTGGTGCTGGCCAACGGTGCGGGTGCCGCCAGCCAGCGCGCCATCGGCACGGGTGTGATGAGTGGCATGATCGCCGCCACGGTGCTGGCGGTGTTCTTCGTGCCTGTGTTCTTTGTGGTGGTGCGGCGTTTCTTCCCGGCCAAGCCCCCCCGTAGCGAAGCGGCCCAGACCGATGCGGAGCCTTCTCATGACTAAGCCTTTTGCCCATCCCCTGAGCCGGCCCGCGACCTGGTCGGTGCTGGCAGCCGCTGCGCTGCTGGCCTTGTCGGGCTGCTCGCTGACGCCCACCTACGAGCGCCCGGCGCTGGCGGTGCCGGCCCAGTTGCCCGCTGAGGCAGGGGCCTCTTCTGCACAGGCGGCAGATGCCAAAGCCGTGGCCGAGCTGCCCTGGGTCAACTACTTTCCGGATGCGCGTTTGCAGGGCCTGATCCGACTGGCCCTGGACAACAACCGCGATCTGCGCGTGGCCGTGCTGAACATCGAGCAACTGCGGGCGCTCTACCAGATCCAGCAGGCGGACCGTTTCCCCACGCTCAACGGCAGCATCAGCGGCACGCGTCAACCTTCGTCTGTCGCGCCGTACCCGATCACCACCAACGCCACTGCGGGCTTGACGGTGTCGGCTTTCGAGCTGGACCTGTTCGGTCGCGTCAAGGCCTTGAGTGAGGCCGCATCAGCCCAGGTGCTGGCCTCTGAAGAAGCCCGCAAGACCACGCACATCAGCCTGATCGCGGCTGTGGCCAATGCCTACTACGCCTTGTGGGCCGACCGCTGGCAGCTCAGCCTGAGTGAGCAGACTTTGAAGACGCGGCAAGACTCGTTCAAGCTGCAGCAGCTCAAGTTCGACAGTGGCGTGCTCAATGAACTCGACCTGCGCTCTGGGCAGTCGCTGGTTGAGGCCGCCCGCATCACGCGTGCGCAGGCGCAGCGCCAATGGGCGCAAGACCTCAATGCCCTGAACCTGCTGCTGGGCAGCTCTGCGCCCGCTGACCTGCTGCCGCCCGTGCCCAGCATCAACATGCTCGATTCGGGTGCCAGCAAGGACAGCCAGGCCGCCGCCTTGATCGTGACCAGCAGCCTGTGGCCTGGTCTGAGCGAGTTGCCAGTGGGGTTGTCGTCTGAGGTGCTGTTGCAGCGCCCTGACGTGGCTCAGGCCGAGCAGCAGCTCATCGGCGCCAATGCCAACATCGGTGCCGCCCGCGCTGCGCGTTTCCCGCGCATCACCCTGACGGGCAGCGCCGGTGTGGTCAGCGATTCCTTGTCCGGCCTGTTCAACGACGGGCGCACCGCCTGGAGCTTTTCGCCGGCCTTGACCTTGCCTATCTTTGACGCGGGCCGCGTGCAGGCGGGCATCGACTCGGCCAAGGTCAAGCGCGACATCGCTGTGGCCCAGTACGACAAGACCGTCCAGGCAGCGTTCAAGGAAGTGGCTGACGCTCTGGTAGCCCGTCGCACCTATGCCGAGCAGGCCGAGGCCCAACTGGCCCAGGCGCAGGCTGAGGCGGCCCGCTTGCGTTTGTCGACTTTGCGCTATGACTCGGGTGTCGCCAGCCAGCTGGACCTGCTGGATGCCCAGCGCAGCCTGTTTGCCGCGCAGCAGGGCTTGATCGCCTCGCAACTGGCCCGCCAGCAGGCGCACATTGGCGTCTACAAGGCGCTGGGTGGTGGCTGGCGTGCGGCCGATGAGCAGGCCAGCGCACCAGTTAGCGAGTCAGGCAACACGCCGAAGACCGCCTCGGCTCAGTGAGTGGTGTGTTCGGCAGTTGCCTCGGTGGCAGCCCGCTGCGCCGACAGCCGCTCGACCAGCCGCGCGCCCAGCTTGCTCACGTTGTTGAGCGACAGCAGGTGCGCGTGCACCCAGCCCAGCGCACCCGAGGCAAACAGCGTCTGCACCGCATCGGGTGACAGGGCGCGCAGCCTGGCCTCGTCAATGACCTTGAAGCCATTGAGCGTGATGTTCTCGCCATTGATCTGGCAGTCGATCGTGCGCTCGACCAGCAAGCCCAGCTCGGCCACGTGTTGCGCGAAGCGGGCCGTAGCCTGCATGTCCTGGTGGAAAGACAGCAGGAAGGTCTGCAACTGCTTGAGGTAGGGCGTGTCCTGACCTTGCGCGTCAAACAGGGCTTCGCCTTCGGCCTGGCCCAGGCCATCGAAGGCCTCGTCGATGCACATGGTCAACTGGTCGCTGCCGGGTTGTTCGGCCAGCACGAAGGGGTAGCGTCGCACGAAGGCGGGCACGTAGCTGTGCGCCGCCCAGTCTCCGGCCTCGTCGATGAGCAGGTTTTCCTTGTCGCGCAGGCCCACGACGGCGACCATGGTGTGTTGCTCGCCAGCCTGCACGAACACGCAGGGGTAGTCCAGCGCGGCCAGCGGCAGCTCGGTGGCGGCCAGCAGCATGGCGTTGGTCGCGCGTGCAAAACCGAGCCGGCCTGGCCCCTGGTGTATGCGCACCTGACGGTGTTGCGCGCGGTCAATGGGCACGAGGCGTTCGTACATCAACAGAGTGGTCATGGCGGGTGGTCGGCGTGTAGTCGGCCTTTGGTCGACGGATGTGCGGTGAGGCACGGTGGCGAAAAGCATAGTCCATCTGGATGACAGATGTTGTCGCGATAATGTGCGGCTGTGAACACCTTGACCTGGCGCGACCGTCGCGCGCTCTACCTCGACCTGATCCGCTGGAACCGCCCGCAGGGCTGGTTGCTGCTGTTGTGGCCCACCTTGCTGGCCATGTGGCTGGCCGCAGGTGGCTTTCCGGGCTGGCATTTGCTGCTGGTGTTCACGCTGGGCACGATCCTGATGCGCAGCGCGGGCTGCGCCGTCAACGATGTGGCCGACAAGGATTTCGACCTGCATGTGCAGCGCACGGCGCAGCGGCCCATCACCAGCGGCAAGCTGTCTGTGAAGGAGGCCTTGGGCGTGGGGGCCGCACTGGCCTTGCTGGCCTTTGCCCTGGTGCTGAGCACCAATGCGCTGACCATCGGCCTCTCATTCGGTGCGCTGGCGGTCACCATCGCCTACCCCTTCACCAAGCGCTTTTTTTCGATGCCGCAGGCCGTGCTGGGCGTGGCTTTCAGCTTTGGCATCCCGATGGCGTATGCCGCAATCCAGCAGCAGGTGCCCAGCGTGGTGTGGTGGTTGATGGCGGGCAACCTGGGCTGGGTGCTGGCCTATGACACCGAGTACGCAATGGTCGACCGTGACGACGACCTCAAGATCGGCATCCGCACATCGGCGATCACGCTGGGGCGTTTTGACGTGGTCGGGGTGATGGTGTTTTATGCCCTGTGTCTGGTCTGCTGGTATGTGGCGGGGCAGCAGTCGGGCCGGGGGCTGGTCTACAACGCGGCACTGGTGCTGTCAGGTGCGCAGGCTGTGTGGCACGGCAGCTTGATCAAGGGGCGTGTGCGCGAGGACTGCTTCAAGGCGTTCAGGCTCAACCACTGGCTGGGTTTGACGGTGTGGCTGGGCGTGGTGCTGGACACGGTTGTGTTGCCTCGCTGATCTTTGCTTTTTAGCGGGGGGCGTTTGCGTTTGGTGATTGGCGCAACGTGATGGCGGCGGCGAGTGCCTGCTCCGGCCCTGGCTCACGGGGTTCGACCTCGGGTCGCCAGGTTCACCCCGTCAACACGAGCCTGCCCTCGCCACCAGCCAGGACGCCGTGAATGGGGCCTGCGCAGGCACTCACCACCACCATCACGCGACAGGTTGAGGCATGCCGCGCCTACCTGGTGGCACGCCACCAACGGTGCAGGGTCTGGCGGATTGGGTGGGCGGGCGCAGGCCCCATTCACGGTGTCCTGGCTGGTGCGCAGCCTGGTCCGGCTTGAAGAGGTGATCGAGCCCAAGCGCGGTCGCGCTCCGTGAGCCAGGGCCGGAGAACGCCCACCCGAGCCGCCAGGCCACACTCATACGCACGAACACAAGCGCTCAACGCCCGAACTCGTCGCCCAGTTCACCAGCCCGCTGCTGCGCTGCCCGCATCGCCGCCACGAAAGCGGCCTTCACCCCCGCGCCTTCCATGCTGCTCAAGGCCGCATAGGTCGTGCCGCCCTTGGACGTCACCCGTTCGCGCAATACCGAAGGCGCGTCGCTGGACTGCGCGGCCAATGATGTGGCGCCACCAAAGGTGGCCAGCGCCAACTGGCGGCCTTGCTCGGCGCTCAAGCCCATGTCCTGCGCGGCCTGCATCATCGACTCGATGAAATAGAACACATACGCCGGCCCCGATCCCGACAGGGCCGTGACCGCGTCCAGATCAGCCTCTTGCTGCACCCACAGATGCTGCCCCGTGGGCTCGACCATGTGCTGGATGGTCTCGCGTTCAGCCTGGGTCACCTCGGGCCGTGCAAACAGCCCTGTCATGCCCTGGCCAACCAGCGCCGGGGTGTTGGGCATGGCCCGCACGACGCGTGGCGTGCCCAGCAGGCGCGCGATGTCGTCGGTGCGCAGCCCGGCCATCACGCTGTAGTGCAACGCCTGGCTGCTCAAGGGGGCATAGGTCTGGGCGGCGTCCTTGAACTGTTGGGGCTTGACGGCCCAGACCACCGTCTGCGCCTGTGCCAGGACCTGATCAGGCCCCGCCGCCGTCTGCACACCCAGGCTTTGCCTCAAGCGCTCACGCTGCTCGGCCACGGGGTCGATGACCAGGATGCTGCCTGGCGTGCGGCCCTGCCGAAGCAGGCCGCCAATGATGGCCGTGGCCATGTTGCCGCCGCCAATGAAGGCGATGTCGATGGGGGTCGGTGTAGCGTGTGTCATGACCTGAATCATGCCTCAGGGCTGCACTGAACTGAGCTCACCGGAGGCCGCCTCGTCAAGCAAACGCAGCAAGCGATCAGCCTGTAGCGGCTTGTGCAACAGGTGGATGTGGGCCGCCTGCGCCGCCTGGGCCAGGCCGGGCGTGGCCTCGCCTGTGAGCAGGAAAGCGGGCAGCGCCTCGCCAAATTCATAGCGCAACTGGCGAATGGCATCCAGGCCATTGACCGACAGGCCCAGCCGGTGGTCGCTGATCAGCGCGACTGGCATCTCTCCCTCAGGCATGTCGCCCTTTGCCTGCATCTGGATCACCGCGTCCAGCGCGCCGTCCGGCGTGGTCGCCGCTGCCGTCTGCCAGCCGTGCTGACGCAGCACCAGCACGGTGCTGTCCAGCACGTCAGGCTCGTCGTCGATGAGCACCAGCACGCCCCGGCGATCCGCTTTGTCCGCCTGGGTCGCTTGCCGTGGCAGGGGTTTGGGTGCGGGCACCTCAGGCAATTGTTTTTGCGCCGTACCACCTGAGCCTGCAGGCACCAGGCGGGGCAGGCGCACCGCAAAGCAGGAGCCGCGTCCCGGCCGCGACAACAGGGTCACCGGCGTCGGGCCCAGCATGCTCAGCCTGCGCACCACGGCCAGGCCCAGTCCCAGCCCCTCGCCGCTGCGTCGCGCGTCGTTGTAGGCCTGAAAGTAGTCCTCGAAAATGCGGTGGCGATGCTGCCTTTGCACGCCCACGCCCGTGTCCCACACCTGGCAGACCACCGACGGGCCGCGTGCGCGGGCACGCAGCCGCACTTCGCCGTGCTCCGTGTAGCGCACCGCGTTGTTGAGCAGGTTGCGCAGGATGCGTTCCAGCACGTGTGCATCAGCCTGTACCCAGGCGTTGGTTGGCTCGATGACCCAGCGCAGGCCTTTGTGCTCGCACAGCACCGAAAACTCGCTGTCCAGGCGCGACCACAGGGCGGCCAGGGGCAGGGCCTGCGCGCGGTAGTCGATGCGTTGGGCGTCGATGCGCGCCACGTCAAACATCTTCTCGAACATGGTGCTCAAGGAGCCCAGCGCTGTCTGGATCTTGCCCAGCAGCGGCAGGCCTTCGGCCGGGTCCACATGGGGCTTGAGCGCGCTGCTCAGCAGCATCATCACGTGCAGGGGCTGGCGCAGGTCGTGGCTAGCCGAGGCGAAGAACTCGCCCTTTTGTTTGTCGGCCGTTTCAGCCCGGGCCTTGGCCTGGGTGACCTTGTTGATCTCGTCCCGCAACTGCAGCACCAGGTCAGCGTTCTCATGGCGCAGCAAGGCGCCTTCACGCAGGCGGCGGCTGATGCCCAGTGACACGACCATGCAGGTGATCACGGCCCCGGTCATGACCACCACGAGGTAGGTGGCGCTGGGCAACTGGTCAGCGAGCAGACGACCTGATGCCAGCACCAGCACGGGCAGGCTGCCCATGAAGGCCACGGCCCAGTCGTGCACCGTCACCAGCATGATGGTGTAGCCGTACACGATGATGGCCGCCACGAAGGTCAGGCGCCAATCTGGTGGCGCCACCCCCAGCAGGGCCACGGCGAGCAGGCCCCAGAAGGTACCCTGCGCCCCATGCCACCACAGTAGGCTCAGCCGCCAGCGCGCATAGCCGGAGGCCGGGATGCCAAAGCGGCGAAAGTGGCGCGACATCAAGGCCACAGTGACCCAGACGGCGATCAGCCCGATGCTGGGCAGCAGCCAGTGCCAACTCGGCAGGGGCCAGTCGCGAACGGCCCATACCAACAACACCAGCGCCAACAATTGACCGATGATGGACCCGGGTGACGTGCGACAGCTGTCCTGCAGGATCTGCAGGTCGATGCGGACCTCGATCGGAGTCAGGCCCCGAAGCGAGCGCCGCAACATGTTCAAGCTGCGCTTTCCTGCGGCGGCTCGCTGGTAGAGGGGGCACCCGCCAGGGCGGCCGGTGCGAAGTCGTCGTCATCCAGTGCGGCCGTCGCAGCCGGGCTGCGCGAGCACAGCAGCACCAGTTGCGTGCGGCTGTGGACGCCATAGGCCCGGAAGATCGCGCTGACGTGCAACTTGACTGTTTCGGCGCTGATGCCCAGCGCCGATGCGATCGCGTGGTTGGTGCAGCCTTTGAGGATCCACTGAAGCACGTCCTTCTGACGCGGTGTCAGGCGGATCACGCGGGGTGGCGATTCGTCATCCGGTGACGGCCAGTCCACCTCGCTGGGCGAGAGCAGCTCGGACGGGAAGTGCAGCCGGCCCTCAACCAGGGCCCGCAAGGCATTCATGAATCCGTCGATTTCCGCCAGCTTGGGGATGAAACACGACGCCGCCATGGTGGATGCACTCCAGCGCGATCTGCACGTCGCTCTGGCCGGTGATGATGCCAATACGCTGGGTTGGCGCGGCCGCACGCACGGTCTGCAAGGTGGCCATGCCGCGGCTGTCGGGCAGGCCCAGGTCGAGCAGCACCACGTCGATGGGGTCGCCGCTGCCGGTATCGGCCAGCTTGCTCAGTGCACTGTGCAGGGAATTGGCCTGTGAAAAGCGGGCAGCGGGATCCAGGCTGCGAATGGCCTGCATCATGCCTTCGCGGATCAGGCTGTGGTCATCGACCAACAAATAGTGGGGCGCGCGGGAAACATCCATACCAAGTCTTTCTGTAACCAGCGGATGTTACGAGGCGCTCAGCGCTTTCCAAATAGGGCTGTACCCACCCTTACCAGGGTAGACCCTTGTTCAATGGCGGCCTCCAGGTCGGCGCTCATGCCCATGGACAGGGTGTCCAGCGGCAGGCCATGGGCAAGCAGGGTATCAAACACGACACGCACGGCATGCAAAGCCTGGTGCTGAACGGCCACGTCCTCGCTGGGCGCGGGCAGGGCCATCACGCCGCGCAGTGTCAATCGGGGCAAGGCAGCCACGGCCCGGGCCAGCGTCAGCGCCTCATCGGGTGGCACGCCGCTCTTGCTGTCCTCACCGCTGGTATTGACCTGCACGCACACCTGCAGTGGCGGCAGCCCGGCCGGGCGTTGCTCGCTCAGGCGCTGGGCAATCTTGAGGCGGTCGATGGTGTGCACCCAGTCGAAGGTCTCGGCCACCACCCGCGTCTTGTTGCTTTGCAGCGGGCCGATCAGGTGCCAGGTGATCTGGCTGCGCAAGTCGGCCAGTTCGGCGACCTTCTCGACGGCCTCCTGCACGTAGTTTTCACCAAAACATCGCTGGCCGGCGTGAAAGGCTTCCCGCACCGTTACGGCTGGAAACGTTTTGCTGACCGCCAGCAAGGTCACACTGTCAGGTCGGCGCCCAACACGTGCACAAGCCTGGTTTATCCGGCCATTCACAAGTTGTAGGTTATTTGCGATCGTCGCCATAATGAGCCTGTCACGACACTAGTCAGATCACCATCATCCATGGACATCACCCAACTGCTTTCGTTCTCGGTCAAAAACAAGGCATCTGACCTCCATTTGTCAGCGGGCTTGCCTCCCATGATCCGGGTGCACGGTGACGTGCGGCGCATCAACGTCGATTCGCTGGACCACAAGCAGGTCCACGACATGGTGTACGACATCATGAACGACGCCCAGCGCAAGATGTACGAAGAGACGCTGGAGTGCGACTTCTCCTTCGAGATTCAGGGCCTGGCGCGTTTCCGGGTCAACGCCTTCAACCAGAACCGTGGCGCCGGCGCCGTGTTCCGGACGATTCCGTCCAAGATCCTGACGCTGGAGCAGCTCAACGCACCCAAGGTCTTCCAGGACCTGGCTCTCAAGCCGCGTGGCCTGGTGCTGGTCACCGGCCCGACTGGTTCGGGCAAGTCGACCACGCTGGCCGCCATGGTCAACCACCTCAACGAAACCGAATACGGTCACATCCTGACGGTGGAAGACCCGATCGAATTCGTGCACGACTCCAAAAAGTGCCTGATCAACCAGCGGGAAGTCGGCCCGCACACCATGAGCTTCGCCAACGCGCTGCGCTCGGCCTTGCGCGAAGACCCGGACTGCATCCTGGTGGGTGAAATGCGCGACCTGGAAACCATTCGCCTGGCCCTGACCGCCGCTGAAACGGGCCACCTGGTGTTCGGCACCCTGCACACATCCAGCGCCGCCAAGACCATCGACCGCGTGGTCGACGTGTTCCCCGCCGCCGAAAAGGACATGGTCCGCGCCATGTTGTCAGAGTCGCTGCAGGCCGTGATCTCACAAACCCTTTGCAAGACCAAGGATGGCTCGGGCCGGGTGGCCGCGCACGAAATCATGATCGGCACGCCCGCCATCCGCAACCTGATCCGCGAGAACAAGATCGCGCAGATGTACTCGTCCATCCAGACTGGCAACAGCCTGGGCATGCAGACGCTGGACCAGAACCTCACCGACCTGGTGCGCCGCAACGTGATCTCGGCTTCCGAGGCGCGTGCCAAGGCCAAGATCCCTGAAAACTTCCCCGGCTAGCATGAAGCGACTGCTGGACCGCTTCGTTACCACCGCGTCGTCCAGGCGCCGCGATGAGGCCGCACAGGCCGATGCCGATGACGAGGGCTACTTCGCCACGCAGTTTGTCGAGCGCCCTGAAGACTCCCGGGCCAACTCGGCATGGACGGCCCGCGCGCTGGTGGTTGGCGCACATGCCCTTGACCCGCAAGTGGGGCTGGACTTGTTGCTCAAGGCCTGGGGCAAGGATGCCTTGATGGCGTCCCTGCCGCGAGAGGATCACCAGAAACTGCTGGCCCACCTGGAATTCGTCACCGTGCCGCCCGGGCGGGAACTCATCGTGCAGGACGAAAAGGGTGACTACGCCCTGATCGTGCTCGAAGGCCTGGTGGCGGTGGACCGCGTGCAGCCTACCGGTGCGCGCGCCCGACTGGCCGAAGCCCGCGAGGGTGACCTGCTGGGCGAGATGTCCCTGCTGGACGCCGGGGCCCGCTTTGCCTCCTGCCTCACGCTCAGCCGCGTGTCGCTGGCCGTGCTGACCAACAGCGCGCTGGACGAACTGGCGATCGAAGAGCCTAGGCTGGGCATGGCCGTGATGACCTCGACGGCGCGCCGCCTGTCCTTGCGCATGCGGCAACTCAGTGCCAGGCTGGGGGCCTTGCTCACGGCCGGTTGAAGCACACTACCATTTCAAACCACATTCGACTTTAGGCGGGACCCACCATGGAACGCGATCAGGCCTCCAAATTCATCAACGACCTGCTCAAGCTCATGGTGGCGCGCGGCGGCTCGGACCTGTTCCTGACGGCCGAGTTCCCGCCCGCCATCAAGGTGGACGGCAAGGTGACCAAGGTGTCGCCCCAGCCCCTGACGGCGCAGCACACCACGGCACTGGCGCGGTCGATCATGAACGACAAGCAGTCCGCCGAGTTCGAGCGCACCAAGGAGTGCAACTTCGCCATCTCGCCGGGCGGGGTGGGGCGTTTCCGGGTCAACACCTTTGTGCAGCAGGGGCAGG
>Ga0209066_10001779_pt1 | contig 27719 bp, 23 predicted proteins | sample All_14_2_FD_187198 | JGI IMG/M metagenome (GOLD analysis project Ga0209066, IMG submission 187198) | Freshwater microbial communities in response to fracking from Pennsylvania, USA - Allegheny Zone_MetaG_DW_15 (SPAdes) (version 2) ...
CCCGGACGCGCTCCACCAGGGCGAGCTCGGTGCTGTCCAGTGTGCCGACGAAGCCGAGTTCAAAGGCCGCCACCACCTGGTTCTCGGTGCTGGTGGGCACCAGCAACAGCGCTTGCGGGTGGCTGCGGCCGGTGCTGGAGGTGATGGGGAGATGGGGGGGCAGGTGGTTGTCGGGCAATGCCGTCACATAGGCCATGCGGCCGCTGCGCGCGGCCTCGCCCAGCAGGCCCTCGCCCGGCTGCAGCAGGTGGCCCGCGCTGTCGTCCGGCAACGCCAGCCCTGCCACGCGGCGCAGTGTGGCGTTGGGCTCGGCCACGTAGAACGCGCCCACCTGCGCGTTCAGCACCTGCCCCAGAAACCCCAGCACCCGATCAGCCACCACGCTCAGCTGCTGTTCGCCCTGCAGCGATAGGCTCAGGGTGGATTGGCAGGCGCGCAGCCACGCCTCGTTCTCCCGCGCCCGGTGGCCGCGCACCGCCATCGTGGCGGCCACGGCGATCAGCAGCATCAGCAGCGCGGAGCCCACGCTCACCACCTCGGAAGAGAGCTTCAAGGTGTCTTGCCAGACGGCCTGGCGCTGCTGGAGCAGGCTCTGTTCTTCGGCCAGCATGTCGGCCACGACGGCGCGGGCGCGGTCCATCACCAGCTTGCCTTGATCGGAGTTGACGATGGCCAGCGCTGCCGCGGTGTCGCCCACGCGGCGGGCTTCGATCGTCTGGCGCATCAAGTCGAGCCGGGTGTCGGTGAGCTGTTGCAACTGGCCCAGGCGCTGGGCCTGGCGGGGGTTGTCGGCCACCAGTTGGCGCACGCGGGTGAAGTCGCCGGGCAACGCTGCGGTCGCGTTGGCATAGGGGGCCAGGTAAGGTGCCTGGCCGGTGAGCAGGTAGCCGCGCTGGCCGGTCTCGGCGTCCTTCAGGTTTGACAGCAGCATCTGCAGGCGCTCCATCACCTCCAGCGTGTGCGCCACCCGCGACGAGGTGTCTTCATTGCGCCGCATCGTGCTCTGGGTGAACAACGCGATGGCCAGCACGGCCAGCAAGGCCAGGGCAAAGCCCAGCAAAGACTGCGCCGGCATCGGCGAGCGCGAGCGCGTGGGCAGGGCCAAGGCAGGCTGTGCGGCAGTGTGGGTTGAGTTCATGGTGCCGGTGTGATCACGGTCTTGCACAAGGGGCTGGGCAGGCTGCGGGCATGTTGGCCCATGGGTCAAGGCGGTGCTTTGGCAGGGCTGTTCAGCGCCGCGCGCCTGCCGCCTGCGCGAGCAGCGTCTGCACCGTGCCCAGCTTGGTGAGCACTGCGTCGGGCATCAGGAAGGGATAGCTGTCGTGCAGCCCGAGGCTGCGGTTCATGGCGTTGAGAAACTGCGCCACGGGCAGCCACTGGGTGAGTGCCAGGTCGTGGGCATTCGGCAGGTCGCTCGCGCCGACCAGCTGCGGCGCGGCTTCGGCGGGGCCGTCCAGGCGCAGGCCCCAGGCCGCGGCGGTCTGCACGGCGTCGATCATCAGCAGGTAGTGGGCACAGGTCTCGGCCCAGTCTTCCCAGGGGTGGGCGCTGGCGTAGGCGCTGATGTGCGACTGGGCCCAGTCGGGCGCCGGGCCCGCTTGGTGGTAGTGCTGCAGCGCCTGGGCATAGTCGGCACGCTCGTCGCCAAACACGGCACGGCAGGTCAGCTCGGCGGGGGTGCGGTCGAGCCAACGGTATTGCAGGTAGTGCGACACCTCATGCCGCAGGTGGCCCAGCAGCGTGCGCATCGGCTCGCGGAACACCACACGCGTGGTCTCGCGGTGCACGTCATCGGCTTCAGCGATGTTCAGGGTGATCACGCCCTGGTCATGGCCAGTGAGCACCGGCGGGTCGCCCGGCAGCGAGGCCACGAACTGAAAGGTCAGGCCCAGCGGGTCGTCCGGGGTGCGTTTGGGCTCGGGGGTCAGGCCCAGGTCCATCAGCGTGTAGATCAGCCGGCGCTTGGCCTGCTCGATCAGGCCCCAGCGCTGCAGGTTCTGCGGCTCGCTCAGGTTGGGCAGCACACGGGTCAACACACAGCTGATGCACAGGGCCTGCGGGCCGGCGGTGTCGGGCACTGTCCAGTTGCACACGCCGTGGGCGCTGTGGTTGAAGCAGGGGCGGCGGCGCAGGGCGGTGGCCAGACCCAGGCTCAGCCAGTCGCCCGTCTCATCATCAGCTTCTTCGAACGACACCATGCGGCGCTGCTCGGGCACAAACCCCAGCAGCGCCGCGCAGGCTTCGCAACGGGTGTTCTCGAAGAAGACGGTCTGGCTGCAACGGGTGCATTGGAAGGGCGTCATGGCAAGGCGATGGCTGGCGGGTCAACGACAAAACGGGCTCGGAAGGAGCCCGTTCTGAGTGGGACGGCGCGGGTGGCGCTTACAGGTCAGGGTAGCGCGACTTCAGCGAGGCTTCGCAGATGTCCTTCTTGTCGCCGGACTGGGCTTCGCACTTCTCCTTGGCCAACTTGTAGTCGGCCCTCATCATGGCCATCTCGGCATCGCTGAAGGCCGCGGTCACCTTCTCGTCGAGCTGCTTGCTGGCCTTGGCCTTGTCACGCTGGGTCTTGGCCTCGCGCACGCACACGTCTTTGGCACTGCCGGAGAGGTCGTCGCACTTCTCCTTGGCCACTTCATAGCGGGCTTCGTACTGCGCCTCATGCAGCTTCAGGCGGTCTTTTTCGGTGCCGGTGTAGTGGTACTCCAGGTGGGCCAGCGCCACCTTCTCCTGGCCCTTGGCGGATTCCTGGCAGATGTCCTTGGCATTGGCGCTCTGGGTCTGGCAGCGCTCATGTGCCAACTTGTACGACGCCTTGATGTCGTCCTTGGCGCCGTCATAGGTGGCCTGGGTCATGGACGTGGCCGCCTGAGCGCCCGTCATGCAGAAGGCAGCGGCCAGGGCGAGGGTGAGGGTGAGGGAGGACAGCGCGGTGGTGGTCTTCATGGTGGGCTCCTTTGATTGAGGTCCGTGGGGCTTGTTGGGGCGGGGCCGCGGCGCGGCAGCTGGGCCTAGTCTTGGCCGCCGCGCGTGCTGGCAACAGCAGTGCGTGCCGCCTCCAGATGTAGGCATCGGCCTACAAACGCTCTGCGCGCGCTTGATCACAATCGACTGCAGAGCATGGAAGCCGCAGCGCATGAGCACGCCTGAACCGAGCAAAGACACCCTGCAGGACATCGAGATCCACCTGCTGCTGGAGGCGCTGTACCTGCGCTACCAGCACGACTTTCGCGCCTACGCACCGGCATCGCTGCGCCGGCGGCTGATGCATGGCATGCAGCAGCTCGGGTTCGAGGCACTGGCGGCGCTGCAGCACGCGGTGCTGCGCGATCCGGCGTTGCTCACGCAGCTGCTGCAGGTGCTCACGGTGCAGGTGAGCGAGATGTTCCGCGACCCGGCGCACTTTCGCCAGCTGCGCGAGGCGGTGGTGCCCGAGCTGTGCACCTACCCGTCGTTGAAGGTGTGGGTGGCCGGCTGCAGCCGGGGCGAGGAGGTCTGGTCACTGGCCATCCTGCTGCATGAAGAAGGGCTGCTGGAGCGCACCATCCTCTACGCCACCGATATCCATCCCCAGGCGCTTCAGGCAGCCGAGGCGGGCATCTTCCCGCTGGAACGGGTGGCCGGCTACAGCCGCAACTACCTGGAAGCCGGCGGCCGGGGCTCGCTGTCGGACTACTACACCAGCGGCTACGAAGGGGTGATCTTCGATCGCGCGCTCAAGCGCCAGATGGTGTTCGCCGACCACAGCCTGGCCACCGATGCGGTGTTCTCCGAGGTGCATCTGGTGTCTTGCCGCAACGTGCTGATCTATTTCAACCGCAACTTGCAGGACCGTGCGGTGGGGCTGTTTCGTGATGCGCTGGTGCGCCGCGGCTTCCTGGGCCTGGGCACGCGTGAGTCGGTTCAGTTCGGCGCGCACGCGGCAGCCTTCGAGGCACTGCCGGGCCCGCCCGAGCTGCGCTGGTATCGCCGCGTCTGACCGGGCGGGATGCCAGCGCCTTCAACACATCCATTTCAATCACTAGGGACCGCACGACATGCAAGACGACCCTCTGAAGATCCTGGTGGTCGACGACCAGCCCCAGAACCTGCTGGCCATGCAGGCCCTGCTGACCGACGCGCAGCTCACTGTGCTGACGGCCGACAGCGGCCCCGCGGCGCTGGAGCTGCTGCTCACGCACGACGTGGCGCTGGCGCTGCTCGACATCCAGATGCCCGGCATGGACGGCTACACGCTGGCCGAGCTGCTGCGCGGCACCGAGCGCACCCGCCATGTGCCCATCATCTTTCTCACCGCCGGCAGCCGCGAAGACCAACGCAGCTTCCGCGGCTACGAGGCCGGCGCGGTGGACTTTCTCTACAAGCCGGTGGACGCCATCGTGCTGCGCAGCAAAGTGGCGGTGTTTGTTGACCTGTACCGCCAGCGCAGCGCGCTGAGCCGCCAGATGGCCGAGCATGACCGGCTGACGCGGCTGAATGCGCAGATGCTCTCGGCCATCACGCATGACCTGCGCACGCCGCTGGCCGCGCTGATGCTCAATGCCGAGCTGCTGCTGCGGCGCGGTGAACTGGGTGGTCTGCAGCGCGCCGGCGAGCGCATCAAATCAGCCACGGCGCTGATGAGCAAGCAGGTGGATCACCTGGTGAACCTGGCGCGCCTGCCCAGCGAGCCCGTGCAATTGCAGCGCGTGCCCTGCGATCTGGCCAGCATCGCGCAGGCCTGCGTCACCGATGCCCAGGGCCTGGGGTTGAGTGAATCGCCGATGCAATGGCGCGCCGAAGGCGACGGCAGCGCGTTGCTCGACCCGGCCTTGATGCGCGAAGCGCTTGATCACCTGGTGCTGCAGGCCATCACCTATGCCGGCGAGACGCCGGTGACGGTGCTGCTGGATGGCTCGGCCCGCCGCACGCTGGCCTGGCGGGTGGCTTACCCGGTGAGCCTGCCCGAATCAGCGCGTGCCTACCTGCTGGGCGAATCCCGTCTGGTGGCCGATGGCGATGCGCTACCCAAGGTGGGGGTAGGGCTGCAACGTGCCGAAGACATTGCGCGTGCCCATGGCGGCTCGATCGTGGGCTACAGCCGCGACCGCGAAGGCACGTTGTTTGAACTGGTGCTGCCGCGCGGGCTGCACCGGGCGGCCGATTGAAGGGACGCCTGAAGGGCCGATTGAATGACCAACCCGATCGGCCTCGAACACGCTGCCGATCAAGGCGCCGAAGCCGCCAGCAAGGCCATCGTGGCCTTCGGCACGGCCGTGCTGTGGGCTTCGATGTCGGCACTGGAATGTGGGCTCATTGCAGCGAAGGCCAGGGAGATCAGGCTGACCAGGGCGTACAGCAGCGTCTTCATGAGGGGCTCCGGGGCGGGTGCAGCCACGCCGGGGCGCGTGGCCGCTTGAGGTCTGGCGGGATCAGCCGCGCACTTCGAGCTGGTTGTCCACGCTGGTGACACCCTTCACCGCCATGGTCAGGCGCGTGGCGCGCTCACGGGCCTCGGTGTTGGGGGCCGTGCCGCGCAGAGCCACATGGCCAGCGCTGGTGTCGACGTTGATCTTCAGCGCGCTCAGCTGCGAGTCCTTTGCCAGCTCGGCATTGACACTGGCGGTGATGGCCGCATCGGCCACCTTGTCGCCCACCATGTCGGCGGTGGACGTGACCTTGGCCTCCACCTTGTCAGCCGTCGCCGCGGTGTCCGCCTTGGCTTCGGCCATCTGGCGTTCGACGGCGGCTTGCGCCTGTTCAGTCTTCTGCTCGGTTTTGGCGATGGCGGTGTCGAGCTGTTCGCCAGCGGTCTTGTCGTCGCGGCGGTCGCAGGCTGCCAGGCTCATGGCCAAGGCCAAGACAGCAGTCAGCGCAAGCGGGGTGGTGAGTCGGGGGGTGTGCGGGCGATGCATGATGGGTTTCCTTTCAGTGCGTGGGCCGCTGGGGAGCGGCGGTGTGCGGCACCCAGTCGAGAAGACCTGGCACCGGATGGCACGAACCGGCCCGAGGGCCGCCGTGTCATCACCTTAGGTGGCATGCACGGTTGGCCCCATCGGCAGGCGGCGTGTTCGGCTGTGGGACAGCGCTGACACGCGGGTGCGCTGTGCCGTTGTAGGACCCGTCTGACAACCGCGTGCGCCTTTGCTGCGCTGCGCAAGGGCTGGCCGCCGACGGCGTCTCCCCCGCACGCCCCCTAGCCTTGTGCCCATGACGCCAGGCCTTCGCCCGGTGCGTGGATGCGAGAGGGCGCCGTACGTGATCGACACCGCTTGGGAGCCGGCCTGGCTCAGCGAACAACCCGCGCTGCTGCTGGCCTTGCAGGGTGTGCTGGCCCTGCTGTTCGGTCTCTTGGTGCACGCGGTGGTTGACCGCGTGATGCGCCGCCTGTCGCATCACGCAGTGCTGGCGGCGCGGCTGGTGCGCTTCACCCGCCGCCCGGCCCAGATGCTGCTGCCGTTGCTGTGCCTGCAGGCGGTGATCGGCGACCAGCCGGTGCAGACCGCGCTGCCAACACCGCGGCTCAGCCACTGGGTGGGCATCCTCATCATCCTGTGCATCACATCGCTGGTGATCCGGCTGGTGCAGGCGGCTGAAAGCCTCATCGAAGACCGCTACCCCGTCAACGGCATCGACAACCTGCGCGCCCGCAGCGTGCGCACGCAAACTCGCGTGCTCACCCGCACGCTGATGTTCGTCGTGGGGCTGATCGGCGCTGCCTCGGTGTTGATGACATTCCCCTCGGTGCGCCAGATCGGCACCAGCCTGCTGGCGTCGGCCGGCGTGGCCGGCATTGCCGCTGGCCTGGCCGCGCGGCCGGTGCTGGGTAACCTGATCGCGGGCATCCAGATCGCGCTCACACAGCCCATTCGGCTGGATGACGTGCTCATCGTCGAAGGCGAGTGGGGCCGGGTGGAAGAGATCACCGCCACCTACGTGGTGGTGCGCATCTGGGACGACCGCCGCCTCATCGTGCCGCTGGCCTACTTCATCGAACAACCGTTCCAGAACTGGACGCGCCGCACCGCCGATCTGATCGGCAGCGTGTTCTTCTGGGTCGACCACGCCATGCCCGTGGCCGCGCTGCGCGAAGCCCTGCAACGCCTGTGCGAAGCTGATCCCGACTGGGACCGCCGCGTCTGCGTGCTGCAGGTGACCGACACCTCCGAGCGCGCCGTGCAACTGCGCGCGCTGGTGAGCTCGCGCGATGCCGGTAGCAGCTGGGACCTGCGCTGCCGCATCCGTGAGCAGCTCATCGCCCACATGCAGGTGCACTACCCGCAGTACCTGCCGCAAACGCGCAACCGCTTGCTCTCTGCGGCAGACCAGTCTGACTTCGACACCCACCCCAGCGCCACCGGCCCGTCGGTGCAGCACAGCCCCATCGCACCGTGACCACGCGTGACCACGCCCTGATCACCCCCGACGCCCCCCCTGGCATATCACAGTGAAGGCCTCCGCCATGAAGCGACCCGCCCTGCAACTGACCACCATCGAAGCCGGCCTGCCGTACCCGCTGGGCGCCACAGCCGGCAAGGAGGGCGTCAACTTCGCGCTCTTCTCCGCCCATGCCACCCGGGTGGAACTGTGTCTGTACGACGACAGCGGCCAGCACGAGATCGCCCGGGTTGACCTGCCCGAGTACACCGACGAGGTCTGGCATGGCCACCTGCCCGGCGTGCGCGCCGGCCAGGTGTACGGCTACCGCGTGCACGGCCCCTATGCACCTGCAGACGGCCATCGCTTCAACCCCGCCAAGCTGCTGCTCGACCCGTATGCGCGCGAGCTGGTGGGCGGGCTCACCTGGGGCGCGCAGATCCTGGGCTACGAGCCGGGCCATGCCGAGGCTGACCTCAGCCTCAGCACGCTGGACAGCGCCCCGTGCGTACCCAAGGCCCGGGTGGTCGGCCCGCTGGGCAAGCCCGTGCCGCAGCAGCGCCGGGTGCCGTGGGACCGCACGGTGATCTACGAAGCGCATGTGAAGGGCTTCACCCAGCAGCACCCCGCCGTGCCACCCGGAGCACGCGGACGGTTTGCCGGGCTGGCGCAGCCCGAGGTGATCGCGTACATCAAGTCGCTGGGCATCACCTCGGTGGAGCTGCTGCCCATCCAGGTCTTTGTGGACGACCCGCACCTGGGCGACCTCGGCCTCACCAACTACTGGGGCTACAACACGCTGGGCTACTTTGCGCCCGACCCGCGCTATGGCAGCGCGGCCGACTGCCGCGAGACGGTGGCCCGCCTGCATGACGCCGGGCTGGAGGTGCTGCTGGATGTCGTCTACAACCACACCCCCGAAGGCAACGCGCTGGGCCCCACGCTCAGCTTCAAGGGCATCGATAACGCCAGCTACTACCGGCTGCTGCCCGATGACCGGCGCCACTACATCAACGACACCGGCACCGGCAACACCCTCAACGCCAGCCACCCGCGCGTGCAGCAGCTCATCGCCGACAGCCTGCGCTACTGGGTCAGCGAGATCGGCGTCGACGGCTTTCGCTTCGACCTGGCCACCGTGCTGGCCCGCGAGCCCGACGGCTTCACGCCACAGCACAGCTTCCTCAGCCTTTGCCAGCAAGACCCGGTGCTCGGCCGCGCCAAACTGATTGCCGAGCCGTGGGACTGCGGCCCCGGCGGCCATCAGGTGGGGCAGTTCCCGCCCGGCTGGGCCGAATGGAACGACCAGTACCGCGACACGGTGCGGGCCTTCTGGCGGGGCGACGAAGCCCAGGCCCCGGCGCTGGCCGCAAGGCTGGCCGGCTCGTGCGACCCCTTCGGCCACCGGGGCCGGCGTCCGTGGGCCAGCGTCAACTTCATCACCGCGCACGATGGCTTCACGTTGAACGACCTGGTGAGCTACAACGAGCGCCACAACGATGCCAACGGCGAAAACAACCAGGACGGCAGCAGCAACAACCTGTCATGGAACTGCGGCGCCGAAGGCGAGACCGACGATGCCGAGGTGATTGCGTTGCGCCAACGCCAGCAACGCAACCTGCTGGCCACGCTGCTGCTGTCGCATGGCACGCCCATGCTGCTGGCTGGCGATGAGAGCAGCCGCAGCCAGGGCGGCAACAACAACGCCTACTGCCAGGACAACCCGGTCTCGTGGCTGCAATGGGAGGGCTTGCGCGACGACCAGACGCTGATGCAGGCCTTCGTGCGCAAGCTGCTGTGGCTGCGCGCTGAGCTGGCGGTGCTGCGCCCGCAACGCCATGCCAGCGGCGAGCCGCACCCCGACCTGGCACTGCGCGACGTGGTGTGGCTCAACGCCGCCGGCGAGCCCATCGAAGACGCGCATTGGGACGAGCCCGGCATGCGCAGCCTGGGCCTGCTGAGCGATGGCCGCACGCTGTGCGGGCCCACCGCCGCCGCGCAAGACCATGTGGTGGCCCTGCTGGTGCTCAACGCCCACCATGACCTGGTGCCCTGGACGCTGCCTGGCCACGACGGCGTGCAGCACTGGGTGCGGTTGATGGACAACCACGTGCCGCTCGAAACCACCGTGCCCAGCTTCGCGCCCGGCGAGGTGTACGAGGTGACCGGCCGGTCTGCCCTGTTGTGGGTGGCCGGCACCCATGCCGCGGCGCAGGCCCATGTGGCGGCGTTGGTGGAGCGCATCGCCCGCGGCGAAGCCCATCCTTGACCTGCCCTCTGTGGGACAGCGCTGACACCACCCGCAAGCTTGGTCTGACTGCGCAACGGCGCCTGACTGCCTACAGTGAAGTCAGTCCCTTGCCACTGTCCTGAGTCCATCGATGAGCCCCACCACCGTTGCGCTGCAAGCCCCTGGCCCCTATGTTGATGCCGATGCCGGCCTCGCGCCGGTGGGCGAGCGTGGCTACCAACAACTGGGTGCCCACACCGGGCATCGGCACAGGCAGCCCGGCACGCGCTTTGCCGTGTGGGCGCCCAATGCAGCCAGCGTGCAGGTGATCGGTGATTTCAACGGCTGGGGCGCCGAGCCGCGCCCCCTGTTGCCGGCCGAAGACGGCTCGGGCCGCTGGGCCGCCTTCGTGCCCGGCGCACACCACGGCCAGCGCTACAAGTACCGCATCCGCTCGCGCCACACGGGGCAGACGGTCGACAAGGCCGACCCGTATGCCTTCCGTGCCGAGCTGCCGCCGGCCACCGCCTCGGTGATCTGGCACCTGGCCCATCGCTGGGGCGATGACGCCTGGATGCACGAGCGCACCGCCCGCAACGCCCTGAGCGCGCCCCTCAGCATCTACGAGTTGCACCTGGGCTCATGGCGCCGCGCTGGCGACGGCCGCACGCACCTCGACTACGACACCCTGGCCCGCGAACTGGTGCCCTACCTGCAATGGCAGGGCTTCACCCATGTGGAGCTGATGCCCATCACCGAGCACCCGTTCTATGGCTCCTGGGGCTACCAGACCACCGGCTACTTCGCGCCCACCGCCCGCTATGGCGAGCCACAGGGCCTGATGCGGCTGGTGGATGCACTGCACCAGGCCGGCATCGGCGTGATCCTGGACTGGGTGCCATCGCACTTCCCGAATGACGCCCACGGCCTGGCCTGCTTCGACGGCACGCACCTCTACGAACATGCCGACCCGCGCCAGGGCGTGCATGCCGAATGGGGCAGCCTGCTGTTCAACTACGGCCGCCATGAGGTGCGGGATTTCCTCGTCGACAGCGCGCTGTTCTGGCTCGACCAGTACCACTTCGACGGCCTGCGTGTCGATGGCGTGGCCTCGATGCTGTACCTCGACTACGGCCGCCAGCCTGGCGACTGGGTGCCCAACGCGCAGGGCGGGCGCGAGCACCTGGAGGCGGTGAGCTTCCTGCGCACGCTCAACATCCGCGCCTACCAGGCGCACCCCGATGTGCAGCTCATCGCTGAAGAATCCACCGCCTGGCCGGGCGTGAGCCACCCGGTCGCGCCCGACGGCCACAGCGGCGGCCTGGGCTTCGGCATGAAGTGGAACCTCGGCTGGATGCACGACACGCTGCGCCACTTTGCCCGCGATGCCGTGCACCGCAGCCACCACCTGGACGACCTCACCTTCAGCCTTGTCTACGCCTTCGACGAGCACTTCGTGCTGCCGCTCTCGCACGACGAGGTGGTGTACGGCAAACAATCGCTGCTCAGCAAGATGCCCGGCGATGCCTGGCAGCAATGCGCCGGCCTGCGTGCGTTGTACGGCTTCATGTGGGCCCACCCGGGCAAGAAGCTGCTCTTCATGGGCGGTGAATGGGGCGAGCGCCAGGAATGGCAACACGATGGCACGCTCGACTGGCGCCTGCTGCAACAAGGGGCTCACGCCGGCATCGCCCAATGGGTGGCCGATCTGAACCACTGCCTGCGCGCCACCCCGGCACTGCACCAGCGCGACCACGAGCCCGGCGGCTTTGAATGGGCCTGCGTCGACGCCCACAACAGCGTGCTGTCCTTCCTGCGCCATGGGCTGGCCGGCACGCCCACGCTGCTGGCGGTGCTGAACCTCACGCCGGTGCCGCGCCACGGCTACCGCGTGGGCGTGCCCGATGCCGGCAGCTGGACCGAGCGGCTCAACAGCGATGCCACTTGCTACGGCGGCAGCGGCCTGGGCAACGGCGGCGCACTGGCCACCGAGCCGGTGGCTGCCCATGGGCATGTGCACTCGCTGGCGCTGACGCTGCCGCCGCTGAGCGTGCTGTACCTGGAGGCGCCGCGATGATGCGCGCCGCCACCGTCGCCGCGGCGTTCCCTGCCATGTTCCCCGCGACCTGCACTTGGCGCCTCAAGCCGGCCGGGCCCGGCAGCGCCTGGAGACGATCATGATTGCTGGCAAGACCGTGCTCACCTTCGTCATGGCGGGCGGTGAGGGCTCACGCCTGAACCCGCTCACCGCCGAACGCTCGAAACCCTCGGTGCCGTTCAACGGGCGGCACCGCATCGTCGACTTCGTGCTGTCGAACCTGATCAACTCCAAGATCTTCTCGGTGTACCTGCTGGTGCAGTACAAGTCGCAGTCGCTCATCGAGCACACCCGCCGGGCCTGGGTGATGAGCCCGCTGTTCCCTGATCAGTTCATCACCGTGGTGCCGCCGCAGATGCAGCGCGGGCCCGAATGGTTTCAAGGCACCGCCGATTCGGTGTATCAGAACCTGCACCTGATCCACGCATTGAAGCCCGACATCGTGGCCGTCTTCGGCGCCGATCACATCTACCGCATGGACGTGCGGCAGATGATCCGCTTCCACGTTGAGCACGATGCCGATGCCACCGTGGCCGCGCTGCCCGTGCCACTGGATCAGGTGTCGTCGTTCGGCATCGTGCGCACCGATGGCCATGGCCGCATCCGTGACTTCCAGGAAAAGCCCGCCAGCGCCGAGCCCATGCCCGGCCGCCCCGGCCATGCGCTGGCCTCGATGGGCAACTACATCTTCAACACCGATCTGCTGCTCGATGCCCTGCATACCGCCCACGGCCAGGGCGGGCATGACTTTGGCAAGGACCTGCTGCCGGTGATGGCCGCGCATCACAAGGTGATGGCGTATGACTTCGCCACCAATGAAGTGCCCGGCGTGCAAGCCCATGAAGAGCCCGCCTACTGGCGCGACGTGGGCACGCTCGATGCCTATTACGAGGCCAACTTCGACACCCTGGGCGAGCAACCGCGCTTTGCCATGCACAACCCGCGCTGGCCCATCCAGGCCAGCCCCGACCACACCGAGGCCGCGCAGTTCTACGACGCCCGCATTGCCGGCGCGTCCATCGGCGCCGGTGCGGTGATTCGGTGCGCGCACATCGAACGCAGCATCCTGCGACGCAACGTGTGCGTGGAGCCCGGGGCCAGCGTCACTGAAGCCATCGTGATGGATCGCACCGTGGTGGGCGAGGGCGCCCGCATCCAGCGCGCCATCATCGACCAGGACAACGTCATCCCGCCCGGCCTGCGCATCGGCTTCGACGCCGCCGAAGACCGGGCGCGGTTCCATGTCAGCCCCGGCGGCATCGTCGTGGTCAGCAAGGGGCAATTGCGGCCATGAGCTCCTTGCCATCGAGCCTGCGCTGGCCCGCCTCGACATCGGTGCCGCCGCGGCGAGGCCATCCCATGCACCTGAGCCGGCCCAGCCTGCGCTATGCGCATGTCATGCCCTTCGGCCCCACGCGCCTGGATGCGCAGGACACCCGGTCGGGCTACCGCTTCAGGCTGTGGGCGCCTTCGGTGAAGGCGGTGGAGCTGCAGCTCATGCGCGCCAACGGCGGTGATCGGCGCGTGCGGTGTCAGCAGCAGGACGGCTGGCATGTGGCCGATGTGGCCCAGGCCCGCGCGGGCGACTACTACGGCTTTCGCATCGATGGCCTGCTGGTGCCCGACCCGGCCTCGCGCTTCAACCCCGGCGATGTGCACGCCCCCAGCCAGATCATCGACCCGCGCTCGTTCGACTGGGGCGAGGAGCCCTGGCTGGGCCGGCCCTGGCACGAAGCCGTGGTGTACGAACTGCACGTGGGCACCTTCACGCCCGAAGGCACCTTCAAGGCCGCACAGCGCCGGCTCGACTACCTGGCCGGCGTGGGCATCACCGCCATCGAGCTGATGCCGCTGGCTGATTTTCCGGGCCGTCGCGGCTGGGGCTATGACGGCGCGTTGCTGTTCGCACCCGAATCCACCTACGGCCATCCCAACGACCTGAAACAATTCATCCGCTGCGCCCACGAGCACGGCATCATGGTGCTGCTTGATGTGGTCTACAACCACTTCGGCCCCGAAGGCAACTACCTGCATGCCTACGCGCCCGAGTTCTTTCGCCGCGGCACGCACACGGCCTGGGGCGAAGCGATCGACTTCGATGCGCGGCGGGCTGGCTGGGCGCGCGAGTTCTTCCTGCACAACGCGCTGTATTGGCTGCAGGAGTACCGCTTCGACGGCCTGCGCATCGATGCAGCGCATGCCATCGACGACGGCTCTGACGTGCACTTCCTGCACGAGCTGTCGAGCCGCGCCCGCGCCGCCTGTGCCGGGCGGCAGGTGCACCTGGTGCTTGAACACGATGACAACCGCGCCAGCCTGCTGGGCCCACCGGGCAGCCCGGGCCTGAGCGAAGCCCAGTGGAATGACGACTTCCACCACGCCGCCCATGTGCTGCTCACCGGCGAGCAGCACGCCTACTACGCCGACTATGCCCAAGACCCGCTGCAGCAGTTGGTGCGTTGCCTGTGCGAAGGCTTCGCTTACCAGGGCGAGCCGTCGCTGTATGCCCAGCGCCCGCGTGGCGAGCCCAGTGGCGACCTGCCCGTCACCGCGTTCGTGAACTTCCTGCAGAACCATGATCAGGTGGGCAACCGCCTGGGCGGCGAGCGCCTGAGCGCGCTGTGCGCGCCGCAGGCGCTGCGGGCGTTGGTGGCGCTGCAGCTGCTGTCACCGGGCATCCCGATGATCTTCATGGGCGAGGAGTTCGCGGCCACCACGCCGTTCCTGTTTCACTGCGATTTCGAGCCTTCCCTGGCGCAGGCCGTGCGCGAAGGGCGGCATCGTGAACACGGCGGGCCTGCCGGGGTGGCGGGCTTGAAAGGGGCAGGGCGCGCGATCGACCCCGGTGATGTGGGCACCTTCCTGGCGAGCAAGCTCGATTGGCATGCCCTGCACTCGCCCGTGCACCGGGATTGGCTGGCGCTGTACGAGCGCCTGCTGGCCGAGCGGCATCGCGTGATCGTGCCGCTGCTGCCCTGCTTGGCCGTTGGGGCGGCCACCTGCCGCTGGCTCGGCGCCCGTGCCTTCAGCGTGCACTGGCCCACCACCGACGGCCGCCAACTGGTGCTGGCCGCCAACCTGGGGGCCGATGCCGCCCCGGTGCCGGGGCTGCCGACCGGCGCGCCGCTGATGAGCGTGGGTGGCGCCCTGGATGCCCAGGGCCGGCTGCCGGCTTGGTCTGTCCACTACACGGTCCTGGATGCGGTTGCCTGCGTGAATGATGCAGCGAAAGCCCCTTGATGCCTGACCCCTCGCTGCCCGACCCGCTGAACGCCCCCGACGCCGACCTCGCGGCACTGTGCAGCCAACTGGGCATCGACGCCCAGTACCAGGACGCCTGGGGCCGCACCACACAGGTGAGCCCGGCCACCCAGCGCGTGCTGTGCGCGGCCATGGGCTTTGCGGCTGACGACCCGGCGCAGGCCCAGGCCGCACTGGCACGCCTGCAGGCCCGCCAGGCCGGGCCCGGCATGCCCTCGGCGCTGGTGCTGCCCGCCACCGAAGCTGCGCTGGTGTGCGGCCTGCGCCTGCCGGTAGCGCTGCTGGGGGGCGCGATGCGCTGGCAGTTGACGCTGGAAGACGGTCAGGTGCGCCGCGGCGTCAGCGTGGCGCGCGAGGCCAGCCAGGTGCCGCCGTACCCGGCCGCCGATGGCGAGGCGCACTGGGTGGATGCGCTGCTGGATCTGCCCGCCGGCCTGCCCATCGGCCACCACCAGCTGCGGCTGGTGCCCGCCGAGCCCGCGCAGGGCGGGGCGGGACCGCAGGGGATGACGCTCGGCCTCATCCTCTGCCCCGAGCGCTGCCATCCGGTGGCGGGGCGGATGTGGGGCCCCACCGTGCAGGTGTATGCGCTGCGTTCGCCGGGCAACTGGGGCATCGGCGATTTCAGCGACCTGCGCCGCCTGGTGGACGTGGCCGCGCGGGCCGGTGCCGACTTTGTGGGCATCAACCCGTTGCATGCGCTGTTCCCGCACGCGCCGGAGCAGGCCAGCCCGTACAGCCCATCAAGCCGGCTGTGGCTGAACATCTGGACGCTCGACCTCGAAGACGTGCCTGATTTCGACGAATGTCCCGAGGTGCAGGCCCTGTGCAACACCGCCGCCTGGCAGCAGCGGCTGGCCGGGCTGCGGGCGTTGCCGTCGGTCGACTACGCCGGTGTGGCCGCAGTGAAACGCCCGGTGATGGCGCTGATGTATGCCAGCTTCCGCGCCCGCCACCTGGGCCGCCGCACCCGCCGCGGCCAGGCGTTCAGGACGTTTCAGGCCCGGCACGGCCGGGCCCTGCGCGTGCATGCCTTGCACGAGGCGCTGCAGGCGCACTTCCATGCGCAGGACGCCGCGGTGTGGGGCTGGCCCGCCTGGCCTGCGGCCTACCAGGCGGTGGACAGCGCGCCGGTCGATGCCTTCGCCCGCGTGCATGAGGAGGCGGTGGAGTTCTACGAATACCTGCAGTGGCAGGCCGATCTGCAACTGCAAGCCGTGCAATCGCAGGCGCGGGCACAGGGCATGCGCGTTGGCCTGTATGGCGACCTGGCTGTGGGCGTGCACCCCGGCGGCTCCGAGACCTGGTCGCAGCCCGGCCTCTATGCGCCAGGCGTGCATGTGGGCGCACCGCCCGATGAGCTGAGCCCCACCGGCCAGGACTGGGGCTTTGCCCCCATGCTGCCGTGGCAGCTGCAGCGCAGCGGCTACGCCGGCTTCATCGCCGTGCTGCAGGCGGCGATGCGCCCAGTGGGCGCGCTGCGCATCGACCATGTGATGGGGCTGATGCGGCTGTTCTGGGTGGCGCCGCACCCCACGCAATTGCGCGGTGCGTATGTGCAGGCGCCCTTCGAGGCGTTGATGCGGCTGGTGTGCCTGGAGAGCCAGCGCCACGGCTGCAGCGTGATCGGCGAAGACCTGGGCATCGTGCCGCCCGAGGTGAGCCAGGCCATGCAGCAGCACGGGCTGCTGTCGTACAAGCCGCTGTACTTCGAGCAGCACTGGCATGAGGGCCGCTTCAAGGCGCCGGCCGACTGGGCCGCCGATGCGCTGGCCACCGTGAGCACGCACGACCTGCCCACCCTGTGCGGCTACTGGCGCGGCTTCGACGTGCAACTGCGCGAGCTGCTCGGGCTCTACCCGGAGCCCGGCCTGCAGGAAGGCCACAGCCGCCGGCGCGAGCGTGAGCGCGGCGCGCTGCTGGCGGCGCTGGCCGAGCAAGGCCTGCTGCACGAGGGCCTCACCACCGACCCCGGCTGCGTGCAAGCGCCCGATCCGCGCCTGACGCTGGCCGTGCACCGCTACCTGGCCAGCACCCCCTGCGCGCTGGCCGCCGTGAGCCTGGCCGATGTGCTGGACGTGGTGGAGCCGGCCAACCTGCCCGGCACCACCGAGCAGCGCTACCCCAACTGGCGCCACAAGCTGCCGCTGGACCTGCCCGACCTCGCCGCCGATGCCCGCTGGCTGCGCACGGCCGAGGCCTTGGCAGAGGCGAGACCCGCCGTGCGGCCCGTGGCACCGCCCGAGCCGCGAGACGAAGCCACCCCGCATCGGTTTGACCCACGGCGCGCTGCCATTCCCCGCGCCACCTACCGCCTGCAGTTCCACGCTGGCTTTCGCTTCATCGACGCCCAGGCGCTGCTGCCCTACCTGCAGCGCCTGGGCATCAGCCATGTCTATGCCTCGCCCTTCCTCACCGCGCGGCCGGGCAGCCAGCATGGCTACGACGTCATCGACCATGCCGCCCTCAACCCTGAGCTGGGCACACCCGCCGAGTTCGAGGCGTTCTGCCTGGCCCTGTGTGCCCACGGGCTCCAGTTGCTGGTGGACATCGTGCCCAACCACATGGGCGTGCTCGGCGCCGACAACCCCTGGTGGCTGGATGTGCTGGAGAACGGCCGCGCCAGCGCCTATGCCGAGCACTTCGACATCGACTGGGAAGGCGCCGCGCCCGACTGGCAGGGCAAGGTGCTGGTGCCCGTGCTCGGCGCGCAGTATGGCGAGGTGCTCGAATCGGGCGAGCTGCAGTTGACGCTCGAAGCCGAGCGCGGCGAGTTCTGCCTGCGTTACCACGCGCACCGGCTGCCCATCGATCCACGGGACTATGCCGCGCTGATGGGCGAGCCAGCCCATGAGGACGACCCGCAGGACGACACCCCACTGGCCGCCCAATGGCAAGCCCTGCGCGACCGCTTCGCAGCGCTGCCTGCACGAGATGCCGACAGCACCAGCACCGATGACGCCACCACCTGGCAGGCCCAGTGCCAGCGCCGCCAGCAGGCCGTGCCGGTGCTCAAAGCCGCGCTGGCCGCGCTGTGGCGCCAGAGCGCGGCGCTGCGCGAGCACACGGCGGCACAGCTGCGGCGCCTCAACGGCCGGGTGGGCGAGCCCGCCAGCGTGGATGCGCTCGATGCCCTGCTGGGCCGCCAGGCCTACCGGCTGGCGTCGTGGCAAGTGGCCAGCGATGACATCAACTACCGCCGCTTCTTCGATGTCAACGAACTGGCCGCATTGCGCACCGAAGATCCCGCCGTCTTTGAGGCCACGCACGCGCTGGTGTGGCCCTGGCTGCAACAGGGCTGCGTGAGCGGCCTGCGCATCGATCACCCCGATGGCCTGGCCGACCCGCAACAGTACTTCGAGCGCCTGCAGGCCCGCCATGCCGAGCTGCGCGGGCCGCAGGCCGATGGGCGCGCGGCCAGCCTGTACCTGGTGGTCGAAAAGATCCTGGCCGACGACGAAGCACTGCCTGCAGCCTGGCCGGTGCATGGCGGCACCGGCTACCGCTTCGGCCACCTCAGCAGCCAGGTGCTGGTGGACAGCACGCAGGAGGCCCGGCTGTCGCGTGTGTACCGCAGCTTCAGCGGCGAAGCGCGCAGCTTCGACGACATCCTGCACGAGGCCAAGCAGCAGATCATCGGCCGCGCCTTCAGCGCCGACCTGGCCATGCTCACCCGCCAGTTGCATCACATCAGCCAGCGCGACCGCCACACCCGCGACTTCACCCGCAATGCCCTGCGCGAAGCCATCGCCGCCCTGGCCGCGGGGTTTGGCGTGTACCGCACCTACGTGCGCGCACAGGGCCCTACACGCACCGACTGGGCGGTGCTCGACCAGGCCCTGCAGCGCGCCATGCAACGCCAGCCGCTGGAAGACCACAGCGTGCTGCGCTTTGTGCGCGAGGTGATCCTGGGCGCGCCCGCTGAACCCGATGCGGCGCTGCGGGTGCAGAAGCTGGCCTTCGTCACCCGCTTCCAGCAGTTCACCGCGCCGGTGATGGCCAAGGCGATGGAAGACACCAGCTTCTACCGCTACCTGCGGCTGGCATCGCTCAATGAAGTGGGCGGTGACCCGGCCACCTTCGGCCTCACGGTGGACGACTACCACGCCGCCGTGCAACGCATCGCCCAGCAGCACCCGCACGGCCTGCTCAGCAGCTCCACGCATGACAGCAAACGCAGTGAAGACCTGCGCACGCGCATCCACGTGCTCTCGGAGCTGCCTGCCCACTGGCGCTGGGCGCGCGCCCGCTGGCGCGCGCTCAACCTGCCGGCCAAGACCCGGGTGGACGGCGAGCTGGCACCCAGTGCCAACGATGAGTACCTGCTGTACCAGTCGCTGCTGGGTCTGTGGCCCTTCGAAGCGCCTGACGCATCAGCCCGAGACACGCTGGCCGATCGGCTGGAAGCCTACCTGCGCAAGGCCGCGCGCGAAGCCAAGGTGCACACCCGCTGGACGCGGCCACACGCCGGCTACGAGCAGGCGTTGCAGCGCTTTGTGCGCCACCTGGTGTGCAGCGCCGAAGCCGCCGCCTTCCGCGATGACTTCACCGCGCTGCAGGCGCGCGTGGCGGTGTTTGGCGCCTGGAACAGCCTGTCGATGCTGCTGCTCAAGCTCACCAGTCCCGGCGTGCCCGACACCTACCAGGGCTGTGAAGACTGGGCCTTCAACCTGGTCGACCCCGACAACCGCCGCCCCGTCGACCATGCCCGGTTGGCCGGCCTGCTGGCACAGGTCACCTTGCTGGCGGGCAACGATGCCGTGGCCGACCTGGCCCGCCACCTGCCCGATGGCCGGCTGAAGCTCTACCTCACCTGGTGCGGCCTGCAACTGCGGCGCAGCCATGCAAACGCCCTTCAGCTGGGAAGTTATCAGCCGCTGGAAGTGCTGGGCCCGGCACGCCGCCATGTGGTGGCCTTCGCGCGCCAGCACGAGCAGGAGGTGGTGATCACGCTGGCCAGCCGGCTGACCTGCACGCTGTGCGACGGCGAGCCGGATCGCCTGCTGCAACCCGCTGAGCGGTGGGCTGGCACCCGGGTGCTGTTGCCCGCCCACCTGGGCCCGGGCCCGTGGCACGAGGCGCTGACGCAGCGCCCACTGCCCCCGCCGCGCGGGCGCGAGCTCGATCTGGCCACCGCATTCGCCACGTTGCCGCTGGCGGTGTTGGTGACGGGCGTTGATCAGGCTGGATGACGTGCCGACGTGCCGACGTGCCGGGGTGCTGCGCACGCGCGTGGGCTTGTCTGAAGCAACGCTCAGATCAGCGGCCGCGTCTCCACCACCAGCGGCCAGCGCAGCTTGGCCACGCGGGCCAGGGCGGCGGGGTCGGGCAGGTGGAGGCGGCCTTTGTGACGCCAGGTGATGAGGCCGGCGCGTTCAAGCGCGCGCAGGTGCCGGTTGGTGTGCACCAGCGACAGGCCCAGCGCATCGGCCACATGCACCTGGGTCAGCGGGAAGGGCAGGCCGTCGGTGGGCACCTGGTCGTCAAGGGCGCTGGCGCGCACGGTCAGGGCGAGCAGCAGCGCGGCGATGCGTTCGGCGGCGGTGCGGCGGCCCACGCTGAGCAGGTTGTCATCGACCAGCGATTCATGGTGGGCGGCCAGCCAGGTGACGTCATAGCCCAGCGAGGGCAGTTCGCGGTGCAGTTGCCACAGCGCATTACGCGGGAACACGCACAGGCGCACGTCGGTGAGCGCCATCACGCCATGGCTGGCAGCGGCCTGCAGCCGCTGTTGCAGGCCGATGAAATCGCCCGGCAGCAGGATGGTGAGGATCTGGCGCCGGCCATCAGGCAGGGTCTTGAAGCGAAAGGCCCAGCCGCTGAGCAGCGTGTACAGCGGGGCTTCCAGTGCGCCTTCGGCGATCAGCGTGCTGCCGGCTTCATGGCTGATCTCGGCCTGCTTCAGCCCGTCGATGAACTGCAGCTCCTGCGCGGTATGGGGGTGGAAGCAGTCCTTGCGGCGCAGCGGGCAGTCGGCGCAGTGCCGGGCCAGCGGGGCCGGGGTGGACAGGTCGTCTTCCAACAAGGAGATGTCTTTTGACATGTTGGGCGGTGAACGTGGCGTTACCGTGGGCGGCGACAGTTGTCAGGAGTCACGATGTCCAGGGTACAGATGCTGGTGGTTGCACAGTGCGTGGCACGAGGGTGCTTGTCGGGCGTGGCGCGCCTGCTGCAGGCCAGCCGGGAGATGGTGGTGGGCCAGCGGGTGGCCGGGGGCCTGCTGTTTGACGGCGAGGTGCTGCTTCAGTTGATGGAAGGCTCGCCCGACGTCGTGCAGCGCCTGGCCGAACAGTGGCTGGCTCAGCCGTTGTTCACACAGGCGGGGGTGCTGGCCGTGTGCGAGCCGGGGGTGTCGTCTTTGGCGTCAACGGCGGCGTCAACGGCGACGTCACCTTCAGCGACGGGCTGGCAGGCGGGTTTCGTCGAGCCGGGGGCGTTGGACGAGGTGGTCCTGGCGCCGTCACCGCACACCATGGTGAGCGAGTTCCTGCGGGTGCTGTTGTTGGCCGATGTGCAATGAGCGCTCACGCCGCGCAGTAGCCTGTGCTTCAACTCGTCCAGCCAATCGTCGGGGTATTCCATGGACGCTCCTTCAGCGGGTGACGGCCGCAGCGGGCGGTGCATCGTCAGCCGCGGCATCGGGTGGCGGGCTGGCCGACGTCATCAACGCGCGGTGAGCCAGGGCTTGCAACGGCAGGTGCTGCAACTCGCGCATCAGCCAGGCCGCCAGCCGGCGCGGCAGCGGCGTGAGTTGACGGCTGACCCAGCGCTGGCGCCAGGGTCGGCCGGCCATCACCGCCGCACCCACGCCGGCAGCCAGCGTGACGCTGGCCCAAGGATGGCGTCGCACCAGCGGGGCCAGTTGAGCGCGCAGTTCGATCAACGCCAGCTCGCCGGGCGCGCGCCAAGGATGCTGGTGCCACCATTGCTCGGCAGCGCTCAGTACCGTGGCCAGCACCGGCTGGCGGCGCGCCTGCCAGCGTGCATGGCGCCACAACGCAGCCAGCCGGCCACGCCAACGCCTGGCCAACGGCAGCCCACTGGGTGACAGCGGGCCGGTCAATTGGCGTTGCAATGCGCCGCGCGAAGTGGCCAGCCGGGCCAGCGCCTGTGCCAGGGCTTCACTTGACGCGGGTATAGGTGCGGGTACAGGTGCGGGTACAGGTGCGGGTACAGGTGCGGGCGCAAGTGGTGCCGCGGGCGGGTTGGGGGCTGACGCCGCGGTGGTCTTCATGGCTGCTGAACCTGGCGCAACATCTGCGCATCCAGCCCGATCTGCTCGCGCAGCGCGCCGAAGGCAGTGATCGAGGCCACATGGCGCAGCCGCCACCCGCATCCCAGTGCCGCCAGCCAGGCGACGGTGGGCACGCCCACCAGCAGCCAGGGGTAGGGCATCTGGGCTACCGGCACCACCGCGGCCATCATCACGGCCAGGGCAGTGAGCCCCAGGCCGAGCGCTGCACTGGTGCCCAGCAGCAAGGTCAGCACGGCCTTGCGTTGCAACTGGCTGGCCGCCTCGGCTGCTTCAATGCCGGCGAGATCTGCATAGGCCCCGAGGTGCGTGGCCAGCAGCTCGGGGTGGGTGGCCAGCAGCTTGACGAGGGGGTGAAGCATGGCAGCAGCCGGATGGAATGCCGAGGCTGACCCGGGCTCAGCGGCGCGGTGTGGATGCGCGGCTCAGCAGGCTGATCAGGCCTACCAGTGCCGCACCAGCGGCGGCGGCCACCAGCACCGATTTCACTGGTTCATCCTTGATGTACTGCACCGTGCGGTCACCGGCCAGGTTGACTTGGCCACGCACTTCGGCGCTGGCCTGGCGGGCGCGGTCGATGCCTTGGCGGGTGATCGCTTCTACCTGAGCGGCGGCGCGGGTGAAGGCCGAGGGAATGGCTTCGCGCAGTTGGTCCACACCATCCTGCACCGAGTTCAGCGCAGCCTGGGCGGCGCGCTTGGAGCTGTCAATGGCCTCGTCGGCCTTGTTGGCGGCGCGATCGGTGAGTTGTTCAACGGTGGCGGTGGAGGTGGAGGAGTTTTGTTGCGGAAAGGCAGACATGGGGAAATTCCTTGTGGGGTGGTTGAGGGTGGTGATGCGGCGAAGACCGTGGCCGTGCCGGGTGTCAGCCCTTGCGCAGCAGGCTCACCAGGAACGAGATGGCGGCCATGATCACGAACACGAAGAACAGCACCTTGGCGATGCCGGCCGCGCCGGCAGCCAGGCCACCGAAGCCGAACAGCGCGGCAATCAGCGCGATCACGAAGAAGACAACAGCGTAGTGCAGCATGACGATCTCCTGGTCTGCGGCGAGCAGCTCGCCGCCGGGGTGAAGCTCGCAACGTCCGTCGCTGCGATGGGTTCACTGTAGGCGGGGGGGCTGGTGGCAGTGGCAGGTGAACGGCGCTGTCGCCTGTCGGCAAGTGCAGTGCGGGCACGTAGGACAGCGCCCACAACGCGCGTTGCAGCCGTCGTGCGGGGGTGTTGCTGTGGGTGGCGGCGTGTGAGGCCGCGGCTGTGGTGATCAGCGCCGCATCAAGCGCCGGTGGCTGGCACCTCGGCCTCGATCTCGACCACCGGTAACTGCGCCTTCAACGTGGTGCCCTGGCCGGGTGCGGTGATCAACCGCAGTTCGCCGTGCTCTGATTCCACCCGGTAGCGCATGCCCAGCAGCCCGTGCGTGGCGCGGGGCACGAGCTGCGGGTCGAAGCCGATGCCGTTGTCTTCCACGCACAGCAGCGCCCAACCGGCGGCGTGCTGCAGCCGCACGCTCACCTGGGTGGCCTGCGCGTACTTGGCCACGTTGGTCAGGGCTTCTTGTACCAGGCGGTAGAGCGTGAGTTCGGCGGATGGCGCCAGGGGCACCGCCTCGATGTCGGTGGTCACCGTCACGCCCATGCGCTCGCTCGATTCGCGGCACAGGATCTCCAGCGCGGCGCACAGGCCCAGGTTGTCCAGCGTGGAGGGGCGCAGGTCTTCGATGATGCGGCGCTTCAGGGCCACGCCGGTGTTGAGCGTTTCGGTGAGGTGCGTCAGCCGCTCGGCCAGCTCGGGCAGGTGCTGCATCACTTTGGGCTTCATGCGGGCCACATCGAGCTTGGCGGTGGTGAGCAGGGCGCCCAGTTCGTCGTGCAGCTCGCGGGCCAGCCGCGCGCGCTCGTCTTCGCGGGCGTTTTGCAGATGGCGGGCCAGCTCGGTGAGCTCGTGGGTGCGGCGGGCCACTTCGATCTTGAGCCGGTCGCGCTCGGCCAGCGCGGCCTGTTGCTGCAGCTGCCGCTGCCTGGCCAGCAGGCGGCCTTGACGAAGAAACATCGCCAGCACCAGCAGGCTGATGGCTGTCATCGAGGCCACGCCAAGCCGGTGCAGCAAGAAGGTGTCGTTCAGGTCGGACAGGCCCACCGCAATGAGCTGGTTCTGCTGATCCAGCAGCACCTGCTTCTGGCGCCGGATGGATTCCATCTTCTCGCGGCCGATGCCGGTGAGCATCAACCCCACAGCCTGGTCATGATGGCCCTGCTGATGCAAACGCAGCACCTCTTCGATCTCGCTCAGCCGTGTGTTCACCAGCGTTTCAAGCACGCGCCGCTCGCGCTCGGCATCGGTGTGGCTCAGCGACAGGTTGATGGCCTGCAGTTCGTCCATGCTGCGGGCAATGTCGCGGGCGGCCGCATGGTAGGGGGTCAGGTAGTCGGCGTGATCGGTGAGCAGGAAGCCGCGCTGGCTGGATTCAGCGTCGCTGAGGCGCTGCACCACGTTCAACAGCTTCAGGCGGGCCTGGCCCATGCTCACCAAGGTGGTCAGCCCCGTCTCCGATTGGTGATAGGCCGCCTCGCTGATCATCACCATCAGGCCGGCCACCAGCACAGCCAATGGAAAGGCAAAGGCGCTTTGCTGGAATCGCTCGCTCCAGCCTGCCAGTATTTTCAGCATCCCCTACACTCCAATCGACCCCAGCCAATCCGGACACGCCTGCCATGATCCAGATCGCCATTGTTGACGACCACACCATCGTGCGAACCGGCCTCAAGCAGTTTCTCTCCGAGCATGTTGACCTGCGCGTCGTGGGCGAAGCCAGCAACGGCAAGGAGGCGCTTGATCTGGTGCGCCGCGGCGATGTTGACGTGATCCTGTTGGACCTGTCGATGCCCGAGCACGGCGGCGTGGATGCGCTGGCGGCCATCAAGGCCCGCGAGCCCGATCTGCCGGTGCTCATCCTCAGTGGCTTTCCTGAAGCCCACTATGCGACCACGCTGCTGCGCCAGGGCGCCAGCGGCTACCTCAACAAGGAATGCGATCCGGCCGAGATCGTCACCGCCATTCGCACCGTCTATCGTGGGCGAAAGTACATCACGCCCGCCGTGGCCGAGCTGTTGGCCGACGGTCTGACGGGCGATCAGGACAAGCCCCCTCACGAGCAGCTGTCCGAGCGCGAGTTCCAGGTGTTCCTGCGCCTGGCCAAGGGCGAGACGGTGGGCAACATCGCTGATCACATGTCGTTGAGCGTCAAGACGGTCAGCACCTACCGCACGCGGGTGATGGAGAAGATGAAGCTCGCGTCCAACAGCGATCTCACCTACTACGCGCTGAAGAACGGGCTCATCCAGTAGCGGTGGTCGCGCGGCGTCTGGCGGGCTTGGCATCAGCTGGGGCCGCAGCTGCCCGACAGCCTCATCGGCCGGTGAGGACTTCGCAATAGGCCAGCAGCTCTTCCAGCTCGCTGGACTTGTCGAACACCCGGTCGGCCCCCAGTGCGAGACAGCGGTTGCGCATGTCGCTGGTGGCGTAGTTGCTGAGCACCACGAGCTTGGTGGCCGGCATCAGGCGGCGCGCTTCGGCCACCACGGCCAGGCCGGTGCCGGTCTTCAGGAAGATGTCGACGATCATCAGGTCGCAGGCCTGCCCCGGGGTGCGGATCCACGCCTTGGCCGATGGCTCGTCTTCGGCACTGCCGATGACGGTGACCGCCAACATCTCTTCCAGCGTGGCGATCAGGTTCTGGCGGATGACGGGGCTGTCTTCCACCAGAAAACAGGTCATCAACGGCTTGGGCACCGGATCGTTGGCGTACGGAAAAGTCACGGACTGATGTCCAAGCGGGGCATGTCTGCGGGGGCCGTTGGGGGTCGGCCGAGGAGTAGACCAGGGGGGCGATCCAGTCGAGGTGTGCATGGATTATCAAGCCTTGTCCTGGTGCCGGCGCTGCGTGGCTGGCGCTTATTCTTGTCAGACATGTCCTACAGCGCGGTGCGGTCAGCCATCGGGGTGGCCGGTCTCGCAAGTCAACGCGGCGTGACGCGGTGGTCTTCCAGGTCTTGCTGTGGGGTGGCGTGTGAAACAGCCGCGCCGGTGGGCGCGGCTGTTTCAGGGCTCACGCGCCCGCGGGTTCAGTGCTTGAACCAGGTGTCATCGGCGCCGGCTTCCCAGCGCTTGAGCTGCAACTCGGCTTCATCCTTGGCCACGCCGTAGCGCTCCTGGATCTTGCCAGCCAGTTGCTCGCGGCGGCCCGCCACGACGTCCAGATCGTCGTCAGTGAGCTTGCCCCACTGCTCGCGAACCTTGCCCTTGAGTTGTTTCCAATTGCCTTCAACGCGTTGCCAGTTCATGGTGGTGACTCCTTGCGATGGGGTTGAGGGGAACGATCAGCCGCGCACGGCCAGCTCGTTCTTCACCGACTTGACGCCCTTCACGCCCGATGCGATGACGCCGGCATCCGACTTCTCGGTGGCGTTCTTCGCAAACCCCGACAGCATGACCACGCCGTCCAGCGTCTCGACGCTGATGGCCGACGCATCCACCGTCTTGGCTTCGACGAACTTGGCCTTGATCTTGGTGGTGATGGTGGCGTCGTCGATGTATTCGCCGACGGTGGACTGATCCCGTGTCACCGCGCAGCCGGGCAGCGCCGTGAGGGTGATGGCAGCGGAGAAGGCGGCGATCAGGGTGGTGCGAGCAAGCATGGTGGGCTCCTTGAGACGGTGATAGCGGGCCGGCCGGTGAAGGCATGGGCCCGGGGGTGAAACCAAAGTGGCCGAAAGGGCTTCGGTGAGCGTGTCGACGACGCTGGTGCCACGTGGGTCAATCAGGTGCTGTCGATGAAGCCAGTCTAGGAAGCAATCGGTTGCGGGCCGATCGGATCAGCGCTGGCTTGCCTGTAGGACATTGGCCCCGCAGCGGGTCAGTGCACAGGCTGGGTTCACCACAGCCGCTCCAGCAGGCCGGCCGCTGCCTCCTTGGCGCGCTGCCACACCGGCCGTTGCCGCCAGGCCGTCAGCGTGACCGGCGCGCAGGCCCGCAGGTCGGACTCAAACATGGCCTGCATGCGCAGCGCAAAGTCTTCGCCGAAGACCAGCGCGTTGACCTCGTTGTTGCCGGCAAAGCTGCGCCAGTCGAGGTTGCTGGAGCCCACCGACGACAGCACGCCATCGATCACCACCGTCTTGGCATGCAGCACGGCCCCTTGCAGCTCGCACAGCTGCACGCCAGCGTCGAGCAGGGTGGTGTAGTGGCTGCGCCCGGCATGCAGCACCGGCGAGAAGTCGCTTTGCGAGGGCAGGATGAGGCGCACGTCCACCCCGCGCCGGGCCGCGTCCGACAGGGCATCGATCATGTCGGCCGTGGGTGCGAAGTACGCCATCGTGAACCACACGCTGCGGCGCGAGACATCGATGGCCGTCAGCAGCGTGGCGTAGATGCGGTTGAACGGGTCGAGCGGGCTGCTGGGGAGCACGGCCACCAGCGGGCTGTGGGCTGCGGTGGTGACAGTGACCTTGGTCGTCGTGTTA
>Ga0209066_10001781_pt1 | contig 27678 bp, 27 predicted proteins | sample All_14_2_FD_187198 | JGI IMG/M metagenome (GOLD analysis project Ga0209066, IMG submission 187198) | Freshwater microbial communities in response to fracking from Pennsylvania, USA - Allegheny Zone_MetaG_DW_15 (SPAdes) (version 2) ...
CACCTCCAGCGTGACCGCCCGCACCGGGCTGGACGCCAGCTGGGAGCTGGACATTTTTGGTGCCAACCGCAGCGCGCTGGCCAACCGCGACGCCGGCATTGTGGTGGCGCTGACCAACTTGCGTGACGTGCAGCTGAGTCTGACGGCCGAGCTGGCGCTGGTCTATGTGCAACTGCGCGGGCTGCAAGCCCAGCTCGACATTGCCCAGCGCAACCTGGCCAGCCAGCAGGAAACCCTGCAGCTCACCCAATGGCGTGCCCAAGCCGGGTTGCTGACCTCTCTGGAAGTGGAGCAGGCGCTGACCGCCACCGCGCAGACCTCGGCCCAAATTCCCGCCCTGCGCAGCAGCCTGGGCCAGGCCCGCCACAGCCTGGCGGTGCTGACGGGCAAATCCCCGACCGAACTCGACACCCTGCTGCAAGCCGTGCAACCGGTGCCGCAAGCCCCGCCGCGGGTCGCCGATGTGATCGACGCCGACCGGCTGCGCCAGCGTGCCGACCTGCGTGCCGCTGAAGCGCGCATCACCGCCGCGCTGGCCAGTGTGGACGCCGCGGATGCTGCGCGCTGGCCCAAATTCAGACTCGGTGGCTCGGTCGGCCTGACCGCATTGACGCTGGCGGGCCTGAGCAGCGGCGCCTCGGTGGCCACCCAGGTGCTGGCCAGCATGGCGGTGCCGCTGCTGGACGGTGGCGCCATCAACGCCAACGTCAAGGTGCAAGAAGCCGGTGTGGTGCAAGCCCGCGCCAACTACCAGAGTGCGCTGCTGACCGCTCTCAAAGAGGTGGAAGACGCCCTGCTGGCCTGGCGCCACGACCAGGACCGGCTCACCTACCTGCAACAAGCCGCCACTGCCGCTGAAAACGCCGCCCTGCTGGCGCAAAACCGTTATGCCAGCGGCCTGATCGATTTCCAGACCGTGTTGCAAACCCAGCGCACCCTGCTCAGCGCACAGGACAGCCTGGCCGGTGTGCAGGCCGCCCTGAGCAGCGACTACGTGCGCCTGGTCAAAGCCGTTGGCGGCGCCTGGCAATGACCGCGACACCCCTCCCTACCCGAATATCCTGACCACCCCACACCATGGCTGACAACGCAAAACCATCTTCCAGCGCCACCCCGGACGCCAACGCCTTGCAAGCGCTGTTGCGCGCACCTGCCCACGTGCCGTGGTGGCGCAGGCGCATGTTGTGGGCCGCAGTGGGCCTTGTTTTTGTGGCGGGCGGTGCCTACTACGCCTGGCAGCAAAGCCAGCAGCGCGCCGCAGCCCCCAGCTATGTGACCGAGCCCGCCAGCATTGGCAACCTCACCCTCAACGTCTCGGCCAACGGCACACTGCAGCCCACCCGCTCGGTCAACATCGGCAGCGAGCTCTCGGGCACGGTGCGCGCCGTGCTGGTGGATGTGAACAGCCAGGTCAAAAAAGGCCAGGTGCTGGTGGCACTGGATACCGCCAAACTCAACGACCAGGTGACCCGCTCACGCGCGGCGGTCGCTTCGGCACAGGCGCAACTGGCCCAGACCACCGCCACCGTCAAGGAAACCCAGGCCAGCCTGGCGCGGCTGGAAGAGGTGTCGCGCCTGTCGGGTGGCAAAGTACCGTCAGCGTCCGAACTGGACAGTGGCCGTGCCACGCTGGAGCGAGCCATCGCCGCCGAGGCCAGCGCCCGCGCCAACCTGGCTTCGGCCCGCGCCACCTTGTCAACGGATGAAACCAATTTGTCAAAAGCGTCGATTCGCTCACCGATTGACGGCGTGGTGCTGACCCGCAGCGTGGACCCTGGCAACGCCGTGGCCGCCTCCTTGCAGGCGGTCACCCTGTTCACCATTGCCGAAGACCTGAGCAAGTTACAGCTCAAAGTGAATGTGGACGAGGCCGATGTGGGCCGCGTCAAGGTCGGGCAAAAGGCCAGTTTCACCGTCAGCGCCTTCCCCACGCGGCGTTTTCCGGCCACCATCACCACCGTGTCGTATGGCTCCACCATCACCGACAACGTGGTCACTTACGTGACACAGATGGACGTGGCCAATGACGATTTGAGCCTGCGCCCCGGCATGACCGCCACCAGCACCATCACCGCGGTGGAGCGCAAAGACGTGTTGCTGGTGCCCAACACGGCATTGCGCTTTGCGCCGCCCGCGGCAGCCACTGACGCACCCAAGGCCAACGGCGGCTTCATGAGCAAGATGATGCCCAGCATGCCGCGCCCGCGCAAAACCGCCAGCGGCGGCGTGGCCAAGCGGGTCTGGGTGCTGCGCGACGGCGCGCCGGTGGAGGTGAGCGTCACCCCGGGCATCAGCGATGGCCGCATGACCGAGATCGTGGAAGGCGACCTCAAAGAAGGCATGGCTGTCATCACCGAACAGCGCACCAACGCCAGCGCGGCCAAACCATGAGCCAGACACCGCTGATCCAGCTCAAGGGCGTGACCAAGCTGTATGGCGAAGGCGCCACCGCCCTGCTCGCGCTCAAAGGGGTGGACCTGACCATTGAGGCGGGTGACTTTGTCGCCATCATGGGCCCCAGCGGTTCGGGCAAATCCACCGCCATGAACACCCTGGGCTGCCTGGACACGCCCACCACCGGCGAATACATCTTCAACGGCGTGCATGTTGAAAAACTCAGCCGCGACCAGCGCGCCCTGCTGCGCCGCAGCTACCTGGGTTTTGTGTTCCAGGGTTTCAACCTGCTGGCGCGCACCAGCGCGCAGGAAAACGTCGAACTGCCGTTGCTCTACCGCGGCGAGCCTGCCAAACAGCGCCACGCCGCGGCCCAAAAAGCGCTGGCCTCGGTGGGTCTGGGCGGTTGGGAGCACCACACCCCGGCTGAACTGTCAGGTGGCCAGCAACAACGCGTGGCGATTGCCCGCGCCATCGTCACCGAACCCGCGGTGCTGCTGGCCGACGAGCCCACCGGCAACCTGGACACCCAACGCAGCCACGAGATCATGGACCTGCTGTGGAAGCTCAATGTGGACCACGGCATCACCGTGCTGATGGTCACCCATGAAGCCGACATGGCGGCGTATGCCAAACGCATCGTGCGTTTTGTCGACGGCGTTGTCGCCCATGACGAGCGCAACCTGCATCCGGCAGGTCTGGACCGGCCCAGTGCCGTCAGCGTGCCGGATGCCAACCGCCAAGAGGCCGCCTGATGTGGCTCAACACCTTGCTGTTGGCGCTGCGCTCGATCCGGCGCAACCTGATGCGCTCGTTTCTGACCATTCTGGGCATCGTCATCGGCGTCAGCGCGGTGATCACCATGGTGACGGTCGGCAACGGCGCTACCCTGTCGGTGCAGAACCAGATCGCCGGGCTGGGCACCAACCTGCTGCAAATCCGCCCTGGCCAGCGCATGGGCGCGCCCGGCGGCGGTGGGGGTGCGCCCTCGTTTCGTGAACCCGATGCCACCGCCATCCTCAGCCAGGTCAGCGGCCTGCTGGCGGTGGCGCCTGAGGCGCGCACCTTTGCCACCATCGTGGCCGACAGCCGCAACTGGAACAGCAGCGTGATTGGCAGCACCAACGACTGGCTCGTCACCGGCAACTGGAAGCTGCTGGGCGGGCGCGAGTTCACCGACGAAGAGCAGCGCGGCGGTGCCTCGGTCTGCCTGGTGGGCACCACGGTGCAGCGCGAGCTGTTTTCGGGCAACAGCGCGCTGGGCGCGATGATCCGCGTCAAACAGATCACCTGTGAAGTGATTGGCGTGCTCGACTCCAAGGGCCAGGGCGCTTTTGGCAACGACCAGGACGACGTGGTGCTGATGCCGCTGCACACGCTGCAGCGGCGCATCACCGGCCACACCCGCGTCAACACCCTGCTGGTGTCGATGCAGGACGGCGCCGACCCGGTGCGTGTCAAGGCGGCACTGACCGACCTGCTGCGCGAACGCCGCAAACTGGCCGAGGGCGAAGACGACAACTTCAACGTGCTTGACACCAAACAACTTGGCGAAACCTTTGCCAGCACCACCAAGGTCATGACCATGCTGCTGGGCGCGGTGGCCGCGGTGAGCCTGCTGGTGGGCGGCATCGGCATCATGAACATCATGCTGGTGAGCGTGACCGAGCGCACCCGCGAGATCGGCCTGCGCCTGGCCATTGGCGCGCTGGAAGGTGAAGTGCTGCTGCAGTTTTTGATAGAAGCCGTGGTGCTGTCGGCCATCGGCGGGCTGATCGGCATTGTGCTGGCCACGGGCGCCTCCATTGGCCTGTCCCATTTGATGGACGTGCCGTTTGTCTTCAACCTCGGGGTGAACGTGCTGTCGTTTGTGTTCTCGGCGGCCATTGGCGTGGTGTTTGGCTACTTTCCCGCCCGCCGGGCGGCCCGGCTGGACCCGATTGAGGCGCTGCGGCACGAGTAGCGGCAAACAAACAATGTGGCTTGAACTTCTATAGTCAAAGGGTTGAAAGCGATCATTTTTCACACATAGCCAGCGCGACAGGTTTTTACGTCGTTTAAGATGGAATCTCATAGGCCAAGCCTCGCCAACATGTCGGCTGGCAAATGATCAACCCAGGGAGAACCATCATGAACATCCTGTCCACAGGAAAACACTGTCTGGCACTGGTCTGCGTGTTGTGCGCCACGCAGGCATTTGCCATCACCGCCACCGACCTGCTGGCGCAAGGTGCCACACCTTTGAGTGAAGAAGACATCAAAGCCGTGAGCCAAGACCAGACGCTGGACCACAAAATGCTGGGCACCCGCCTGGTGGCACCCATCTATTACGGCACCAACGGCACACGCATCGTGAACGCCACCGCCTTTGGCGGCAAGATTTACAACACCAAGTGGTGGACCGACAACGGCAAACGCTGCGAGATCAGCGCCAAAAACAAAGACACCCAGTGCGGCCTGGTGTTCAAGCGCGAGAAAGACTACCTGGTCTGTTTTGACCAGGAAGAACAGTGCGCCTGGACCTTCACCGCCCGGCCCGGTAACCCGGACAAGCTGGGTGAGTAGGCCGACATGGCCACCAAGCTGACCCTCCCGACCGCGACCCTGCGTCAACCCAGCCACCCGATTGGGTGCTGCGGCCTGGTCACCTTCCTGGCCATGGCCCTGGCGCCGGTCCATGCCCAAGTTCTGAACGCTGAACAGTTGCGCCCTTTTGTCGAGGTGGTGATGCCGGAAGATGCCACCCCCGCAACCACCCGGCTCCCCGTGGTGCTTTTCTTGCAGGGCACAGGCGGCGGCAACCTCAACGGTGAGCTTTGGACGGGCTGGTTCAACTCATTGGGGATTGCCACGGTGTTGATCGACAACGCCAAAGCCCGCGGGCGAAGCGAGTTGTGGGGCGTACCGTCTTACATCGAGTCCCGGGACATCACCGCCACACTGGAACTCCTCCAAAACGATGCCCGCGTTGATCTGAACCGCTACGCGATCATGGGGTTCTCAAAAGGTGGGACCGCATCGATGGAATCTGGCGGCTACCTGACAGCCGGGCAACCGCTGCCGCAATTCGTTTTTTCACTCTACCCGGGAAACAATGGCCAATGCCCCAACGCCTACAACGAGCCGGTCAAGGTGATGGTTTTTTATGGTGATGTGGACGACTGGGGCACGTTTCAAGGCAATCGCGACGCCTGCCAACGCATGGCAGCGTCCAAGACCAACACCCGTTTTCACCTGCTGGCGGGCGCCCACCATGGGTACGACGGCATGGTGAACACCCACTGGTCGTGCTGCGGTCAATCGTTTGTCAGCAAATCGAGTTCAAAGGCCACGGAAGAAACACGCCGGATCATTCTGGAGGCAATCCGTAGGCCCTGGCTTGAAGCCGAGCATTGAATAGTCACCAAGCCCCTATATAAAGGACTTGCAGCTATTTATCCTGAAGCAACCCCACCACCGCCCGCGGGTAGATCAGGTGTTCCTGCGTGAGCACCCGCGCAGCCAGTGCTTCAGCCGTATCACCCGGCAGCACCGGCACCACCGCCTGCGCCAGGATCGGGCCGTGGTCCAGCTCGGGGGTGACCAGATGCACGGTGGCCCCGGCCACCTTGCAACCCGCGTCGATGGCGCGCTGGTGGGTGTGCAAGCCGGGAAAGGCGGGCAAGAGCGAGGGGTGGATGTTGACCAGCCGCCCGGTGTAGTGGTTGACAAAACCGGGCGTGAGGATGCGCATAAAGCCCGCCAGCAGCACCAGCGGCGGGTGATCAGGTGTGGCGTAATGGTCAATGCGCTGCATCAGCGCCGCGTCAAAGTCCTCGCGGCTGGCAAAGGCCTTGTGATCGAGTGACTCGGTGGCAATGCCGTGCTGCGCGGCCAGCGCCAGCCCTTTGGCATCCGCCTTGTTGCTGATCACCGCCGCCACCCGGGCCTGATACTTGGCGGCCCAGTTCTCGCGTTGGGCGGCTTTCACGATGGCCCCCATGTTGGAGCCGCCGCCTGAGATCAAAATAACGATGTTTTTCATACTTGGCTGAATTATGACTTTGACCCCTCCTCCCTTTGGCAGCGCACCGGCCCCAGCGCCCGCGCCCACCCTTCTTCTGACCCCGATTGAGGCGCGCGTGCTGGGCACGCTGATGGAAAAAGCCCGCACCGTGCCCGACAGTTACCCGCTGTCGCTCAATGCTTTGATGCTGGGCTGCAACCAGAAAACCACCCGCGACCCGATCATGAACCTGACCGAGGCCGAGGTGGCTGACGCGCTCAACAGCCTGAAAGAGCGCCATCTGGTGCGCGAAAACAGCGGCAGCCGCGTGACCCGTTTTGAGCACAACTTCCAGCGCGGCGTGGGCGTGCCCGAACAATCGGCCGTGTTGCTGGGCATGCTGATGCTGCGCGGCCCACAAACCGCCGCCGAGTTGCGGCTGAACACCGAGCGCTGGTACAAGTTTGCCGATATTTCCTCGGTGGAGGGTTTTCTGGAAGAGTTGCAAGACCGCTCCCCCGACAAAGGCGGCCCACTGGCGGTGAAACTGGCCAAGGCCCCCGGCGCGCGTGAGCAGCGCTGGGCGCATTTGTTATGCGGGCCGGTGGACGAAGCGGCGCTGGCGCAGGGGTCTGGCGCGCGCGCTCTGGAGGGTGGCGCGATGGAACGGATCACCCGCCTTGAATCAGAAGTGGCCGACCTGCGTGCCATGGTGAACAAGCTGTGTGCCGAATTGGGCATCTCTGGCGCGCCTGCAACTGACTGACACACGCAACAAATCAGGCCCAAGGCGCAAGCTGCACGGCGCCAGCCACTCGGTGACGGGTCAAACAGGATTCACAACAACTTTCGCTCGCACGTGGAAAGTATGTCCCGGCTGGCCTGGGCGACCCGGGTCTGCACACCCGATAAGCCCAGCAGGGTGTGAAACAGGTTGTCGTGTGACCACGGTTTGCCCGCCTGAGCCTGGGCGCAGTCCACGCTCAGGTCCAGCGATTGCTGCATGCCCTTGGAAAACCACATCAGCATCGGCACATGCGTCTGCTCTTGCGGCGCCAGGGCGTAGGGCATGCCGTGCAGGTACAGGCCTTTTTCACCGAGCGATTCACCGTGGTCAGACACATACATCAAAGCGGTTGGCCGCTCTTGGGCCTGCGCCTGTAGCCAGTGGATGGTCTGCGCCAAAAAGTGATCGGTCTCGCGCAAGGAGTTGTCGTAGGCGTTGGTGATCTGCTCTGGCGGGCAGTCCTGCAGGGCATGGCTGGTGCATTCCGGGGTGAACGCTTTGCGCGCCGAGGCGGAGCGCTTGTAGTACGCCGGGCCATGGCTGCCCATCTGGTGCAGCACCACCACCGTGCCACGCGCGGTTTTTGCCGGGTCCAGCCGGGCCAACTGCTCGGGCAAAATTTGCAGCAGGGACTCATCCAGACAGTCCCCGCCCTGGCACAGCGCCGGGCTCTTGAGGGCCTGGGTGTCGGCATGCGGCACACGGTCACACACCCCTTTGCAGCCCGCCTGGTTGTCCAGCCACAGCACCGCCAGACCGGCGCGCTGCATCACATCGAGCACATTTTCATAGCGCGCATCGTTTCCCACATAGTCCTTGCGCCCCAAATGCGAGAACATGCAAGGCACCGAGGTCTGCGTGTTGGTGCCGCATGAGCTGACTTGGCTGAAGTACACCAGATCGCCTTCTTGTTGCAACTGGCGTAACTCAGGCGTGGTGTCCCGCGCATAACCGCCCAGCCCAAAATTGGCAGCGCGCGCGGTTTCCCCCACCACCAGCACAATCAAAGGCGCCGCCGCCGGGTTGCTGACAGGCAACGCCAGATGGGCATCTTCACCAATGGGTTGTAGCACTTGCTGCGCCTGCGCGGCTTGCCCGAGGCCGTGGCGACCCAGGGCGTACACGGTGTTGAAGGGGTTGATCATGTAACGCAGCGACTTGTGGTTGCGCATCAGCGAGGCCAGGTCCTGAAACGACACCCATAACAGCACCACCGCCAGCAACAGCGCCAGCGCCAGGGTGCCCAACTGTTGCCACGCCAGCCGACCCGCAGGCACCGGGCGCAGCTGCTGGCGCCACAGCCACAGGCCCGGCAGCACCAGACCCAGCCCCAGTGTGCCCAGCATGGACCAGGACAGCAGGTCCAGCGCCTCTTGGGGGTTGGTTTGGGTCACATTGGCGATCATGCTGGCGTCAATCACCACTCCGTAGCTTTGTATGAAGTAACTGCTGGCGGCAGCCAGCGCCAGCAGCACCAGCGCCACGGGTTTAAGCCAGCGGGGCCAGACCAGCAGACACAAAAAAACCAGCGTGAAAGCCAGCACCGCCGCTGCCAAGGTGCCCAGCGTCATCAGCGCATGGGGCCCCTGGGTTTCAGGTAGGCGCCAGATGGCGCGCCACAGCGGCACATTGCCCAGCGTGGCCAGCCATACCGCCAGAACAAGTAACAAGGTGGTGGGGTGCCAGACCTTGCGGCCCATCAGAGTTTGTGTCATGGATGCGGGTTGGATGAGTGGAAGCCCGCATTCTTGAAAAGCTTGATTAAGGTCAGATTAAGAAAGCCTGTGACTTGGTCGGCTGCGCCACGGCTTTAAGCGTGGCTTAACAAAGTGGGTTTGCAATACCCGGCATGTCCCTGTCTGCCCGCCTCCACCCGACCCAACCCGCTGAACCCAGCCACCTGGCACCCGCTCTTTGGCCCATCACGCTGGCGGGCTTGGCGCTGACCTTGCTGTGGGACGCCGCTGGGCTGGATGTGTGGGTGATGACCCAGTGGGGCACCGCGCAAGGTTTTGCCCTGCAGCACAACTGGTGGCTGGAGACGGTGCTGCACCAGTGGGCGCGCGTGCTGGCCTGGGTGGTTTTGGCTGCGCTGGCGCTGATGGTGTGGCGCCCGTTTGGGATCTTCAGGCGCTTGCCGCGCCGCCAACGCCTGGAGATGCTGCTGGGTGTGCTGCTGGCTTTGGTGCTGATCAGCACCGCCAAACACATGAGCCTGACCAGTTGCCCATGGGATCTGCAACAGTTTGGCGGCGCAGCCCAATACCGCTCCCACTGGGCCTGGGGCGTGCCCGATGGCGGCGCGGGCCAGTGTTTCCCGGGTGGGCATGCGTCCGCTGCGCTGGCTTTTCTGGCTGTGCCGCTGAGCTTGCTGGCAACCAACGACGCGGGTCATCGCCGCGCCGGGTGGCTGGGCCTGGCGGCGGTGCTTCTGGCGGGTTTGCTGCTGGGGGGCGCCCAAACCCTGCGTGGTGCCCATTACCCCAGCCACACCTTGTGGACCGGCCTGATGTGCTGGTCAGCAGCTTTGCTGAACCACAGGGTCTGGCAGCTGCGTCGAAAAAAAGATGTCTTAAGCCCGCCTTAATCTCGCCCGACCAACATCGCGGCTTGTCTCGAATCAACCACAAGGACAGCGATGTCAGCCATGGCTTCACTTCAAGTTTTCCCGCCCTGCGACGCGGCAGCGGTTGCCACACGCCCCAGGATTTGCACGCATCTGCCGGGCAGCCCGGCGCGCGCGCAGGTTGAGCAATTCATCCACAGCATCTACCGCGAGCGCTACGGCGCCGACGTGCAGCAGTTTTCCCCCACGCTGGTCAGCCTGCACAACGCGCAGGGCGACATCGTCTCGGCGGCAGGTTTGCGGGCGGCCAGCCAGGAGCCGCTGTTTCTGGAGCGCTACCTGGACGCGCCGGTGCAAACGCGCCTGGCCAAATTGGGTTACGCCGTGCCCCGGCGCACGCAAATTGTTGAAGTGGGCCACCTGGCCTCCAACCAGGCGGGCAGCGGCAAAAGCCTGATTTTGCAACTGGCACCGATCCTGGCGGCGCAGGGCTTTCAGTGGGTGGTCTGCACCCTGACCGAGGAATTGCGCCACCTGTTTTTGCGCCTGGGCCTGGCACCGCTGGCGCTGGGCGTGGCCGACCCCGAACTGCTCGGCACAGCAGCCAGCGGCTGGGGCAGCTACTACGACCACCACCCGGTGGTGCTGGCTGGGCAGCTTGACCTGGCGCTACAGGCACTGAGCCGCCGCGGGGTTCTGGCATGAACGTGGCCCTGGAAGACGGCCAACAGCACTGGTCAGCAGCCGCGCTGCAGCAGGCGGTAGACGCGGCGCAGGCCTGGCTGCAAGAAAGCCACCCCCAGGTGTTGGCGAGCGTGCTGGACAACTCGGCCGCTTTTGTCGCGCTGGACGAAGCCTTGCTGGCCACCGGACGTGTCCACGTGCCGCTGCCACCGTTCTTTACCGCCGCACAAATGCAGCACGCGCTGGCGGCAACTGGCGCCGACACGCTGGTCACCGAAGCTGCTTGGGCGCAGGCCTGGCCGGGTTTGACTTGGCAAGCGATCCACATCGCTGGGCGTGACCTGCTTATCGCCCGTTTGCCCGGCAAGCCCTGCCACTTGCCACCCGGCACCGCCAAGATCACCTTCACCTCAGGCACCACCGGCACGCCCAAAGGCGTTTGCCTGAGCCGCGAGGCGATGGACAACGTTGCCCGCGGGATCGTCAGCGCCCTGGCGCCTTTGGGCATTGAGCGCCATCTGAATGCGCTGCCGTTTTCGGTGCTGCTGGAGAACATTGCCGGTCTGATGGCGCCACGCCAGCTGGGCACCACGCTGATCACCCTGGGCATGCAGGCGCTCGGGCTGCAGGGTTCGTCGCAATTCGACGCCGCCCTCTTTCATCAAGCCGTGTCCAGTTCGCAAGCGCAAAGCCTGATCCTGCTGCCGCAAATGCTGCGGGCCTGGTGCGGCTACCTGCAGCACACCCGCCAGCGCGGCCCGGCGTGTCTTCGCTTTGTGGCGGTGGGCGGCGCGGCCGTTGGGCCCGCACTGCTGCAGACGGCGCACGCGCTGGGCCTACCCGCCTATGAGGGTTATGGCTTGTCTGAAGGCGCTTCGGTGCAAGCGCTGAATTTGCCCGGCGCCAGCAAGCCCGGCAGCGTGGGCCGCCCACTGGGCCACGCCCAAATTCGCTGTGCCGCTGATGGAGAGTTGGAAGTCAGCGGCAGCCTGTTTGGTGGTTACCTCGGTGACCCTGCCGCACCGCCCGCCTGGTGGCCCACCGGCGATCTGGGCTCGATCGACGCCGACGGTTTTGTGTTTGTGCAGGGCCGCAAGAAACATGTGCTGATCACCTCGTTTGGGCGCAACGTGTCGCCCGAGTGGGTGGAAACCAGCCTGTGCGGCCAGCCCGACATCCTGCAAGCGGTGGTGTTTGGTGATGGCGAACCCAGCCTGTCGGCCGTGCTTTGGCCGCTGGCCCCGGATGCCAGCGACGCCGCTTTGCAAGCCGCCGTTGACCGCAGCAACCACCAGCTACCGGATTACGCCCGGGTTGGCCGCTGGACGCGCGCCCGCGCCGCTTTTCATCACACCACCGGCCTGGCCACCGCCAATGGCCGCGCCCAACGCCCGGCCATCTGGGCGCTGCACGCCGATCAACTCTCCACCCAACCTGTCACCACCCCATCATGAGCTTCTACCAATACCTGATCGAACACACCTTCGAGGCCCGCCAAAGCCTGCTGAGCACGCCCATCATTGAAGGCGTGCTGCGCGGGCAGGTCAGCCTGCCCAGCTACCTGGCCTTTTTGCGCGAGGCTTACCACCACGTGCGCCACACCGTGCCGCTGTTGCAAGCCACCCAGGCCGCGCTGCCAGCGCAACACCAGTGGCTGTTCGATGAGCTGGAGGAATACATCGAGGAAGAACTCGGCCACGAGGAATGGATCCTGGACGACATCCGCGCCTGCGGGGGTGACGCCGAGGCCGTGCGCACCAGCCAGCCCGGCCATGCCACCGAACTGATGGTGGCTTACGCCTACGACACCATCGCCCGCAAGAACCCGCTGGGCTTTTTCGGCATGGTGCTGGTGCTGGAAGGCACCAGCGTGTCGCTGGCGCTGATGGCAGCCGATGCCATTCAGAAACCGCTGGGCCTGCCCGATGCCGCCTTCAGCTACCTGCGCTCACACGGCACGCTGGACCAGGAACACACCCAGCACCTGGCGTCGCTGATGAACCAGATCACCGACCCGCAAGACCAGGCCGACATCGTGCATGCCGCACGTGCCTTTTACCGTCTCTATGGCGACGTGTTTCGCAGCCTGCCGCTGCCCGTGGTCAGCCCCGCCACTCCCAAACAGCTGGAGGCCGCATGAAGCTGGACCAGGCCCGCGTGTTGCTGACTGGCGCCAGCGGTGGCATTGGCCAGGCGATGCAGCAGGCGCTGCTGCAGGCAGGCGCCCAGGTGCTGGGGGTCAGCCGCCAAGCGCAAGTGCCCGTGAGTGCCCATGTGGCGTGGCTGCAGGCTGACCTGACCCAGGCGCCAGACCTGGCCAGGGTGGCCAGCGCCGCCGCAGAGTGGCAGGCCAATGTGCTGGTCCACGCCGCGGGGCTGCCAGGTTTTGGCGCTTTGCCCAGCCTGCCAGCCGCCGCCATCACCCACGTGATCCAGGCCAACCTGATCACCCCGATGCTGCTGACCCAGGCCCTGCTGCCCCATTTGCAGAGCCTGGCCAAGGCCCAGGTGGTGTTTGTTGGCTCGGCGCTCGGGCGCATCGGGCTGCCCGGCTTCAGCGTGTATGGCGCCAGCAAGGCCGGGCTGCATGGCTTTGCCGAAGCCTTGCGGCGCGAGTTGGCAGGCAGCAGTGTGCGCATCCAGACCCTGGCGCCGCGCAGCACACGCACCGGTTTCAACAGTGCGGCGGCAGACCGTTACAACCGGGACACCGGCACCTCGGTCGATACCCCGCAGACCGTGGCTGACGCGCTGTTGCACTTGATCAAAAGCGAGGCGCCCGAGCAGTTCATCGGCTGGCCCGAGCGTCTGGCCGTGCGCCTGAATGGCGCGCTGGGGCCGCTGCTTGACAGCAGCTTCACCCAACACCGCCAGGCCCTGGCAAAACTTGCCACCCCCGACACCACCACCCCATCCCTGCAAGGACATCAACCATGAAACTGTTTTCTACCTTCATTTTGGCCGCTGCCTGCGTGCTGCCGTTCTCTTCACACGCCGCACCACTGGACGATGCCATCGCCGACCTGCAGCGTGACTGGGAAGTGATCCGTTACCAGACGCCCGAGTCGGCCCGTCTCAAACGCTTTGAGGCGCTGAGCGCCAAGGCCCACGGCGTCAGCCAGACCTTTGCCGGTCGCAGCGAGCCGCTGGTGTGGGAGGGCATCATCGTGAGTTCTTTGGCCAATGAAAAAGGTGGCCTGGGTGCGCTGACTCTGGCCAAACAGGCCAAGGTGATGTACGAGCAGGCGATTGCCCTGCGCGGTGATGCGCTGGACGGCTCGGCCTACGGCAGCCTGGCCGTGCTGTATTACAAGGTGCCGGGCTGGCCGCTGGGGTTTGGCGACAAGGCCCGGGCCGAAGAACTGCTCAAAAAAGCGTTGAGCCTGAACCCCACGGGCATTGACCCCAATTATTTCTATGCCGACTACCTGGTCGAGGTGGGCCGCGGCGCCGAGGCCACACCCTATCTGGAACGCGCCCTGGCAGCCCCACCCCGGCCCGGCCGAGAGGTGGCCGATACGGGCCGACGCGAAGAAGTGCGCCAGTTGCTGGCCAAGGTCAAAGCGCTGTGAGTTCGGCCACCACCCCGCTGCCATCAGCGCGCGGGTGGTAGCGCAAGACCCAGCCATGCAGCGCGGCAATGCGCTGGGCAATCGACACGCCCAGGCCACTGCCAGGCTCGGCTTGCCCGTCCGGGCGGTAAAACCGCTCGCCCAGGCGCTGCAGCTGCTCTGCAGGTAGCGGCAGGCCGGCGTTGTCCACGGCCACGCTGGCCGGTGTCAGGCGCAGCGTGACCGTGCTGCCCTCAGGCGCGTAACGCACCGCGTTGTCCAGCAAATTGCGCAGCAACACCGCCAGCAGCTGTGCATCGCCGCGCCAGTTTGGCGGGCTCTGTGGTTCCGGCGGCCAGTCGCAGGCCAGTTCAATCTGACGCCGCTCCGCCAGCGCCAGGCTGTCGCTCATGGCCTGCTCGGCCAGCGCCTGCCAGTCCAGCGGCTCGGCATGGACCAACACCTCGGTGGCCTCCAGCCGGGACAGCCGCAACAACTGGTCCACCAGACGCGTCATGCGCGCCATGCCTGCCGTCAGTTTTTGGGCTGCCTGCTCACGCTCTGGCTCAGTGGCGGCGCGCTGCAACACCTCCCACTGCGCGCTCAGCACGGCCAGCGGTGTGCGCAGCTCGTGCGCGGCATCGGCGGTAAAACGGCGCTCGCGGGCCAGGGTGGCATCGATGCGGCCAAACAGCCCGTTCATCGCCTGCAACAGCGGCTGGATCTCTGCCGGTGCCTGCTTTGACGGCATGGGCTGCAGGTCATCGGCGCTGCGTTGTTGCAGCTCGGTGGTCAAGGCGCGCATCGGGTTCAGCGCCTGGCGCACCGCCCAGGCCATGGCCAGCAACAACACCGGCAGGGTCAGCAACCACGGCAGCAGCTGGCTCTCCACCAGGCCCCACACCAGCTCGTCGCGCTCATTCACCTTTTGCCCGGCAGCCACCAGCCATTCACGGTTGGGCGACTGCAGGTAATACACCCGCCAGGGCTGCTGCTGCAACGTCAGCTCGACAAAACCCACCGCATCGGCCAGCAGCGGCAGCTGCGTGCCTTCGCGGTCGGTCAGCAGCACCTTGCCCTGATGGTCCCAGACGGCGATGGCCAGGTCTTCCAGGTCGGCCTCCTGGCTGACCACGGGTGAAGCCGGTGCGCCTTTGGCCCGGTCCAGCCCCAGCAGCGTGGCCTGCACCTGCAGGGTCAGGCGAATCATTTCGGTGTCAAACAACTCGTTGACTTCGGTGCGCGCCCGGCTGGATGACACCCACGCCGCTGCCGCCCACACCAGGGGCGCACAAATCAGCAAATAAATCAACAGGCGGCGCTGCAGACTCACGGAGCCTCCTGCGCCGCACCCAGCGCATACCCCAGCCCGCGAATGGTGCGCACCACAGTGGGGTGAATTTTGCGGCGCAGGTGGTGGATGTGGACTTCGAGGGCATTGCTTTCGGGCTCACCCCCGCTCCAGTCGTACATCTGCTCCTGCAACTGGGTTTTGGACAGCACGCGCTGCGGGTGTTTGAGCAAAATCTCCAGCAAACCCGTCTCGCGCGCGGTCAGCTCCACCGGCTGGTCTTGCCAGTGCACTTGCCGGGTGGACGGGTCATAACGCAAGCCGCCGTGGACCCACTCCGACTGGCTGCGCCCGGTGGCGCGGCGCAGCAGGGCGCGCAAGCGTGCCGCCAGCTCTTCGATGCGCATGGGTTTGATCAGGTAGTCATCGGCCCCGGCATCGAGCCCGGCGATGCGTTGCTCCAGACCATCACGGGCGGTCAGAATCAGCACCGGCAAAGCCACACCGCGCTGGCGCCAACGTTTGAGCCAAACCATGCCGTCGGCACCCGGCAGGCCCAGGTCCAGCACCAGCGCGTCATAACTGGCCGCGCCCAGCGCCGCATCAGCGCGCGCGCCGTCTGGAAAACAGTCCACCACATGGCCGAGTTGGCGCAGCCCGGTGCCCAGGGCATCGGCCAGCTGGGCATCGTCTTCAAGGATCAATAAACGCATCGGGCTCCTGCGGATGGGTGTGGGAAGCTGCAAAACATCAGATTTTCGGCGTAAAGCAGACGGACCACCGAGCGCAGTTCAGCAGCTATTGCCACGTCCCGCTGACCCAGTCCGGCTACTCCACCTCGCGCACCCGAAGAAACGACGCAAAACGCGGCAGACCCTTGGGAGTGTGATCGCGGTAGCGGTAGGTGACCACGCTGCCAATGGCGGGCGGGTTGGCACGTTGGGCGTCCGTGAAACCGGTGCCCAGCGCAAACCGCTGGCCGCTGGGCAGCTCCAGCAGCAGCGCACCCAAGCGGCCCGCGTGGCGGCCCTTGCCGGGCAGGTGGGCCACTACCCGCGCGTCGTCGTCAGACACGGGTTTGAACTTCAGCAGCGCGGCACTGCGCCCGGGTGACCACAGCGCGTTGCTGCGGTGCAGCACCAAACCTTCGCCACCGCCTTGGACCGTCTGCGCCAGCAAGGTCTGCAAAACCGCCGCGTTGGCCACGGGCTGCTGCGCCACCACCTGCACCCACGGCTGGCCGACCTGAGCCACCACGGTTGTCAGCTGCGCCACACGCTGCCCAAACGGCTCGGCAGCGCCCGGCAGATCAAACACCATGTAAGACACGTCGCGCCAATCGGCGTCCATCGGTTCGGCGCGGCGCACGATGCCAGAGAGTTCATCAAACCTGCCCCGTCCCAGCCACAACTCACCGTCCAGCGCCACCTTGGGCAAAACCGCGGTGAACCAGCGCGGCGCAGCGATGGGCAAACCACTGCGAAAGCGCAGCTGCTGGCCGTCCCACAGCGCGCGCACGCCGTCGAACTTTTCGCTCACCAGAAAACCGGCCGGGTCCAGCCCGGCACGCCAGTCGCTGGCCAACATCGGCGCGAGGGCCGCAGGCGCGGCGTCGGCCGTGGCGCTGGCCGCAGCGGCCCAAACCGGCGGCAACGCGCCGCCCAGCAGCAGCGCCAAACAGGCGGCTGACGTGGCTGATCGTGAAAAGTACATGAAGACGCCTCCCTGATGGACAAATCAACATCGGCCTCTGTCCCTGGTCCCTCAGGGCAGAGCGCTCTTGTGGTCAGTTCAAGCGGCCAGCCGTGACGACTTGGGCACGTGCGCCAGCAAAAATTCCATCTGGTCGGCCAGAATGCGCCGGTTGCGCAAAATGAAGTCTTCCCACAGGCTGGGCACATACGGCGTGTACAGCAGCGGCATGTGCGCCTGCTCGGGCGTGCGGTGGCTTTTGCGGTGGTTGCACGGGCGGCACGCGGTGACCACGTTCATCCAGGTGTCGATGCCCTTTTGCGCAAACGGAATGATGTGCTCGCGGGTCAGGTCCGTCTCGTCAAACTGGTCGCCACAGTAGGCGCAGATGTTGCGGTCGCGGGCAAACAGTTTGCCGTTGGTCAGGCCCGGGCGCAGCGCGAAGGGGTTGATATTGGGCACACCTTTGGTGCCGATGATGCTGGAGACGGTGATGATGGATTGCTTGCCGGTGATGGCGTTGTGCCCGCCATGAAACACCGCCACCTGGTGGCCCATTTCCCAGCGAACTTCTTCGGCGGCGTAATGGATGACCGCCTGCTCCAGCGAAATCCATGATTGGGGTAGCCCTTGGGCTGACAGCTTCAAGACCTTCAAAACACGACTCCTGAAAAAAGACGTTATCCGAAACCTGCTCAAAACCTCAACAACACAGCGCGCGCACAAACCTCACCCGATCAACCATGCTTGTCATCGCACAAAACGCGCCAACTTTCAGCGCCAAACGGGTCTAAGACACAATATACCCCCTTTACATGTCAAATTGGCGTCAAGTCCACTTGTCCTTTGCCCATGGCGCTATTTTTTTTATAACAAGAGATGAAGATTTACAGGGGTTTCAACCACCCGGACATTGCACCCGCCTGCGCGTTGACCATTGGCAACTTTGACGGTGTGCACCGTGGCCACCAAGCCATGCTCTCGCTGCTCAAGGGCGAGGCACAGCAGCGCGGTGTGCCCAGTTGCGTGCTCACCTTCGAGCCCCACCCACGTGATTTTTTTGCCGCGCTCACCCACAACCCCAGCCTGGCCCCGGCACGCGTGGGAACGCTGCGCGACAAGCTGATCGACCTGGCCCAGTGCGGCGTCGATCAGACCGTGGTGCTGCCGTTTGACGCCCGCCTGGCCAATCTGACGCCGCAGGCGTTCATCGACACCGTGCTGCTGCAAGGCTTGGGCGCACGCTATGTGCTGGTGGGTGACGACTTCCGTTTTGGGCAACGCCGCGCCGGTGACTACACCCTGCTGGATGCGGCCGGGCTCAAGCAAGGCTTCGATGTGGCGCGCATGAACAGTTATGAGGTGCACAACCTGCGTGTCTCCAGCTCGGCCGTGCGCGATGCCTTGTCCGAAGGCCGCATGAAAGACGCCACCCGCCTGCTGGGCCACCCGTACCGCATCTCGGGCCATGTGGTGCATGGCCGCAAGCTGGGCCGCTCGCTCGGATTCAAGACGCTGAACCAACGCTTTGCCCACTGGAAACCCGCCGCGCGCGGCATTTTTGTGGTGCTGGTGTACGGCCTGAGCGACCAGCCGTTGCGCGGTGTGGCCAACCTGGGCGTGCGCCCATCGGTTGACCCACGTGACGTGAATGGTGGCCGGGTGCTGCTGGAAACCCATTGCCTGGACTGGCCAGCGCACCTGGGCGCCGAAGGTGCCTACGGCAAGATCATCAGCGTGGAGCTGCTGCACAAATTACACGACGAACTCAAATACGACTCGCTGGACGCCTTGACGGCGGGCATTCAGAGGGATTGCCAGGACGCGCGGGCTTACTTTGCGGTCTCGTAGGCGGCGCCCTGCGGGCCTTCAACATGCGTTTTGCGCCATGGCTGCTGTCAATACTTGGTGCGGCTTGTGACAGCCTTTCACGCTGGCATCGGCCAGAAAAATTTGGATCTTGTTGCCTTTGCGCATGAGGATGATTTCCAGAACATCCCCAACGGATTGCACGGCGGGTTTGCCATTCTGGGTCACAAAGCCGAAGTCGTAAATGGCATCGCTTTTTGAGAACCGTTTCAAGACCGTCTCCAACTTGTTCAAGTAGACGATCTCCTGGAGGGTGGTGGCGCTCATCCAGCCTAACTGGCTATTCATTTCGGTGTAGGCAGTCGCAGCGGTGGTGTTGGCGATTTTCATGACAACGTCTCACATCTTGATAGCTCCATTTTTGCCCTTGTCCAACCCGCCAAATACCTGAGTTGCATGGCAAAAGGCCGGTACTTGTGATCATTGGCGCTTGTAACGTCGATCCCTCAGTTATCTGGTGTCCTGGCGGCCCAGGACTTGAGATGCGGTCCGGCGATGACAACATCACTTTTCACGTGGCCCCAGCACCGCGCGGTGCGTTACCGCCGCTGGCAAATGCCTACAGTAAAATCCGTCCACCCGCGCAGCGACACTGACTGCACGACGAACCCAAACACAAATCCCTGGACGCATTGACCGCAGGCATCCGTCAAGATGACCAGGATGCCCGTGCCACCTTTGCCCGCCCGCCCACACCATGACCACTCCTACCGATTACCGCAGCACCCTGAACCTGCCCGACACCCCGTTCCCCATGCGCGGTGATCTGCCCAAGCGCGAGCCGCTGTGGGTCAAAGCCTGGGAAGACCAGGGCCTGTACCAGAAGCTGCGCGACGCACGCCAGGGTGCGCCGCTGTTTGTGCTGCACGACGGCCCGCCGTATGCCAACGGCCAGATCCACATGGGCCATGCGGTCAACAAGATTCTGAAAGACATGATCGTCAAGGCGCGCCAGCTCAAGGGCATGGATGCGGTGTACATCCCCGGCTGGGACTGCCACGGCTTGCCGATTGAAAACGCCATCGAGAAAAAATTCGGCCGCAACCTGGCCCGCGACGACATGCAGGCCAAAAGCCGTGCCTATGCCACCGAGCAGATCGCGCTACAAATGGCCGACTTCAAGCGCCTGGGTGTGCTGGGCGACTGGGACCACCCGTACCGCACCATGGATTTCGCCACCGAGGCCAACGAAATCCGCGCCTTCAAACGTGTGATCGAGCGCGGTTTTGTCTACCGGGGCCTCAAACCGGTGTACTGGTGTTTTGACTGTGGCTCGTCCTTGGCTGAGTTCGAGATCGAATACGCCGACAAGAAGTCGCAAACGCTGGATGTCGGCTTCTTGTGCGCCGAACCGGCCAAACTCGCCGCCGCCTTTGGCCTGGATGCTCTCGACAAAGAAGCCTTCGCCGTCATCTGGACCACGACCGCCTGGACCCTTCCGGCCAACCAGGCGCTGAACCTGAACCCCGAACTGACCTATGCGCTGGTCGATACCGAGCGCGGCCTGCTGGTGCTGGCCGAGTCGCTGGTTGAAAAGTGCATGGCACGTTTTGGCTTGACCGGTACCGTCGTCGCCACAACGGTTGGCAAAGCCCTGGGCGGCCTGAACTTCAAACACCCGCTGGCCCATGTGCACGCTGGTTACGACCGACTGAGCCCGATCTACCTGGCCGACTACGCCACCGCCGAGGACGGCACCGGCCTTGTGCACAGTTCGCCCGCGTACGGCGTGGAAGACTTCAACAGCTGCGTGGCGCACGGCATGGCCTATGACGACATCCTGAACCCGGTGCAGGGCAATGGCGTGTATGCGCCCGAGTTGCCGCTGTTTGGCGGCCAGCACATCTGGAAAGCCTGCCCGGTCATCATCGAGACACTGCGCGAGGCCGGTCGCCTGTTTGCCACCGAGAACATCGTGCACAGCTACCCGCATTGCTGGCGCCACAAAACGCCGGTGATCTACCGCGCGGCTGCCCAGTGGTTCATCCGTATGGACGAGGGTGAAGGCATCTTTACCAAGGACAAAGCGCCGCAGACTCTCAGGCAGACGGCGCTGGCAGCTATCGAAAACACAGCGTTTTACCCTGAAAACGGCAAAGTCCGGCTGCGCGACATGATCGCTGGGCGACCCGACTGGTGCATCTCCAGACAACGCAGCTGGGGCGTGCCGCTGCCGTTTTTCCTGCACAAGGACAGCGGCGAGTTGCACCCCAAGACGATGGAAATTCTCGACATCGCCGCCAACATGGTGGAAGAAGGCGGGATCGAAGCCTGGAGCAAGGCCACAACCGAAGCCATCCTGGCCACGGTGGACGCACAAGCCGATGCGCCGTTCTACACCAAGAGCAGCGACATTCTGGAAGTCTGGTTTGACTCCGGCACCACCCACACCACGGTGCTCAAAGGCTCGCACAAGGGTTGTGGCCACGAAGCCATCGACCCCAAAACCGGCCAGAGCGGCCCCGAGGCCGATTTGTACCTGGAAGGCCACGACCAGCACCGTGGCTGGTTCCACTCGTCGCTGCTCACCGCCTGCGCCATGTACGACCGCGCGCCGTACCACGGCATCCTGACCCACGGTTTCACCGTGGACAGCAAGGGCCACAAGATGAGCAAAAGCGCGGGCAATGGCGTTGACCCGCAGGAAACGTCCAAAAAGCTCGGTGCCGAAATCATCCGCCTGTGGGTGGCTGCCAGCGATTACTCGGGCGACATCGCCGGTGACGACAAAATCCTGGCCCGCGTGGTGGACATTTACCGCCGTGTGCGCAACACGCTCAAGTTTTTGCTGGCCAACACCCAGGACTTTGACCCGGCGCTGAATGCCGTGCCCATGGACCAGATGCTGGAGATTGACCGCTACGCCCTGAGCCGCGCCGCGCAAGTGCAGGCCGAGGTGCTGGCGCATTTCGAGGTCTATGAATTCCACCCGGTGGTGGCCAAGCTGCAGATTTATTGCAGTGAAGACCTGGGCGCGTTTTACCTGGACGTGCTCAAAGACCGGCTCTACACCACCGGTGCCAACTCGCTGGCGCGGCGCAGCGCCCAGACCGCGCTGTGGCAGATCACCCAAGCCATGTTGCGCTGGATGGCGCCGTTCCTGAGCTTCACCGCCGAGGAAGCTTGGGGCGTGCTGGGCACGCAGGGCAAAACGCCTGCGGCCACGCGTGACTCGATCTTCATGGACACCTACAGCGCCTTGGCCGAGCCTGACGCCGCCTTGCTGGGCAAGTGGGCGCGCATCCGGGAGATTCGCGATCTGGTCAACAAAGACATTGAAGTGCTGCGCGCCAATGGCCAGGTCGGCTCATCCTTGCAGGCCACGGTGCAACTCACCGTGGGGCCGGACGACCGCGCCCTGCTCGACAGCCTGGGCGCTGACCTGAAATTTGTGTTCATCACCTCCGCGGTTGATCTGATCGCTGGTGACGACTTGTCCATCCAGGCCAGCGCCTCCAACGGCACGAAGTGTGAGCGCTGCTGGCATTACAGCGACGCCATTGGCAGCGATGTGGACCACCCCACGCTGTGCCCACGCTGCAGCAGCAACCTGTTTGGCAGCGGCGAAACGCGGGTCTGCGCCTGATGGCAGGCAAACCCCGCGCGGCGGGCGCTCGCGCCAAAAGCAGCTTTTCATCGGGCTCGGGGGGTTTGCTGCCCTGGCTGGCGTTGGCGCTGATCATCCTCCTGGCCGACCAGTTCACCAAGGTGCTGATCGTGGGTGCCTACGAGTACGGCGACAGCACCCGCATTGCAGGCTTCTTCAACATCGTGCGCGTGCACAACTATGGTGCAGCGTTCTCGTTTCTGGCCAATTCGGGCGGCTGGCAGCGCTGGCTGTTCACCGGCATCGGTATCGGCGCGGCGGTGTTCATCGTCTGGCTGCTCAAAAGCCACCCTGGCCAAAAACTGTTTGCTTTTGCGCTGGCCTGCATTCTGGGCGGCGCTGTCGGCAATGTGATTGACCGCGTGCTGTATGGCTACGTGGTCGACTTCCTGGACTTCCACTGGAAAGGCTGGCACTTTCCCGCCTTCAATATCGCCGACAGCGCCATCACGGTTGGCGCTGTCTGCCTGATCCTCGACGAGCTGCTGCGTGTACGCCGTGGGCGCTGATTTGCCAAAGAGACCCCAGCCGTGACCCACCTGCTCAACCTGCTGGCCGCCATTGCCCTGCTGGTGTGGGGCACGCATCTGGTGCGCAAGGACACACTGCGCGTGCTGGGCGCCAACTTGCGCCGGGTGCTGGCGCAAAGTGTGGACAACCGCTTCAAGGCGGCCATGTCGGGCGTGGGTGTCACGGCGCTGCTGCAGTCCAGCACCGCCACCGCGTTGATCATCTCGGCCTTTGTGGGCCAGGGGTTGATGAGCCTGACCGCCGCGCTGGCGGTGATGCTGGGGGCCGATCTGGGCACCAGCCTGATGGCGCTGCTGTTCTCGCGCGATCTGTCGTGGCTGTCGCCGCTATTCATCCTGGTCGGTGTGGTGATGTTCATCGTCAAACAAGGCACCACCGCCGGCTTTGCCGGGCGCATTCTGATCGGGCTGGGTCTGATGCTGCTGGCGCTGAGTCTGGTGCGGGCCTCGGCCAACGAGCTGACCCAGTCGGAAGCGGTGCGCGCGCTGTTGGCCTCGTTGGCCAGCGACCGGCTTTTGGAGATCACGCTCGGGGCGGTGCTCTCGGTGCTGAGCTACTCCAGCCTGGCGGTGGTGCTGCTGATTGCCACCCTGGCCAGCAGCCAGGTGGTGACGGTGGACGTGGCGTTGGGCCTGGTGCTGGGCGCCAACCTGGGCAGCGGCCTGTTGGCGGTGCTGACCACCTTGAGCAGCCCCATCGAGGCACGCCAGGTACCGATGGGCAACCTGATCTTCAAGATCATGGGGGTGGCCCTGATGGTGCCAGCCTTGAACTTCTGGCTCAGCCAGGTGCACCCCAACCTCCCCGACGCGGCCACGGTGGTGGTGCTGTTTCACTTTGTCTTCAACGCGCTGACCGCCGTGCTCTTCATCGGCATCACCCAGGTGGTGGCACGCTGGGTGGTTTATTGGTTGCCCAAACCGGCGCAAAACCGCCTGAACGGCCGCCATCGACACCTGGACCCCTCTGCGCTGGCCACGCCCTCGGTGGCTTTGACCTGTGCGGTGCGCGAGGCCATGCACCAGGCCGACGTGGTGGAGACCATGCTGCGCGGCGTGCTGGAAGTGATCAAGACCAACGACATGGCGCTGGCGCAGTCGCTGCAAAAGATGGACGACACGGTGGACCGGCTGTACTCTGACATCAAGTACTACCTGACCAAAATTTCGCGCGAAGCCCTCAACGACAAAGAGGGACGGCGCTGGACCGACATCATCAGCTTCACCATCAACATGGAGCAGATCGGCGACATCGTCGAGCGGGTGCTGGAAGACATCGAGACCAAAAAAATCAAGACCGGGCGCGAGTTTTCAGCCGCCGGCATGCTGGAGATCACCGAGCTGCACGGCGACCTGGTCAACAACCTGCGCCTGGCGATGAGCGTGTTTCTGAACGACGACCCGCGCGACGCCATCAAGTTGCTGGAAGAAAAAACCCGCTTTCGCGATCTGGAACTGCAATACGCCGCCAACCACCTCACCCGGCTGACCGACAACACGCTGGAGAGTATTGAGACCAGCTCGCTGCACCTGGACTTGATCAGTGAACTCAAACGCATCAACTCGCTGATCTGCGCCGTGGCTTACCCGATTCTGGAATCGACCGGCGCACTGGCACCCAACCGGCTGCGCACGCCAGCCGACGCCCTGCCCGAAACCGCGCCCCAGTTGCCAACCGACGCTACCCCATGAGCACCACACCAGCCACCTTGCCCGCCTATGTGGCCCTGGCTGGCCCCACCGCCTCCGGCAAAACCGCCGCCGCGCTGGCCATTGCAAGCCGATATCCGGCCGAGATCATCAGCGTCGACTCGGCGCTGGTCTACCGCGGTTTGGACATCGGCACCGCCAAGCCCAGCCCGGCCGAGCTGGCCGCCGTGCCGCACCACCTGATCAACATCCGCGACCCGCTGCAGGCCTACAGCGCCGCCGAATTTGTGACGGACGCCACCCGGCTCATCCAAGACATCAGCGCGCGTGGCAAATTGCCGCTGCTGGTGGGTGGCACCATGCTGTACCTCAAGGCGCTGCGCCACGGCCTGGACGAGATGCCCAAAGCCGACGCGGCCGTGCGCGCAGTTATTGAGCAAGAGGCCGCGCAAAAAGGCTGGCCCGCGTTACACGCCGAACTGGCGCTGGTCGACCCGGTGACGGCTGCCCGGCTGGCGCCCGGCGACTCACAACGTATTGCCCGGGCACTGGAGGTGTACCGCCTCTCGGGCCAACCCTTGTCGAGTTTTCATACGACAAAAGCCGCAACGCCCCACGGCACAGACCCCGGGGCCGACAACCTGGCGGATGCGCCAGAGGGGGCGCCCTCCCTGCTGATTTCACTGGAGCCATGGGACCGCGCCCGGCTGCACCGGCGCATCGCCCAGCGTTTTGACCTGATGCTGGCCAACGGTTTCCTCGACGAAGTACGCGCCTTGCGCGCCCGGGGTGATTTGCACCCGGATTTGCCGTCGATGCGCTGCGTGGGCTACCGCCAGGCCTGGGAGTACCTGGACGCGCTGGAGGCACCAGCCAACGGCACACCAGCAACAAGCCGGGCCAACCAACCGCCGTCTTTGAACGACCTGCGCGAGAAAGGCATCGCCGCCACCCGCCAGCTCGCCAAACGCCAGATCACCTGGCTGCGCAGCATGCCCGAGCGGCACATCGTGGCCTGCGACGCACCGGATGCACTGCAGCAAGTGTTGGGGTTGGTGGATAACTACCTGATGGACAGCAGCTCTTGTTAAGAGCTGCCGCTCACTGCGGTGCCAAGCGGATTGAATCGACGATCTCGCGGATTTTGTTTTTGCTCCACTGTTCATCAAGTGCCGTTCCTGCATCCGTGAGCTCACCTTGCAAAATGACAGTGAAGGCAAGGTACTTTTCTTCACGACCGTCGTCGTCAATGAAAGAACGACCGTTTTGCATCGGCAAGGTGAAGTGGTAGAAGGATACGGGCGTCAAGACTGTCTTTTTGCTCCAGAAAGTTCCAACGTCTTTGACGGTCACCACCGAATCCTTCAAGATACCTGAAGGGGCGATTGCAGAAGGGTACAAGTGGGAATTCCACGATGCGTCCCACCTCAACGGTTTGGAAATGCCCCAGTAGGTCACCTCTTCAGCCTCATCAGTGCTTCGGCCAGGTACATGCCAACTCACGCCAAGCCAGAATGATTTCTCACGCTGAAAGCAGGCAACATCTGTTTCGGGATTTTTTCCGTTTTTCTTGACCTCTGCTGCTGGAAACGCGCTCGCTGCGCTGCACACAAGGTTCCACTTTGAGGTATCAAACGTCCAGCCGTAGTTTTTTAGCAAAAATTGCTCGGGTGACAGCTGGGCCTCACCAGTGACTGGCGCACTACCGGATTCTGCAAAGGCAGAAATCGTCAAAAAGCCTGCCATCGCCACGAGAAACTTCTTCATAGACAACTCCCTTGGATCAGTTGAGCTTGGACAATCGAATCTTCCTCGCCCGCATCCGGCAAGTCAACGCGAACCAACGTTTGCATCCGACATGGCCCCATCACCGTCTCGTTAACCCCAAGTGGCGCGTCTGACTATCTGTCACTACCCCTCACCAAATATCGAGGTGATGTATAAACACGTAGAAACATCTTCAGGAGCCACACCATGCAACCCACCGTCACCGCAGAACAAACCATCCAGGAATGGGGCAACGGCCTGGCGGTGCGCATCACCGCACCGGTGGCCCGCGCGGCACACTTTGCGCTGGGCTTGCCGGTGCGGGTGGAGGTGGTGGAAGAAGGTGTCTTGTTGCGCCCGCTGGGCCAGCCCAAATTGACGCTGGCGCAAAAGCTCAAAGCGTTCGATCCGGCCCTGCATGGCGGCGAGACCATGGCCAGTGGCCGTGTGGGCAACGAGGTGTTTTGATGACCAGCCCCAAACTCTGGGTGCCAGACCGGCGCGACATGATCTGGATCGACTTCAACCCACAGACTGGCCAGCAAATGCGCGACGAACACCCCATGCTGGTGCTCTCGCCCAAAGCCTTCAACGAACGCACCGGCATCGTCATCGGCCTGCCGATGACGCATGCGCCGTTCAACGAAACCAACCCGTTCGCCGTGAAATTTACCTCTGCCAAAGGTGAGGTGGGTTATGTGCTCACCCACCAGCCCAAGTCGTTTGACTGGCGCCAGCGCAGCGCCCGGGCGCACCCCTGGAAGCAGGTGCCGCCCGCGCTGTTTGAAGCAGCCTGCGGGTCACTCAATGACATCATCTCCATTGCCTGAGCGCCCCAACATGAGTTTGGTGATCCAAAATTTAAGCAAGCACTACGGCAGCGTGCCGGTGTTTCGCCACGTCTCGCTGCAGGTGGCACCCGGCGAGTTTGTCGCCATCATTGGTGAATCCGGCGTGGGCAAATCGACCTTGCTCAACTGCATGGCCGGGCTGGACAGTTGGGACAACGGCAGCGTCTGTCTGGATGGGCTGGACCTGAGCACCCAGAGCGACGACCAGCTGGCGCGCCTGCGTCGCGAAAAAACCGGGTTTGTCTTTCAAGCCTTTCACGTGTTGCCGCACCTGAGCGTGGCGCAAAACGTGGCCTTGCCGCTGATGCTGCTGGGCCAGTTTGATGATGCTCGCGTGCAAGCCATGCTGACCGAAGTGGGCCTGAACGGCCTGGGTGAGCGCCTGCCGCAGCAGCTCAGCGGCGGCCAGTTGCAGCGTGTGGCGATTGCCCGGGCGCTGGTGCACCGCCCGATG
>Ga0209066_10001782_pt1 | contig 27668 bp, 19 predicted proteins | sample All_14_2_FD_187198 | JGI IMG/M metagenome (GOLD analysis project Ga0209066, IMG submission 187198) | Freshwater microbial communities in response to fracking from Pennsylvania, USA - Allegheny Zone_MetaG_DW_15 (SPAdes) (version 2) ...
GGCGGCATTCTCGGCGGTATCAGCAGCGGCCAGGAGGTGATTTGCTCGCTGGCGCTCAAACCCACGTCGAGTCTGCGCCTGCCTGGTCGAAGCATCGACAAATTTGGCGCGGAGGCGGAGGTAGTGACGCATGGTCGGCACGATCCCTGTGTCGGCATTCGTGCCACGCCGATTGCCGAAGCGATGATGGCGTTGGTCCTGATGGATCAGGCCTTGCGTCACCGCGCGCAGTGCGGCGACGTGCAGGTCAAGACGCCAGCGGTGGGCTGACAACTTTTTTGCATGCCGCGTTGTCGTGCGGCGCAGCAATCGTGCTTTGGGGTAGATTGCGACCAGGTCACGGCATCGATGTGAATTCCGTGGCGCCACCCCCGAATGTCTGGAACTCGAACATGAAGAAGCCTGTGACTGTCGCAATGGTCGGTGCCACTGGTGCCGTCGGTGAAACCCTGCTGGAAATCCTGGGTGAGCGCGGATTTCCCATGAAGGACTTCATCCCGCTGGCCAGCGAGCGTTCGGCGGGCGACAGCGTCAGTTGCGCGGGGCGCAGCTACACGGTGCGCAATCTGGCTGATTTCGATTTCAAGGGCGTCGACATCGCGTTTTTTTCGGCCGGCGGCAGTGTCAGTCGTGATCACGCACCGAGGGCGGCCGCGGCGGGCGCGGTGGTCATCGACAACACGTCCCACTTCCGCTACGACGATGACGTTCCCTTGGTGGTTTCCGAAGTGAATCCGGAAGCGATAAAGAACCGCCCGCGCGGCATCATCGCCAACCCGAATTGCTCGACCATGCAGATGTTGGTGGCACTGGCACCGATCCATCGCGCCGTCGGCATCACGCGCATCAACGTGGCGACCTATCAGTCGGTGTCGGGTGCGGGTCGCTCGGCGCTGGAAGAACTGGGCAAGCAGACCGCAGCCATGCTCGCCTTCCAGTCCCCGGAGTGTGTGCGCTTTCCGGTCCAGATCGCCTTCAATCTGATTCCGCATATCGATGACTTCTTGGACAACGGCTATACCAAGGAGGAGATGAAGCTGGTCTGGGAAACACGCAAGATACTGGGTGATGATCGTATCGAAGTGAACCCGACCGCCGTTCGTGTGCCGGTGTTCTACGGCCACGCGGAAGCGGTGCATATCGAAACCCGCGAAAAGCTCACTCTGGCGCATGCACGTGAGTTGCTTGCCAAGGCGCCAGGCTTGCAAATCGTGGATGAGCGTCGTCCGGGTGGCTATCCGACGCCCGTCACCCACGCCGCCGGCAAGGACCCCGTTTCTGTGGGACGCCTGCGCGAGGACATTTCGCATCCCTTGGGCTTCAACTTCTGGATCGTTGCCGACAACATCCGCAAGGGCGCCGCGCTGAACGCCGTGCAGATCGCTGAATTGCTGCTGGCGGAGGACAACTGAAGTCGAATCGGACGAGGTCGCTGTCTATTTGTGATCCGGACCACGCTTTGCTGACGATTTTGCGGCTGCAAAACTTTGTGACTGTTGGTAAAAAGCCCAAGCTCACTTATAGTTAGCTCAGCGATGTCATGTGGATTCTAGTTTCCGGGTCCCTGTGACGGCTTTCCGATCAAGCACACATCCGTTCAGGATGGGGGACAGTCTCAAATGAGAAAGATGATTCGACTGCCGATGGCATTGGCGCTCGCCCTGGGAACCTCTCCCGTCTTTGCGTTGGGGTTCGGGCAGATCCAGGTCAAATCAAACCTGAACGAACCTTTGCTGGCGGAGATCCCGATTCTCAGCGCCAGCGCGGCGGAAGTCGCCGAGTTGTCGGTGAAGCTGGCGCCACGCGAGGCCTTCGAACGGATTGGCCTCGACAGGCCGAACGCCGCCTTGCTGGATGATCTCGTGTTTGAGGTTGTCGAATCCTCGGACGGCGCAGCGGTGGTGCGCATCCGCAGCAGCGGACGCATCAACGAGCCCTTCATTTCCCTGCTGCTGGAGGCGGAATGGGCGCGCGGCAAGTTGTTGCGCGAGTACACCATGCTGCTCGACCCACCGGTAATGGCGCGTGGCGCCCCGGCGCAGGTCATGCCGCTGGCGGAGGCACCCGTTGCACCCGCCGAAATCACCGAAACACCGCTGGAAGCGCCGCCGCCGATCACGGCCGCCAGTGCCAATGCGGCGCCAACGACGCCTTCCGTGCCGCGCTACGTGGCGGGTGAAAGCTATGGTCCTGTTGGCGATGGTCAGGCGCTGTGGAACATCGCGCTGGAAACCCGCCCGGATGCGGGTGTCGATGTCAATCAGATGATGCTGGCCTTGCTGAGAGCCAATCCCGACGCGTTCATCAACGGCAACGTCAACCGGTTGCGTAAGGGTGCGGTTCTTCGCATTCCGTCGCGCGATGACATCGTTTCGATCAGTGCGGCACAGGCCGCCCTGCAGGTTCGCGAACAGACCGGGGCTGCCGCGGTCAGCACGACGAGTACGGTCCAGCCCGCCGACAGTGCCGCGTCGATCACGGCGGATTCGCCGCCCGTCGAGCGCGCCGAGTCGCGTCTGGCGCTGGTTCCGCCGAGTGGCAGCAACGAAGCAACCGGCGCCCAGTCGGGCGCCAGCAATGCGGGGGGCGGAGCGGAGTTGCGCGCCGAACTCAGTCGTTCCAAGGAGCAGGTGGAAACACTTGACCAGGAAAACAGCGAACTGCGCTCGCGTGTCCAGGAGCTTGAGAAGATTCGCGAAGACAGCGAGCGTCTGCTGAGCATGCGCGACAGCGAGTTGCAGGCACTTCAGCAGCGCTTGGCGGAGTTGGAAGCGCAGCGGGTTGAGGCAGCAAACGCGGCATCGAGCGGTGAGAGCAGTTCGACGGAAACGGCGTCCACCACGCCCGCGCCGGCAGAAGCCAGCACCGTTTTGCCGGTTGATCCGCCGGTGACGGAACAGGTCGCGGACGATCCCGCCCTCATCACCGAAGGCGCTGCGACGGACGCGGACGAGACAACAGCCGCGTCGACCTCCACGGAAACGGTGGCCGAGCCAGTGGCAGAAACTACCACCGAGGCACCGCCTGCGGCGGAAACCGCGACACCGGAACCGGCTGTGACGCCGACGGCGGAAACGCCAGCGGAGCCTGTCGCACAGGCCTGGTATCAAAACTATGCTGTGCTCGGTGGCGGTGCCGCGGTGCTGCTCGCCCTGATTGCGCTGATTGCGCGTCGTAAACGCGGTGGCAGTGGCAATACAGGCAACGCGTCGCGCCTTGACGTCAGTGCCTTGGGCCTGCCCGGCAATGAAAGCGAGCAAGCGGCGGATTCCGAGGAGTTGATCTCGGATCGCGAGAACGAATTGCTGCAACAGCTTGCCGAGCAACCTGACGATCTGACCCGGCATCTGGAACTGGTTCGCTACTACTTCGAGCATGCGGATGCGCAGCACTTCGAAGGCGCGGCGGAAGCGATGTACGCCCAGGTTTATGACTCCGAAGACCCGGCCTGGCAGGAGACACTTGCCATGGGACGTGAGTTGCTGCCGGACCACCCGCTGTTCGTGGTCTATGGCGGCGCTTCACTGGTGTCGGCGTCGGACGCGGACGACCATGTTGAGGTCGTTGACAGCAGTGAGGTCAAGACCGCAGAAATTTCATTCCCTGACGAATTTGTCGATGCGCCCGCAGCGGATGTCACGGCTCCCGCGTTCGAGACCCCGTCCTCGCATCGCGATGATGTCGTGGCCGCGCCTGCATTTGATGCGGAATTGTCGTTGGCCGATGACGCGCATCTGGACTCCCTGTCGGCCGGACTGGATTTCGATCAGGAAGCCCAGGAGTTCGGTGACCGTTTGCGCTCTGCCGAATTGACGGTTGGCACCATCGATCTGGCCGATGCCTCGCTGGACATGCCTGATTTCTCCCGCGATTCGCTGTCTCTGGAACCCGCACCGAGCAGTCAATCCAGTCACGTCGTCGACGCGGCCGATCAGTCCGATGATCTGGGCATTGATCTGGGCAACGAAGATGCCGCCGCCACCAAGTTGGAACTGGCGCGGGCGTATCTCGATATGGGGGATGTGGAAGGCGCACGTGGCATGCTGGAGGAAGTTGCCGGGGAAGGTAACCCCGCGCAGCGCGCCGAAGCACGCAGCTTGCTCGATAGCATCCGCTGACACCAAACTTGGCTTGGCTGACAAAGGGCGCCGCTGGCGCCCTTTGTGTTTGAGGGGCACAGCGTGCTGATCGCCCGATAGCGTGAGAGGAAATTCGGAGCATGCGTTTCGCGGCAGGCGTTGAATACGACGGAAGCGGGTTTCTGGGATGGCAGCGATTGCCGCATGGCTCGACCGTGCAGGGCGCGGTCGAGCGCGCGCTGAGCAAGGTGGTCGATGCACCGGTGAGCGTGACCTGTTCCGGACGGACCGACAGTGGTGTGCACGCGCGCTGCCAGGTGATCCATTTCGATATCGATGTCGACCGCAGTCCACGTGCTCTCTTGCTGGGCGGCAATTCCAACTTGCCGGATGCCGTGGCCTTGCGTTGGGTACAGCGGGTAGAAGCCAGTTTTCACGCCCGGTTCGCCGCCCGTGCGCGGCGCTATCGCTATCACATCCTCAATCGTCTGGCTCGCCCTGCGTTGGATCGTCTTCAGTACAGTTGGGTTCGCGAGGCGCTCGATGTCGACAGCATGCACGCTGCTGCGCAGCATCTGGTTGGCGAGCATGACTTCACCGCGTTTCGAACCCTGGCCTGCCAGGCACCCAATCCCGTTCGTACGCTGCACAGTCTGTCCGTCGCGCGCGACGCCGATCGCGTGATCATCGACGTACAGGCCAATGCATTCCTGCACCACATGGTCCGCAATATCGTCGGCAGTCTCATTCCGGTCGGTCGCGGTGAGCGGCAACCGCAGTGGCTGGCAGAACTACTTCGTGGGCGTGATCGCGCGGTGGCCGGGCCGACCGCACCAGCGCAGGGACTGGTGTTTCTTGGACCGCTGTATCCGCGTTGGTTTCACCTGCCGGAGGAAGTCAGCTTTTCCTCGCAGGCTTCGGAGGAATTGGCCTCTACACCTGCACTCGACGCCGATGATGGAGACGATGCGGCAGAATAAGGCGGTGAACATCGACTCGCCGACGCGCACCCACATCAAGTTTTGCGGCATGACGCGAATCGACGACGTGCGCGCCGCGCAGCGTTTGGGTGTCGATGCGATCGGGATGATTTTCGCGCCGAAGAGTCCGCGCTGTATCGACCTGGAGCAAGCGCTGCGGCTGCGTGGCAGTCTGTCCGAGGCGCTGCCGATGCCGCGCGTCGTGGCCTTGGTGGTCGATGCCGATGCGGCGCAGCTTGCCGAGCTGGCAAGTGTTCTCAAGCCCGATCTGATCCAGTTTCATGGCAGTGAGCCAGCCGCGTTCTGCGAGCACGCCGAGTCGGCCTATCTGCGTGCCGTGCCGATGCGCGGCATGACGAACCTCGCCGCGTGGTTGTCGGACTACCCGCGTGCGGTCGGATTCGTGTTTGACAGTCATGCGCCGGGTGGCAGCGGCGGGTCGGGGCAGGTGTTCGACTGGGATCAACTGCCGCAGGATCGAAGCAAGGTCTGGCTTGCCGGTGGTCTGACCCCCGACAATGTCGGCGCGGCGGTGCGGCATGTGCGCCCTTACGCCGTCGATGTATCCAGTGGAATTGAAAGTGCTCCGGGCATCAAATGCGCGGAGAAAATGCAGCGTTTCGTGGAAGAGGTCAGACGCGCCGATGTCGCAGCTTGAAGTCAGTGATTTTTACCAGTACCCCGATGCTCGCGGGCACTTTGGTCAGTTTGGCGGCAGCTTTGTTGCCGAGACGCTGATCGAGCCCTTGCGTGAGCTTGCGGACGCCTACGACCGCTACCGGAACGATCCCGAGTTTCTCGCCGAGCTGGCCTACGACCTCAAGCACTACGTTGGGCGTCCGTCACCGATCTATGCGGCCGAGCGTTTGTCCAGGCATGTAGGCGGCGCGCAGATTCTGCTCAAGCGCGAAGACCTCAATCACACCGGTGCGCACAAGATCAACAACACCATCGGCCAGGCGATGCTGGCCAAGCGCATGGGCAAGACGCGAATCATTGCCGAGACCGGTGCGGGACAGCACGGCGTCGCCTCGGCGACGGTCGCCGCGCGTCTGGGACTGGAGTGTGTCGTCTACATGGGCGAGACCGACATCGAGCGTCAGGCGATCAACGTCTTTCGCATGAAGCTGCTCGGTGCCAAGGTGGTCGCTGTCAGCTCCGGGTCGAAAACCCTCAAGGACGCGCTCAACGAGGCAATGCGCGATTGGGTCAGCAATGTGCACGACACGTTCTACATCATCGGTACGGTGGCTGGGCCCAGCCCGTATCCGCGCATGGTGCGTGATTTCAATGCGGTGGTTGGCCAGGAGGCGAGGGCGCAGATGCTGGAACAGTATGGCCGCCTTCCCGACGCGCTGACCGCGTGCGTGGGCGGCGGCAGCAATGCCATTGGTCTGTTTCATGCGTTCCTCAATGACCGTGAGGTCGCCATCTACGGCGCCGAAGCGGCGGGTGACGGCATCGAAACTGGCCGTCACGCCGCGTCGCTGGCTGCTGGGCGCCCTGGCGTACTGCACGGCAATCGCACCTATCTGCTGTGCGATGACGATGGCCAGATCATCGAAACCCATTCGATTTCGGCAGGACTGGATTATCCGGGCGTCGGCCCCGAGCATGCGTTCCTGAAAGACAGTGGTCGTGCCGTCTACGAAGGTGTGACTGACGCCGAGGCGATGGAGGCGTTCCATCTGCTGGCGCGCACCGAAGGCATTCTGGCCGCACTGGAATCCAGTCATGCCGTCGCCATGGCCATCAAGCAGGCGCAGCGCATGCCGAAAGACGCAATGATCCTGTGCAATCTGTCCGGACGTGGCGACAAGGACATCTACACCATCGCCCGGCGCGAAGGTATTTCGCTTTGATGCAACATCGCAGCGCGCCGCACGTCTGCCTCTGGAAAATCCGATATGCACACACGAATTGATCGTTGTCTTGACTCGCTGGCGGCCTTGCACCGTGCTGCCTTGATCCCCTTCATTACCGCGGGTGATCCATCCGTCGAGTCGACCGTGCCGGTGATGCATGCATTGGTTGCTGCAGGTGCCGACATCATCGAGTTGGGCGTGCCTTTTTCCGATCCGATGGCGGATGGTCCGGTCATTCAGCAGAGCAGCGAGCGCGCGCTGGCGCGCAAAGTCGGGCTACGCACCGTGCTGGGTATGGTCAAGGCGTTTCGCGAGGCCGACGACCGCACGCCCGTCGTGCTGATGGGCTACCTCAATCCAGTCGAAATGTTCGGCCTTGATCGATTTGCCGAAGCCGCGGCGCAGGCCGGTGTGGATGGCGTGCTGCTGGTGGATTGTCCGCCCGAGGAATCGGCGCCGGTGCGCGCCGCCTTGAATGCGCAACAGCTCGCACTGGTGCCTCTGGCTGCACCGACCAGCACTGGTGACCGCCTGAAGCAATTGGCTGACGGCGCGCAGGGATATCTGTATTACGTGTCGTTTGCGGGGGTTACCGGCGCTGGGAAGCTGGATCTGGCCGATGTGCAAACCCGCGTCGCCGCGATTCGCGGTGTTTCGACCTCACGGATCGCCGTTGGCTTCGGCGTTCGCGATGCCGAAAGCGCGAAACGAATTGCGGAATTCGCGGATGCCATCGTCATTGGCAGCGCCTTGGTCAGCACCTTGGCCAGCGCCGAATCGTCGGACATCGCCTGCGAGCGCGCAGCCAGCTTTCTTCGTCCGATTGCCGAGGCCTTGCGGACTGCCTGAGTCGTCGAGCCTTTCGGCTGTGTAGGGAAATTGGCTGCGAATCCGCCCGGACTTTCCGCGCGCAGCCAAAATTTCGCTTCTCTTCTTCACGTCTGACCGTCGTCTGGGCACGCGATCTCTCGGTGCGTTCTCGCCTTGTTTCGCATGGCGAAGCACGAGGCGGACCGGGCGTGAGCCGGTCCGCTGGTGATCCCGCCACCGCATTCTTTGCGCACAGTCATGCGTTAGCCTTGTCGCTCCAATCGCCACCGAAGCACGCCGATGAAGTTCCAGGGTACCGAGCGCTATGTCGCCACCGAGGCATTGATGTTGGCAGTGAATGCCGCGATCACCTTGCAGCGACCTCTACTGATCAAAGGTGAGCCGGGCACGGGCAAGACCATGCTGGCGGAAGAAGTCGCCGAGGCGATGGGAGTGCCCTTGCTGGCCTGGCATGTGAAGTCGACCACCAAGGCGCAGCAGGGCTTGTACGAGTACGACGCGGTGAGCCGACTACGCGACTCGCAGCTCGGCGATCCACGCGTTCACGATGTGCGGCACTACATCCGGCGCGGCAAGTTGTGGGAAGCGTTCGAGCAGGATCAACGTGTGGTGCTGCTGATCGACGAAATCGACAAGGCGGACATCGAGTTTCCCAACGATCTGCTGCAGGAACTCGACCGCATGGAGTTCCACGTCTACGAATCCGGCGATACGGTGCGTGCGCGGCATCGGCCGATCATCATCATCACCTCCAACAACGAGAAGGAGCTGCCGGATGCCTTCCTGCGCCGCTGCTTCTTTCACTACATCGCCTTTCCGGATCGCCCGACGCTGGAGCAAATCGTCGCCGTGCATTTTCCGGCAGTCGAAAATCAGTTGGTCCAACGCGCGCTGGATGCTTTTTTCGAACTGCGCGACGTGCCTGGTCTGAAGAAGAAGCCGTCGACCTCCGAACTGATCGACTGGCTGAAGCTGTTGCTGGCGGATCGAATCCCGGCCGAGGCGCTGCACAACCCCGATGCCAGCAAGGCGATTCCGCCTCTGTATGGTGCCTTGATCAAGAACGAGCAGGACGTACAGTTGCTGGAGCGACTGGCCTTCCTGCATCGTCGCCAGCAGCGCTGACCCAGCATGTTGCTCGGGCTGTTCGACGCCTTGCGGGCGGAAAAGCTGCCAGTCAGCCTGCGCGAGTGGCTGGATTTGATGGCAGCACTGCAGGCCGATCTGGCCTTTGCCGACATCGAGCAGTTTCACGCTCTGGCGCGCGCCGTGCTGGTGAAGGACGAGCGCCATTTTGATCGCTTCGACCGTGCGTTCGGGCGATTTTGGCAAGGTGCCTCCCGAGTGCCGGACGAGACATTGGCTGCCATTCCCGAAGACTGGCTGCGGCGCGAGTTCGAGCGCACCTTCACGGACGAAGAGAAGGCGCAGATCCAGCGGCTTGGCGGCCTGGATGAACTGATGCGGCGCTTTCGCGAACGATTGGCCGAACAGAAGGAACGCCACCATGGTGGCAACCGCTGGATCGGCAGCAATGGCACCAGTCCGTTTGGTTCCGGTGGATATCATCCAGGCGGCATTCGCGTCGGTCCGCACGGCGGCGGACGCATGGCCGCCAAGGTGTGGGAACGGCGCGAGTACCGCAATCTGGATGGTGACGCCGAGTTGTCCTCACGCAACTTCAATACCGCCTTGCGCCAACTGCGGCGCTTTGCGCGTGAAGGCGCGGCGGAAGAACTCGATCTGCCGGGCACCATCGCGGCCACCGCCAGAGAGGGTGGTTTGCTGGAGGTGAAACTGCGCCCTGAACGGCGCAACGCCGTGAAGGTGCTGCTGTTCCTCGATATTGGCGGCTCGATGGACGATCACGTTGCGGTGTGTGAAGCCTTGTTCGGTGCGGCGCGCAGCGAGTTCAAACGCCTCGCGCATTTCTACTTTCACAACTTCATCTACGACCACGTCTGGACCGACAACCAGCGGCGCGGCAGCAGCAAGATTCCGCTTGCCGACCTGCTGGCCCGCTACAACCCCGACTACAAAATCGTCTTTGTTGGCGATGCCGCGATGGGCCCTTACGAAATCACCCATCCCGGCGGCAGCGTCGAGCATTGGAACGCCGAGCCGGGCGAAGCCAGCTTCCGTCGCCTGCGCGACCACTTCCGCAAACTGGTCTGGATCAATCCGGTACCGCTGGATCGCTGGCGTTACACGATGTCCACCCAATTGGTGCGCGAATTGGTGGAAGGGCGGATGTTTGCGTTGACACCGGACGGACTGCAGGCCGCAATGCGGAGTTTGATGTAGCCCCTCCGCTCTAGCCAGTAGCCCGCGCGGACTGTGGTTGGTGACGTGCTCAGTCCTCGATCTGCGACTTGGCAAACTCGGCGTCGAGTTTCTCCATCGCGTCCTTGGGCTTGAGCTTGGCGGCCTTGGCGTACGCTTCGGCGGCATCGTCTTCGCGCTTGTCGCCGTACAGGAGCATCAGACCGTTGCCGTATTCGATCCAGGCGATGGGTGAGTCGGGAGTCAGCTCCAGCGCGGTCTGCAGGTGTTTTTCGCCGGTGGCAGCCTTGGCGCCATAGGTGAGACCGCCCAGCATGCCGCCGACTTTGTTGATGATTTCGGCGTGGTAGAGACCGAGTGCCGTGTGGGCCTCGGCGTGTTTGGGGGCGAGCTTGAGTGTGGCATCGAGGCTTTCCTTGACCTTGCCGGCCAGTCCCTGGGTCAGCGCCTTGGCAATCGAGATGCTCTGGCTGTAGCGGCCTAGCGCAAAGGCGCGCCGATAGTGGCTGTTGGCCAGTTTCGGCAGCGCTTCGACGGCGCCTTCCGCCAGGCCGACCAATTGCTCGTAGCGTTGCAGTAGCTGTTTGTCGTTGTCGAGCAGATAGGTGGCATGAATGCCGCCCGCTTTGCAGGCCACTGAGGCGCCCAGCGGGCCCAAAGCCTCGCCGAGTTCGAAGGCGGTCTGGAAGTCACCGGCGTGAAAGGCCCGCCAGGCGTCTTGCAGTTGGCTGGCGGTTTCCGCCGCATCGAGCTTGCCCAGCGACTTGTTCGCCTTCAGCCAGCCCGCCACCGCGTCCGTATCCGGGAATGGCTCCTGATCGCCCGCATGCAGCTTGGGCCAGGCTTTTTCCAGTTTGCTGTCCGGGTAGTCGAAGCCTTTGCTGTCATGCGGAAACGGGGTCCAGGCTTTGCTGCGTGCCATGAGCGGCTCCTTGGCGGCGGGTTGCAGTGGCGAATGTCGCCGCATTGTGCGACAGCGCGGCGGATTCGCCATGTTGCAGTGCTTTTCGCTGCTCCACGCATCCGGCATCATGCGCGTCTCGCCGCCTTTGACGCCCCGCCCGCATGAAATCCAGTAACGACATCCGCCAGGATTTTCTTCAGTTCTTCCAGTCCAAGGGTCATCAGATCGTCGCCTCCAGTTCGCTGGTGCCGGGCAACGATCCGACCTTGTTGTTCACCAACGCGGGCATGGTGCAGTTCAAGGACGTGTTTCTGGGAGGTGACAAGCGCAGCTACAAGCGCGCCGTCTCCAGCCAGCGGTGCGTGCGTGCCGGAGGCAAGCACAACGATCTCGACCAGGTCGGCTATACCGCGCGGCATCACACCTTTTTCGAAATGCTGGGCAATTTCAGCTTCGGCGACTATTTCAAGAAGGATGCCATCTGCTGGGCGTGGGAACTGCTGACCGAGGTCTGGAAGCTGCCAAAAGAGCGCCTGCTGGTCACGATCTATCACACCGATGACGAAGCCTTCGACATCTGGCACAAGGATGTCGGCATTCCGGCCGAGCGCATCATCCGCATCGGCGACAACAAGGGTGCGCCGTATGCGTCGGACAACTTCTGGCAGATGGCCGACACCGGTCCCTGTGGACCGTGCACCGAGATTTTCTACGATCACGGCGCCCACATTGCGGGCGGCCCGCCCGGTAGCCCGGATGAAGACGGCGACCGCTTCATCGAAATCTGGAACAACGTGTTCATGCAGTTTGACCGTCAACCGGACGGCAGCCTGGTGCCACTGCCCGCGCCCTGCGTGGATACCGGCATGGGCCTGGAGCGTGTGTCCGCCGTGTTGCAGCACGTGCATTCCAACTACGAGATCGATCTGTTCCAGGCCTTGATCAAGGCGGCTGCGGCGCTGACGGCCACCGCTGATCTGGAAAACAAGTCGCTGCGCGTGATTGCCGATCACATCCGCGCCTGCAGCTTCCTGATCGTCGACGGCGTGCTGCCCAGTAACGAAGGTCGCGGCTACGTGCTGCGCCGGATCATTCGTCGCGCCCTGCGTCACGGCTGGATGCTTGGCGTGCGCGAGTCCTTCTTCTACCGGATGGTCGCCGCGCTGGTCGAACAGATGGGTGAGGCCTATCCCGAGCTGCGCCAGAAGCAGGCCATGGTGGAAGCAGCGCTGAAAGCGGAGGAGGAACGCTTTGCCGAGACGCTGGATCAGGGCATGCGGATTTTTGACGACATTGCTGCACGTTGTGGTGCGGAGATTCCTGGCGCGGACGCGTTCCGCCTCTACGACACCTATGGCTTCCCGGTCGACCTGACCGCCGATATGGCGCGCGAGCGCGGCCTGAGCGTGGACATGGCGGGTTTTGACGCCGCCATGGCGCAGCAGCGCGAGCAGGCCAGGGCGGCCAGCAAGTTCGCGGGCAGCAGCAGTCTGTCGGCGGAACTGGTGGCCACGCTCAGTCCCACCGTGTTCCTCGGCTACGAAAGCCTGCAGGGCGAGGGGCTGAGAGTGTTGGCGATCGTGCGTGACGGTCAGGCTGTCGACCCATTGCAGGCAGGCGAATCGGCGACCTTGATCCTGGATCGCACCCCGTTCTATGCGGAAAGCGGTGGACAGGTGGGCGACCACGGGCGGCTGCTGGGTGCTGCCGCGCAGTTCGATGTCTCCGACACACAGAAGCTGGCCGGGGTGTATTTCGGTCATGTTGGCACGCTGGCGCAGGGCAGCCTGAAGTCGGGGGATGTGCTGAGCGCCGAGGTCGATTCGGCGCGCCGTCAGGCCATCGTGCTCAACCACAGCGCGACCCACCTGTTGCACGCCGCATTGCGCGAGGTGCTGGGCGATCACGTGGCACAGAAGGGCTCGCAGGTCGCACCCGAGCGCCTGCGTTTCGACTTCTCGCATTTCCAGCCGATGAGCGCATTGGAACTATCCCGCGTGGAAGCGCTGGTCAATGCCGAGATCCGCCGCAACGTGGCCGTCGAAGTGCATCACATGGGCATGCAGGAAGCGCTGGATTTTGGCGCGATGGCGCTGTTTGGCGAGAAGTACGGCGAAGAAGTGCGGGTGCTGAAGATGGGCGCGTTCTCCACCGAGTTGTGTGGCGGCACGCATGCCAGCCGGACCGGCGACATCGGCGTCTTCAAGATCGTCTCCGAAGGCGGCGTGGCTTCGGGGGTTCGCCGTATCGAAGCGGTTTCCGGCGCGGGCGCGCTGGCCTTCATTCGGGAAGAGGAATCGCGACTGGATGAAGTTGCCGATCTGCTCGGCGCGAGTGCCGCCGATGTGGCCGGCAAACTGCGTCAACTGCTGGATCGTCAACGCCAACTGGAAAAGACCGTCGAGCAGTTCAAGGCCAAGTCGGCGGCGGGTGCGGCGGCGGACCTCGCGGGCAATGCCACCGATGTGGGCGGTTTCAAACTGGTTGCCGCACGGCTCGACGGCCTGGATGTGAAGGGTCTGCGTGATGCGGTCGACAACCTGAAGCAGAAGTTGCCCGACGCCGTGATTCTTCTTGCCAGCGGCCACGAGGGCAAGGCCTCGCTGATCGCCGGTGTCAACGGCGCTGCCTTGGGCAAGATCAAGGCCGGTGACGTGGTCGGCTTCGTCGCCGGACAGATCAATGGCAAGGGCGGTGGACGTCCCGACATGGCGCAGGGCGGTGGCGAGGATGGTCCGGCATTGCTGGCTGCCTTGCAGGCCTTGCCTGCCTGGATCGTCGCGCGTCAGGGCTGACGCGAGCGAGTTCACCACGTCCGCCAGCATCCTGAATGTGGGCCATTTTTGGGTGCGCCGATTGACCATCGATGAGCCGGAGCCTGCGCGGCGCGCACACAGGCGTGTCGCGCGTCGCCTTAACGCGGGCTTGCGTAGAGTACGGGCGACGTTTGTCCAGTCTGTTCGCTGTCGCTCTGCTCGGCTATAAGGTCGGCACAGCCATTCGGGTGTTATCGCGTGTCCGAAGAAATCCTCATCAATGTCACCCCGCGCGAAACCCGCGTCGCCGTCGTCGAGAACGGCATGCTGCAGGAAGTGCACATCGAGCGTGCGTCGCGTCGCGGCTATGTCGGCAATATCTACAAGGGCAAAGTGTTGCGGGTGATGCCCGGCATGCAAGCCGCGTTTGTCGAAATCGGCTTGCAACGGGCTGCTTTCCTGCACGCGTCGGACATCGTCCGGCCCGCGAGCTCGATGTTTCCGGAAGGCGATTCGCCGCCGGCGGCACCCACGCCGCCGATCACCGAGCTGCTGCGCGAAGGGCAGGACGTGGTGGTACAGGTCGTCAAAGACCCGATCGGCAGCAAGGGCGCGCGACTGACCACGCAGTTATCGATTCCCTCGCGCTATGTCGTCCTGCTGCCCTACAGCAAGGTGCTGGGCGTGTCGGCGCGGATCGAGGACGAAGTCGAACGGGCGCGATTGAAGGCCGCACTGCAATCGCAGAGTGATGCAACCGGCCTTGGCTACATCGTCCGTACCAACGCCGATGGGCACGCGGCGGAAGCCTTGCTGGAAGATCTCGACTATCTGGGACGGCTGTGGTCGGCGATTCAACAGAGTGTGCAGCAGCAGAAGGTGGGCGCGTGCATCTACGAAGACCTTGCCCTGCCGGTGCGTGCCTTGCGCGATCTGTTGCACGATGAAGTGGAAAAGGTGCGCGTCGACTCGCGCGAAACCTTCGAGCGCATGCAGCGCTTTGCTTCGCAGTTCATCCCACAGTTGGCCGATCGCATCGAGCACTATCCCGGTGAGCGGCCGATCTTCGACCTGTACGGTGTCGAGGACGAAATCCAGAAGGCCATGCAAAAGGAAGTTCCGCTCAAGTCGGGCGGTTATCTGGTCATCGACCAGACCGAGGCGATGACCACGGTCGATGTCAACACCGGTGCATTCCTTGGCACGCGCAACCTGGAGGAGACGGTCTACCGCACCAATCTGGAAGCGGCTCAGGCCGTCGCGAGGCAACTGCGACTGCGCAATCTGGGCGGCATCATCATCATCGACTTCATCGATATGGGCGATGTCGAGCATCGACGGCAGGTGATGCGGCAGCTCGAAAAGGCGCTGCTGAATGATCATGCCAAGACCACGGTTTACGATTTTTCGCCCTTGGGTCTGGTTGAAATGACCCGCAAACGCACCACGGAAAGTCTGGAGCATCAACTTTGCGAGTCGTGTCCGGCGTGTGCGGGGCGGGGCACCGTGAAGACCGCCGAGACGCTGACCTATGAAATCTTCCGCGAGATCACCCGTGCGGTGCGTCAGTTCGATGCCGAAAAGCTGCTGGTGCTCGCGTCGCCGAAGGTAGTCGGTCGCATTCTTGAAGAAGAGTCGGCAGGCGTGGCCGAGTTGGAGGAGTTCATCGGTAAGACGATCCGCTTCCAGCCGGACGAGCACTACGCCATCGAGCAGTACGACGTGGTTCTGCTGTGATATCCCGTTCCCGTCGTTGGCTGCGCAAACTGCGCCGCTGGTTGGCGGGTGGTATCGCCGTCTCGTTGGTGCTGATCGCGACGCTGGTCGCGTTGGTCAGCCAGTTGCTGCCCTTGTTGAATCAACATCCGCAGCACGTCGCGCATTGGTTGCAGCAGCAGATTGGCCAACCCGTGTCGATCACCGCGGTCGATGCGCGCTGGAGCCGCAGTGGGCCCTTGCTGCGGCTGCAAGGACTGAAGATCGGCGCGGACGCCGGGCATTCGGGACTGGAGCTGTCGGAGGCCGAGTTGCTGGTTCGCGCCTACGCCGGATGGTGGCCGGGTCAGCCGCTGCTGAGTTTGCGCCTGCACAAGCTCGACCTCTCGCTGCAACGTCAACGGGATGGTCGTTGGGAATTGCAGGGGCTCGGTCCCGCGCGTCCGGGCGGTTTGCAGGCATTGCTTGCGCAAATCGAGCAGCTGGGCGAATTGCGCGTTGAAGAAGCGCGTCTGGACATCAGTGATCTCGACACCGGTCGGCATCTGGCCTTGCCGCGTATCGACGCGCGCCTGCGCACGGTCGGCGGTCGAGTGCGATTGGGTGTGCGGGTGTATGCGGCCGACTCGCCGCCGCTGCAATGGATCGCCAATCTCGACCCCGGTCTGCAGGCGGGCGAGATTTACATCGGTAGTTCGACCATGGCGCTGGACCACTGGCTGGCGGACTCGCTCGACTTGCCCGTCCATGTGCTCAGTGGAAGTGGCGAGGTCGCTCTGTGGATGACGCTGCGTCAGGGTGCGGTGCAGGATGCGACCTTGCAGGCGCGTTTGACGGGACTGTCATTGCGTGGTGGCAAAGGATCGACCGCTTCACCGACCGCATCGACATCGGGTACTGCCCTGGATGTGAGTGATCCGGAGGAGGGTATGGCGGTCGCGACCGACGGCAGGCGCTGGGATGCCGATGAATGGGAACTCATGGCTCGCGCCTGGCGGGAGGACGACACGCTTCGCGTTGTCGTGCCAGGAATGCGGGTGAGGCAGGGTGACACCGAGCGCCAGATCGGACGGCTCGAATGGGGGCGCGGAGCCGCCGGTTCGGCACTGTTCGTTGAGGCCGTCGATTTGCAGCCGCTGTTCGACTGGTTGCCGATGCTTGGCGGCGATTTGCCGCCCTTGCCGAGGTGGTTGCGTGATGCCGCACCGGGCGGCCGCGTGGAATCCTTGAATCTGGCTTGGACCGCTGAGCGGATCGTGCGGGCGGGCGTGAGTTTGCGCGACATCCACTGGCAGGCGGTGGGAACCCTTCCAGGCGTGAGCGGCGTGAGCCTGCAGGTGAATGGCGACTCCGACCATCTCCAAATGCAGGTGGATTCGCCGCATTTTTCTTTGGATGCGCCGCAGTCACTGGTCGCGCCGGTCGGCGCGGCCCTGCAGGGAAGTCTCGATATCTACCCGCAAGGCCAGGGCTGGGTGCTGGAAGCGGCTCCGCTGTCCGTGAAGGGTGCCGATTTTGCCGCGATGCTCGAAGGCAGCGTGTGGTGGCAGAACGACGGCAGCCGACCCTTTCTCGACCTGCGTGGAGAAGGTGCGGCAGGGATACCGGTCAGCGCGGCGAAGCATTTCTGGGTGCTCAACAAGATGCCGCCAAAGACCGTGGAATGGCTGAATCGCGCCTTGGTCGATGGCCATTTGAACGTGGCGACCGCGCTGGTGCATGGCGACCTCGACGACTGGCCATTCGACGGCGGGCAGGGACGGTTCGAGGCCTATGGCGAAGTCGAAGGCGTGACGCTCGACTACTTGCCTGGCTGGCCTCACGGCGAACAACTCTCGGGCTGGGTACGCTTTCTGAACATGCGCATGGACGCCGAAGTCAACGGTTCGGTTCTTGGCAATCGGGTGGTGAAGGCGACCGGAACTTTTGAGGATCTGCGCAGACCGATTCTTGAGCTGGACCTGCAGGGTTCAGGTACGGGGCCATCGCTGTTGAGCCTGATACGTCGCAGTCCTTTGCAACAACGCTTTGGCAGCGCGATCGAAGGCTTGTCCGTCGGGGGCAAGGCGGATGTGAGTGTGACCATGCATGTGCCCTTGAAAAAGGAACTCGGACACTTCGAGTTGGAGGGACATGCCGATCTGCATGAGGCCGATCTGAGCGACAGTCGCTGGGGCTTGCAATTCGAGGCGGCGAACGGTCGCCTGCAGTTCAGTGAGTCAGGCTTCAGCGCGGATGAATTGAGCGTGCTGTTTGCCGATCAGTTGACCAGCCTCAGTCTGTCGGTGGGACAGTTCACTTCCACCGCTCGCCATCTGGTCGAGGGTTCCCTGCGCGGTCGCGTGAGTGTGGATTCCCTGCTGGCATTGCGACCGGAAATGGATTGGCTGCGTCCACATGTCGAAGGTGTCTCGGATTGGGCAGCCCGCGTGACCGTGCCGCGCTCGGAGGGACCGACATCGACGGTCAGCGTGCGCCTGCAGTCGGACTTGCAGGGCACCGCACTGCAACTTCCTGCGCCGCTTCGAAAGGCGGCCGAGGAACGGCTTCCTGCCGATGTTGAATTGTTGCTGCCGTCAACGTCCGGTCGAATCGATTTGCAGTTGGGCGAGCTTCTGCATCTGCGTGGGCGATTGGCCGAGCGAGCCAGTGATTTCCGTGGTATCGCCGCCTTTGGCGTTGGCGAACTGAACGAATCGCCCAGCGAGTCCGGCCTGGAGGTGGTGGGTAGCGTGCCGGTGCTGGATGGCAATGGCTGGGTGGGCGCAACGCTATCCGGTTTGGGTCAGGGCGCGCAGGTTCGTCGGATCGACCTTTCGGCGGGCATTCTGCAGTTGGGCGGACGCGATTTTTCCGAATCCCGCGTACAGGTCGAACGTCAGGACGATGGCGCCGGACTGGTTCGGTTCGCGGGCGAGCAGTTGCAGGGCGAGTTGCGCTGGCCGAAACAGTGGCTGGGAGCGACCTTGGTGGGACGGTTTGATCGTCTGCATTGGCCGTCGTCGAATGATCCCGATGCGCTGGTGCCGGAGGACGATGTCGATCCCGCCTGGCTGCCCGCGCTGGATTTCGATATCGATGATGCAAGGCTGGGCGATGCGCGGCTGGGCGCGGTCCAGTTACGAACCAGGCAGACGCCGGATGGCATGTTGCTGGAGCACTTTGCTGCCCGCAGCGACGCTTTGAGCCTCGATGCCAGCGGCGACTGGTCGCGTCGCATCGAGGGTTCGGAAAGTCGGTTCAAGTTCGTGTTTGCTGGCCCGGACCTTGGCCGGATGATGGACCGTCTGGGCTTCTCGCCGCTCGTCGAGGGCGGATCGACCGATGCCGTGGCCGACGTCAATTGGCGCGGTGGTCCGGCGCAGTTCGAGATGGCCAGACTGGAAGGACAACTGCAAATCAAGGTGGGCAAAGGTCGGGTGCCGCATGTGGAACCGGGTGCGGGACGCATCATCGGTCTGTTGAGCCTGACCGAGATTCCGCGTCGTCTGACGCTGGATTTCAGCGATTTCTTTGCCAGTGGGTTTGCCTTCAATTCGATCCATGGCGATTTCCGCTTCTCGGGTGGCAATGCGACCACCGACAACCTGTTGATCGAAAGTCCGTCAGCGCAGATCCGCATTCAGGGGCGAACCGGGCTAGCGCAGCGTGACTACGATCAGACCATGGAAGTGTTGCCACGTACCAACAACGTGCTGCCCGCCATTGGTGCCTTGAGTGCCGGTCCTGCGGGAGCAGCCATCGGTGCCGTGGCACAGGCGGTGTTTCAGCAACCCATGCGACAGATGGCGCGCACGCTGTATCACGTTGGCGGCAGTTGGGAAAAGTCCGACATCACCGTACTCGAACGCGGCCCGCGTCAGCCATTGCCCGACGCGCCACCGGTCGACCAGCCCTGACAGCGCGAGTCCGTTTCGCCGACCGCCAATGGTCAGCATGACTTGATGCAGATGTGCCAGCCGCCATGGGCGCTACCATGCGCACATGTTGCAAAACCTCAACCCACTTCAGTTGCTGCGCTACGCCGGTTTGTTCACCTGGGCGTTCATGGGCGCACCACTGTTGCTGGAATTTTTCCCCGAAGGACTGAGTCGCAACGATGTGCTGCTCTGGCGCGGCGCGTATTTCAGTTTCGGACTGTCCTACTGGCTGTTGACCCAGCCGCGCCGCTTGGCATTGCGCCGTCGATGGATGGAGTGGGGCCTGCTCGCCTGGCTTACCGTTTCGGCCATCGCGATCGGTCATTTTTCCAGCTCCGGACTGTCCGGCGCGTTTCTGATGATCGTTGCCGGACTGTTGCCGTGGTTCATGCCGGTGTGGGTGGGCGTCATCTGGCTGCTGTTCCAGCATGCCGCACTGGTGCCGGTGTTCAGTCAGGTCGGTTTCAGTTGGATCGAGGCGGGCTTGCAGGCGGTACTGTTTTTTGGCTATTCGAGTTTCGTCTTCATCACCAGTGTGGTTGCCCTGCGACAGATGATGGCGCGCGACGAGCAACGTCGACTCAATTCCGAGTTGCGCGCCACCCGAATGCTGCTGGCCGAAAGTTCGCGCCTGAGCGAGCGCATGCGCATTTCGCGTGAGCTGCATGATTTGCTCGGGCACCATCTGACCGCGCTCAGCCTCAATCTCGAAGTCGCGGCCCATCTGTCCGAAGGTCGCGCTCAGAACCATGTTCGACAGTCGCAGACGCTGGCCAAGCTGCTGCTGGCCGATGTTCGTGAGGCGGTCAGCAAGCTGCGTGACGACGATGCGCTGGATCTGCAAACCGCGATGCGGACCCTGATCGAAGGGGTGCCGTCCTTGCAGGTCACGCTCGACATGGATCCCGCGTTGCGTATCTCGTTGCCTGCACATGCGCAGATACTGCTGCGTTGCGCACAGGAAATCATCACCAATGCGGTTCGGCATGGTGCCGCGACCAGCCTGAGCCTGCGTCTGTTCCAGGATCAACAGACTGCCTGCCTGGAGGCTCAGGACAATGGGCGCGGCGCCGACAGTCTCACCTTGGGCAATGGCTTGCGCGGCATGCGCGAGCGTCTGGCCGAGTTCAATGGCAGTATCCGTTTCAACACCACACCGGGCTCGGGCTTTGCGCTCAGTCTGCGCTTGCCGCTGGAGGAGAACGCATGATTCGGGTTTGTCTGGTTGATGATCAAACGCTGGTGCGCCAGGGCGTGCGCTCGCTTCTTGAGCTGTCCGAGAACATCCGCGTGGTGGCAGAGGCCGCCGATGGCAAACAGGCGCTGGACTTGATTCCCCAGATCCAGCCTGACGTGGTGTTGATGGACATGCGCATGCCGGTGATGTCGGGCCTGGAGGCGCTGCAAACGCTCGCGGCGCGCGGTGACATGCCGCCCACCATCATTCTGACGACCTTCGATGACGATCAGTTGGTGCTGGCCGGGATAAAGGCCGGTGCGCGAGGCTATCTGCTCAAGGATGTGTCGCTGGAACAACTGGTTGAGGCCATCGAACGTGTGGCAGCCGGGGGGTCTCTGGTTCAGCCGGTCATGACCCAGCGTCTGCTGTCCGGCCTGGAGCGCATGCAGAACGATTTCGTCAGTCTGGATCGCCCCGACCCGTTGACGGATCGGGAAACTGAAATCCTGCGCTTGATGGCGGGTGGTTACAGCAACAAGGAAATCGCCAATTCGCTGGGCGTGGCGGAGGGGACGATCAAAAACCACGTCTCCAACATTCTCTCCAAGCTCGGCGTGCGGGATCGTACCCGCGCGGTATTGAAGGCGTTCGAATTGCAACTGGTCTGAGCGCTTGCGCGGCGCTCAATGCGCGCCGCTGTCGACGAGGCCTCGACGTGTCGCTTCCAGGGTTGCTTCGGCGCGCGATGAAATGCTGAGTTTTCGGTAGATGTCTTTCACGTAACCTGCAGTGGTGTGGGGGGAAAGGCTCAGCGAAGCAGCGACCTGGGCCACCGTGAAACCCTTGGCAATCAGTCGCAGGACATCAGTTTCACGCGGGGTCAGCGTCTCGGTAGGCGGCGCGCTCTGCGCCAGGTTGGGCTGGAAATGCTTCAGCAAACGCCGTGCGACGGCGGGCGACAAGGGCGGTTGGCCACTCAGGATGCCGCGCAGTATTTCCGCCAGTTGTTCAGCCGCCTGGTCCTTGAGGACATAGCCTTGCGCGCCCGCCCGCAATGCCGGAAACAGATGGGCATCGTCGTCGAACACGGTGCTGACGACGCAAAGAACACCGCTCCAGCGGCGCTGCATGGCCTCAATCAACTGGGTGCCGGAGCCGTCGGGAAGTCCGAGGTCGATCAAGGCGATGTCCGGGGCGGGTGTTGCCGACGCATCGAGCCATTGCATGGCCGCCGCAAGGCAATCTGCCGTGCGGATCTCGATATCAGGAAAGGCTCGGGTCAGTGCATCGCTGACCCAGGCGCGCGCATGCGGCAGGTCTTCGACAATCCAGGCGAGGCGTGGTGCTTCGGTCATCGAATCAGGACTCCGCCGCGACGGACTGCGCGTCTCGCAGGGGCATGGTCAGAAGGATCTTGGTACCACCGGTAGTGCCAGGGGACCAGTCGATTTGGCCATGCAATTCCGCGGCCCGTTGCTGCATGTTCTGCATGCCGCGACCGGGCTGGGCGAGTGGCAGGTGGATTCCGCTACCGTCGTCGGTGATGTCCAGCAGCAATTGCTGCCGTTGACGGCGAACCCGGACACGCAGTCGCTTGGCTTCGGCATGACGAATGGCGTTGCTGATGCCTTCCCTGACAATTCGGAACAGGTGCAACGCCTCGCCCTGATCGAGCGGCGGGTCAGGCAGATCGTCTGCGCTGTCCCAGACCAGTTCAGTCTTGACGGCGGCGAGCCGTTGGCGGGCTTCGGCTTCGATTTGTGCGAGGACATCGCCCAACGTGCCCGGCTCGCCGCGTGAGCGCGTCACGACATCACGCAGGTCCTGCAGGATGGCACGGGCCAGATCGGCCTGGACCGGTGACTGGGCGTTGTAGATAAGGCTCAGTAACTTGGCTCCAAGGTCGTCATGCAGGTCGGCATAGATCCGCTCGCGCTCGTCGGCGGCAACCTGCAGACGCAGTTGACGCTGCTCTTCGACGCGCTGGCGGGCAAGTCGGGCGGCCAGTGTTCGCAATTCGCGTCGGGTTTGCGTCAAGCGCCAGCCCAACCCGATGAGCAACAGAACCAGCAGGACCGGCAATACAGTGGATAGCAGGATCATGCGCTTGGTTTCTCCAGTGCCGCCCGACGCTCGCGGGCAGTGCGGGTGCGCTCGTGCTCGCCGCCTAGCGCTTTCTCCAGCGACACGATGGCCTCGTCCAGTTCCCGTCTGGCCTGGTCGGTTTGACCGTCTGCGGCCAGACACAGGCCGAAATTGCTTTGGAAAATGGCGTAGTACGGGTGCTCTCGACCCAGTTGGCGCTCAACGATCGGCAGCAGTTCGGCGAGTTGGGCAACGGCTTCGCGATGACGGCCTTGCGCTTGCAGCAACATCGCGTAGTTGTTTCGGACGCTGAGCGATTCCGTGTGTAGCGTCGTGCTGAGCCGTTGGGTGGCGATCAGGCGCTGATAGATGGATTCCGCCTGCGCCAACTGGCCGGTTTCCTCATACGCAAACGCCATGGCGACCAGAGAGGCCTGAGTTTGTGCATGCGCTTCGCCGAAACGATTGGCGAAGCCCTGTGCGGCGGCGGAGGCATGCGGCAGGGCTTCCTCTGCCTTGCCAAGTCGCAGCAGACTGTTGGCCAGCATTTGCGCGGCGGTCAGTGTGTCAACGTGATCCGCACCCAGTACCTCGGTTCGCAGCGTCAGCAAGCTGCGCGATTCGGTCGCTGATTCTTCAAATTTGCCGTCTGCCTCAAGCAGACCGACGCGCGCCATGCGTGCATTCATGGTGCGCGGGTCCCGTTCCCCCAGTCGATGTGTCCGGCGCTCGATCAGGCCGTTGATGAGTTCCATCGCTTCGCTGGTGCGGCCAGCCTGACGCCAGAGATTGACCAATGAGACCTGTGCCGACTCCACATCGCGGTCATCGTCAGGCAGCACGCTGGCCCCCTGCAGAAAGTTTTGCAAGGCCTCCATAGCGGCTTCTGGACGTCCGGACTCCTCGAAAACGCGCGCCCGAGAGTAGTGCAGTCGAAGTGCGCTTTCGCGCTCTTCTTCCGTTTGCGGGGTGAGCAGCAAGGCCGCCGCTTGATCCAGCGAGTGTTCTGCCTTGCTCACATCGCCAGCGGCCAGTTGCAGTCCGGCCCGCTCGCGGAGGATTTCCGCCTGCATGCCCGCCGGCGCGTCCGGCATCTCGCGCAGCACGGCCAGCGCTCGTTTGTTCATCATTTGCGCCTGATCGAAGCGGGCAAGCGCGAGATAAGTGCGAGAAAGTGTGCGGCTGGCGCGAATCAGTACCAACGGCTGCGCTTTCAGGTTGTCCAGAGCCTGGGCGTTGGCATCCAGCATCGACAGCACGGTGACATCGCCACCCTTGGATTGTTCGGGATTGGCGGCCGCAAGCATGTCATCCAGAAAATTGACTGTTGCTTCGGCTTCGGCGGCACGCTGCGCCGCCAGACTGCGCGCCTGCTCGGCATTGACGGCAAAGCGAAGCGATACGACGGTAGCCAGCACGAGAATGAGCGCGACGCTGAGCAGTGCCGCAGTCAATGCGCGGTGCCGGCGGGCGAAGCGTGACAACACGTAGCCCGCACTCGGCGCGCGGGCCTCGATGGGGCGATGCGAAAGTACGCGTTGCAGGTCATCCGCGAACGCTTGCGCGCTGGCGTAACGGCGCTCCGGTTCTGCAGCGAGGGCAGTCATCACCACGGTGGCCAGATCACCACGGGTTGCGCGATTCAGTTGCTGCAACGGAACCGGAATTTCATCACGAACGATGCTCAATGCCTCGAACAGTGTCGAGGTCTTCAGGCGCGGGTGAGGCAGTTGTCCACTCAACAGTTCGTAGGCCACCGCGCCGAGTGCGTAGACATCGCTGCGCACGTCGTCGGCCGATGACGATCCGCTGAGCTGTTCCGGGCTCATGTAGGGCAAGGTACCCAAGACCTGTCCCGCTTGGGTCAGATTCCCATGCTCGGATTGCTTCAGACGTGCGATGCCGAAGTCCAACACCTTCGGTTGACCATTCGTGTCGACCAGAATGTTGGCAGGCTTGAGGTCGCGATGCAGTACACCACGGCTGTGGGCGTAGCCGACCGCCTCACAAACCCGGATCAACATGGCTACGCGAACGGAAAGCGGCGTCTGCTGCCGTTGGCAATGGGTTGCGAGGTCGTCGCCCTGTATGCGCTCCATCGAAAACCAGGCTTGTCCGCTGACGCCATCAACGCCTGCGCCGTAGAGGCGCGCGATGCCGACGTGTTCGAGTTGCGCCAAGGTTTCCACTTCGCGCTGAAAGCGCTCGAATGCGTGCCGCGAGTGGGCGCTGACGACCTTCAGTGCAACCTCGCGCGGCGGATTGGCCTCGCGCGCCAGATACACCCGGCCCATCGCGCCTTCACCCAGCAGGCCAAGGATCGTGAAGGGGCCGATGTGGGACGGTGTTGGTACTGTTTCCGCAGAGGACGCGAAACGCGGATTGATGTCGCCAGTGGAATCGGGATTGAACTGACTCATGCCGATCCGCTCAACGACGCTTGCCGACGACCAGCAACAATGTCCCGGCACCGATGACTGCCAAGGCCACCCAGGGCGGAATGGCGACCTGTTCGCGGTCAGAGACGGTCAGCTCCAACGGGCCGACTTTCAATGGCGTGCGCTCTTGCGTGTAACTGAACTGGCGGTAGCCCAGACCCAAGGCGCCCAGAATGATCAACAGAACACCAACGATGCTGATTGCGCGCACGAAACACCCCCCGGAAGTGCAGGTGACAGCATGCCGCACTTCTGCGCGCTTGGCATCCGACCTTGGCTGGGGGAAGAAAACAAAAACGCCTGCACTGGGCAGGCGTAGAAGCGTTCGAACTGTCTGGTACCGAAGGTGGGACTCGAACCCACACTGTGTCACCACAACCGGATTTTGAGTCCGGCGCGTCTACCATTCCGCCACTTCGGCAAGGAACGCAGACAATTCGAATCAACTCGTCGATGGTGGGCGGTGCAGGGATCGAACCTGCGACCCTTGCCGTGTGAAGGCAATGCTCTACCGCTGAGCTAACCGCCCAAACGAACGAGCCGCGTATTCTGCACATCCGAGGTGGGTTCGGCAAGTATGAATTGGTGATCAACTCTGAGGATTGTCTGCCGTGGCGGTCTCCGCTCCCCGCGATGGCAACAGCGCAAAGCCGGCGCACAGTGCCGCCAGCAAAAACGCGACCTGCCCCGAGCCAACGCCCCAGGCCCATCCGGCCAGAGCTGCCCCGAGAACACCACCCACACCGGAGCCGATGCTGTAGTTGAGGCTTTGACCATTGACGCGATCCGCAGCCGAGAACAACTCCACCAGACGCTGAGTGCTGGCGATATGGAACAGTCCGAAGCTGACCGCGTGCGACAGCTGCATCACGACCATCAGCCAAAGCGAGTCCGGCAGCAGCGCGACGCATACCCATCGGAAAGCGGTGGTGAGGATCGCCAGACGCATCCAGAACAACGCCGTGGCACGCGCCAGGATGCGACCGGCGTAGATGAACAACACAATTTCCGCCAGTACCCCGACGCCCCAGAGTGCGCCGACGACATTGGTGTTGTGGCCTGCCTGTTCCAGATGCAGGGTGTAGAACAGATAAAACGCGCCGAAGCTCAACTGCATCAGCAAGGTCGTCAGCAAGAAGCGCTGGATCGGTCGGCGGCGTAGTAACGCGGTGAGCGATTGCCGAGTAGCGGGGTGCTCAGCGTGTGCGTGATCGATCACGGGTGAACGGGCCTGCAGTTCCACCGGCAAGCGTGTCGCTACCAGGGTGGTGACGAGCATGCCTGCCAGCATCGTTATCGCTAGGTCGGGTGCCAGTCGGCGTTGAAGCAACTCGCCGTAAATGACCGCCAGTACGATGAATCCCAGCGAGCCCCACAGGCGAATGCGGCCGTAGTCGTGCTTGCGGTCGCCGAGTGCGTTCAGTGTCAAGGCCTCCAACTGCGGCATGACCGCGTTGTAGAACAGACTGAACAGCCCCATCGACAGCGCCAGCCAGAACAGCGATTGCGGCAGAAAGAAGCCGAAGAAGCCCACGCAGGACAAGGCCAATCCTGCGATCAACCAGGTTCTGGGCGTCTGGCTGTGGCGGGCGAGATGGGCAAACAAGGGCGGTCCGACAACGCGGGTGGCATACCACAACGACATCAGTGCGGAGGCGGCCTGGGCGCTGTGACCCAGCGTGGTGATCCAGCGCGCGAAGTAGGGCGTGAAGACGCCGACCGCAGCGTAGTAACAGAAGTAGGTGGCGGACAATCGCCAGTAGGGAAGTGGCTGCATGCGCCATTATCAACTCAAAAAGCTGAATGTCCCTGCGGGATGATCGGCAGGCGCGTCATCGGCATAGACCGCCGACAAACGCACCGCGCCGTCATGTCGGGAATGTTGAAAAACACCCTGTTATGGCAAGCCATGGATGGCTTGCGCGAAGATCAAGCACGCTAAGCACTTGATCTTCGGAGCCTGTTGCGGGCATGTGCCGCGACGAGGCGAGTTGAAAACGGGCAGGAAAGCCCATTTTCAACAGCCTGCTAACGGGTCTTTTGCGGATTCCTCCCGCAGCGAGGCGCGTTGAAGTGGGCAGCAAAGCTCGCTCAACACCCGGTCAGAATCGCCCTTCAAACAGTTCCCGACCGATAAGCATGCGGCGAATCTCGTTGGTTCCAGCACCGATCGCATAGAGCTTGGCGTCCCGCAGCAGGCGACCCGTCGCGTACTCGTTGATGTAGCCATTGCCGCCCAGCGTCTGGATGGCCTCCAGCGTGACCTGCACGGCCGCTTCGGACGCATGCAGCAGGCAGGAGGCGGCATCGACGCGTGAGCGCACGCCACGGTCGTACTCGCGCGCCACCTGATAGGCGAAGGCGCGTGCGGATTGCAGCGCGGTATACATGTCGGCGATCTTGGCCTGCATGATCCCGAAGCGACCGATCTCGGTATCAAACTGACGCCGCTCGCGGACGTAGGGCAAGGCGATGTCCATCGCCGCCTGCATCAAGCCGATCGGGCCACCCGACAACACCAGTCGCTCGCTGTTCAGGCCCGTCATCAGCACCCGCACGCCGTGATTGACCTCGCCAAGCACATTGCTGGCGGGAATTTCGCAGTTCTCGAACACCAGCTCACAGGTGTTG
>Ga0209066_10001783_pt1 | contig 27665 bp, 23 predicted proteins | sample All_14_2_FD_187198 | JGI IMG/M metagenome (GOLD analysis project Ga0209066, IMG submission 187198) | Freshwater microbial communities in response to fracking from Pennsylvania, USA - Allegheny Zone_MetaG_DW_15 (SPAdes) (version 2) ...
TGAACGCCAGATGAACAGGGCCTTCAGGCCCGCCTCAGGTCGCAGCGCGTAATCTCCCAACAGTGGCGATCAACGCCCGATGAAGAGGTACCAAAATGAAAACCGCACGCTTGATGATTGCCGGACTGATGGCCGCCACGCTGACGCTGGGCGCAACTGCCGCCTCGGCGGATGGCTATGACCGGCGCGGCTATGACCAAGGTGATTATGACGAACGCGGTTATGACCAGCAGGGCTATGACAATGGCCCGCGCAACAATCCGGCGGCGATGATTGGCGGCGCCCTGATCGGCGGCCTGCTCGGGTCGCGCTTTGGTGGCGGCGAGGGCAAGCTCTGGACAACGGGCGCAGGCGTGTTGCTCGGCGCCATGGTCGGCAGGCATGTCGGCGCCAATCTCAATCGCAATGATCAGCGCTATCTCGGCAATGCCTCTTACAACAGCTTCGAGACGGGCGACCGCACCGATTGGCGCAATCCGGATAATGGCAATTACGGCTATATCGAACCGGTGCGCGGCTATCAGAGCAATGGCCGCTACTGCCGCGAGTTCCAGCAGACCATCTATATTGATGGTCGCGCCCAGGATGGCTATGGCACCGCCTGCCGCCAGAGCGATGGGAGCTGGGAAATCGTCAGCACACGCTGATTTTTACCTGCGGCATTTTTGCACGACGGGCAGGGAAGTTATGCAAACAATTTACCTAAGCAATTGATATTACTACAGTAATAATGACGTCGCTGGAAATATGCCAACGTTAACCCCATGTTACCTGCACACAACAATCATAATGCCGACAGCTTGCGTGAAACATTTACCGGTTGATAAAGAACATTGTGTCGCTAGGGTAGCGGCATGATCAGGAGGCAGTGATGACCAATAGAGTTCCGAAGCGGGACCATCCCACCCCTCCAACGAGGTCCTTGCCGCCCATGGCTGAATACCACGATGAAGTCTCCGAAACAGTTCTGAAGAAGCTGGCTGCTGTCAGTGAGGAACACGGAGACGACGAGTTCGAGATCGTTGAAGGTCCAGCTTGGCATTGCTCGGATGTCAGGAAGTAAGTGGACGTTCTATGATCCCGCCCTCCACCCGGTTCGCGTTTGCGATGTGGTGTGGTGCAGATTCCCAGAAGACCTTCTTGAAGATATCAAGCCCGGACCGAAAGCTCGGCCCGGGCTTGTTCGTCAGGTGATGCAGAGGAAAGGTACAGATGAACTGTGGCTATCCATCACCTATGGAACCTCCAAATTAAAAACCGAAACGCGCCCGCTTGACCTTAGGATCAGTAATGCTGAGGACATGGTAGCGGCAGGATTGCCGCAGGCGACGAGATTTGATCTGGACGCTTGCACCAAGTTGCCATGGGCTGAAGAATTTTTCGAAATTCGCAATTTGTACAAAACGCCAGTAGTAGGAAGTCTGGCGCAGCGTTCACGTGTGCGTCTACAGAAGTTGTTGCAAATAAGATTGCAACACGAAGCATTGGGCGATGATTTCGATTCAGAGGATTGAACCAACTAAAAGGCCGCCGCGCTCCCGAAGGAGTGCGGCGGCCAGGTTGAGAACGGCTTAGACGCAGCCCACTATTATGTGTGTCGGGCTGCCCCGCTTGCGCCGTACAATTCAATGTCAACCCGTCAGCGCGTCAGGAAAGGACCACCGCGCGACAGAGAGTCATGGGTTCAGGCAGCAAGGGTCCCGGAAGTGTCCGCCCCAGTCTGCTTCACCTCACGATCCAAAGTTGAGATCGAAATGTTGGCAATGGCAAACGGTGTCAGGTAGCCGTTAGACATTGGATCACCTCCTTTCCATGTTGAACTCAGGGAATTAGAGCGTGAATCCTGCACGCGCTTTCGTCAAGAAGATGTGTGTGAAAACTTTTCGAACACACCATGCAGTATGGAAAATTGGCGCGTCCGTGCGATTTTTCAGGCCATGCCGCAGACGGAAAATCCGCGATCGGGGAGTCAAGGACGCGGGATGCGCGTCTCGTCCTGGCGCGGCAGGCAAGAGCCGCAACATTTCGCGGCGAATCACCTCCTCAAGACGCGGCAGGCGGGGGATAAATGCCGGTCGCGGCAGGGGCCGTGACCCCGGCAGGCGGTGTGTCCGACGCGAGCAGGCTTGCGATCGTGACATCACCCAGGCGCTCTTCCTCCAGACGGCTGACGGCGGCAAAACAGGCCTCCAGCCGGGGGTCGCGGGCCAGTGAGGCATCGCTCAGGCTATGGGCTTCGCGTTTGACGCGCACCGCCTTGAGAATATCGAGGAGACAGGTCTTGTCGGCGGGGCGGGCGGGCAGGATGCGCACCGGGCTTGATGCCGAGAGCCCGATCAGGCCCGCCAGCCTCAGGGCCGAAACAATGCCGCTCATGGCGTCCATTGGCAGATGCAGCCGCTGGGCCAGGGCTTCCTCGGTCCAGGGCGTTGCCCCCTTTTCAAAGGCCTCATGCACCAGCAACAGGCAATGGGCCGCCATGCGCTCGATCTGCGGCATGGTGAGCAGGCCAAGCCCCGCAACGGGCGAGAGATGCGCCCTGTTCTGGTAATAAAAGGAGATGGCGCAGCCCCCGAGCAGCGTCAGCCAGGCGGCATAAAGCCAGAGCATGAAGACGACAAGGCTCGCAAAGGCCGAATAGATCGCCACATATTGCGCCGAGCGCACGACAAAAGTGGCAAAGGCCCAGCCGATTGCGACCCAGATCAGGCCTGCGACCAGAGCCCCGACCATGGCCGAAGACAGCCGGACCCGCGTATTCGGCACCATGGCATAAAGAAAGGTGAAGGCCCCGATGAGCAGCGCATAGGGCAGGAGACGGCTCGATTGCTGCATCAGAAAATGGATCGGCCCATAGCTCGTGATGGCACCGACCAGCGAGTTGGAGAGCGCCCCCGCCGCAATCCCCGCCAGCGTGAACATGACCAGGGGCCCGAGGATGCCCATGCTGACAATCTCGGTGAACTGGCGGGCGAGCGAACGGTTCGCCTCGACATGCCAGATGTTGTTAAAGGCCTCCTCGACCTTCTTGATCATCGAGATGACGGTATAGACCAGAAAGGCAAAGCCGACCGTGCCCAGCACATTGGCATTGACGCGCTGCACGAACTCCATGACGCGGGTGGTGACTTCCTGGCCCTGTTCACCCAGAGGCGCCAGAAAATCGCGCAACATGCCTTCGATGTCATTATCGAAGCCGAAGGCGCGAAAAATGGCAAAGCCAATGGCCAGGGCCGGCACGAGCGAGAGCAGGGTGGTGTAAACCAGACTCATCGCCCGCAGGCTGAGCGAGCCGCTCATCAGATCGCGCGCGACAACCCAGCCAATCCGCAAAAAAATGACCAGCCGCGCCTCCAGAGCGGGCTTGTCCTGGCTCGCCCCTTCCCAGATAAAGGCATGGATGCGCTTGAGAATGTCGGCAGATGTCATCATGGGACTCATGCTAGCGGGCGATGATCCCCAGAACCACCGGCTGTCCGGGACGTTTTGATTATTTTGCATTGTCATATTTTTGTCCGGCTCGGGGATTTAGGCTGATGGCTCAGCCCAGAACCGTCAGGTCGGCGCGAAATGAGCCAAATTGTCCCGTCGAAACAAGGCTTTGTTAAACATGAGTCATTAAGGTCGGAGACTGAAAACCAGTTTTCGGCGTGGCGCAAGGCTGTGCCACCGCTGCAAAATCAGTCCAGGCCCATGAATTCGAAACCCGACGTCACCCTGAGCCAGCGCCTGAGCGAGTACCTGTCCCAATTGCCACCCAGGATGGTGGTGAAACTGGCAACGGGACTGGAACGGGAACGCATGCGTGGGACGCAGGGTCTCCCCTATGACGAAATCTTCAGCGGCCTGCGCCCGATCCTGGCGCGCATGACTGGTCCACGTCCGGGCAAATCGGACCCGGTGCGCCAGTTCTGCCAGCCCTTTGAAGACCTGCTGGTCGATGAGCAGGATCGCTACCAGACGGAAGGGCAAATTCACCGCGTGACGATCATGCGCGTCTGGAAATGGCTGGAAGAGGAATTGCTGCCGGATGCCATGCCCGATCTGGCCCGCCGCATTACCGACTACACGCTCGATGGTGACATTGCCTCGCTGAATGCTTCCGTATCTGTCCTGCATGCCTCGGCCTCGGCGGCGATCAGGTCTGCCCTGCTGGAAGCACGCAAGGATGTCGCCATGAAGCGGCGGCTGGAAATGCGGCTCGGTGGCGAGCGCGGACTGGAAGACGCCAGCGAAATCGCCAGCGTGCTCGAAATTGCGCCCTTCATGCTCAAGCTGCAGCAGAATCTGCCGCGCGTAATTGATGACTTTAATGATGAGATGATTTCGGATGTCCGCGACCTCTATGAAGAGGCCAGCGAAACCGACCCCGATAGCGCCATTTACATACCATTTGCCGTGATGCGCCGCCTGCGCGACAGTTGGCAGATCCTGCGCCTGGCCCGTCGCATCGCCCATCAGCGCAACGACATGCTGATCAGCCGCAGCGAACTTGCCGTGCTGGGCGAAATGCATCTGGCCGAGCTGGAAGACATCACCAATACCGCCGAAACACTGCGGCCTGGACATGTCAATCTGGTGGATCTGCTGGCCAGGATTGATCGCTTTGTGAAAGTCTCCAAAGGCTTTACCAGCGAAATCGATATCCGGCGTCATGGCGAATGGGGTCAACGCGTCTTGAATGCGCGCGCCCGGCTCTCGACCGTCGTGTCGCAGGAAATCTCACGCTTCGAGCATGAACTGGCGCGGGCCTTGCCTGTGCAGCAGGTTGGTGCCTATGGACGCGGCGGTCCGATCCGTCCCGATGTGGCACGCCAGCCCGATCCGGCGCGCGTCGAACGCGTGATGAATTGTCTGAAGTTCCTTAAGGGATGCTTGACGCTGACCGAGTCGATCGGGGCGCAGAGTCACTGCAAAACCGTGCTGCAACAGATCCTGTCTTATCTGGCGACTTATGAAGACCGCCTGCTGGAGGAAATCCGCAATACACGCGGCCAGGAACGGGCCAATGCCCAGACTTATCTCGATGTTGTGGTGGGTTTCCGCGAAAAGCTGGGCGCAACGGAAGAGGCCAATGTGCTGCGTCGGCGCGGATTGGTCGCCGCTCAGGGCTGACCGGTCTTAAGAAATATTTTCAGCTTTCCCTGTAGCCTGACCCATGGCCGTGACATCTTGTCTCGCGCCGGGAGGCCTTTGCTTGTCCGAATATACAAAACCAAACATGGACGCCAACGATCCGGCCCTGGAAGGCGCGGCGCCTGTCATGCGGTCCTATTTGTGGACGGGTGAGTTTTCAGACCCGGATCTGGAGGACGCTTATGGCCAGAGCAACCGGCTCGACACGCTGAGGCGTATGCGCACCGTCATCTGGTGTGTTCTGGCCTTTGTCAGCTGGGCCGTGTTCGATTTTCTCACGCTCGGCTTCCAGACAGCCTTTTTCATGCTTCTGGCCGGGCGCTTGTTGACATTCGGTCTCGTCCTTGAGGCTGCCCGCGCCTATCGACGGGGGAGCTCAAGAAAGAACCTGTTTGATCGGGTCACACTCGCACAGGTTCTGGTTTGCATCATCGCACCGATCTCGCTCTGGCAGGGCGAGATCGACTATGCCGCAAGCGTCCTGAGCATTCTGGTCATCCTTTTCGCTTTCTATGTCGTCGTGCCAAATCGTCTGGCGCCCAATCTCGCCATTTCCGTCATTCTCTCCGTCGCTTTTTTGCTGATGACGCCGCTTTATCCTGATCTCAGCCTGAAGACGGCCTGCGAAGTGGGCCTGCTGATGGCCGTCATCAACGGTGTCGGCGTTGAAATTGTCCGCACCGCCAATCGTCTGCGCCGGAGCAGCTATCTGACAGTGCTGCGACAAACGGAACTCTATGAGCAGCTTCGCCGTGAAGTTGATGTGCGGCGTGAGGCGGAGCAGGCCGTACGCTCGACGGAGGAAAGCTTCCAGAGTATTTTCTATTCGGCACCGATGCCGATTGCCTTGATCGACATAATGACTTATCGCGTTTTGCAGGCCAACCCGGCGGCGCTTGAGCTGTTCGGTATCGAGGACGCCACGCATGACGAGATTGACATCCGCTCTTTCTTTGTCGACGGGGAGCAGGCCCGCGATCTGAACGAGATTACCAGTTCGGCGACGCTCCCGCGTCAGGTGCCGACGGAAGTTTGTCTGGTGGGCAAGCAGGGCAGAACCATCTGGGCGAATATCTCGGTGGCGCGCGTCACGTTTGGCGATCGCCCCTCACTGCTTGTCGGGGTGCAGGATGTGACGCAACGCCGTCATGAGGCCGATGCCCTGCGCGAAGCCCGCGACGAGGCGACGGCTGCCAGCCGCTCCAAATCGGAATTCCTTGCCAATATGAGTCATGAGTTGCGCACACCGCTCAATGCGATCATCGGATTTTCCGAAACGATCGAGCGTGAGATGTTCGGCCCTGTCGGCAATGCGCGATATCGCGAATATGCCGAGGATATCCACACAAGTGGCGTGCATCTGCTCAATCTCATCAATGACATTCTCGATCTGTCCAAAATCGAGGCGGGGCACTTTGCGCTGCATACGGAAGAAACGGAATTGATGAGCATCGTGGATGCCGCCATTCGCATGGTTCATCATCGGGCAACGCAATCCAGGATTGAGGTTGTGTCGGAAGTTTCCGATCCATCGCTGACGCTGGTGGTCGACGAACGCGCCATGAAGCAGGTGCTGATCAACCTCCTATCGAATGCCGTCAAATTCAGCCCGGACAAGAGCCGCGTGATCTTCCGCGCGCGATGTCAGGACGGGGGCTTACGCCTTTCCGTCATCGATCAGGGCATCGGGATTTCCGAGGAAGACATCCCCCGCGCCATGGCGCCTTTCACGCAGCTTGATGGCACGCTGTCACGCGCGCATGAAGGAACGGGTCTGGGATTGCCGCTCGCCAAGCATCTCGTCGAGCTGCATGGCGGCAAGCTGACCATCGAAAGTGTGGTCGGACAGGGCACCGCCGTGCATGTCGATCTGGGCGCTGAATGCATGCCCCAGGACGGTTTTACCCTGAAGTCGCATGGCGGGAAGTCAGCCTGAGCCTCGAATTGGCGAACCTGCGGCTCTGCGCCGCTTCCAACATCCCCCACAAATAGATATAGCTGGGCAGCCTTTGGGGTCCGTGCCGGACCCCTCGTGATGACGGGTTTGACTTTGTCAGCTGCTGTGAGTGACATGATGCTCTGGTTCATATTCGCCGCCATGACGGCCGTGGCGATTTCCGCCTTGTTGCGCCCAATGAGCAGGAAACAGGGCGCGGCGCATGGCCATGACAAGGATGTGGCCCTCTATAAGGACCAGCTTACCGAAATTGACCGCGATGTGTCGCGCGGTGTGCTGAGCGCGGGGGACGCGCAATCAGCCCGGCTTGAAGTGGCCCGCCGTCTGTTGGCAGCAGATGCCCTGGCCAAGACAGAAGCCCGGCAAGGCGATAGCGCTGACAATGCGAAGTGGCGAAAGGCGACAAGCCTTGGCGTCATCGCCCTCATTCCAGCCGTCGCGATGGGATTTTATCTGAGCCAGGGTTCGCCCGGTTTGCCCGATCAGCCCTTTCAGGCGCGTATGGAGGTGCCCGCTTCACAATTGCCTGTGGCAGCGCTTGTCGTGCGCGTCGAGCAGCGTCTCAAGGAAAAGCCGGATGACCTGCGCGGCTGGGAAGTTCTCGCCCCGAGCTATGTCGCGCTGCGTCGTTATGATGATGCCGTGATGGCGTGGATGCGCGCCATTTCGCTGGGTGGCGAGACAGCCGCCAGACTGGCCTCTCTTGGCGAGGCGCAGGTTTTTGCCGCCAACGGTATCGTTGTGCCAGCGGCGCGCCAGACATTGGCGCGGGCCGAAGGGCTCGATCCGCTGGAACCGCGCGCACAATATTATCTGGGACTTGCCGAAATCGAGGATGGCAAGAAAGAAGCCGCCTTGAAGCGCTGGAAAGCGCTTGTCGCCAGGGCGCCAGCGGATGCGCGCTGGAAAGCCGGCATCGAGACCGAGATTGCGGGCCTGGAAGCAGCGCCCGCCATGCCGGGACCAAGTGCGGCAGATGTTGAGGCGGCAGGTGAGTTGAGCCCGCAGGCGCGCCAGCAAATGATCGAAACCATGGTCGGTCGGCTGGCGGCGCGGCTCGAATCTTCTCCCGATGATTTGCAGGGTTGGCTCCGCCTCATCCGTGCCTATCAGGTTCTGGGGAAAACCGGGGAAGCCAAGGCCGCCAGCGACAAGGCTAAAACAATTTTTGCCAAGGATGACGCGGCACTGGCGCAAATCACGCAATCCCTGTCTGCGGCGCCTTGATCGACGCCGACTTATCCCCGCTTCGACAAATCCCGCTAATCTCGTTCCGGTGTCACGGGCAGGGCAATGGCTATGGCGGGCGAACTTCAAAAGCAGACGGCGCAAGCCATCGTCAATATTTTCGAGACCGGCAAAGCGCGCGGCGATTATGGCCGCGTCACGCTCCTGACCGGCGATAGCGGCCACCTGACCTATGGCCGGGCGCAGACCACGCTTGCCAGTGGCAATCTCTATCTGCTCATCAAGGCCTATTGCGACACGCCATCAGCGCCGCATGCGCGCGCGCTCAAGCCCTATCTGCCGCGCCTGGCCGATAGTGATCTCCGGCTTGATCATGATGCAGGCTTTCGCCAATTGCTTGCCGATTGCGGCCACGACCCGCAAATGCACGAGGCGCAGGATCAATTCTTTGATCGCGTCTATTGGCAGCCAGCAGTTCACATGGCCAAAGCGATGGGCGCGCATGAAGCGCTGTCTCTGGCGGTGCTGTATGACAGCATGATCCATGGCTCGCTCAACCTGATACGCCGACAGGTGGAGGCGCGCCATGGCAAGCTGAGCGCGACAGGCGAGCGGCAATGGATCGCGACTTATGTCAATGAGCGCCGCACCTGGCTTGCAAGCCATGGCAACAAGCTGCTCCACAAGACGGTCTATCGCATGGATGCCTTTGTGAGTCTGATCGGGCAGGGCAACTGGTCGCTTGACCTGCCTGTCAGCATTTGTGGCGTGAGGCTCGATGCGGCAGCCCTTGGTTATCATGCAGCCGTGCCCGTCTCGGCCATTGATCCGGGCACACGAAATCTGCGCCTGACGCAGCCCCCCATGACCGGCAATGATGTGCGGGCCCTTGAAGAGGCGCTGGCCGGTGAGGGCTATATCATCAATCGGGATGGAGTCTTCGACCGGGGTCTTGAGGACGCCCTCAAGATGTTTCAGGCGGAAAACGGGCTGATTGACGACGGCATAGCGGGTCCGGCGACCCGCCTCGTCCTGGGGCTTTGAGGCGCCGCGACCATTTAGCGGTTTGAGCCATCCCGCCGCCCGGCTATATCTCTGAGCCAGACCGGCAGGTCCGGACACAGGTTGAACGGAACAGGAAACATGACGCGCAAGCAACGCCGCGCCACATTTATCTTTGCGGGCCTCGCCATTCTCGGCCTTGCCCTGGGGCTCGTGCTGAACGCCATGCGCGACAATATCGTGTTTTTCTATTCCCCCAGCGACATCATGGAAAAGGGCATTGAGCCGGGTCGCCAGATTCGCCTGGGTGGTCTTGTCGAAAAGGGCTCCCTCGAACATACCGGGCCCGCGACGATTTCATTCGTGGTCACGGATATGAGCGACGAAATCACCGTGACTTATACCGGCATCTTGCCGGACCTCTTCCGCGAAGGGCAGGGTGTTGTCGCGGAAGGCAAGCTGCAGGCCGATGGTACTTTCATCGCCTCCAGCGTGCTCGCCAAGCATGACGAAAAATACATGCCGCCCGAGGTTGCCGCCGCCCTGAAAAAATCGGGTAACTGGCAAGGTGAAGGCGCAACGAAATCACATGCCGAGACTTATGGGCAGGGCAGCTATCCATGATTGCTGAAATCGGACATTTTTCTCTCGTGCTGGCGCTTGCCGTGGCGCTTGTCCAGATGGTCGTGCCGATGATCGGCGCACACCGTCATGACGCCGCCATGATGTCGCTGGCCCGGCCCGCCGCCCTGATGCAGCTTGCCTTCATCCTCACCGCCTTTGCCGCGCTGCTCTGGGCCTTTGTGACGTCGGATTTTTCGCTGAAACTTGTGGCGCTGAACTCCCATTCGACCAAACCGCTGATCTACAAAATCAGTGGCCTCTGGGGCAATCACGAAGGCTCGATGCTGCTCTGGGTGACGATCCTCGCGCTCTATGGTGCGATGGTCGCCTTCTTCGGCACGAACCTGCCCGATGCGCTGCGCGCCCGCGTGCTTTCAGTTCAGGCTTCCATCGGTGTCGCCTTCCTGCTGTTCATCCTGCTCACCTCCAATCCCTTCTTGCGATTGGATCCGGCCCCATTTGAGGGCAATGGTCTCAATCCGCTGTTGCAGGATCCCGGTCTCGCCTTCCATCCGCCGTTTCTTTATGCCGGCTATGTCGGCCTCTCCATGGCCTTCTCCTTTGCTTGCGCTGCCCTGATCGAGGGAAGGCTCGATGCGAGCTGGGCGCGCTGGGTCAGGCCCTGGACCCTGGCGGCATGGACCGCATTGACGCTCGGCATCGCCATGGGGTCGTGGTGGGCCTATTACACGCTCGGCTGGGGCGGCTTCTGGTTCTGGGATCCGGTGGAGAACGCTTCGCTCATGCCATGGATCGTGGCGACGGCGCTGCTGCATACGGCCATTGTCGTTGAAAAGCGGGATGCCCTGAAAAGCTGGACAGTGCTGCTTGCCATTTTTGCCTTCTCACTGTCGCTGATCGGCACCTTTCTGGTACGCTCCGGCGTCTTGACCTCCGTGCATGCCTTTGCCGTTGATCCGGCGCGCGGGGTTTTCATACTCGGCATTTTGCTGGTCTTCATCGGCGGCGGTCTGGGACTTTATGCCTGGCGCGCGCCGCGCCTGAAAATCGGCGGGCTTTTCGCGCCGATCAGCCGCGAGGGCGCCCTGCTGCTCAACAATCTGCTCCTTGCAGCCGCCTGCGTTGCCGTTTTCATCGGCACGCTCTATCCGCTTTTTCTGGATGCGCTGGGCGGTCCCAAGATCACCGTCGGCCCACCCTTTTTCAACATGACCTTCGTGCCGATCGTCCTGCCGCTGCTTTGCCTTGTGCCGCTCGGACCGATGCTGAGCTGGAAGCGCACCGACATTGTCGCGGCAAGCCAGCGACTTATGGTGGCGGCGGGACTGGCCTTCGTCACCGGCCTGATTGTCATGGGCATCGTGCGCCACGGGCCATGGCTCGCCCCGCTCGGCATGATGCTCGCGGCCTGGCTCGTTTTCGGCGCGTTGAGCGACATTGCCTATAAGACAAGGCTCTTTCGCATTTCGCTCGGCGAAAGCCTGACCAAGGCACAGCAATTACCGCGTGCCATTTGGGGCGGCACACTCGCCCATGCCGGATTGGGCATCGTGCTGGCAGGCATTGTCGGCATGTCGGCCTGGCGCATCGAACTTGTTACCGCCCTCAGGCAGGGCGAGAGCGCCATGATTGGCGACACCAAATTGACGCTTGAACGGGTCGGACTGCGCGAAGGACCAAACTATGAAGCGACGACGGGCATTGTGCGTGTTGAGCGCGAGGGAAAGTTTGTCGGTTTCATGCTGCCCGAAAAGCGCAACTTTCCGGTCGAGAAGCAGGAAAAGAATGAAGCTGCGATCATGACCAATGGCATGAACGATCTCTATGTCGTGCTCGGCGAAAATAACGGGCAGGATGCCTGGACGCTTCGCGCTTATCGCAACTTTCTGGCGCCATGGATATGGGGCGGCGCCGTCATCATGGCGCTGGGTGGCGCCATCTCCTTGAGCGATCGTCGCTTTCGGATTGGTGCGCCTCTGCGCGCCAGACGTCTGCGCGCGCAGCCAGCGGCCGCGGAGTAGGGCGATGCAGCGTCTTCTTCACGTGGTCTTGATCTTCCTGTCCTTGAGCCTGCCTGTCTTTGCGGTTGAACCCGGTGAAGCGCTGAAGGATCCCGCCCTTGAGGCGCGGGCGCGCGCCATCTCGCAGGAATTGCGCTGTCTGGTTTGCCAGAACCAGTCGATTGATGACTCAAGTGCGCCGCTGGCGCGTGATTTGCGCCTGCTGGTGCGCGACCGCCTGATGGCAGGCGATAGCGACGCGCAGGTGATGGATCATATCGTTGCCCGCTATGGCGAGTTCGTGCTGATGACGCCGGTCTTCGGCCCGGAAACCTGGTTGCTCTGGCTCGGACCTTTGATGGCCCTGATGCTGGGAGGATGGATTTTGCTCGCCATGTATCGGCGCAATGCGGCACCGGCAGAAGTGCCAACCCTCAGCGCGCAAGAGCGCGCAAGGCTCGATGCCATCGTGAATGGCGAAATCCAGTCGCAAGACAAACCATAGGAAGCGCCGATGACCAGCGTGCCCAACCAGATCACGAGCCGGAAAGTCACCTTCAAAGGCAGTCTGGGGGATGAACTGGCGGCAAGGCTGGATGTGCCTGACGGCCCGGTTCGCGCTTATGCGCTTTTTGCCCATTGCTTCACCTGTTCCAAGGATATTTTTGCCGCTGCCCGCATTTCAACCGCCCTGGCGGCACGTGGCATCGCCGTCTTGCGGTTTGATTTCACCGGGCTTGGCATGTCGGGTGGCGATTTCGGCAATACGAATTTTTCTTCCAATGTTGGCGATCTCGTCGCGGCGGCAAATTTTCTGCGCGCAACCTATCAGGCGCCAACGCTGCTCGTTGGTCACAGCCTGGGCGGCACGGCGGTGCTGGCGGCGGCCGACGAGATTCCTGAAGCCGTGGCCGTGGCCACGATTGGCGCGCCTGCTGACGCCGAGCATGTGAAGCATAACTTTGCCGACAGGCTCGCCGATATCGGGCGCGATGGCGAAGCCGAGGTGAAACTTGTTGGCCGCACATTCAGGATCAAGAAACAGTTCCTGCTCGATGTCGAAGGCCACCGGCTTGAAGACAAGATCGCGCATCTGCACAAGGCGCTGATCATTTTTCATGCCCCGCTCGACAATCTCGTCGGCATCGACAATGCGACAAAAATCTTCCTTGCTGCCAGGCATCCCAAAAGCTTTGTCTCCCTCGACAAGGCCGACCATCTGCTGACACGTCACGAAGATGCGACCTATGTGGCCGAAGTGTTGAGCGCCTGGTCCACGCGCTATTTGCCGGAGGCTCAAACCGAGGCTTCGCCGGTCGCCTTTGATGGCACGGTGCATGTTGCCGATACCCATGTCGGCAACTATCAGCAACGCATCACGCTTGGCGCGCATCAGATCATTTCCGATGTGGCGCGCGATCGCGGCGGCATGGATGAGGGGGCATCGCCCCACGATATTCTGCTGGGGGCCCTGGGGGCCTGCACGGCAATGACCATCCGCATGTATGCCGAACGCAAGGGCTGGCAGGTGAACGAGATAAGTGTTGCGCTGCGTCGTGATCTCGTGGCGGCACAAGGCGAAGGGACTGCCAAGGTCGAGGTCATCACCCGCGACATCATGCTCAGGGGGCCATTAGATGCAGAAATGCGCGAAAAACTGCTGGGGATCGCCAATAAATGCCCGGTTCACCAGACTTTGATGAACAAGGACAAGCGGATCGATACCAGACTGGTCGATCCGGCCTGAATAAACGGCGAATTTTTGCCATGATTTGGCCTTACGCTTTTGTAACGATCAATCCACCAATCTGTAAGGGAATCTGCGGCAACCTGCCTCCAACAGGTTGCAGGCGCCCGCACACGGCTCTGGCCAGCCGACCCCCATGCGATTTGGCCGATTTTGAGGAGTATCCAGGAATGATGAATGGCGGTCTGACCAACGAGGCGCTCAAGCGCCCTCTGCCCTCCAGGCATCGCGCCAAGTCGATGGCCGTCGCCGCGCTGCTCGGCCTGAGCCTGATGAGTGCGCCTGTCATGGCGGATAATGGCCCGATCAACACGGCGCCCGTCGCGCCCGGCGCGCGCGACATGTCGAGCCTGCCAAGTTTTGCCGACCTTGTGGAAAAGGTGAGCCCGGCAGTTGTGTCGATCCGCGTCGATGAGGAAGAAGATGTTTCGGCGCAGGCCGGCATGCCTGATTTGCCGTTTCCGCCCGGCAGCCCGTTTGAAAAGTTTTTCCGTGACATGCAGCCCAAGGGTCCGGATGGCAAACCGGCCAGGCGCCATGCAACGGCGCTCGGCTCCGGCTTCATCATTTCGGCTGATGGCTATGTTGTGACCAACAATCATGTCGTCGATGGCGCCAAGGAAATCACGGTGGTGCTGAACGATCAGTCCGAACTCAAAGCCAAGCTCATCGGTCGCGACAGCAAGACCGATCTGGCGCTGATCAAGGTGCAGTCGACAAAGCCCATGGCCTATGTGGCTTTCGGCAATTCCGACACGTTGCGCGTCGGCGACTGGGTGCTTGCCGTTGGCAACCCGTTTGGTCTTGGCGGCACAGTGACAACCGGCATTGTTTCGGCCCGCGGCCGCGACATTGGCGCCAGTGCCTATGACGACTTCATCCAGATCGATGCTTCGATCAACAAAGGCAATTCCGGCGGTCCGACTTTCGATACCAGCGGTAATGTTGTCGGCGTCAACACGGCGATTTTCTCGCCCACCGGCGGCAGTGTCGGCATCGGTTTTGCCATTCCCTCCAATCTCGCCTCGAAAGTCGTTGCCGAGTTGAAGAAGGACGGCAAGGTCACGCGCGGCTGGCTCGGCGTGACCATTCAACCGGTGGATGACGACATGGCCGCCAATCTGGCGCTCGACAAGGCCAGGGGCGCTCTCGTTGCCGATGTCTCGGTGGGCAGCCCCGCCGAGAAATATGGCATCAAGGCGGGCGACGTGATCACCTCGATCAATGGCACGGCCATGGAAGATATTCGCGCGGTGAGCCGCACGGTGGCTGATCTCAAGCCCGGCACCAATGCCAAGGTCGGTGTTTGGCGCGATGGCAAGGCCAAAGACATCAACGTCGCGATTGCCGTTTTCCCGGACAAGCTGGATGTGGCTTCGGCCGATGACGCGACATCGGATGACGCCACAGTGACGGCAACCAAGAGCCTCGGCCTGTCACTGACGCAGAGCGATGATGGTGTGGTGGTGCAGGCCGTCGATCCCGACAGTGAAGCGGCTGAAAAAGGCGTGCGTCCCGGCGATGTGATTCTCAAGATTTCGGGCAAGGATGTGAAAACACCCGCCGATATCGTCGCGGGCGTCAAGGATGCAAAGAAAGCTTCCAAGAACTCCGTGTTGCTTTTGCTCAAGACACGGGATCAGCAGCACTTTGTGGCCCTGACGATCGAAAAGGCCTGATGTCTCTCCGGTTGATCTGCCCGGCGCCCGCAGGCGTCGGGACAGACAATGGATGCAAAGGGCCTGGATCATGAGCATGATATCCGTGGTGCTGGACAGGAACTGGAATACGGAGCGCCGTGAGCCCATGCGGATTTTGGTAATTGAGGATGATCTCGAAGCGGCTGCCTATGCCGTCAAGGGATTGCGCGAAAGCGGCCACATTGTTGACCACGCCGCCGATGGCGAGGAAGGCCTGACATTGGCGCTCTCCGGCTCGTTTGATGTGCTGATCGTGGACCGCATGCTGCCCAAGCGCGATGGTCTTTCGCTGGTCGAGATGCTGCGCTCGGAAAACAGCCGCACGCCTGTGCTCTTTCTCTCCGCGCTCGGCGAGGTCGATGATCGCATCAAGGGCTTGAAGGTCGGTGGCGATGATTATCTGACCAAGCCTTATGCCTTTGCCGAATTGCTGGCCCGCATCGAGGTGCTGGTGCGCCGCTCCAATCCCGATCAGGTGCGCACGCGCCTTCAGGTTGGCGATCTCGAAGTTGATCTCCTTGCCCGCAAGGTCACACGTGCCGGGCAGGAAATCGAGCTTCAGCCGCGTGAATTCAGACTTCTCGAATATCTCATGAAACATGCCGACCAGGTGGTCACACGCACCATGTTGCTCGAAAACGTTTGGGAGTATCATTTCGACCCTCAGACAAATGTGATCGACGTGCATATCTCGCGGCTCCGGGCGAAGATCGACAAGAACTTCAAACAGCCGCTCTTGCACACGATTCGCGGGGCCGGATACTCGTTACGTGCAGTCGATTAACCTCCTCAAAACCTCGACCTTCAGGCTCGCGGTCATCTATCTGGCGCTGTTCGCGGCCTCGGCGATCATGTTGCTCGCCTATGTCTATTGGAACACGGCGGGCTTTCTGGTGCGTCAGACGGATGAGGCCGTGCAGGCCGAAATCACCGGCCTTGCCGAACAATATGCGCAGGGCGGCCTGCCCCTGCTCGTGCACACCGTCATCCAGCGCTCGCGCGACCCCGGCGAAAGCCTGTATCTCGTGCTCGACCCGGCTGGCCGGGTGTTGGCTGGCACGCTTGACGGACGCCCCGGACGCGAACCCGGACCCGATGGCTGGCTCGATTTCCTCTATAGCCGCAAGACGCTTGATGGCGTCGAGATGAAAGCGGCGCGTGCCCGGGCCTTCATTCTGCCGGAGGGTTTTTATCTGCTTGTCGGTCGTGATGTCGCTGAACGGCGTGAAATAGAAACACTGATTACAAGCGCATTGATCTGGGCGATTGGTCTGACCGTCGCACTGGGTCTCGTCGGGGGGTTGTTCATGAGCCGCAACATGCTGGCCCGTGTGGACGAGATCAACCAGACAAGCCGCGACATCATGGAGGGTGATCTTTCCCAGCGCTTGCCCATTGCCGGCACGGGCGATGAGCTGGATCAGCTGGCGCGCAATCTCAACGCCATGCTCGATCAGATAGAAGCCCTGATGATCGGTATGCGTCAGGTCACGGATAATGTCGCGCATGATCTTCGCAGCCCGCTGAACAGATTGCGCAATCGGCTGGAAGTGACCTTGATGGGCGAGGCCTCGACCGAGGATTATCGCGCCGCGCTGGAACGGACAATCGTCGAAGCCGATGGCCTGCTCGGCACATTCAATGCCCTGTTGATGATCGCACGGGCGGAAGCCGGCTCGTTGCGCGAATCCATGACCCAGCTTGATCTGGCAAATCTTGTCCTCGACGCCGCCGAACTTTATGAACCCTTGGCCGAGGAGCGCGGCCTGCGCATTGTCGTCGATGTGGACCCCGACATGCAGATCAAGGCGCATCGTGAATTGCTTTCGCAATCCCTCGCCAATCTGCTGGATAATGCCATCAAGCATGGCATACCGGCGCGCGAGGGTGTCGAGCCCGTGATCACCATTTCCGCCAAAGCCGATCCCGACAATCCGGCGCGACGCATCATTCTGGCCGTCGCCGATCATGGTCCCGGCATCCCCTATGAGGAGCGCGATCATGTGCTGGAGCGTTTTGTGCGGCTTGAAGCGAGCCGAAACACGCCCGGCTCCGGGCTGGGGCTGAGCCTTGTCGCCGCCGTGGCGCGGCTGCATGGCGGGCGTGTGCGTTTCACCGACAATGACCCCGGCCTCAAGGCGAAAATGATATTGTCACGAACAGGCCGTTGAGCCCTGCTCGCGCTTCTGCCGCAGTCTGCTATCTTGGCCGGACACGAATCTGGCAGGGACTGACAGGCAGTATGAGCAAAGGCGCACCCTTGAAGAATGAGGCGGCAAAGGCCCCTGCGCCCTATGATCTGGCGCGTGTCGCCCGCGAGATGGATGATCTCACCGCCCTGACCGACAAGGCAGACCGCCAGTTGCGGCGCGACCTTCAATCCCTGCTTGCCGAAAAGGCCGTCCGTCATCTGCTTGCGGCGATTTTTGGCAATTCGCCCTTTCTCACGCAAATCATCAGGTTGCATCCTGACTGGCTGACGCGCCTCCTGAAGGAGACGCCGGAAGCAGGTCTTGCCGATATTTTGCGTCGGGCGGGTGATGCCGCCCTCTTGCCGACACAGGCCGACGTGATGCGCGAATTGCGCCGCCTTAAATCGGAAGCAGCACTCCTCATTGCCATTGCCGACATGACGCGCCGCTGGTCGCTTGATGAGGTGACGCAGGCGCTCTCCGCCTTTGCCGACAAGGCGGTTGCGAGCGCCGTTGAATGGCTGCTCAAGGCCGCAGGGCGCACCGGACAGATCGCGGCGCCATCGCGGGCCACCTCGCCTGGCAGCGGATTGGCCGTGCTCGGCATGGGCAAGTTTGGATCAGCGGAGCTAAACTATTCCAGCGACATTGACCTCGTCATTTTTTACGAGCCGGGTCACTTGCCGCTCAAGCCCGGACTGGATGATGGCAGCTTCTTCGTGCAGCTCACCAAGGGGCTCGTCAAATTGCTGCAAGAGCGCACGGAAGATGGCTATGTCTTTCGGGTCGATTTGCGCTTGCGCCCGGATCCCGGCGGCACGCCGATTGCCGTCTCGCTGCCTGCCGCCGAGGTCTATTACGAAAGCCGGGGTCAAAACTGGGAACGCGCCGCTTTCATCAAGGCGCGCGCCGTGGCCGGGGACTTCGAGGCCGGACAGCGTTTTCTCGACCTGCTGAAGCCCTATATCTGGCGCAAGAATCTCGACTTTGCCGCCATTGACGACATTCATTCCATGAAGCGTCAGATTCATGCTGTCGGCGGACATGGCGACATCGCCGTCGCCGGTCACAATGTCAAACTCGGACGCGGCGGCATTCGCGAAATCGAATTCTTTGTGCAGACCCAACAGCTCATTGCCGGTGGGCGCGAACACAGCCTGCGTGGCAAGCAGACCTGCCAGATGCTGGATGAGCTGGCCCGCAAGCAATGGATCACGCCTGAGGCGGCGAGCGAACTCAAGCAGGCCTACAACTTTCTGCGCACGCTTGAGCATCGCCTGCAAATGATCAACGACGATCAGACGCACACCATTCCAGTTGAGGCAGAGGGCGTGCGTCATGTGGCGCTGTTCATGGGGTTTGCCGATAGCGACAGCTTCGCCAAGACGCTGACCACGCATCTGCGCTGCGTGCAGCGCCATTATGCACGTCTCTTTGAAACAGCCCCGCCTCTCGCCGAAGACAGCGGCAGTCTTGTTTTTACCGGCACGGAAGACGATCCCGAAACGCTGGCGACATTGCAGAAACTGGGCTTCAGGCAGGCATCGCAAATGTCGGAGGCCATTCGTGCCTGGCACACGGGCCGTTTTGCCGCGACCCGCCTTGCCCGTTCGCGCGAGATGCTGACGGCCCTGATGCCCGCCTTGCTGCGCGCCCTGTCCAGGACACCCAACCCGGATGCGGCCTTCACGCATTTTGATAATTTTCTGCGTGGCCTTCCGGCAGGTGTCCAACTGTTCTCGATGCTTTATTCCAATCCGGGCCTGCTTGATCTTCTCGCCGGCATCTCCGGCACGGCGCCGCGCATGGCGAACTATCTGAGCCAAAACCCGGCCGTGCTCGAAGCATTCATTGATCCTGATTTCAACAAGGTTCTGCCGGGGAGCGATGATCTGCGCAAATCGCTTTCGGCCGCGCTTGCCAATGCGCGTGACTATCAGGACGTGCTGGATTTCTCGCGTGTCTGGGCGCGTGAATATCGTTTCCGCCTGAGCATGCGAGTGCTTGCCGGCAGCGCCACAGCCGACGAGGCCGGACCTGCCTATGCGGCGATTGCCTCAGGACTGGTGGAGGTACTGGCGCCCATCGCCCAGGCCAAGGTGGCCGAACGCTATGGCCAGATGCCAAGCGGCAGCTTCGCGACCCTTGCCATGGGCAAACTCGGCAGCGAGGAAATGAGCGCGACCTCCGATCTCGATCTCATCATGATCTATGAGACGACAAGGGAAAATGTCGTATCGGATGGCGCCAGGGATGCCTCGCCCCCCAGCTACTATGCCCGTATCTGTCAGCAACTGATCAGTGCACTGACCGCCCCGACAGCCGAGGGCAAGCTCTACGAAGTCGATTTGCGGTTGCGCCCTTCCGGCAATGCCGGACCCATTGCCACATCGCTTGCCGCTTTCATCCATTATCAGGCGAGTGAAGCCTGGACATGGGAACATATGGCGCTGACGCGCGCGCGCGTGATTTCCGGTCCTGACGCGCTACGCCAAAAAATCAATGCGGCCATTTTGAAAACATTGAGCCGGAAGCGCGACCGCGCCAAGCTGGCGCATGATGTGCTTGATATGCGTGCGCGTATCGAGAAGGAATACCCGGGCAGCGACCCGTGGGAACTCAAATATGTGCGCGGCGGTCTTGTCGATCTGGAGTTCATTTGCCAGTTCTTGCAATTGGCCCATGCGCATAAGTCACCAGAGGTCTTGCATCCCAACACCCGGACATCGCTGATGCGCCTGGCAAAATCGCGGCTCATACCGTCACAGACGGGGGATCAATTGGCCGCGGCGATCGAACTCAATCATAATCTGACACAGGTCTTGCGTGTATGTCTGGAAGGGGCCTTCAAGCCGGAAGAGGCAACCATGGGCCTGAAGGCGCTGCTGGCACGGGCCGGGGCTGCCCCTGATTTTGCGACGCTTGAATCACAGCTCCGCGACAGTCAGTCGCAAGTCCGGGAAGCCTTTACGGCGCTCATCAAGGCAGGCTGACCCGGTCTGTCAGGCATGGCGGCAATCTTGCAGCATTTGCGTGACAGGTTGCGTCAAAAATTTCCCTCGCTTTTGGCCTGATTGACCGGAAGGCGAGATGTGGCCTGATCAAACTTAGTTAACGCATCGATTGTATGACACATGGCCGGTGCAAGCTCATTATTCGACGCGTGCCAATCCGGTACGCTTTGATTACCGCTTCGGCGAGCGGATAAGCGCGTGAGGACCCGACGCATGAAGCGTCATGAGGCAATAGTGATCGGCGCGGGCCTGAACGGGCTGACGGCTGCGGCCTATCTGGCACGCGCCGGTCTCAGCGTGCTGGTGCTTGATCGCCATGCAGCGCCCGGTGGTGGCGACGTTGGCCATGAGATTTCGCCGGGCTTCCGACTTTCGCGTTTTTCACAAGGCAGCGCCGCGCTTCCTGCGCAAATAGTCTCCGATCTGGATCTGCCCCGCTTTGGCCTGCGCTTCCTGCATGCTGAAGGCGGCATCACCCTGGCACCCGATGGCCGCTATCTGGCGAGTTATCGCGATGGCGCTGTCCAGCGCCGTGAAATTGCGCGTCATGACAAGCGCGACGCAGACAGTTTTACGAAATATCGCCGTGACCGGCTGGCGGATGCCCGCCGCATCGCGCCGCTCCTGACACGAGGGATGGATGGCTTTAGCGGCAGCTCCCTCCGTGATTTTCGGGCGCGACTGTCATTGCTGGCCAGTGTTGCCGCGCTTGATGAGAATGCCCTTTATGAGATCAGCCGTGTCTGGACACAATCCATGCGCGCGCTGCTTGATGACCATTTCACCAGCGACTTATTGAAAGCACATCTGGCCGGGCCTGCGCTCATGGGCTCAACACTGGGCCCGTCATCGCCAACCAGCGCCATGCGTCTTGTTGCCGCCTTCATGGGGTTGACAGAAGCGGCCAGTCTCGACGCATTGGCAGGTATGCCAGACAGGATTTTGCCCTTGGGTGGGCCTGATGCGCTGGCGCGTGCGCTGGTGGCATCCATTGAGGCCCATGGCGGCAGCATCCGCATGGAAGCGGAAGTGACCGACATCCTGATGCGCCATCAGAATGCGCGCGGTGTCGTGCTCGCCAATGGCGAGGAGATCGAGGCCAATGCGATCCTCTCGGATCTGGACTTGAAGCGCAGTGTGCTGAGCCTCTTCCAATGGAAGGACCTGCCTGCGGAACTGATCAGGCAGACAGGCGCCTTTCGCACGACGGGCACCGTTGCCAAGATCAATCTGGCGCTGGATCGAATGCCGGATTTCCCGATCCTTCCGGAAGGCTGCCCCTCTATCGCCGGCGGCTTGCGTCTCGCCGCCTCATTGGACGATATGGATCTCGCTTATAACGATTGGCGTGACAGGCTGCCGCCACGTGCGCCGCTCATCGAAGTCTTCATGCCGAGCCTGACGGATCCGACACTTGCCCCGGCGCGAAAGCATGTCATGTCGGTCAGGGTGCAATTTGTGCCGGCGACATTGCATGAAGGCCCCTGGAGCGATGAGCGCAAGCAGGCGCTTGGACAATTGGTCATCGGCAAACTGGCAGAGGTCAGTCCCGGTTTTTCCGGCCTTGTCATGGCGCAGGAAATTTTGCTGGCGCGCGATATTGAAAACGATGCCGGTCTGACATCGGGCGATATGTCGCAAGGCGACATGACGCTTGATCAGATGTTTTCCAATCGTCCCTTCGCGGCGAGTGGCGGCTACACGACGCCGATCAGAAACTTTTACCTCTGCTCGGCAAGCGCCCATCCTGGCAGCATGATGATGGGGCTGGCAGGCGCCAATGCGGCGACCAGCCTTTTGACCCTTCGCAAGAAGCGGGGGGCCGCATGAGTGCAAAACAGTCCAACCCTTCGCATTATGATGTGATCGTGATCGGGGGCGGTCCCAATGGACTTGTCGCCGCCGCCACGCTCGCCCGCGCGGGTCGCAAGGTACTGGTGCTGGAGCGCAGCCTGACGATGGGCAGCGTCATGACAACAACTGAAATCACGCCGGGATATCACGCTTCCGCAGGCGCAGCCTTGCTGGAGGGGCTCTCGCCAGCGCTCGAAAAACGGCTGCGCCTGAAGAAGCATGGGCTTCGATTTGCGACATATGGCTTCGAGACCATTGCGCTGGAGCGGGATGGACGAAATCTGACATTGCCATCGGGCCGCGCGCCACTTGTGGGGGTATCAAGCGCGGATGCCAGGGCCTATGCGATGTTTCAGTCGCAACAGGCAGCCTGCGCATACCTGCTCGGCTCGATGCAGGATATGCGATTGACGGATGGCTCTGTTGAAGCGTTGCGCAAGCTCGTCTGGCGTATCGCGGGGACACGTGGCATCGCCATGGGCGACATCATGCAGCAATTGCCTGCACGACTTGGCGATGTCCTGGACGCAACATTTGAATCACCGCTTCTCAAAGGCGCACTGGCGCTGGATGCCCTGCTGGGTCAGGGGGATGGCCCCTATGAACCAGGAACCATGCTGCGGCTGTGGCAACGCTTGTCACTGCGCCAGAAACACGCAGGACCCAGATTGCCCATCGGTGGCATGAGCGCCTTCAGTGAAGCGCTTTGCGCCAGCATTGTCGCGCAGGGGGGTGAAATCCGCGCCGGTATCGGTGTGCGAAAATTGCTGCTCACAGCGGGCGTCATCAGTGGCGTCGAAACAGATCAGGATCAGCGCTTTACCTCAAACAGCGTCTTGTCCTGCATTGATCCCGTGACAACGCTCCTGGACCTGCTTGGGGCGGTGCATCTGGATGCCGGGCTCACGCGTCATATCGCCTCGCGCAAGGTTCAAGGCGTCACAGCCAAGATCAATCTGGCGCTGGAGGGATTGCCCGTCGTCAAGGGTCTCGCGCCGGAACGCCTCGGCAATAGATTGCTCGCGGTCGCTTCGCTGGAGGAGCTGGATCAGGCCTCGCTCGCCTTCAGGCGGCGCGAACTGCATTCAGATCCGGTGATGGAAATACATTTGCCGAGCCTTGCCGATCCCTCGCTCGCACCCGAAGGCCAGCATGTCATGTCTGTCCTCGTACAATATGTTCCCCAGGATCCGGCGACCGGCTGGCAGGGTGGACGCGAAAAGCTCGTTCAGAATGTTGTTCGCAGCCTGACAACCTACATGCCGGACCTGCCCAATCGCATCATCGCAGGCACGGTCATGACGCCGCCCGATATCGAGAAGAAATACGGATTGAAGGGCGGCGACTGGCATCACGGCGTGGTAACGATCGATCGTCTCCTGCAACTCGGTCCCACAGATAAAATGGCGCCGCATCATACGCCGATTGCCGGCCTCTATCTTGGAGGCGCAGGCAGTTTTGTTGGCAATGCCTGTGGTGAAGCGGGGCATCGTGCCGCGCGACTTCTGCTTGAGGAGAGGGGCCGGTGATGGACGACAAACCGAACCAGCATCCCGGGGGTCGGGTTCTGGAGCCCCCCTTCGCGCGACAGGTTTTGATGTCGCCCTTGCATATGGAATTGGCGGGCGAAAGTGCGACCAATAGCTGGACCGGCTGGAATGGCTACACTGTGCCCGCGCGGCTTTCCAGTTTTGAAGCCGAGTATCAGGCATTGCGCTATGGCGCGGCACTTGCGGATTATTCGCCACGGGTGACATACCGCCTCGCGGGGCGTGATGTCATGGCCTATTTGCAACGATTGATAACGGGCAATGCGGCGACACTGGAAGTCGACACCGCCATGCCGGTCGCGTTTTGCGATGATCGCGGATGGCTCGTCGGTGTGGCTCGTCTCTTTCGCATGGCAGACGCTGAATATCGACTTGTGACGGAGGAAGCGCAGCTCGACTGGCTGCTCAGTTCCGCCATCGGCTTTCAGGTGCAAGTCGAGGATATCAGCGCCGCCCATGCCTGCATCGCGTTGCTCGGTCCCCTGGCGTTGCGTGTGATCGAGGATCGGGCCCCAGGCGATCAGGTGGCTAGTCTGACGGCCAATCAGGGCTGTGGCATCAGGATCGCGGGCATGCCGGTTTTCGTGATGGCCAATGCGACAGGAGCGTTGGCGCCGGGTTATGAAATCTGGACGGACATGGAGGATGCCACGACCATCTGGCGGCATCTGCGTCGCAGTGAGGCGGTGCGGGGCCTGTGCGCCGTGGGACAAGAGGTTCTCGACCTTGCCCGTATTGAAGCCGGATTGCCGCGTCCCGGGCAGGATTACCAAGGCATTTTCTCCGCCGTGACCATGCAGACGGCGATCACGCCTTATGACCTTGGCCTGGGCGCACAAATTGATTTTTCCAAAGGCAATTTCACCGGTCGGGCGGCTCTGTTGGCGATACGCGACGGATCGCCAAACCATCCCGTCATGCATCTGCGCATCGAGGGACTTGAACCGGTTGCCTGTTCCACCGTCACGCAAGGGGGACAGCAGATCGGTCGCGTGACAAGTGCGGGATTTTCGCCCGCGCAAGGCGCAAATATCGGTCTCGCACGGCTTGCCATGCCAAAAGTCGGCAAGTCGAAAAAGAGGACCAAGGCCTGGCTGGTCGATGTCGAGACCGGCAGCGGTCGCCGTGAACAACGCCAGGCCTGGCCTGTGGCCGATTGCCAGAGACTCCCTTGATCCGGCCAAAATCCGCCAGAAAATAATTTCGACGGAAGCGCACATGCCGCCCGTTGGACATGCAACGAGCGGCGGGTTGACGGTGCTGATCCCTCCCCCCCCTGGACCGGCATCGCGCTTGCCGCTCGTGCCTTACGACGCCAACAGGGGTGCGCTGCAAGGAGCGATAAAAATGAAGATGCGTAATGGAATTATTGGTGGTGTAACCGGAATGATTGTTTTGGCAGGCGCGTCAGTGCTGGCGCTTGCTGCGACGGATGAAGCCGATGGTCGCCGTCATGGTGGCCACATGTTCGGGTCGACGGACACCAACAAAGACGGTGTGGTCTCCAGGGACGAATTCACGGCCCGTGGCGAGAAAATGTTCAGCAAGCTCGACACCAACAAGGATGGTGTTGTGACGCAGGACGAAATGACAAAGGAAGCTGCCAAGAAAGCTACCGAACAGGCCGGCAAACGTTTTGCCCATATGGACAGTGATGGCGACGGCAAGATTTCACAGGCCGAATTTAACAAGCTGGGCGAGAAGCGTTTTGCCCGGATGGACGAGAATGGCGACGGGAAAATTGAAAAAGGTGAAGGCCGTCACGCCATGAAACGTGGCGATCATGGTCCCGATGGCGATTTGACACCAGCCGAAGATGGCGCAACAGCGCCGTAATGAGATAACATGAGCGAAGATTTTCGTTCATGCGAGACGGAGGACGCCGATTTTGATCGGCGTCCTCCGGCCTGTCCGGCCCCTGAAATCATGGCGCCGTCACAGGCGTATGACTGGCAGCCCGCCGCGCACAAGACGCAGCGCCTGCGCAACAGTCACAAGACCGGAAGGGGTGGGGCGCAAGTGAGTATGCCGTCTGACGATGATCTCGTGGCCGCCGTGGCCGAGGGAGATGAGCGTGCCTGTCGCTCTCTCATGGATCGTCATTTGACCCGCATTGTCGCACTCGCCCGCCGGATGCTCGGCAATCATGCCGATGCCGAAGAAGTGGCGCAGGAAGTGTTTCTTCGCGTCTGGACCCATGCGGATCGATGGCAGCCGGGCAGGGCGCAATTCTCCACCTGGTTGCATCGCGTTGCGATAAATCTGTGTCTGGACCGTTTGCGCCGACAGGGCATGACGGACATCGATTCAATCCCGGAGCCCGCCAGTGAGGAACCGGGGCCTTATGAACAATTGGCCCAGCGCGATCTCGCCAGATCAGTGGAAGCTGCCCTGCAGCGTCTTCCGGCGCGTCAGCGCGCGGCCATTACACTGGCACATTTTCAGGGGCTGACGAATATCGAGGCGGCGGAAATTCTGGAAGTGACAGTTGAAGCAGTCGAATCCCTGCTCGGGCGTGCGAGAAGGCAGCTTCGCGTGCTTCTTGCGACGGAAAAGGCAGAATGGCTACGTATGACCAGTGACTAGACCGCCCGCGCAGTCGATTTGCGGGCGGATGAATTCGGGGTTTTGACTATGAATGAAACAGGCATGACGAAGGAACGGGTCGCCGCGTTGATCGACGCTTATGGGGCCTCGCCTGAACGTTGGCCGGAAGCCGAGCGTCCGCAGGCGCTGGCGCTGCTTGCGCAATCTGCGAGCGCGCGCGAATTGCTGCATGAGGCGCGCAGCCTGGATCTCTTGCTGAATATGGCCCCGGTCGATCTGCCCTCGGCCGCTCTGGAAGATCGCATCATGGCGGCCCGGCCAGGATCTGTGGCGCAACCTGCTCTCGCAAGGCCGACACGGCGCGAAACCCGCCCCCCTCTTTTTGCCCGTCTCTGGAACGACTACCGCTCGGCCGCCTTTCCAACGGGCATGCTGGCGGCGTCAATCGTTCTCGGCATGGGTTTTGGCAGCGCCGTCAATACCACATCGTTTTTCGATACATCGCCGCTGACATCGACGGCCCCCATCACCATGGCCTCCAATGAGGCAGCGGGGGATCAGCTTCTGGCCCTGGCCTTGTCTGAATCGAGCTATACAGAGGAAATGATACGGTGAACGATCAGGAAAATGCAGCGGCTTCGGCGACACCCTTCATGCAAAAGCGTTGGCTGGGGCCCGTCCTTCTCGCCTCTCTGGCGCTCAATCTCTTTGTTGTCGGCCTGATTTCGGCGCCGCTGATTTTCGGACACCGTTTTCACGTCCGGCAGGATGAACCCGACATGTTCACCGAGTACCTGCCGCCGTCGCCAGATCGCCTGATGCGTCGCGGCCTGGCAGCCCTGGATCCACGCGACCGCGTTGCCATGCGCAAAATGATCATGGACGCCTTTCCGCTCATCCGGCCCCATATCAAGGACATGAAAGAGGCCAAACGCGAGCTTGCCGACGCCATCGCCGCCGAACCTTATGACGAGCCACGCATCAAGGCCGCCTTCGACAGGATGGATGAGGCCATGGTCAGCACGGCGAAAGCCGCACGCGAAAACATGCTCAAGGGTCTGGCGACAATGCCCGCCGAGCAGCGCAAACGCATGGCGAAGGCCATGAGCCAGATGGCCGGACCCGCCATGGTGCGCCAGATGCCGGATCGTGGAGACCGCATGCGGCGTGATCTGATGCCAGAGGATCGTATG
>Ga0209066_10001785_pt1 | contig 27644 bp, 18 predicted proteins | sample All_14_2_FD_187198 | JGI IMG/M metagenome (GOLD analysis project Ga0209066, IMG submission 187198) | Freshwater microbial communities in response to fracking from Pennsylvania, USA - Allegheny Zone_MetaG_DW_15 (SPAdes) (version 2) ...
GCTTAATTATATTTACTAACTCGATCATCTATATCTTAATCTCTTTCAGCTGCTTAGAGAGAATATAATGTTTCTACAATGTTAGTATTCATTTAAAAAAACGCAAACCTATATCTCAACATTTTTAATCCAAATAAAAAGGGTAGGAAACCTCCTACCCTTCTTAAATCTATCTATATAGAATTACATATAGTCCTCAATTGGAGCGCAGGTGCAAACAAGGTTTCTGTCGCCGTAGCCAGAGTCAATCTTGCTAACGTATGGCCAGAATTTGTTCGATGCAATCCATTCCAATGGATAAGCAGCCTGTTTACGGGTGTAAGCGTGCTTCCACTCATCGGCGCTTACCTCTGGTGCGGTGTGAGGTGCGTTTGCAATTACGTTATCAACCTTATCGGCCTTACCATTCTTAATGTCCTCTAACTCACCAAGAATTGAGATTAAAGAATCGATAAAGCGGTCGAGTTCCTGTTTCGATTCACTCTCGGTTGGCTCAACCATCAAACTCTCGTGAACTGGGAACGATACGGTTGGTGCGTGGTATCCGTAGTCCATTAAACGGCGAGCAACATCGCCCGTGTCAACACCGTAGGTTTGCTTAAAGTGGTGGCAATCCAAAATCATCTCGTGAGCAACACGGCCAGTTTCGCCAGTGTAAAGAATCTTGAAGTGATTCTTTAACTTAGCTGCCATATAGTTTGCGTTTAGGATAGCCATTTTTGTAGCAGCGGTAAGACCCTCGTTTCCTAGCATCAAAATGTATGCGTATGAAATTGCAATAACACCAGCGCTTCCCCAAGGAGCAGCAGCAACAGCCTTAATGGCTTTTTCGCCGCCAGTTTTTACCACTGGGTGACTTGGTAGGAATGGTGCCAAGTGTTTAGCAACACCAATTGGACCAACGCCAGGACCACCACCACCGTGAGGAATAGCGAATGTTTTGTGTAGATTCAAGTGGCAAACATCGGCACCAATTTCGCCTGGGCTGGTTAAACCAACCTGTGCGTTCATATTTGCACCATCCATATATACTAAACCACCATTCTGGTGAATAATATCCATCATTTCGCGGATTTTGCTCTCGAATACTCCGTGGGTTGAAGGATATGTTACCATAAATGAGGAGAGTGTATCCTTATACTGCTCTGCTTTGTCTTTTAAATCGTCAACGTTGATGTTTCCATTCTCGTCGCAAGCAACAACAACAACCTGCATACCAGCAAAAGCAGCACTAGCAGGGTTTGTACCGTGAGCCGAAGCAGGGATAAGCGCAACGTTACGGTGCGCATCGCCTCTGCTAATATGGTACTCGCGGATAACCATTAAACCGGTGTACTCACCAGCAGCACCAGAGTTAGGTTGAAGCGATACGGCATGGAAACCAGTGATCTCGGCAAGATGCTTTTCCAACTCTGCAATTAGTTGCATATAGCCTTGAGCTTGGTCGGCTGGAACGAATGGATGCATGTTGCCAAACTCAGCCCAGCTTAAAGGTAGCATTGTGGTAGCAGGGTTCAGCTTCATTGTACAGCTACCCAACGATATCATACTGTGGTTTAATGCGATATCTCTACGCTCAAGTTTCTTGATGTAGCGCATCATCTCAGTTTCGGAATGGAAACTGTTGAAAACCTTTTCGGTTAAAATTGCGCTGGTACGTTTTAGGTTAGCAGGAACTGTGCAAGCCTCATTAATAGATTTAATTTCGGCAGCAGTTTTTCCAGCAGCCTTTGCAAATACTCCAACTAAATTGTTGATATCGCAAATACCAGTAGCCTCATCAACACTAATACCTACAGTACCGTTTGCTTTATAGTTTAGGTTGATTTGATGCTCCAAGGCAATCTTACGTAAATCGTCAACCTTAACATTTGCAGGAAGAGAGAACTCTAAGGTATCAAAATAGCTACGTACATTCTGGGTATAACCAAGTTTACCCAACTCGTTAGCAACCAAAACTGCAACGCTATGAACGTAATTTGCAATTCTCTTAATACCCTCTGAACCATGATAAACAGCGTACATTCCAGCCATTGTAGCTAGCAATGCCTGTGCTGTACAAATATTTGATGTAGCGCGCTCGCGCTTAATGTGCTGCTCGCGGGTTTGAAGCGCCATACGTAACGCCTTGTTTCCGTGACGGTCAATTGAAACACCAATGATTCTACCAGGCATACTACGCTTGAACTCATCTTTACAAGCAAAGTAAGCAGCGTGAGGACCACCAAACGCCATTGGAACGCCAAAACGCTGGGTTGTTCCAAAAACTATATCGGCACCCCATTCGCCTGGAGGTGTTAATAGCGCTAAACTAAGTAAATCGGCAGCAACTGCAACTAGCGCACCAGCCTCGTGTGTTTTTGCCACAAAAGCAGAGTAATCGCGTACGGTTCCTTTTGCCGATGGATACTGAATAATAGCACCAAACTCACGACCTGTGTAAACATAGTCGGAGTAGCAACCAGTTACCACCTCAACACCAAGTGGAGCGCAACGGGTGATAATAACATCAAGTGTTTGAGGGAAAATATCCTTATCAACAAAAACTACATTTTTACCAGCCTTAACAGCATCGCGGCTGCGAAGGTTAAGCATCATAACCATTGCCTCTGCAGCAGCAGTAGCCTCGTCGAGTAACGATGCGTTTGCAATTTGCATTCCGGTTAGGTCAATTACCATTGTTTGGTAGTTCAAAAGTGCCTCCAAACGTCCTTGGCTAATTTCGGCTTGGTATGGAGTGTACGAAGTGTACCAACCTGGATTCTCGAAAACATTGCGAAGAATTACCGAAGGGGTAACTGTTCCGTAGTAACCCATTCCGATGTAGGTTTTGAAAACCTTATTCTTGCTAGCCATTCCTTTAATCTTACCTAAGTAATCGTACTCGCTTAGAGGAGCAGGTAAGTTTAATGGTTGTTTTAGCCTGATGTTTTTTGGAACAGTTTGGTCGATTAGCTCATCGATAGATGATACTCCAACAACCTTTAACATCTCGTCAATCTCGTGATCGCGAGGACCATTATGGCGAGAGACAAATTTATCGGTGTATAGCATAATATGATAATGTTATATTGTTATTGATTAAAAATTGTAAACAAAAGTATCAATTTGGTTTCGAACTGAAATGATAAAACTCAATTATTAATAATGTTTTTGAGCAACTGTTTTAACTATTCAAGAACGGATTGCTAACACGCTCTTTTCCAATTGTCGACGAATCGCCATGACCCGAAAAAATCATTACATCATCGGGCAGCGTTAGCAACTTTGTCGTGATGCTATGGATTATAGTCTCGAAACTTCCTCCCCCTAAGTCGGTTCTGCCAATGGAACCCTGAAATAGCGTATCGCCAGTAATCAGCATCTTGTCCTTTTCTGAGTAAAGACATACACCACCAAGGGTATGTCCTGGAGTATGGATAACCTTTAGGGTTGTGTTCCCGAACTTTAACTCATCGCCATTATCGAAAGTTTTCTCAACCTTAGGAACAGTGTCAATTACAAGTCCAAACATCATTGCGTGCTTTGGCGCCATTTGTATGGTTGGCAACTCCTCGCGGTGGGCGAAGCAATCCACATTGTAAATATCCTGCAAAGCATTAATTCCTAAGATATGGTCGATATGGCAATGTGTGTTCACCAAAAACTTAACTATGAGTTTGTTATCATCGGTAAAGCGCTTTACCTCGGCGGCCTCCGATGGAGTATAACAACCAGCATCAACAATAATAGCCTCGCCAGTTTCGTCGTAAAGCAAATATGTATTCTCCTGAAAAGGATTAAAAACAAACTGTTTGATTTTCATATATACTGTTATTTGTTGTCTGTCATGGGTTGTCAGTTGTTCTCAAAACGAAAAGACTTTCACTTATTAACTTATTAACCAATTACCCAATCACTTATTTGTACCTTTTAACAACGGAACGAATATAAAGTTTCCGTGCGTAGTTGTTTTAATTTCCGTAGGGCTTATTTTCTCAATCAGAGTCATTGCTTGACTCCTATCGTCGCCAACAGGTATAACCATTCTGCCGCCTACAGCCAATTGCTCAACCAAAGCTTCAGGAATTTCAGAGGCTCCAGCAGTAACCAGAATCTTATTGTATGGACCATAGCTTGGCACACCCTTGTAACCATCGCCATAAAAAAAGTGGGGATGATACCCCATCTCCTCAAGTAAAGCCTTGGCATTTAGGTAAAGTTCACGCTGGCGCTCAATGGTGTAAACTCTGGCCTTCATCTCCATAAGAATTGCTGTTTGATATCCAGATCCAGTACCAACCTCCAAAACCTTGTCCATATGGTTTATCTGTAGCAACTCAGTTTGGAAAGCCACAGTATAGGGTTGAGAGATTGTTTGACCTGCGCCAATGGGGAAAGCTTGATCGCGATAGGCAAAATTTAAAAAACCACTCTCCATAAAGAAATGACGTGGAACTTTAAGGAGTGCATCTAAAACACGCTTATCGGTAATCCCCTTTGCCTCAACCTCCTCAACCAGTTTCTTTCTAAGTCCTTTATGCTGAAAAGTATCCTGTTGTAACATTTTATGCTTTGAAATATCTACAAAGATAGAATCAATTTTTGATGTAGCTACCTGATAAATGTTATTAAAAGGTTGATAAATACTAATTGGTTAATCCGGCTCAAAAAACTAAAATGTCTTATGTTTGTGCAACGCAATTTTAAAAACAATGCAAAAAATTGGCTTTGCAATAAATTCATTTTCAGAAAATAACCCGATAGACACAATTCTCACAAACACTAACTCCCAATTTGCGGGTCTTTGGGTTGAAGAACCATCATCTATCAACGAAATTATAAAGTATAAACCGGAGAATCGTATCGATGATTTAATGGACAACTGCGAGATGCTTATTATTGACTGCTCTGCACAGCAAAAGTTTGAAATAATATCAAAAGCTATAAAAAAGGGAGTTGTTCCAATTGTTAACAATATTGATGGGCTCAACACTGCCGCACTTTCCTATTTGCAACAATTAGCCAACGAAATAGGAGTAAACATTGTATTTGCCAACCTAGGTTACGAACTGAATAAGAACCAAACTGCTTTAGAGTTGCCATTCATTGGGCATCTGAAGCGAAGTGTTCGTGAAAGCATAAATACAGAGGAGGACTTACTGCGCTATTTAAAAAACGATATTGCCACAGTTCTCAAAATTTCTAAATTAGATGTTCGTAAAACAAGAGTATATGGCCTTCCTGCATGCTCAAGTATTCCGATTAGCTTAATGATAATGGTAGACTTTAGCAATAACTCGGTATTCACTTACACATTTCAGCAAAACACAGCACTATCGAACTTTGAATTGGAGGTGCTATTAACTGATAGTTCTAAAAATATCAGCATTTCGTTTTCAGAACATAATGATGATAATTTAAGCGAAACACTACAAAACTACCAAATCAACTTCCAAAATATTAAAAACATTGAACTCGCCCTTGAAACAAGCAGGCTTATCGATTCTATTCTATCGAAAATTAATCAATAAAACGCACTCGTGAGTCGGAATCAACTCAAAAATGGCTAAATTGGCAGATTCAAAAAAGTGAGTTGTGGTTAAAAGAATTCAGATTGCAAAATATATTCTATTCGACTTTTTAGGAAGCGCTATTGCTTGGATTATTTTCAATATCTACCGAAAAAAAATAGTTGAATCGCAATTATTCGGAATGGACCTTTCGTTCGTTCCTGACACCAATTTTTACATAGGCATTTTCGTTTTCCCAATTTTTTGGATATCGCTATTTGGGTTAGCGGGATTTTACCACGACGTTTTTCGCAAATCGAGGCTTAAAGAGCTTAGCGGATCCATTGGCTATACGTTACTTGGCTGTTTGCTCATATTTTTTGCAATGCTTCTGGACGATTACATAGTATCGTATAAAAGTTACTACCAAATACTACTTAGCCTTTTCTCGTTGATTTTCTTTCTTACCTATTTCCCTCGCTTAGTTCTTACCACAAAAACAATTCACAAGGTTCACTCCCGCAAAATTGGGTTTCCGTCAGTTATTGTTGGCAGCGGCGAAAAAGCGCTAAATCTTTACGGAGAACTAGAAACCGAAAAGAAATCGCAAGGGTATAAGCTAATTGGCTACATCAAAATAAACAAAGACGACAAGGATTTAATTAACGAAAAACTAAACTATCTTGGAGAAATTGAATCTATCGGCAGTTTAGTAGATAAACTTAAAGTTGAAGAAGTTATACTTGCCACCGATCAGGAAAATCCCGAAACGTTAACAAGGATCATTAACGAATTACTATCGCTAAACGTTATAATTAAGGCAATTCCAAGTATGTACGACTACCTGTCGGGTAGAGTTAAAATGACAGGAATACTGAGCGCCCCCTTGCTGAATATATCCTTTGAACTAATGCCTCCTTGGCAAGCAAACCTAAAACAGGTAATAGATTACACATTTGGAACAATTGCTTTCATAATACTTTTACCATTAATATTAGCCTTGGCAATCATTATAAAACTATCGTCGAAAGGGCCAATTCTATACAAACAGGAGCGCATAGGGCAATTCGGGAAGCCTTTCACTCTGCTCAAATTTCGGAGTATGTACAGCGATGCTGAGATTCAGGGACCTGCCCTATCGAGCAAAAACGATCCTAGAGTTACGCCTGTTGGACGTTTTATGCGGAAAACAAGGCTCGACGAGCTTCCCAACTTCATCAATGTAATTAAAGGAGATATGTCCTTAGTAGGCCCCAGACCAGAAAGACAGTTCTATATTGATCAAATTCTAAGAATTGCTCCACACTACATACATCTTCAAAAAGTAAAACCTGGGATTACCTCGTGGGGACAAGTTAAGTATGGTTATGCAGAGAATGTGAATCAAATGGTGGAGCGCTTAAAGTACGATTTGCTTTACCTCGAAAATATGTCGCTTATTGTTGATTTTAAGATTATTATCTACACGCTGATTACCGTGATTAGAGGTAGAGGGGTTTAAACTACTTAAGCGGAAAAATCTTAATTGGTCTGTAAAGAGCGCCTTTAGTGGTTAACGTGCTCTGATAAAAAATAACTTTATCGACCAAAACATCCTGAAAGGCCTTATCCTTATACACCTGCAAAGAATTCTGCAATTGCTGTTTACTTTTCAAAAACTTAACTCGGCCTAACGTTAGATGTGGCGAATAAACTTTGTTTACATCCTCAAAACCAAAAGGCAATAGGGTTTCGTCTACTTTGTGTTTAAGCACCAAAAGTGTATTGTTGGGTTCAAAACCAGCCCAAATAACCTTTGGGTCGGGACGACCAAAAGTCCCAAGGCCTTTTATTCTAATGCTAAATTGAGGAACTGACTGTAAAACTTTTTGAAGTTCGGCCGATATTTGATTTATTTGATTATTCTCAGTATCGCCAAGGAAAATCAATGTTAAATGTAGTGTGGATGTATCGACCCACTTAATACTATCATCCTTTAGTACATTTTTAAGTTTATAGAAGGCTCCCAGCAACTCGTCGCTAGGCTTAATATCTATACCAATAAATGTTCTCAAATTATCCATAGTGTTGAGTTTTATATATCGACAAATAAACAAAAAGTATTATATTGTGTCAAAATAACAAAAACAAATCAACTATGAGCAATCATAAGAAATTTGCAGTGGTACTATCGGGGTGTGGAGTTTACGATGGCGCCGAAATTCACGAAGCGGTTATGACCCTTTACGCCATAACCAAAAACGGCTGCACATACCAAATTTTTGCTCCCAATATTCAACAACATCACGTTGTAAACCATATAAATGGCAATGTGATGAACGAAACACGGAATGTTCTGGTAGAGTCGGCTCGAATTGCCAGAGGCAATATAAAACCATTATCGGAATTCAACCCAGAGTTATTCGATGCACTAATTTTCCCTGGAGGTTTTGGCGTAGCAAAAAATCTGTCATCGTGGGCATTTGATGGTGCAAATTGCAAAGTAATTCCAGAAGTAACAAAGGCAATAAAAGATATGCATTCGGCACACAAACCCATAGGAGCCCTTTGTATATCTCCAGTATTACTAGCCAAAGTAATTGGGAGCGCAACATTAACCATTGGCAAGGATGCATCCACGGCCAAAGCATTGGAGAGCATTGGTGCAAGGCACCAACAAACGGGTCACGGACAGGTTGTAGTTGATGAGCGTAACATGCTATTCAGTACACCATGTTATATGCTCGATGCAACAATAGTCGACATTGCAAATGGTGCTAAAGCGATAGTTTCAGAAATGCTTAAGTGGATGAGATAAGGGATTATAAATTCAACTAGATTAGCCCTTGCTCATAAAGTATAATTAACTCGTTTAAAACTTTATCCTCACCATAAGGGTCAAATTTTGATTTGAGATTTGTCCCAAATATTCGGGCTACGCCCTGCCAAAAACCTGCTGAGAAACCACCTTTCAACTCCTTTACCAATTCATAGGAGGTTTGTCCGGTTTCTCTATCTATTAACTTTATAAGCATTCGGCCCTGTGAGATTGTGAGCTTAACAAGTTGCTTTTCAAATTCAGATCGCATTTCCTTTTCGGATTGCTTTATGTATGCATCAATTTCCCTTTTAGATTCAAGTGTTTTAATATGCTCATTCATCTCGTAAAGCTTATTCTTAGCAATTTGAGCATAGGGATAGGTTTTCTTTAAATTACGGATTAGTTTATAGTACTGTTGCATATCGCGATTACTCTTGAATCTTCGCTTGCCAAACTTAACAACTTCCCTTATTTGAATGTGTGGAATTGTGTCGCCATCAAGTACTGTAGAAGGAAAAACCAAAATGGTTTTAATCTCACTATAGTCCTGAGCACTTAAACTCAAACTCATAGTTAAAACTATACCAAATAATGTTACTAAACTTTTCATTCTAGTATTCCACTCAGAATTTAAACGTAAAAAAACACTGTTCAGATTCAAAAACAACAATAAACGTATTACAAAGTTGAACAAAAGTATTATAAATTGTCAAAACAAATGTTGTTCCGTTTCCACTTCGAATAATTAAAAACCATAGAAAACTTAGGTTCTTTTCCTAAGATTTTGTGATCAAAACATTGGTAAAATATTTCTATTATTAGAGGATTTTTTTGACTGGAGAGTTGTTATTATTTGAATGATTTAGAGATATTTACAATTTTTACCTATTCAAATTGTTGTGGTTTTGAAGTAGCTCTCCGAAAACGTTTTCGAAAAATGAGATAGTATTGAAATGCCCTCCATGAGGATATGTTGGGGCATGTAAAAATTAAACTTAGAAATGTGGCTTTACCTTGCACCTGTTAACCCAAAATCTAAACCAATGAAAAAAACTTTATTGTCTTTAATTTTAATTGCTTGGGTGGGAATACTTGCCGCGCAAGAAATAACAGTTACAGGAACTGTTACTTCGGAAGGCGAGGGAATTCCGTTGCCAGGTGTAACCATTACCATTAAGGAAAATCCGACTGTAGGAACATCATCGGACACAAATGGTAAGTTCAGTATTAGGGTTGGAGCGAATCAGACCTTAGTATTCTCATTCATAGGTATGGAAACAAAAGAAATACCTGTGAATAATCAAACATCAATAACTGTAACGCTAAAAGAATCGTCGCAAGTGCTCGAGGAACTTATAGTGGTGGGTTATGGTGTTCAAAAAAAGAGTTTACTTACGTCCTCTGTAGCAAAGGTAAGTAGCGACGAAATAAAAAAATCAAATCCACTTAGAATTGAACAAGCTTTGCAAGGAAAAACTGCAGGAGTTCAGGTTATTTCCAACTCTGGACAACCTGGCGATGGGCTAACAGTTCGAGTTCGTGGAGTGGGTACTAATGGCTCTGCTGATCCTATTTATATTGTTGACGGAATGCCTGTAGGAGGAATTGACTACCTCAACCCAACCGATATTGAATCGGTTCAAGTGCTAAAAGATGCTTCGGCCACGGCTATTTATGGTGCACGTGGTGCAAACGGCGTTGTGTTGATAACCACTAAAAGCGGCGTAAAAGGCAAAATGGCAGTTAATTACGACTACTCCTTTGGATACCAAAATCCTTGGAGAAAAGTCTCTCTCTTAAATTCAAAGGAATATGCAATTATAATGAACGAAAGTTACGCCAACGATAATTCGGCAATTCCATTTACCGATATTGATGCTTTGACAGCTAGCGTTGGAAACGGTACCGATTGGTTGAACGAAATATTCTACAAAAATGCACCTGTACAAAGCCATCAGTTTTCAATTGGTGGCGGTAACGATAACTCTACATTTATGTCATCGTTCTCCTATACAACACAGGATGGAATTGTGGCAAAAGGGAAATCGAACTATGAACGTTACACATACCGTATCAACTCAAATCATATTTACGGCAAACTTCACTTTGGAAATAATTTCGCATATAGCAACAAGAAAACCCATGGTATAGATCCTAATGCTGAATTTGGCGGTCCTTTGTCAAAAGCAGTAAACATGGATCCTGTTACACGAGTTAAAGAGGACGACGGCTCTTGGGGTGTATCAAACTATGCTGCACAAGAAGTTGTTAACCCTGTTGCCTATCTTAGCATTCTTTATGGCGATTATATCGAGAATAAACTTGTTGGTAACGTTTGGGGCGAATTCGAAATTATAAAAGGATTAAAAGCAAAATCGAACTTTAGTATTGATTATGCGAATGGTAGCAACCGTTCATTTATTCCTGTTTACGATTTAGGTGGTAATGTTAAAACTTCGGTATCGGAAGCAAATGGCACTGTAAACCGCTGGTTCACTTGGCAAAACGAAAACACCTTATCGTATACCAACAAAATTGATTTGCATAGCTTTACTGCCTTGGTGGGTATGACTGCCAACAAATATCACCACGAGTTCATTGGTGGACGCAAAACCGATCTTTTATTCAACGATTTTGACCATGCTTGGATAAATAATGGTACCGACGAGGAGAACTACAAATCGTGGGGTGGCGCCGATGAGCATGCACTTCTCTCCTACTTTGCAAGGGTAAATTACGATTTTAACGAGAAGTATGTGCTAGAGGCTGTATTCAGAGCCGATGGTTCATCCAATTTTGGTTCTAATAATAGGTTTGGATACTTCCCTGCTTTTTCTGCAGGATGGATTATATCAAAGGAAAGTTTCATGGAGAATTTCACCCCTCTTTCATTCCTGAAATTACGTTTAGGATGGGGACGAAACGGAAACGAAGCCATTGGCGCATTTAAATACACCTCGGTAATTGGTGCTGGCAGCAAATATACATTTGGTACAGGCGAAACCATTACCGTTGGCGCTAATCCATCTGGCGTATCTAACCCCGACCTTAAATGGGAAACTTCCGAGCAAACTAACATAGGTATCGATTCCCGTTTCCTAAACGATCGAATAACTTTCACAATGGATCTTTACAATAAAACAACAAAAGATCTATTAGTTGTTGCTCCTATTCCCGGTTATGTGGGAAATGCGGCTCCAACTGTTAATGGCGGCTCGGTTAGTAATAAAGGTATAGAGGTTGAGTTTGGCTATAAAACAAACTTCAGTGGTGTTGCTATGAATATTGACCTTAGCGGAGCGTACAACAAAAACGAAGTGACCGATATTAGCAATAGCGAAGGGAAAATTTATGGTGCTGGATTAGCTGTAGGTATGAGCAATATTTGTATGATGGAGGTTGGATATCCTATAGCATATTTCTGGGGATATAAAACTATGGGAGTATTCCAAGACGAAACACAAATAACCAACTACAAATCAACCGACGGCACTGTTATTCAACCAAACGCAAAGCCAGGCGATTTGATTTGGTACGACAAAAACGATGATGGCAAAATTGACGATAACGATAGAATGCAAATCGGAAATCCTTATCCCGATTTTACTGCGGGCCTAAACCTTAGCGTTATGTATAAAGGATTCGATTTTAACATGTTCTGGTATGGTGCTTTTGGCCAAGAGATATTCAATGGAACACGTCGTTACGATCTTCCTATGTCAAACTGGAACTCTAGCGTTCTTGAACGCTGGACAGGTGAGGGAACTTCGAATACACATCCAAGAGTTACCGTGGCCGATCCAAATAAAAACTACATCAATGTTTCAGATTTTTACATTGAGGATGGATCGTATCTCCGACTTAAAAACCTAACCATTGGTTATACCGTTCCTGCAAATCTGAGCCAAAAGGCTAAAATTGCCAAACTCAGAGTATTTGCATCGGCATCGAATCTTCTAACATTCACAAAGTATAGTGGTTTTGATCCTGAAATAGGTGCAAAATCGGCTCTCGATATGGGTATAGATCGAAATATCTACCCACAATCCAGAACCTTCATGTTTGGTGTTAACCTAAGTTTCTAAAACCAAAATCAAAAAAATCATGAGAAAGAGAAAATATATAGCAGTAATCCTTATTACACTCTTAGGAATTGGTTCTTGCTCCGACGATTTCCTTGAAATGGAGCCATTAACCGATAGAGTTGAGGATAACTTTTACAAAACCGAGAAAGATGCATTCGAAGCTCTTGTCGCAATTTACGATGTTCTTCAGTGGCAATCGAGCAACGGTTATCATCCTTGGGATTTAGTTTCCAATGTATTGTCCGACGATGCTTTTGGCGGTGGCTCTGGACCAGGCGATAGACCCGGTTTGAACCGCATGGGAAAACTATCGAATTATACAACCGACGAGGAATTACTCGGCTTATGGAAAGATAGATACTCTGGTATTTACCGAGCAAATCTATTCTTGGAGAAGATTAACGCAATTCCATTCACCGATGATGCTGTTAAGCAAAGGTATATTGCAGAGGCTCGCTTTCTTAGAGGTTACTTCTACTTTGAACTGGTTCAGTTTTATGGAAACATTCCTTTAATACTAAAAACCTTAACCACCACAGAGTACAACCAGCCACAAAAAAATCCGGCTGATGTTTATAATCAAATAGCCAGCGATTTACATTACGCATACCAGAATCTTCCTCCAACAATTTCTGGAACTGAAAAGGGAAGAGTTTCTAAATGGGCTGCAGGAGCATTACTTTCGCGCGTTTACCTTTACCACAAAGGTTATGGCAAGGGAGTTCTTGGCATTACATCGAACCTATCGGTGGATGGTACTGAGATTAGCGAAACCGATATAGAGGTAATTATTGACAATATCATTCTCCAAAGTGGTCATTCGCTAACTCCAAGTTTCGCTGATCTTTGGGGTATAGCAAACGAGAACAATAACGAATCGATTTTCGAAATACAGCATACTAGCAAAGGCGATTGGGGCGATTGGGGATGGAGAAATGGTACAGAAGGTAACTGGGCTGTTATTATGTCGGGCTTTAGAGATGTTAACGATCCTGTTTATGAACTAGGATGGGGTTTTCAGCCTGCAACACAATCGCTAGCAAGCGAATTTGAAGCAGGCGATTCAAGATACTCGGTTAGTTTACTTGATGCTGCTGCTGAAAACTTAAACTACAAACCTCAAAATTGCTATCAACATACCGGTTTTGCATTCAAAAAGTACTATCCACGTAAAGCCGATAAACCTACATCGAATGCTGATTTGAACTGGGGTTACAACAGAATAGTTATCCGTTTTGCCGACGTTCTACTTATGGGTGCTGAACTTAACTTAGACAACGATTTAGGTAAAGCACAAACCTATTACAGCGATGTTCGCAAGCGCGCTTTCGGTTCGAGCCATGTTGCTCCAACTCTTACAAGCGATGTTGCAGGGTTAGATTTGATTTACCACGAACGCAGAGTTGAATTTGCTGGCGAAGGACTGCGCTACTGGGATCTTTTACGCAGAGGACTAACCTATGCCCAGCAGAAGATTGATGCTGCAAGTGGTGCAAGTCCATACGACGAAACCTTCAAATCTGGCACATACGGACTTCTTCCTATTCCACAATCGGAAATCAACGTATCGAGCAACACATTGGTACAGAATGACGGTTATTAAAATTTTAACCCTGAAAATTGAAAAGCAATGATTAAAAACAAAATAATACAAATAGCTCTGGTTTTGTTGGGTTTAACCTTTTTTGGCTGCGAACCTGCCGAACTCGATAAACCAGAAATTGGAAATGCTCCCAAAGTAGAGGATCTAGATTTTACAATCGCTCCAGGCGATGATGCATTTCACTTTGTTATTTCTAATACCTCTACCATAAATGGTATTGCGAACTGGGATTTAGGTAACGGAACTAAAATTGTAGGTAAATCAGTTATTGGGGAATACCGAATTGCTGGCGACTACTCAGTTACGCTTACCTTATATACATCGGGAGGATCCGCCTCGTTAACAAAGAGTTTCAATCAACCCGAAACTGATTGGGATTTCTTGGCAAGTCCACTTATTACTGCATTAACCGGCGGAGCTGAGGATGCTGATGGCAAAACATGGGTCATTGATAGTATTAACCCAGGACACCTTGGTGTTGGACCAAATGATGCTACTGGACCTACATGGTGGTCGGCTGCTCCTTTGGCAAAAACAGGACATTACCTTTACGACGATGAATTTACTTTTAAACTCATTGATTTCGTATACATAATCAACACCCATGGAAGTACCCACGCAAACCACGATGGCAATGCCGACGAGGATGGTTTTGCTGGCGGTTACTATACTGGAACTATCTGGAACGATGCTTATGATATCGATGTTAATACAAACGACGCCGCAAGAGGTGCTTTAACATGGTCTATTACCGAAGTTAGCAGTAAGAAGTTCATTAACTTATCTAGTCAAAAAGGAAATATTTCTTACGATGATGGTAACCCAAGATCATACGAAATCCTTGACTGGAACGAGAACTACTTATACTTGAGAACTGTTAGCGGTGGAAACTCACGCTACCATAAGTTAATTCCAAAAGGTTACGTAAAGCCTAAAGTGGCATTTGATTTAAGTATTGCTGCAACTGCAAATCCAAACGAATACAGCATGCAACTCTCGAATGTGACTATTCCTTCCGGATTAAGCATTTCTAAGGTTGAATGGGATTTTGGTGATGTTACTGCTCCCGAGGTGCACACAACAACGAACTATGCAGATGTTATTACCTTTACCTACATGGCCGCTGGAACATATACAGCTAAAGCAACTGTAACCGACAACAATGGCGACACTTATGTAAAAACAAGCGAAATTGTAGTTGCAACAGATCACCCCGAGTATGTTCCTTATATCGAAACAGGAATGTCAATGTATGCCGATTTCGATAATATTTTCACCAAAGTTGGGGTTGATAATGCTGGCCAAGTTGCATCGTTTAGCCTAATGGCTAACCCAGAGGTTAACTATAAAAACGAAAGTGAGTACTGCATTAATTTCACAAAAGTAAATAGCCAGTATGCTAATGTATTCATCAAACTACCGAGTGCATACCGTTTCGATTTAACTGTTCACACCAAGTTTAAATTATTGGTTTACGGAAAAGCCGGCGATAAAGTGCTGCTTAAACTTGAAAACACAGACAAAGGTGGCAATGCATGGCAAACAGGAACACACGATCTTATTTACACAATTCAGGAAACTAATGAATGGGAAGTTGCTGAATTCAACTTTGCTGGAGTAGGCGCAGGATTCGACTGGACTGGAGATATTTTCACTTCCGATATTACAACCGATCCTAACTTTAAATCTGGATTCTTCAATATTGTTAGGGTTATGGTTAACCCCGGCGATGGTTCTGCTACCTATAACGTTCTTATTGACAATTGGGCTGGTCCAACAGTTGCTGGTTGGAAGAAATAATAATACCCAATTAACCAATTGTTTTAAAATAAACAACTGAAGTAATCTGTAAAAGGATTACTTCAGTTGAACTAAAACTATTCAGAAATTCAGTTCAATAAACTGAAAAACAAATACAATGCTAAAAAAAATATTACCTATACTTGGAATTGTTCTTTTAGTTGGATGCAATGGCAAACCTGTTGAAACCTCCAATAACGGTAGCAGCAAGTTTAGCCTTAATCCAAAAACCGAAGCAAGAGTCGACTCAGTAATGAAACTTATGACTCTTGAAGAAAAAATAGGCCAACTAAATCAACTCACAGGAAACGGCGAAACAACAGGCCCAATAACCTTTGCAACAGAATACCAAGATGCCATCCGTAAAGGTATGGTAGGCTCTATGCTTAATGTTAATGGCGCCGAGTACACCTATAAAGTTCAGAAAATTGCAGTTGAAGAAAGCCGATTGAAAATCCCCTTGATTTTTGGTTACGATGTAATACATGGGTATAAAACAATTTTCCCAATACCACTTGGCGAAGCCGCTTGTTGGGATATGGAAGCAATTGAAAAGTCAGCAAGAGTTGCTGCAATCGAAGCTTCTGCTGCAGGTCAGCATTGGACATTTGCTCCTATGGTTGATATTGCTCGCGATCCACGCTGGGGAAGAGTTATGGAAGGAGCTGGCGAAGATCCATTCTACGGTTCTGCGGTAGCTGTGGCCAGAATAAAAGGTTTCCAAGGCGAAAATTTAGCCAATAACAACACTATTGTCGCCTGCGCAAAACACTTTGTTGCCTATGGTGCTGCTCAGGCTGGCCGCGATTATAATACAGTGGACATTTCCGACCGAACCCTTCACGAAATTTACTTACCTCCTTTTAAAGCCTCCCTTGACGCTGGTGTGGGAACTTTCATGTCATCGTTCAATGAACTTAACGGAATTCCTGTTACCGGAAATAAAGAAATGGTTGTTGATTTGTTGAAGAACAAATGGGGCTTTAATGGTATCGTTGTTTCGGACTGGGCTTCAATTCGCGAAATGATTTACCATGGATTTGCTGCCGACGAATATGAAGCTGGCGATTTAGCCATGAACGCAGGTATCGATATGGACATGGAAGGTCATATCTATATTCATCAGTACAAAAGACTTTTAGCGGACAAAAAAATCACCGAAGCACAAATCGACGATGCTGTTAGGCGTATTCTCCGCCTAAAATTTGAACTTGGCTTATTCGACGATCCATACAGGTATTGCGATACAATTCGCGAAAAAGAACTGATCCTAAACCCTCGTCACTTAGAAATTGCCCGCGAGGTAACCCGCAAATCTATAGTGCTATTAAAAAACAACAACGTGTTACCATTGAATAAAAATATTAAATCGCTAGCTGTTATTGGTCCATTGGCCGATAATCAGGACGAATTAATTGGAACCTGGTCGGCTCGCGGCGAGGGTAAGCATGTTATTTCGGTTCTATCGGGAATTAAAGAGAAATTGCCTAAAGCCAATATTTACTATGCTAAAGGTTGCGAAATTTCTGGTGATTCTAAAACTGGATTTAACGAAGCATTATCTATTGCCCGTAAATCCGAAGCAATTGTAATGGTAGTTGGAGAAGAGGCTATGATGTCGGGCGAAGCGTTGAGTAGAGCATACTTAGATTTGCCAGGTGTGCAAAAAGACTTAGTTCTTGCCCTAAACGCTCTAAACAAACCATTGGTTGTGGTTATTATGAGCGGACGTCCTTTAACAATTGAATGGATGGACAACCAAGTTCCTGCAATACTTGAAGCATGGATGCCTGGAACTATGGGTGGTCCAGCAATTGCTGATGTTCTTTTTGGTGATTATAATCCTTCAGGAAAACTACCTATGTCGTTCCCCCGAAATGTTGGTCAAATACCCCTTTTCTACTATCAAAAAAGCACTGGACGTCCACGTGTCGAGGAGGTACGTTATACATCGAAATACATTGATAGCCCAAACACCCCATTATATCCTTTTGGATATGGTCTTAGCTATACAACTTTCGATTACTCAAACTTCTACATTAACTCAACATCAATAAAAATGAACGAAACACTTAAAATTTCTGTTGATGTTCAAAATTCAGGAAAATACGATGGCGAGGAGGTTGTTCAACTTTACACCCGCGATCTTTTTGGCAGCGTTACACGTCCTGTAAAGGAGCTAAAAGGTTTTAAAAAGGTTTTTATTAAAGCAGGCGAGAAAGTTAAGGTTGAGTTTAACTTAAACTCTGCCGATTTAGCATACTATACAAGAAATATGGAGTTCAAAGCAGAACCCGGCGATTTTAAAGTATTCGTTGGTGGAAATTCGGACAAGTTGTTAGAGTTGAGTTTTAAATTAGAGGATTAAGTTGTGTTTGCCTTCGGATTTTGCATTTCGAATCCGAAGGCTTATTTCTTCACCTAATTATCCTAAACCCTTTTGTTTTATTAATCGTATTATAGTTGTTTAATAAGTGTAAAAACTATTTTTCTCGTGAAAAAAAAAATAATACTAATTGTAATCGCATTCCTATCGATACCAAGCATCGCACAAATTCAGGTAATGGTTTGGAACGATGAATTTAACTATTCTGGTCTCCCAAACTCACAAAAATGGAGCTACGATGTTGGTGGAAGCGGTTGGGGTAATAATGAATTGCAGTATTACACCGAGAATAGAACTGAAAATGCCAGAGTTGAGAGCGGGAAACTTGTTATTGAAGCTCGAAAAGAATCCTACAATGGCAAAGAGTACACCTCTGCTCGATTGGTAAGCCGCCAAAAAGGCGACTGGCTATACGGTAGAATCGAAGCATACGCTAAACTTCCATCGGGTCGTGGAACATGGCCAGCATTCTGGATGCTTCCCACAGGCTGGGAGTATGGGAATTGGCCAAAAAGTGGTGAAATAGATATTATGGAGTATGTTGGGTACAACCCCGGCGTTGTTCACGGTAGTGTTCACACCGAGGCTTACAATCACTCCATTGGAACACAAAAAACAGCTAACACAGGCGTTGCCGATGCCGAAACCGCTTATCATCTATACGCTGTTGAGTGGAGCGCTGAAAAAATTGAGGTTTACGTCGATAATACAAAATATTTCACTTTTACCAACGAACATACAGGCTATAAAACTTGGCCATTCGATAAAGCGTTTCACATACTATTAAACCTTGCTGTTGGTGGAAACTGGGGTGGTGCACAAGGTGTCGATCCAAATATTTGGCCACAAAAATTTTATATCGACTATGTTAGAGTTTACCAAAACATCACTCTAGATCAGATTAAGATACAAGGACCAAATTACGCATCGGCGAATCAAAACAACCTAACCTTTAGTATCCAAAACATAACTAACGCAACATTTAACTGGAGTGTTCCCGAGGGTGCTACAATTGTTAGCGGACAGGGAACTCATCAAATAACTGTTAACTGGGGTAGCACACAAGGAAATGTTTCAGTACAAATTAACCATCCCGAGGCTGCTGGAACTTACAACCACTCTGTGGTGATGAGTGTTAATCCATCGGGGCAAAAATATAGCTTGGTAAATTTTAAGGAAAATGGAACAACGGGATGGACAAATCTTTCAAATACATCAAACTCAATTTCACTGGCAAAACAAGACTCGTTGCTTTGCGTAAAGTATAATATAACGAAGCCTGGCGATTACCCTTACGTATCTTACGAATTTCCATCGCCAGTTAACATGACTAACCATACATTCCTTAATATTTGGATGAAAACCTTCAACTACAGCAACTCTGTTGCTGTAAGGGCAGACTTGTTTGACACAGAAAACCGGTTAACCGATGTTACACCGGTTTTTAGGTTCACCCCAGTTACACCAAATGGAGAGTTCCATGTATACTCATTCAATTTCGATGGTAACTGGGGTTCCAATACTCCTTTGTATGGGCAAACAACTGATAAATCGATGATTAAAGGTATCCGTTTTTACATTAACTATGGACTTTACGGAAAATCAGCCGCCGATTCTCTTTGGTTTCAGGATATTGTAGTTAGCAGCGAGTCGCTTGTTGAGTCGAATATTGTTGAGCAGGACAATCAAAATTTAAAATTATACCCCAACCCTTGTTCCGATTTTATCACAGTTGATGCAAACTATGTAAAGAATTCTCCGAAAGTAATAAGTATATTCGACATATCGGGCCGTTTGGTTCTGAATAGTAGTATAAATGAACTACCCGCCAGTATCCCCTTTTCAAATTTTCAAAGAGGCATTTACTGCATAAAAGTGCAATTTGATAATCAGGTATACTCAAGGTTATTCGTAAAACAATAGAACCGAAACTAGAGGTTCATCATAAAGTCAATCAAATTCGTATCGCTTTCAATTTCCAACTTCTTTCTGAGCCTATAACGGCTAATCTCCACTCCCCTTACGCTAATATTTAATATTTGGGCAATATCCTTCGTCGACATGTTTAATCGAAGGTAAGCACATAGCCTTAATTCACTTGGCGAAAGTTTTGTATACCGCTCCTTCAATCTTTTAATAAAATCTCCGTGAACCTCATCGAAATGGAGTTCAAATCGCTGCCAATCATTATCCATCTTTAAATCGGAATTGATTGTTTTTATTAAATCCTCCAGTTCCTTTTGCGAAGAAGGGTTATTTTTGGAAACGTTCTCTAACTTGATTTTTAACTTATTAAGTATCTCGTTCTTATGAGTAATGTGCAACGCAATACTCGCAATCTCTCGGTTTTTATGTTCTAAATCTATTTTCCTTCTGTCAACTTCAACCTGAAGATTTTCGTTCCGCAATCGGATAATTTCACGCTCAGCTTCAAGGACTTCGCGCTTATACTCCTCCTCTTTAATCTTTAACTCTAAGCGTTGTTGTTCCTTTATCTTAAGTGTTGCTTTGGCAATTTTAATTTTAACAATCCTTCTTACCAACCAAACTAATCCTGCAAACAAAATAAGGTAAATCAACCATGCCAATGGTTTTAAATACCATGGATAGCCTATCGAAATGGAGTAACTCGCTTCATCGCTTATCTCATTTTTAATGTTTTTGGCTTTTACCCTGAAGGAATAATTCCCCGATGATAAATTAGTGTATTCTTTATAGTTATCGCTTGTCCACTCGGACCACTTACTGTCATACCCATCTAAAATGTAACTATATGTGACATTATTATCAGAATAAAGTGGGCTTGAGTATGTTATTCTAACAGAGTTCTCCTTATGTTTCAGTTTTAATGAATGCTTATTTTTGCTTATATAGTTTAAATACCGAATACTCTCCGTAGGAGTTAATGTTGTTATCTCCTTTATGAAACATCTAAAATCAACTGTATCGTTTTTAGATTTAGAAAAATCAAATCGAACTAATCCGTTCTCTGTTCCAATAAATACATTTGATTCATTATGGATGTATATGTTTTCGTAGGAATTTACAAAGCTGTTACTAAATCGAGCCAAAGGAGTGGAAAGGAGTTCACTATTACCTTCAGAATTTCTCACGAGTACTTTAACACCATTATTCTTATGAATCCAAATATTTCCGCTTTTATCTTCAACCATACTTCGGATGCTCAATGTGTCACCAATAATTCTATTTAACTCACCGTAAGGCTCCATTCTGTCCGTAAGAGCATTATACCTATAAATGCCTTGGTTTGTAATAAAGATTATTTGATTGCGAATTTTCTCAACATTAATTCCATTTTTATTCGGAAATCCTTTGGATGTATCGTATAAATAAGAGTGAACTACACTATCCTTGGATTCATTTAATTTAATTTTGAAAATCCCTTTGTATCCATGCGCCATCCAAATATTTTCATTCTCATCCTCAACAATCTTTCTTGACGATTCATTAAAGCCCTTAACCTTTTGGAAATAGTTCCAAGTCCCATTATTTAGCTGATAGAGGTGCATACCATTGTATTTACCAACAATCATTTTTGAGTGTTGATTACGCAACTTAAGGAATATCCACGAACCCTCCTCCTCCGAAATAACTCGAGCGCTTTCGTCAATTAAAAGTGTTCCGAAATTATGCCCACAGTATAACTTGCCATCAAGAACCTCTAGGCTCCATACTTGACCTTTAGTGTTATCAACCCTCGAAAATATCGAAGAACTGTTCAAACTAGGCTCAATTGGCCATTGTGTCTTATAAACACCCTGATTTGTTCCAACGTATAGATTTGAATTATACACAGTTGATGTATAAACAGCTCCAAGCAATCCTAAACCCTCCCCAAGATTTGATATAGATGAGTTTAGTTCCAAGTAGTCTATTCCATTGTCTAAGCCCAACCATAAATTCTTATCTTTATCAAGAAAGGTGCTAAGTACAGTGTTATTCTGTAAACCTTTACTCTTATTGATATGCTGAATTAGGTTACCGAACTCATCGGTAATAATCAATCCATCCTGAATAGTTCCAAATGCAACAAGATTATCCTGAACCTTCGCTGCTGAAAAAATCTGATTTTTAGTTAAGAAATCGTTTGTTAATCCCTTCCAAGGACTTAACCTTACATTATCATAAACCCAAACCCCATTGTTTAGGGTTGCGAGTATTGTTTTATCGTTTATACTAAGCGATGCCCATATTTGCTTTCCTCTGAATACTCCTCCATCGTCAAATCTGATGAATGTTCCATTTATAAATTCATATATATTACCATTCTTGCCCTGAACATAATACTTTGAGCCAATGGTAAAGGAAAACTGGAGTGGCTCAGGGGTTTGGTAAGTAATTACCCGTCCAGCTTTATAAACTACAATATGTGTAAAACTTTGAAATAGTGTTGAATCGCCAATTCTAAATATGCGCCATATCTCATCTAATCCTTTAATAGCTCTTCCTAATTGGGTAGCAAGAGACGTGTATCTCAAATCATTCTTTGTGTCGGGAACTAAAAAACCAAACTCCTCAAAAGAACCAACGAAAATAGTGTCGTTCACACATAACACTGACCGAACTAACTTATTATCTGGTATAGGAAAACTTTTCCAATTTGTCCCATCGTAACGTAATACTCCATTATTATTTGCAAAGTACAATAACCCTTTACTATCCTGACTAATGGACCAGTTTTGAGTTCCAGCATTATAGCTAGACTTGTAAAAGTGCCTCATTAAAGGTAACCCTACAATATTTGACTGTGAGAGCCCTAAATGAGATAACATTAGTAAAACAAAAGAGAGAAAATATCTAATATTCAAACCATTCATAATCCAAAAAAAGTTAATGCTTGGAAATTTACTGATTATCTTCGAAAATTGAAAATTTACACGGTATTAACATCCTACCTAAAATCCGCAACAAAGAAGTTTACATATTAAAATAAATTCTAAGGCAATTAGATATACCGAAAATCATAGCCTTCATTACTATTCTTTAATACAAATTCTACAAATAAATCTTTACTGAAAAATAAGTAACTTTGCAGGCTATGTCTGAACATAGAATACCGTAGCAATGTTTATATATTTTAGACTATAAATTAGATTTTAATATGGCAAACAACAAAGTACTTTTAATGATTTTGGATGGTTGGGGAATTGGAAGCCACGATAAATCGGATGTTATTTTCAGCACATCAACACCTTATATCGATGGTTTAACAAAAAAATATCCCAATTCACAACTCTTAACTTGCGGCGAGCACGTTGGTTTACCCGATGGACAAATGGGAAACTCTGAGGTTGGACACCTAAACATTGGTGCAGGTAGAGTTGTATATCAGGATTTGGTTCGTATAAACAAGGATATCAAGGAAAATCAGCTGAGCAAAATGCCTGTTTTGGTTGATGCTCTAAAATACGCTAAGGAGAAAAACGTAGCTGTTCACTTCCTTGGACTAGTTTCCGATGGTGGCGTACACTCGCTCGATAAGCACCTTTACAGTCTTTGCGATATTACCAAGGATTTTGGATTAAACAAGGTTTTCATTCACGCACTAACCGATGGTAGAGATACTGACCCTCAGAGCGGATTAGGTTTTGTTCGTGAACTGGAGAATCATCTCAAGAAAAGCAATGGAACTATTGCCTCTCTGATTGGTCGCTACTACACCATGGACCGCGATAAGCGCTGGGAACGAGTTAAGGAAGGATACGATTTGCTTGTTCACGGTAAGGGTAAACCTTCAACAGATATCGTAAAATCCATTGAAGAATCGTACAAGGAAGGTGTAACCGATGAATTTATCAAGCCAATTATTAAGGTTGATAGTCAAGGTAACCCTGTTGGTTTGATTAAAGAGGGTGATGTGGTTATTTGCTTCAACTTCCGCACCGACCGCTTACGCGAAATCACCATTGCGCTAACTCAAAAAGATATGCCTGAGTTTGGCATGAAAACTATGCCGCTACATTACGTTACAATGACCCGCTACGACGACACTTTCAAGAATGTAAACGTTATTTACGAGAAGGATAATCTCACAAATACCTTGGGAGAGGTTGTATCGAGCAAAGGACTTAAACAGCTCCGAATTGCCGAAACAGAAAAGTACGCACACGTAACGTTCTTTTTCTCTGGTGGTCGTGAACAGGAATTCAATGGCGAAAGCCGTATTCTTATACCATCGCCAAAGGTTGCAACATACGATTTACAACCCGAAATGAGCGCATTCCTTGTAAAGGATGCAATTGTGGGAGAACTCAACAAAAAAACTCACGACTTTATCTGCCTTAACTTTGCAAATGGCGATATGGTTGGCCACACCGGCATTTACAGTGCAATCCAAAAAGCTATTCAGGCAGTTGATCAGTGCGTTAGCGAGGTTGTTGAAGCAGCAAAAGCAAATGGCTATGAGGTTATTATCATTGCCGACCACGGTAATGCCGATTACGCATTGAATGATGATGGAACACCAAATACTGCTCACTCCTTGAATCCTGTACCAATAATCCTGGTATCGGATAAGTACAAGAGTGTTGAAAAAGGAATTCTTGCCGATGTTGCTCCAACCGTTCTTTCAATTATGGGATTACCAATTCCATCGGAAATGGAAGGAAAAGTACTCTGCAAGTAATACTCAACGCAGATGATGATTCAAATTGACGATAAAGTTATTAGCAGCGAAATTATCAAAAAAAAATTCTGCTGCGATATTGTGCAATGCAAGGGACTTTGCTGTGTTCATGGTTCATCTGGGGCTCCTTTATCGGCCGAAGAGGCCATAATACTGGAGGAAATACTCCCAAAAGTAAAACCTTACATGGTAAAAGCAGGCATTGAAGCAGTAGAGAAGCAAGGAACATCGGTAACCGACACCGATGGCGATTTGGTTACCCCGCTGGTTGATGGAAAGGAATGTGCCTACGTTGTGTTTCAGGATGGGATTGCAATTTGTGCCATTGAGAAGGCATGGTTCGACAAAAAAGTCGATTTTCGTAAGCCAATTTCCTGCCACCTCTACCCAATCCGTGTTAAGGATTACGAAACATTTACTGCGCTCAACTACGATGTGTGGGATGTTTGCGCTCCTGCCCGTAAATTAGGAGAAAATAATGAATTACCTGTTTATAAATTCCTTAAGGACGCCATTATCAGAGCCTATGGAGAAGAATTCTATGAACAATTGGAGGATGCAGAAAAATTACTATCTTCACAAAAATCAGAATAAAAACAAATCTAAATAGCTATGGAACACATTAAAACTTATGTTGAAGCGAACAAGGAGCGATTCTTGGATGAACTTTTTGGTTTATTGCGCATTCCATCAATCAGTTCACTATCCGACCATAAAAACGATATGGTTAGAGCTGCAGAGTACTGGAAGGAAACAATTCTTAAAGCAGGTGCCGACAAGGCAGTTGTAATGCCAACTCCTGGAAATCCAGTTGTTTATGGCGAAAAAATTATCGACCCAAAACTTCCAACCGTGCTTGTTTATGCGCATTACGACGTAATGCCAGTTGACCCAATTGAACTATGGAAATCGAAACCATTTGAGCCAGAAATTCGCGATGGTAAAATTTGGGCTCGTGGTGCCGACGACGATAAAGGACAAGGTTTTATGCATGCCAAGGCGTTTGAATTGATGGTAAAAACCAACACGCTTCCTTGCAACGTAAAATTTATGATTGAGGGTGAAGAAGAGATTGGCTCTACCAACCTTGGTAAATTCTGCGCCGACAATAAGGAAATGCTTAAAGCAGACATTATCGTAGTTTCAGATACAGGAATGATTGCCCGCGACATACCTTCAATCACTACAGGATTACGTGGTTTAGCGTATGTAGAGGTTGAAGTAGTTGGACCAAACCGCGACCTACACTCAGGTTTATTTGGCGGTGCGGTGGCAAACCCTGCCAATATCTTGGCAAAAATGATTGCTTCGCTTCACGATGAGAACGGCCGCATAACCGTTCCTGGTTTCTACGACGATGTTATGGATGTAAACCCTGAGGAGCGTGCCGATATGGCCCGTGCACCTTTCAACCTCGATAATTACAAAAAAGCGTTGGACATTGACGAAATTTGGGGTGAAAAAGGCTACACTACTATGGAACGCACAGGAATTCGTCCAACGTTAGACGTGAATGGAATCTGGAGTGGTTACATTGGCGAAGGAGCAAAAACTGTATTGCCTTCAAAAGCAAATGCTAAAATATCTATGCGCTTAGTTCCAAATCAAGAGCACAACAAAATTGCTGAGCTATTCAAGAAGCACTTCGAGTCCATTGCACCAAAGTATGTAAAGGTTAAAGTTACGCCACATCACGGAGGTCAGGGTTACGTTGCCCCAACCAATACTCCTGGTTATATGGCTGCAAGCAAGGCAATAGAGGAAGTTTACGGTAAAAAACCAGTTCCTTTCCGCAGTGGTGGTAGTATTCCAATTATCAGCACATTTGAGCAAGTACTAGGCACCAAGTCTATATTGCTAGGATTCGGATTGGAATCCGATGCTATTCACTCACCAAACGAAAACTATCCGCTGGAACAATTCTTCAATGGAATTGAGGTTATTCCAAGATTTTACAAGCATTTTACAGAACTAAACAAAAAATAGTGTTAAAAGGGGATTTTGGTCCCCTTTTTCATTTTTTTATCTTAGTTTTTTTGGTTTTTTCTCGTAACTTTAGCATGTAACAAAATTACCGATGCTATGAAAAGGAATTTTTCTCTGTTAGTTATTGCAACTATATCTATAGCAATTGTTGTTGCATGTAATAAAACTTCAAAAAAAGAAGAAAAAACATCCACAGAAAACGCTACCGAAAGTATTAACGAGTGGATGGTTTCCAAAAAAAATGAGTACCCTGGCTATAAAGCAATAGAATACGGAGAACTCACACCTCGTTACCAAAAAAGCAATAGAACCTATCAACTTTACAACCTGATCGAAGAAGAAAAATCGAAACAAAACCCCAATAAAAACAACATCGATAGCCTCGAAAATCTTTTAAATTCCAACAAAGGCGAATTCCTTGGCTATACCATAATACATAAGTATCAAACAAAATCAGTAGCGGGAGAAATACTCGAAAATGAGAATCTATTTTTCCTTGACTCACTTTTCAGAATTATTACTATTCTGAATGCCGACGCATACGATCAAATAATGGATGAAAAATTGATCTTTAGACAAGAACTGTCAGACACATTGAGAAAGTAAACGCACCCTCTTACTCAAACAATAAGGTTCATTACTCAATAAGTTAATGAACCTTTTTTATTCAAAATCTTTCTTACTATCAAATTAATGAGGTTTATACAAAACAAAAGCCCCCGAATTTCTTCGAGGGCTGTGGTGCCACCAGGAATCGAACCGGGGACACAAGGATTTTCAGTCCTTTGCTCTACCAACTGAGCTATGGCACCAGCGCTTAATTGCGGTGCAAATATATATGTTTTT
>Ga0209066_10001786_pt1 | contig 27642 bp, 21 predicted proteins | sample All_14_2_FD_187198 | JGI IMG/M metagenome (GOLD analysis project Ga0209066, IMG submission 187198) | Freshwater microbial communities in response to fracking from Pennsylvania, USA - Allegheny Zone_MetaG_DW_15 (SPAdes) (version 2) ...
GGCGCACCGCCTCTTCCACCGCGATTTCGTCAAACGGGTTCATGCTCATCTTGACGTTGGCGATGTCTACCCCGCTGGCGTCCGACTTCACGCGGACTTTCACGTTGTAGTCCACCACGCGTTTGACGGGGACCAGTACCTTCATGCGAGTGCTCCTGAGTTGTGTGTGACCGAGTCACTGATTGACGTTACGTAAACGGAAGATTCTATGACCAGGCCAATGGAAGGCCAAGAACAAGAAAACGAACGGTCGTGCTTTTTTTTGCAATTATACGAACAAACCGTCAAACCCCTGTCGCCCGCGTGTGCACGACCCGCTGAGGAAAGGGAATTTCAATCTGGTGTTCGCGCAGGCTGTCCAGAATGGCCCGATTGATGGCCGACTTCACGTTCAACTGGCCGTTTTCCGGGTCGGCGATCCAATAACCCACCGTGAATTCCAAACCGTCCGCCCCAAAGTTGGACAACGCCACCGAAGGCCCGGGATCACGAAGCACGCGCTCCTGATTCAGCGCGGCATTCATCAGCAACGCCTGAACCTGGTCGACATCGCTGTCATAACCGACAGACACGAGCGTGGTCTGCGACACCTTCGAATCGGCCAGCGAAAGGTTCTCGACACGCGTGGTCAGCAGGGTTTCGTTGGGCACGATGGACTCGCGCCCTTGCAGCGAGCGGATGAGTGTGTAGCGAGCGGTGATGTCGGTGACCCGGCCTTCAAAGTTGTCCACCCTCACCATGTCCCCGATGCGCACACTGCGCTCCGCGAGGATGACAAAACCGCTCACGTAATTGGCGGCCAGCTTCTGCAAGCCCAGACCAATGCCCACGCCGATGGCACCGCCCAGAACAGACAATGCGGTGAGGTCAATGCCCACGGCAGACAAGGCCATGATCACCCCGACCGTCATCAGCAACGCACGGGTGGCGTTGCTCAAGGCCTTGCGCACGCTCAGTTGGCCACCCGTTGCCGATTGAAGCAGGCGGCTTTCGATGGCAGCCGAAATCCACAGTGCCACGATCAGCACGGCCCCGGCGGTCAGGACCCCCTCCACCAGATGGCGCAGCGTCAACGTGCTGCTGCCCACCTTCCATGAGACCTGCTCCATCTCATTGAGCACAAGGGGCAGCAGTCCGCTGACCCACAGCACCATGGCCCCCCATGCCACCCAGGAAATGGTGCGCTCCACCACCCGCACCCAGGGCCTGTCCTGAAATGCCACCTGCAGCACCTTGACGCCCACCCGGATGACCACCAGAGCGATGAGCACTGGGATGGCCAGCTTGAAAAGCGCGTGGGGGAAGAACTGCACCACCAGCGAACGGGCGACATAGGCCAGCCCCAGGAGCAGAGCGGGGAAAAGCACCCCGTCAAACACATGGCGACCGAACCAGATGGAGCGCGCACCCTGCAAGTCCAGGGCACGGCGCAGCGAACCGACCACCCCCCAAGCCACCACGGCACACAACACCAGAGCGGCCAGTTCCACAAGCACGCCGCGCTGGGTGAACATCGCAAGCCAGGAAGGGAAATCGTCGATTGCCGTGAGATTCATGTCAGAAAAAACAAGGGACAGGGCTTCAATTGCGCCAGTTGGGGGCCCGTTTCTGGGTAAAGGCCAACACACCCTCCTGGGCCACGGGCAGCATCATGTTGCAGGCCATGCTCTGGCCCGCCAGCTGATACGCCGCGGCCAGCCCCGCCTCACGCTGCTGATAAAACAGGGCTTTGCCCATGGCCAGGGCTTCGGCGGGCTTGGACAGAATGGCCTCCAACAGTGACTCCAGCGTGTCATCCAGCGAATCGGCCGGACTCACGCGGTTCACCAGACCCCGGGCAAGGGCCTGATCGGCGGTGATGAACTCGCCCGTCAGCAGCATTTCCATCGCCAGTTTCTGGGGCACGTTGCGCGACAGCGGAACACTGGGAGTGGCACAGAACAGCCCCACGTCGATGCCGTTGACACCGAACCGCGCCGTGTCGACCGCCACGGCGAGATCGCACTGGGCCACCAGCTGACAGCCGGCAGCGGTGGCCAGGCCCTGCACACGGGCGACCACTGGCACGGGCAGCGCCTGAAGGGCCATCATCACTTTGCTGCACTTTGCAAAGAGCTGCTGGTAATAGGCCAACTCGGGGTTGGCCAGCATCTCCTTGAGGTTGTGCCCCGCACAGAATGCCTTGCCCTGTGCGCCCAGCACCACCGCCCGGGCGTCTGGGTCCTGTGCCACGGTGGCCAATGCGGACCCGAGTGCGTCCAGCATGGATTCGCTCAGCACGTTGAACGCGCCGGGGTTGTTCAGCGTGAGGGTGTGAACACCTCTCGCGTCGCAGGTGTGGATGAGTTCGGGGGGTGTCTCTGTCATGGGTGAAATTACGGTAAGGTTGCGGCCCATGCAAGCACAAACAGCTCCACAAGCCAGCGCAGACATCGCCGTCAAACAGCTTCTGAATCAGCTTAACACGGTGCTGGTGGGCAAACAGGCCCAAGTGCACGATGCGGTGGCCTGCCTGCTGGCCGGCGGCCACCTCTTGATCGAAGACGTGCCCGGTGTGGGCAAAACCACGCTGGCGCATGCGCTGGCCCGCTCGTTCGGGTTGCAGTTTTCGCGCGTGCAATTCACCGCCGACCTGATGCCCTCCGACCTCAGCGGCATATCGGTTTACGAGCGTGGCTCCGAGTCGTTTGTGTTCCACCCCGGCCCCGTGTTTGCCCAGGTGTTGCTGGCCGACGAAATCAACCGAGCGAGCCCGCGCACCCAGAGCGCCCTGCTGGAAGCCATGGAAGAACGGCAGGTGACGGTGGAAGGGGAGACGCGCCCCCTGCCCCAGCCGTTTTTTGTGATTGCCACACAGAACCCTCAGGACCAGCTGGGCACCTATGCCCTGCCCGAGTCACAGCTGGACCGTTTCCACATGCGCCTGAGCCTGGGTTACCCCGACCGCGCCGCCGAACGCGCCCTGCTCCACGGCGAAGACCGTCGACAGCTGCTCGACACCTTGCCCGCTGTCATCACCCCTGCCCAACTCGCCACCTTGCAGGCCCAGGTGTCGGCCATTCACCTGGCCGACCCCGTGTTGGATTATTTGCAAGACCTCGTGGCCGCCACCCGGGATGGGCGCTGGTTTGTGCAGGGCTTGAGCCCCCGTGCCGCCATCGCCGTCGTGCGGGCCGCCAAAGCCCAGGCGTTTCTGGCGGGGCGTGGCTACGTGGCCCCGGACGACATTGCCGATGTGCTTCCGCAGACGGTGGCCCACCGCCTGAGCCCCCTGCACAACGCCGAACGCGGTGCCACGGAGCAGGTGCGTGCCATGCTGGCGGCCACGCCGCTGCCCTGACGCCTGACAACATGCGCCCCCTGAAGCAGCGCTTCAACGCTTGGCTGACCGCCCGCCTGCCCGCCACCGACAGCCTTGCGCTGACACAGCGCAACGTCTACATCCTGCCCACCCGACCGGGCTGGATGCTGGCACTGACCCTGCTGGTGATGCTGGTGGGCAGCATCAACTACCAATTGAACTTGGGCTATTTGCTGACCTTTTTGCTGGCGGGCAGCGCCGTGGTCGGCATACATGTCAGCCACGCCACCCTGAGGGGCCTCACGCTGCACTTGGCCCCTCCACCACCGTGCTTCGCCGGGACCGCAGCCCAACTCACGATCACCCTCAGCAGCGCCCAAAGACGCGCACGCCACGGCATAGGCGTGGCCATTCACGGCCAATCGGAATGGGCCTACGTGGACGTTCCACCCCAGGGCAGTGGCACGGTGACCATTGGCTGGGTCCCGCCGGGAAGGGGGCGGCACTCCCTGCCTCCGCTGACCGCCGAAACGCGCTTCCCCCTGGGAACCTTCAGGGTGTGGACGGTCTGGCGGCCTGCAGCCTCTGTGCTGGCGTACCCAACCCCCGAAGCCAGCCCACCACCGCTGCCCTCCGGCACACCGAAGGCGGGCAACGCCACTGCCACGCCTTCTGCGTCCACGGGTGAGTTCGACGGCGTGCGCACCTACCGCCGGGGCGACCCACTCAAAGCGGTGGTGTGGAAACGCGTGGCGCAAGCCATGGCGCGCGGTTCGGCCGACCTGGTCAGCCGAGACCACGCGAGTGTCCAGTCACGCCACGAGCTGTGGCTGGACTGGTCCCACACCGGCACGGCCAACACCGAGTTGCGAGCCTCACGCCTCACCGCCTGGGTGCTTCAAGCCGAACGTCTGGGCCAGAACTACGGATTGCGGGTGCCAGGCCACGAATTGGCCCCTGCCCAGGGTTCGGCCCACCGCCTGCAATGCCTGGAGGCCTTGGCGCTGTGCTGACCCCCACCACCCCAGCGCCCTGGCGCCTGCGCGTCCAGTCCAGGCTGGCGGCCCTGCCCCGCGACGCACGCGACACCTTGCTGTGGCTGACCCTCGTTGGCTGGGTGGTGCTGTTGCAGGTGGAGCACATCCCGCTGTGGTGCAGCGGCCTGACCGCGGCGGTGCTGGCGTGGCGGGGCACTTTGGCCTGGGGGGGGGCGCCCCTTCCCTCGCGCTGGTGGCGGCTCGGGCTGCTGGCGCTCACCATTGGTGCAACCCTGCTCACCCACCGCACCCTTTTTGGGCGCGATGCAGGCGTCACGCTCATTGTGGTGCTTCTGGCCCTGAAAACCCTGGAACTGCGAGCCCGGCGCGACGCCTTTGTGGTGTTTTTTCTCGCACTGTTCACCCTGTTGACGCACTTTTTTTACTCCCAAAGCCTGCTCACGGCACTGGGCATCCTCGTTGCGCTGTGGGGATTGCTGACAGCGCTGGTCAACGCCCACATGCCCACTGGCAAGCCCCCGCTGTGGCAAGCCGCCCGTGTGGCGGGGGGCATGGCTCTGCTGGGTGCGCCCATCATGGTGGTGCTGTTTGTGCTGTTTCCGCGTGTGGCACCGTTGTGGGGCATTCCCAGCGACGGCATGACGGGGCGCTCTGGCCTGTCGGGCCAGATGCAGGTGGGCCACATCGCCAGCCTGGCGCAGGACACGCGGGTGGCCATGCGCGTGCGGTTTGAGGACACCCCCCCCGCCAACAGCGATCTGTACTTTCGGGGGCCCGTGCTCGGCCAGTTTGACGGCACCACCTGGCGCAGCCCCCGGTCGCGCTTGCCCGTGCCACTGCAACTGGCGCACGGCTTGCGGGTGTCGGGACCCGCCTTGCGCTACGAGGTCACCCTGGAGCCCAGCCAGCAGCCCTGGGTCATGGCGCTGGACGCCACACCGCAAGCCCCGGCCCTGCCTGGCCACGATCTGATGCTCACCCCCACCTTGCAATGGGTGTCGGTCAAACCCTTTGCCGAGCTGGTCCGCTACAGCGCCGTTGGCCACACACGGTTCCGCCATGGACCGCTGACAGCCGAAGTGGGTCTGCAGGATTTCCTGGAGCTGCCCCCCGGCTTCAACCCCCGCTTGATGGCGCTCGCCCAGCGCTGGCGGCAGGAAGGTGACCCCAGCGCCCCAGCCCTTGTGGAACGCGCCCTGAACGAACTGCGCACCGGGGGCTACCTTTACACGCTGGAGCCGGGCGTCTATGGCAGGCACAGTGCCGACGAGTTCTGGTTCGACCGCAAACTGGGGTTTTGCGAGCACATCGCGTCCGCTTTTGTCGTGCTGATGCGCTCATTGGACATCCCGGCGCGCGTGGTCACAGGCTATCAGGGCGGCGAGCGTAACCCGCTGGACGGCTTCTACACCGTGCGCCAGAGCGATGCCCACGCCTGGACCGAGGTCTGGCTGGCTGGCGAAGGCTGGGTGCGCGTCGACCCCACAGCCGCCGTGGCCCCCAGCCGCACCGCGGGCCTCCAAAGGCTGGCCATGCCCGGCGGCCTGATGGGACAAGCCCTGGGCACCCTCAGCCCCGCGCTCACCGACCACCTGCGCGCCGCCTGGGACGCACTCAACAACCGCTGGAACCAGTGGGTGCTCAACTATTCGCAAAGCCGCCAACTCGACCTGCTGAAAAACCTGGGCTTTGCCTCTCCCAGCTGGCATGACCTGGGTTATGTGCTGGCCGGTCTGCTGAGTGCGGTGAGTCTGGCCGGTGCGGCCTGGGCCTTGTGGGAGCGCCGCCAACACGACCCCTGGCTGCGGCTGCTCCAGCAGGCACGCCGCCAGGCCCAACGCCTGGGGTTGGATGCCGGGCCCGACACCACACCCCGCCAGCTGGCCGGGCGCCTGCAACAGCGTTACGCCCTCCACCCCGACACGCCAGCGGTCACCGCCTGGCTGCTGCAACTGGAAGCCCTGCGCTACGCCCCTTCCCCCGGACCGAACGCCAACTTGTCCACGTTGCGGCGCGCCCACGCCGCCTTGCGCTGGCCCAGCCCGACGGATTGACCCCCTTCACACCGGCCTGCCGCCCTTTTTGACACCTGGAACACATGTTGACCGCCCGCCCTTCCACCACTCGCATGCGCTTTCAAGCCGCGATGACGGTTTTGTTTTCCATAGCATTTACCGCTTACCCCTATTGCGTAGAAGCCAAAAAACACACAAAAACTGAAGCCCCCGCCCAGACCTACGCCCAACACCCAGCCGCGATGCGGTTTGCGGACGACGTGGCCCAGCGGCGGGGGTTGGACCCTGCCCGGGTGCGAGCCCTGCTGGCACAGGCCCGCAAGCTGCCCGCCGTGCAAAAAGCCATGCTGCCCGCGCCTCAGGCCACGGCCAAGAACTGGGCGGCCTATCGGGCACGGTTCATCGAGCCCATCCGACTCAAGGCTGGCCAGGCTTTCTGGGAGAAACACAAGCGCTGGCTCGACAAAGCCGAAGCCGACACCGGCGTGCCCGCCAGTCTCATCGTCGGCGTGATCGGCGTGGAAACGCTGTATGGCCAACACATGGGCAATTTCCGTGTGATCGACGCGCTGGCCACCCTGGCCTTCGACTTCCCGGCTGCGCACCCCCGCGCAGGGGCCCGCACCGAGTACTTTCTGGGCGAGTTGGAGCAATACCTCAGCCTCACCCAACGCGCTGGCATCGACCCCACCAGCCTGCGTGGCAGCTACGCCGGGGCCATGGGCATGCCCCAGTTCATGCCCTCCAGCTGGGCCAAACACGCAGTCGATTTTGATGGTGATGGCAAGGTGGACCTGTTCGGCTCCCCCGCCGACGCCATTGGCTCGGTGGCCCACTATTTCAAAGCCTTTGGCTGGCAACCTGGCGTTCCGACGCATTACCCGGTGGGCTTCGACACGTCCCGTCTCGACCTGGACACGTTGCTGGCCCCTGACATCCTGCCCAGCTTCAGCGTGGCGAGCTTCGAAGCCAAAGGCGCGGTGCTGACAGACGCGGGGCGTGCCCACAAGGGACAGCTGGCCCTGATCGAGCTGCACAACGGCGACCCCGCACAAGGCGGTCAGCCCCCGAGCTACGTGGCTGGCACCGACAACTTTTACGCCGTGACCCGCTACAACTGGAGCAGCTACTACGCCATGGCCGTCATCGAACTGGGAGAAGCGATTGACCAGAGAATGCAGGCACCACCAACGGAGCCCAAGCCATGACACACCACTCCTCCGATTTCGAACAGATGTTCGACCTGGCCCCAGTGTCCTTGTGGCTGGAGGACTACAGCGGCCTCAAACGCCTGTTCGACCAGTGGCGCAAACAGGGCGTGACCGATCTGGCCGCCCACTTGGCCGCCGATCCCGAACGCGTGGCGCAATGCACCCGCGAATTGCGCATCCTCCAGGTGAACCGGCACACGCTGAACCTTTTCAAAGCCACCAGCCTGCAGGAGCTGCAAGACCGCCTGGGTGACGTGTTCCGTGACGACATGCAAACCCGTTTCACCGCCGAGTTGTGCCAGCTCTGGGCAGGCCAGCGGGAATTCAGCAACCAGACCTACAACCACACGCTCGACGGCCAGCGGCTGGAGGTTCGGCTGCGTGCCCGCATCCTGGACGGACACGAAGACACCTGGGACCGGGTGCTGCTGACGCTGGAGGACGTCACCCGGCAAGAGGAGTCCACTCAACTCCTGGCGCAGCGCGAACAGTACGCACGCAACCTGTTCGAGCTGTCGCCCGTGTCGCTGTGGGTGGAAGACTTCAGCGCTGTCAAGCGCCTGCTGGACGAAGTGCGCGGGCTGGGCATCGACGACTTTCCCACCTTCGTCCAGGTGCACCCCGAGTTCGTGACACGCTGCATGCAGGAAATCCGCGTCATCGATGTGAACCAGCACACGCTGCAGATGTTTGCCGCCACCGACAAGCCACACCTGCTGCGTGACATCAGCCGGGTGTTTCGCGACGAAATGCATGCGTCCTTCAAAGAGCAGCTGGTGGACTTGTGGCATGGCAAAACCTTCCAGCAGCGCGAGGTGATCAACCACTCGCTCAACGGCAGCCTGCTGCACATCCACATGCAATTCCACGTCATGCCCGGGCACGAGGCCGAGTGGGACATGGTGCTGGTGTCACTGGTGGACATCACCGCCCGCAAAAAAGCCGAGGCCTATCTGGAATACCTCGGCAAACACGACGTGCTGACCCAACTGCGCAACCGCTCGTTCTACGCCGAAGAGCTCAACCGCCTGTCGCGCAAAGGGCCCTGGCCGGTCAGCGTGCTGGCCATCGACCTGAACGGCTTGAAACGCGTGAACGACGAGCAGGGCCACGCCGCTGGCGATGCGCTGTTGCGACGTGCGGGCGAGGTGCTGTCCAAGGCGGTGGATGCCCCGGCCTGCGCGGCCCGCATCGGGGGGGACGAGTTCGTGGTGCTCATGCCCGCCACCGACGAGCGAGGGGCTCAGGCGGTGCGCGAACGCATCCTGTCCGTGCTGGAGATGAACAACCAGTTCTACCCCGGACACCCTTTGAGCTTTGCCATGGGAGCGGCCACCTGTCCGGCAGGGGGATCACTCGACGTCGCCGCCCAGACCGCCGACCAGACCATGTACGTGGCCAAAGCCGCCCATTACAAGGAGCAGGGGCTTGACCGGCGGATTGGCGAAGAAAATTGGTAGCTTGATCGCATTGACTGTCAAGCGCAGGCAGCCATTTTCAACGGCAGAGAATCATTCACCCGTTCACAGGGCAGTGAGGTTGATGTTCACCGCCAGCCGCTCCTGGCCCCCACCCCTCCGTACCCCTTTGATGGGGGGACAGGTGCTGTAGTCGGTGCCCGAGGCCAAGCGCACGTGGCGCTCATCGGTGGGGCAGGCATGGGTCACGTCCAGGCTCAGCCACTGGCGGGTGGTCACATCCACGCAGACGTCGGCCCAGGCGTGGCTGGCCAAATCGGGTTCATCGGCGGCGTAAAAGTAGCCACTCACATAGCGGGCGGGCCAGCCCAGGCTGCGGCACACGGCCACCAGCACATGCGCCTGATCCTGACACACGCCCAGGCCCCAATCGAACGCCTCCAAGGCGGTGGTCTCCACATCGGTGCTGCCTTTTCGGTAGCGCACCTGCTCGCCCACCGCCTGCGCCAGGGCCAGCGCGCTGGCGGCGCAAGCCGGCTGTCCGGCGGTCTTTGACCCCAGCACCTGGGTTGCCCAGGCCGCCAGCCGAGGGTGCGGCTCGGCCATGGGGGTGGAGCGAAGGTAAAGGCTGGGATGGGGCATGTGTGGCAAGTCGTTCACCAGCGAAAGGCCGTGGGTGTGAACAATGCCATTGGCTTCGATTTGAGCCCCGAGCACAGGCGAGGCACCAGCGGGCACACTCAAGCTGAACTGGTGCACCCGGTTTCCAAACCCGTCGGGCATCCCGCCCCGGCCACCGTACACGGTGGCCGGGGCCTTGAGCCCCCAAAAGGCCACGGTCTGCCAAGGACCGCTGGTGGGCCACAGGTGCAGCATTTGCACGGTGTGGCGCAGCGGTGCGCTGTAGTGGTAGGTGGTGGTGTGAAAGATGCTGAGCTTCATGGGGGGTGCAGACACAAAGGCCAGTGGGGCACACAAGTGCCTCCCACTGGCCAGACGAACAAACCGCAAATGGCGTCGCCAAAATTGCACCAATGCAGTGCATTGGTGTGAAGTCCCCTGATATGCCGCGTCAGGCGGAGAGAGAGGGCATCAGATAGTCCTGGCTGATACGGCCACCCAGGTCGTTCACGCGGTCCAGGAACTGCGTGAGGTAGGCATGCAGGCCTGTGGCCAGGATTTCGTCGATGCGACCAAACTGCAGGTCCGAACGCAGCTTGCCCGCACGCCGCAAGGTTTCGCTGCCATGGTCGCTGGCCACCATGGTCAGGTTGTTGACCATCTCGTTCATGCTCGCGGCCAGGCTGCGGGGCATGTCAGGGCGCAGGATGAGCAGTTCGGCCACGCGCTCAGGCTTGATCACGTCACGGTACACCTTGCGGTAGATCTCGAACGCACTGACGCTGCGCAGAATGGCGCTCCAATGGTAGAAGTCGTATTCTTGGTCGATTTCGCTGGCCGCGCCGTAGAAATCGCTTTCCACGGCGTGGAACTTCACATCCAGCAAACGGGCGGTGTTGTCGGCCCGCTCCAGGAACGTGCCCATGCGGTAGAAGTGAAAAGCCTCGTCCACCAGCATGGTGCCGATGGCCACGCCGCGCGACAGGTGCGAGCGGTGTTTGACCCATTCGAAAAACGCAGCGGGGTCGCGCTCGAAGTCCTTGGTCTTCAGATAGCTGGTGAGCTTGAGCCAGGTGCTGTTCTGGGTTTCCCACACCTCGGTCGTCAACGCACCGCGCACAGCCCGGGCGTTTTCACGGGCGGCACCAAGGCAGCTGACGATGCTCGACGGGTTCGTTTCGTCACGCACCATGAAGTCCATGACGTTTTTGGGCGTGACCGCTCCGTACTTGGCTTTGTAGGCAGGCATGAGCTCGCTGATGGACAGCAGGCCTTCCCAGCCCACCTGGGCCACAGCGGCGGACTGGGGCAGCAGGCTGGTCTGGTAGTTCACGTCCAGCATGCGGGCGGTGTTTTCGGCCCGCTCGGTGTAGCGGGACATCCAGAAAAGGTGGTCGGCGGTTCTTGACAGCATGTTGCGCTTTCTTCTTGTGGGGTCAGTCTTCCAGAATCCAAGTGTCTTTTGTGCCACCGCCCTGTGACGAGTTGACGACCAGCGAGCCTTCCTTGAGTGCCACGCGGGTCAGCCCGCCCGACACCATCTGCACGGTCTTGCCACTGAGCACGAAGGGGCGCAGGTCGATGTGGCGCGGCGCGATGCCGCTTTGCACATAGGTGGGGCAGGTGGAGAGACTCAACGTGGGCTGGGCGATGTAGCCGCTGGGGTTGGCCTCCACGGCCTTGCGGAAGTCTTCGATTTCGGCCTTGGTGGAGGCAGGCCCCACCAGCATGCCGTAGCCGCCCGCGCCGTGCACCTCTTTGACCACCAAGTCTTTCAGGTTGGCCAGGATGTACTTCAGCTCGTCGGGGTTGCGGCCCATGAAAGTGGGCACGTTGTTCAGGATGGGTTTTTCGCCCAGATAGAACTCGATCATCTTGGGCACGTAGGGGTAAATGGACTTGTCGTCTGCCACACCGGTGCCGATGGCGTTGCACAGCGTGACGTTGCCACTGCGGTAGACGTCGAGCAAGCCCGCGCAGCCCAGCGTGGAGGTGGGGCGGAAGGCCAGGGGATCCAGGAAGTCGTCGTCCACCCTGCGGTAGATCACGTCCACCCGCTTGGGGCCTCGGGTGGTGCGCATGTAGACAAAGTTGTCTTTCACGAACAGGTCCTGCCCTTCCACCAGCTCCACGCCCATCTGCTGGGCCAGGAAGGCGTGCTCGAAGTAGGCGCTGTTGTACATACCGGGAGTCAGCACCACCACCGTGGGCTCGGCCGTCGTGGCAGGGCTCACAGCCCGCAGGGTTTCGAGCAGCAGGTCGGGGTAGTGGGCCACGGGGGCCACGCGGTTCTCGGCAAACAGCTCGGGGAACAACCGCATCATCATCTTGCGGTCTTCGAGCATGTAGGACACGCCGCTGGGCACGCGCAGGTTGTCTTCCAGCACGTAGTACTCGCCGTTGCCTTGGGCATCGGGCGCGCGGACGATGTCGATGCCGCTGATGTGGCTGTACACCCCGCCAGGCACGTCCACCCCCATCATTTCGGGACGGAACTGGGCGTTCTGGAAAATCTGGTCGGCAGGGACCACACCGGCCTTGATGATCTCCTGGCCGTGGTAAACGTCATGGATGAACCGGTTGAGCGCGGTCACACGCTGCACCAGCCCGGCCTCCATGCTCTTCCACTCGGCCGCAGGAATCACGCGGGGAATCAGGTCAAAGGGGATCAGTCGCTCGGTGCCCGAGCCGTCTTCGTCCTTGGCGCCATAAACGGCGAAGGTGATGCCAACGCGGCGGAAGATCATCTCGGCCTCTTCCCGGCGCGAGCGCATCACGTCCTCCGGTTGCTGGGCGAGCCAGCGGGCGTAGTTTTCGTAATGGGCCCGCACCTGCTCGGGTGAGGCATTCATTTCATCGAACTTCTGGAGTTGCATGGGCATGTTCCTAAGGTGTCTGCACCCCAGCATAGCAATTACCGGGCCAGGCGGGGACAAATCGCACCAAACGCGTGCGTCTTATTCTTCCACGGGCCCTGGCTCATCTGACACGAACCCACGGATTTCCCGATGGGGTCCGGGCAACTGCCAGTGCCAGGGGCGCAGTGTTTCGATGCGGTGGCATCGCACATTCCCTGACTCGGCGCTGTGCCAGCGCATGGCGCCGCACTCCGGCGTCCCCACCCGGCGGATGCCCTGCGCGTCGTAACGCGCCACCACTTCGGGGGCCGGGTGTCCATAGCGGTTGCGGTATCCGGCCTGCACCAGCACCCACCGGGGTTGGACAGCCGCCAGAAAAGACGCACTCGACGAGTGTCGACTGCCGTGGTGCGGCGCCATCAGCACAGTGGCGGACAAGTCTGGTGGTGCAAGACGCGCCACAAGCAGGGCTTCGTGCGCGGCATCCAGGTCCCCAGTCAGCAATGCGGTTCCGCTGGTGCCACGCACCCGCAACACACACGACAGGTTGTTGGTTGTGTTTGGCCGCGTGTACAGGTCGGGGGTCGGGTGCAACACATCAAAGTGCACGCCGTCGCGCTCCCAGTGCTGGCCGGCCTCGCAGCGCGTCCAGGACCGGACGGACACCTGTTCGCCTTGAAGCAGCCTGGGATCGGCCCACGCAGTGGCAAGCGCCGTGGGTGCAAACGAGGCCCACACGCGTGCCTGCGGGTGTGCTGCCAGCACAGGCAAGGCACCGCCGATGTGGTCCGTGTCGCTGTGGGTCAGCACCACATCCGAGAGCGATTCACCCAAAGCGCCGAGCAGTGGCAGCCACACGCGCTGGCCCGCGTCGCCGCCCGGCCCGTAAGCCGGCCCAGCATCCACCAGCACACCGGTGTTGGCCGTGCGCACCAGCACCGCACTGCCCTGTCCCACATCGGCTGCCAGCAACTCGAATTCTCCGTGCCCCGGTCGCTGGGGCTGGTGCAGCAAGGCCGGCAACGCCAGCGCCAGGCCCAAGGCACGGAACGCCCATGGCAGCCGCGCGATGGCCAGCAGTCCCCCAGCGCAAGCCGCCAGAGCCCACACCGGGGGCGGTGCTGCCCACGTCAGCGCCGCCCATGGCCAGCGGCTCAACCCGCTCAGCACCGCCACCAGACCTTGCACCGCCCACGCAGCTGGCTCCCACAGGATGGGCACCGCCACGGCGGCCAACGCCAAAGGCGTCACCACCAACGTGACCCAGGGGATGGCCACCAGGTTGGCCAACAACCCCACCAGAGACACTTGACCAAACCACACCAGTGACAGCGGCGCCAGCGCCAAACCGATGCGCCATTGCGTACGCCACAACCCGGCCAGGGCGGTCCACAGCCTGCCGCCGACCAGCTGCACCCTGGCCGCAGCGGGCAAACCAGGTGCGACCGGGCTGGGCACTCGGTCCCTGCCGCTGTGCGTGGGGGCCGTGTCCATGCCATCGGGGTGCCGGGTGGTCGAGGCCAACAACACCCCCACCGCCACAAAGCTGAGCCAGAACCCCGGCTGCCACAAAGCCCAAGGGTCCCAAGCCAGCACCACCCACATGGCCAAGCCCGCCACCGCCGTCCAAGGCCAACGCAGGCCCATCTGGCGCAATGCCAGCACCACCCCCAACATGAGCACCGTGCGCTGAGCGGGCACACCCCACCCCGAGAACACGGCATAACCCAGCGCCAGCACCCCACCTCCCCAAGCCGCGGCCACGGGCGCGGGGCAAGCCAGCAACAAACGGCTGCCCCACACAGGGAAAAGCCTCGGCGCCCAACGCCAAAGGCGCGCCACGGCTGCTGTGGCCAGCCAGGCCCACAAGGTGATGTGCAGACCAGAGATGGCCACCAGATGGGCAACGCCCGTGGTCCGGAACACATCCCAGTCCGCCCGGTCAATGGCAGCCTGGTCGCCCACCACCAGAGCCGCCAGCACACCGGCGACGCGACGGTCTGGCACGTGCGCATACACCTGCGCCCTGACGCGTTCTCGCCAGGTCTGCAGCCCGCCGTCGGCAGGGGCCAGACGTCTTGCCACAGGGTCCTGGGGTCCGGTTCGCACATAACCCGTGGCCCCCACACCCAGCTCCCACAGCCACAGTTCGCTGTCAAAACCGTGGGGATTGGCCAGGCCGTGCGGCTGACGCAACCGCACGGCAAATTGCCAGCGTTCACCGGCACGGGGCGCTGGACCACCGGATGGGGCATACCAGCCCAGCATCAGGCGGCTGGGCAGTGCCACCTCACGCCCGCTGGACACCTCGGTGCCCAAGGTGTCAGGCCGGGCCACAAACCGCCACCCCTGGGGCGTGGCCCGTGGCAGGTCGTCCACCACCACCGTGGTCAGCCACGTGATGCCCTCCAGTTCGGGAGCCAAACGCTCTGCCTGCCGCAAGTGCGCCCGCCAACCGGTGCTGCCCGCCGCCAGCAAAGCCCCGCATGCCACACAAACCGCCACCACCAGCGCTGGCTGTGGCGTTGGCAACCGTGCGAGCTTCAATGCAACACTTGATATAGCTGTCAACGCAACACAGACAAGCGCCAGAGCCACAAAAAGCTTGTAATACTGAAGCGCCCACAACACGGGCTGCTGCAACTGCCAGGCCACACCCGCCAACCACCCCCACGGCCCCCAAACCCAGCCTGCACCGACAATCGGGGTTGAGGCAGGAACCGACCCGGTACGGGACGTTGCGGATGTCACACTCTCGCACCAGAATGCGCCCATGGCGCGCTAATTGCTTGCCTCGGACACGAGTTCACCCGCTTTCCCATTTTTGTCCCCCTGCTGAAAGTACCGCGCATGGCCATCCACGTCGCACTCAACCACGTCACCCATTATCAATACGACCGTCTGGTCAAGCTCGGGCCCCAGGTGATCCGCCTGCGCCCCGCGCCCCACAGCCGCACCAAGGTGCTGTCGTACTCGCAGCGCATCGAGCCAGCCAACCATTTCATCAATTGGCAACAGGACCCCTTCGCCAACTACCAAGCCCGCCTGGTGTTTCCAGAGCCCACACGTGAATTCAAGGTCACCATCGACCTCGTGGTGGAAATGGCGGTCTACAACCCGTTTGACTTCTTCCTGGAACCCAGCGCCGAAACGTTCCCTTTCAGCTACGCCAAGGGCCAGGCTGCCGAGCTGGCGCCTTACCTGGTCACGGAACCCCTGACCCCCCTGGTGGCCGAGTACCTGAAAAAGGTCAACACCACCGAGCAACGCACCATCGACTTCCTGGTGGGCATCAACCAGCTGGTGCAAAAGGACGTGGGCTACACCATCCGCATGGAGCCCGGCGTGCAAACACCCGAGGAAACGCTGACCAAAGGCACCGGCTCCTGCCGCGACTCGGGCTGGCTGCTGGTGCAGCTGCTGCGTCACCTGGGCCTGGCGGCACGCTTTGTGTCGGGGTACCTGATCCAGCTGACCTCCGACGTGAAGTCCGTGGACGGCCCCAACGGCCCTGAAAAGGACTTCACCGACCTGCACGCCTGGTGCGAGGTGTTTCTGCCCGGTGCTGGTTGGATCGGTCTGGACCCCACCAGTGGCCTGCTGGCCGGCGAAGGTCACATTCCCCTGGCCTGCACCCCCCAGCCTTCCAGCGCGGCCCCGGTGGAAGGCGGTGTGGACAAGTGCGAGGTGGAGTTTGCCCACCACATGCAGGTCACCCGCATTTACGAGTCTCCCCGCGTCACCAAGCCCTACACCGACGAACAGTGGGAGAAAGTGGTCGCCCTGGGCCATGCCGTGGACCAACGGCTGGAAGCGGGCGACGTGCGCCTGACCATGGGCGGCGAACCCACCTACGTGGCCACCAGTGACCGGGATGCGCCCGAGTGGAACACCGACGCCTTGGGCCCCACCAAACGCGGCTACGCCACCGAGCTGCTGCACCGCCTGCGCGCCGAATACGGCGACGGTGGCTTTTTGCACCTGGGCCAGGGCAAGTGGTACCCCGGCGAGCAGCTGCCCCGCTGGGCCCTGTCCATCTTCTGGCGGGCCGATGGCCAACCCATCTGGCACAACCCCACACTGTTTGCCGATGAACGCGACATCGCCAGCTACACGGCAGACGACGCACGCCGCTTCACACAGGCGCTCGCCCGCAAGCTGGGCCTCTCCACCCAGTACATCACGCCCGGCTACGAAGACACCTGGTACTACCTCTGGCGCGAACGCAAGCTGCCGGTCAACGTGGACCCGTTCGACTCCAAACTCAGCGACGAGCTGGAGCGCGTGCGCCTGCGCCGCGTGTTCAACCAAGGGTTGGAAGCCACCATCGGCTATGTGCTGCCCCTGCAAGCGAACTCACAGGGCAGCTGGACGCAGAGCACCCCGCGCCTGGGGGGCACGCTGTGGTCCACCGGACCGTGGTTCTTCCGTGACGAACGCATGTACCTGATCCCCGGCGATTCCCCCATGGGCTACCGGCTGCCACTCGACTCCCTGCCCTGGGTGTCGACCGCAGACTACCCCTACCACATCGAGCAGGACCCCAGCACCCCGCGCGACGCCCTGCCCGAAGGCACCGCCCTGCGCCAGCAGTACGCCCCCCATCAGGTCGGTGGCGGCTTTGCCGAGGGTGGCACGGTCTCGCTGCAAAACACTGCGTACATACCGGCCGACCCGTCACAGGCCCCTCCCTCCATGGCCTACAACGCCGATGGCCAGGGCAACGTGACCGCCCCAGGCCAACCCACCAACGGCAAATACCCGCAACGCGGGGAATCAGCCGCCTGGCTCACCCGCACCGCCCTGTGCGTCGAGGCCCGTGACCCGCACCGAGCCAACGGTCCCAAGCCGGAAACCGACAACGGCGGCAAGAGCAGCCACCTCTACGTGTTCATGCCGCCCCTGGCACGCTTGGAGGACTACCTGGACCTGCTGGCCGCGGTCGAAGCCACCGCCGAAAAACTGGGCATGAAAATCGTGCTGGAAGGCTACCCGCCCCCACGCGACCCGCGCCTGAAAATGCTGCAAGTCACGCCCGACCCCGGCGTGATCGAGGTGAACATCCATCCCGCCCACAACTGGGGCGAGTTGGTGGAACACACCGAGTTCCTGTACGAGGCGGCACACCAGACACGCCTGTGCGCCGAGAAGTTCATGACCGATGGCCGCCACACCGGCACCGGTGGTGGCAACCACTTTGTGATGGGCGGAGCCACCCCCACCGACAGCCCGTTCCTGCGCAAACCAGAGCTGCTGGGCAGCCTGGTGGCCTACTGGCACAACCACCCGTCGCTCAGCTACCTGTTCAGCGGTCTGTTCATTGGCCCCACCTCCCAGGCCCCACGCGTGGACGAGGCGCGCAACGACCAGTTGTACGAACTGGAAATTGCCCTCAACCAGATCGATGCCAGCCGCGCCACCTACGGCGACGCCATGCCACCCTGGCTGGTGGACCGCACACTGCGCAACATCCTGGTGGACGTGACGGGCAACACCCACCGCAGCGAGTTCTGCATCGACAAGCTCTACTCGCCCGACTCGTCCACCGGACGTCTGGGCCTGCTGGAGCTGCGGGCATTTGAAATGCCGCCCCACGCCCGCATGAGCATCGCCCAGCAACTGTTGTTGCGTGCCCTCGTCGCGCGGTTCTGGGAAAAGCCGTGGCGCGGCAAGCTCACCCGTTGGGGCACCGAACTGCACGACCGTTTCCTGCTGCCCACCTTTGTGCGCATGGACTTCGAAGACGTGCTGGCCGACCTGCGAGAGTGCGGCTTCGGGTTCGACATGAGCTGGTTCGAACCGCATTTCGAATTCCGCTTCCCGCTGGTGGGTCAGGTGGCCGCGCGCGGCATCGAACTGACGCTGCGCAACGCGCTGGAACCCTGGCACGTCATGGGCGAGGAAGGGGCCATTGGCGGCACCGTGCGCTACGTGGACTCTTCGCTGGAGCGGCTTGAGGTCCACGTGAGCGGCCTCAACGACAGCCGCTACGTGGTCACCTGCAATGGCCGGGCCATCGCCCTCCAGCCCACCGGCACCGTGGGCCAATATGTGGCCGGTGTGCGCTACAAAGCCTGGAACCCGCCTTCCAGCCTGCACCCCAGCATCGGTGCACATGGCCCGCTGACGTTTGACATCGTGGACAACTGGATGCAGCGCAGCATGGGCGGCTGCCAGTACCATGTGGTTCACCCCGGTGGACGCAACTACGACAGCTTCCCCGTCAACTCGTTCGAGGCCGAAAGCCGCCGTCTGGCGCGCTTCTTCCAGATGGGACACACCCCCGGACGCATGAGCGTGGAACCTGCGGTGACCAACCGCGAGTTTCCCTTCACGCTCGACCTGCGCACCTGAGTCCGCAACCTGCCCAACGCCAGAACCACGGGTAAACCCTGGGTTCTGGCGTTCACGGCATACTCAAATTTGTGAGCGATTCGTCTTTGCCTCTTTTCAGCGACCCAGTGCCTGCCAGCCCCACCGATCAGGTAAAAGAGCTGGCGGCGATCACGGCTGCAGGCCACTTTGACGAGCTGCGCGACCCTGCCACCGGCGGACTGCGCCCCCACTGGGAAACGTTTTTCGAACACGTGGGCCTGGACGGTGTGGGCGAGCTCAACCGCCGCGCCCAGAGCCTGGCGCGCCAGATCCGGGACAACGGCGTCACCTACAACGTCTACGCCGACGCCACCCATGGCACCCAGCGCCCCTGGTCGCTGGACCTGTTCCCCATGGTCATCACCCCAGGGTGCTGGGCCGAAATCGAAGCGGGCGTGTTGCAACGCGCCAAGCTGCTCAACCTGATACTGTCCGACATCTACGGCCCCCGGCAGCTGCTGAAACGGGCCTTGCTGCCCCCAGCGCTGGTGCAAGGACACCCAGGCTACCTGCGGGCCATGCATGGTGTGGAGCCCCTGGGCGGCACGTGGCTCAACATTGCAGCCTTCGATCTCGCCCGTGGTCCAGACGGTGGCTGGCGCGTGGTGTCACAACGCACCCAGGCCCCCTCGGGCCTGGGCTACCTGCTGGAAAACCGCATCGCCATCGCCCGTCAGTTTCCGAAAGCGTTTGCGGGATTGAAAGTCCAGCGTCTCGCGGCCAGCTATCAGGCCCTGGTGCAAGGCATCAAGGCCATGGCCCCCAACGGAACGAACGCGCGCATCGCGTTGCTGACGCCAGGGCCTTACAACGAAACCTACTTCGAACACGCCTACCTGGCCCGTTACCTAGGCCTGACCCTGGTCGAGGGCAGCGACCTGACCGTGCGCGATCAGCGCCTCTACCTGAAGACCCTCAACGGGCTGGAGCCGGTGGATGCCCTGATCAAACGGCTGGACGACCAGTGGCTGGACCCACTGGAACTGCGGGCCGATTCCGCGTTGGGGGTGCCAGGGCTGTTGCAGGTCATGCGGGCGGGCAATGTGCTGGTGGCCAATGCGCCCGGCTCTGCCCCATTGGAGTCCAGTGCCATGCTGGGTTTTCTGCCTGCCTTGAGCCGGGAACTGCTGGGCGAAGAACTGTCCCTGCCCGCCCTGCCCACCTGGTGGTGCGGTGAACACGCCGCCATGCAGCGCGTGCTGCCGCAGCTCAAGACCAGTGTGATCAAGTCCACCTACCCTGGTGGGGACCTGAGCACCGTCATGGGCCAACGCCTGAGCTCCGATGCTCTGGACCGGATGACCGGGCGCATCGTCCAGCAGCCCGACGATTTCACCGTGCAGGCCTACCTCCCCCTGGCACAGACGCCCACCTGGGCGGGCGATCACATCGCACCCCGTTCGGCCATGTTGCGCGTGTATGTGCTGGCGGACGGCCCCCAGCGCTGGCGGGTGCTGCCCGGTGGTCTGGTGCGCCTGGCCCCTCGCGGGGAGCTGATGGCCTCCATGCAAAAAGGCGGCAGCAGCGCTGACTGCTGGGTGCTGACCGACGGCGAAGTGGACCGCACCAGCCTGCTGCTCAGCGCCCCCAGCACGCTGTCAATGGCGCAAAACAAGCGCCCTGTCACCAGCCGGGCTGCTGAAAACCTGTTCTGGCTGGGCCGCTACACCGAACGCGCGGAAAACAGTGTGCGGCTGGCGCAGATCATCTTGCGCAACCTGCACAGCGAGGAGCAGACCAGCCGTGCCCTGCAAGCCTGGATGTCGCGCCTGGCCCGCAGCCATTCGTTGGTCCTGCCAGGCGTGCCCAGCCTGCCCCCGGCACAACCGGCGGCTGCGGTCACATCGGCATCCGCCACGCTCTCGCCCAGAGGACCATCGCCCAGCCAGGCCCAGCGGGTGTTCGAACGGTCACTGATCGCGGCGCTGGGCGACACCGCAGGCAGTTACAGCGTGGGCTTCAACCTGCGGGCGGTGCGCCTGGCAGCAGCGAATGTGCGCGAACGCCTCTCGCAAGAGCAGCGCAACCTGATCGAACGCGCCGAGTCCGAGTTCCTGGACCAGTGCGATGGCCTGGGGGCGGACACCGAATCGGCGCCGCAGGAAGCCCTCAACGCACTGGAAGCCGCCAGCGAATGGCTCGCCGGCATCACCGGGGCCCAGACAGACCGGATGGTGCGAGACAACGGCTGGCGCCTGCTCAGCATTGGCCGACACATCGAGCGGCTGTCCACGCTGTCAGCCGCCATGCAACAGGCCTTCGAGACGGGCAGCGTGTTGGAATCCCACGGCTTCGAGGCACTGGTGGCGCTCTTCGACAGCACGATCACGTTCCACGCCCATTACCAACAGCGGCGCGACGTGGTGGCCCTGCTGGATCTGCTGCTGCTGGACCGTGAAAACCCACGGTCTCTGGCCTGGGTGCTCGACACCCTGCGTTCGCGCCTCAAAAAACTGGAACAGGGCGACCCGGGCTTTGCACTGGCCCTTTGCGCCAACCTGCCCGACCCGACCACCTGGGATTTGGCCACCCTGAGCCAGCGCCATGCCTTTGTGCAGGCGTCTGAGAGCGAAGACATTGCCGCTCAAGCCATCACAACGGACACCCCACCCGACACCGTGGGCTTTGTCGCCTTGCGCAAGGTGTTGCAAGCGTGCGATGCATCGGCCAAAGCCTTGTCCGACGCGCTCAGCCAGCGGCATTTCAGCCATGCCGACCGGGACAACCGCAGCCTGCTCACCTGACCCCGCTCACCCTCCCACCGGCCCGCCCCCCATGCGCCTGCGCATCGTCCACCACACCCACTACCGCTACGCCCCTGCCGTGGTCATGGCGCAGCACCTGGCCCATTTGCGCCCGTTGGCGCTGGCCGACCAGGCCGTGCTGGCGCATCAGGTGAGCATCGAGCCCGAACCCGCACGCGTCACGGTGTCGGAAGACGCGTTTGGCAACCACCGCTGCTTCTTTGCCCTCATGTCCCCGCACGAGTCCTTGTCCGTGCTGTCGGACTGCGAGGTCGAAACCGAGCCGCCACAGGAACTGCCCGGGTCGCCGCCCTGGGAGCACGTGCGCGACCACCTCACCTACCGCGCAGGGGCCCCCTACGACCCGGCCAGTGAATTCACCTTTGCCTCGCCATTCGTGCCCCGCAGCCCGGTGCTGGCCGACTTTGCCCGCCCCGTGTTCGAGCCTGGCGAACCGCTGCTGGCCTGTGCCCAGGCCCTGATGGCGCGCATCCACACCGAAATGACTTACGAAGGTGGCAGCACCGGGGTCAACACCCCGACGCTGGCCGCGCTGGCCCAACGCAAAGGCGTGTGCCAGGACTTTGCCCACATCATGATCGGCTGCTTGCGCAGCCTGGGTTTGCCTGCGCGGTACGTGAGCGGCTATTTGCTGACCCACCCGCCCGAGGGGCAGCCACGCATGATCGGGGCCGACGCCTCGCACGCCTGGGTGCAGGTCTATTGCCCCCACGGGCTGGACGAAGACGGGCATGCCAACAAGGCCGAAATGCCCCATGGCATCTGGGTGGACTTCGACCCCACCAACAACCGCAGCGGCTGGGGTCGCCCCGGGGAGGACTACGTCACCCTGGCGCTGGGCCGCGACTTTGGGGACGTGTCGCCCCTCAGAGGCGTCATCCAGGGGGGCAGCAGCCACCAGCTCACCGTGGCCGTGACCGTGGCCCCCCCCGAAGAACTGGCGGGCATCGAACTGGGCGATCCTTCCTGAGGTTCAGCTCCAGAAACGGGCGAGCGGCTCCACATCTTCAGGAAACATCTGGCCTCTGTCGGCCTGCAGCACCTTGCCATCCCGCCCCAGCACCACGGTGACGGGCAAGCCCTTGGGTTTGGCACCGCCCATGTAAACGCCCCAACTTGACGAGTCCACACCCCATATCAGTGCAAAAAATGTCCGTTATTTGGGCGATATTGGGGCAAAAACGCGATTCTCCATCCCAAACGCCTCACACAGGTGCAATGTCACACCCCGAAGTTCCACTGCACACCCTGCCCATGGAGAGACCGGCCACCTGGGTTTTTTGGCCAACGCGACCTGACGCAACCCTGGGCCGTGAGACACCGGGGCGTACCATCGGGCCCCTCCTCCCACAGAAGCAGCCCATGACCGATTGGAAAGTCCAGCAAATGATCGAGGCGGCCCATTGGCCCTGGCACCCTTCCTGTCTGGCCCAAGGGGCCGACTTCAACGCAGCACCGCAGGGCGGACAGGCCCCTCTGGCATGGGCATGCCGGGAAGGAAAGGCCAACCTGCTCAAGCACCTGCTGGGACTGGGGGCGGATGTGCAAGGGCATGCCTCGGGCGGTCTGGGCCTGCTGGACTTGGCCGTGCAATCGGCGGATTTCCAGACCGTCATGCTGCTGATCGACCACCTGAAGTCCACCGGCTCACCGGCACCGGACAGCGGGCAGCAGACACGGCTGACCCACACCTTCCGGGACCGCCACACCAATGCGCGAAACCGCCTGCAGCAAACGCTGCGCGACTGGCAGCGCCTGCGCAAGGCAGGCTGAGGCGCGAGCGTGGCGGTCAGGTCGCCTTCACGCGCTGGCCTTGCGCGTCCACCACGGCTTCGCCGTCCTCCTTCACGAACGCGCCCTGCTGTGCGTTGGGCAGGATGTCCAGCACCGCCTCGGAGGGACGGCACAGTTTCACCCCCAACGGGCTGACCACCAGCGGGCGGTTGATGAGGATCGGGTGGGCCACCATGAAGTCCAGCAGCTGGTCGTCGCTCCAGTGGGGCTGGTCCAGCCCCAGCTCGGCGTAGGGTGTGCCTTTTTCGCGCAACAAGGCGCGCGCGCCTTGTCCCGTGGCGGCCACCAGCTCGGCCAGGCGGTCTTTGGTGGGTGGGGTTTTGAGGTACTCAATCACCTCGGGCTCCACGCCGCTGTTGCGGATCAGGGCCAGCGCGTTGCGCGACGTGCCGCATTTGGGGTTGTGATAGATGGTGATGCTGTTCACGGTGAATTCCTTTGTTTTGATAGCTGCCTGCGCAGTCCATTCAAGCGTTACAGGGCAAAAATATCATGAAACTGTCGCCCCCCGCTCGTACCAGCCTTTGCTGCGGTTGACCACCGTCACCACGGCCAGCATCACCGGCACCTCGATCAGCACGCCCACCACCGTGGCCAACGCCGCGCCGGAGTTGAAGCCGAACAGGCTGATGGCGGCGGCCACCGCCAGCTCGAAAAAGTTGCTGGCCCCAATCAGCGCCGACGGACAGGCCACGCTGTGCTTTTCGCCCACCGCCCGGTTCAGCCAATAGGCCAGGCCGGAGTTGAACACCACCTGGATCAGGATGGGCACGGCCAGCATGGCGATCACCAGCGGCTGCTTGAGGATGGCTTCGCCCTGGAAGGCAAACAGCAGCACCAGCGTGACCAGCAGCGCCGCGATGCTGAACGGCCCCAGCCGCTCCATGGCCGCGTCGAACGCGCCCTGCCCCTTGCGCAGCAGCGCCTGGCGCAACCACTGCGCCAGCGCCACGGGGATGACGATGTACAGCACCACCGACGTCACCAGCGTGGCCCACGGCACGATGATGGCCGACATGCCCAGCAACAGCCCCACCAGCGGTGCAAACGCCACCACCATGATGGTGTCGTTCAGCGCCACCTGGCTCAGGGTGAACAGCGGGTCACCCCCGGTCAGGCGGCTCCACACGAACACCATGGCCGTGCACGGCGCGGCGGCCAGCAAAATCAGGCCGGCCACGTAACTGTCGAGCTGGTCGGCCGGCAGCCAGTCGGCAAACACGTGACGCACGAACAGCCAGCCCAGAAACGCCATGGAAAACGGCTTGACCAGCCAGTTGACGAACAGCGTCACGCCAATGCCGCGCAGGTGCTGGCGCACCTGGCCCAACGCACCAAAGTCCACCTTCACCAGCATGGGGATGACCATCACCCAAATGAGCAAGCCCACCGGCAGGTTGACCTGCGCCACCTCCATGCGGCCGATGGCCTGGAAGATGCCGGGCAGCCACTGGCCCAGCGCGATACCGGCCACGATGCACAGAAACACCCACACCGTGAGGTAGCGCTCGAACAGGCTCATGGGGGCGTTCGCGGCCCGCTTGGCCATGGTTTCGCACTGGGCGCTCATGCGGTTTGCCCGATCGCGGCGATGCGCTGCTGACGGGCGAGGTGGTCCAGCGAGTCCAGCGGCAGCGAGGTGAACAGCTCGATGCGGCGACGCAACAGCGCGGCGGCCTGCACAAAGGCGTGGCGCTTGTCCGCGTCCGACCCGGTGGCTGCGGCGGGGTCGGGCACGCCCCAATGCGCCACCGCTGGGTGGCCGGGCCACACGGGGCAGGCTTCACCGGCGGCTTGGTCGCACACGGTGACGATGAAGTCCATGTGCGGGGCGCCTTCGGCCGCAAATTCGCTCCACGACTTGCTGCGCAGCCCGTCGGTGGGCAGGCCGCTGCTGCGCAGAAAGTCCAGCGTGAAAGGGTTGACGGCACCTGCCGGTTGGCTGCCGGCCGAATAGGCCTTGAAGCGGTGGGGGGCTAGGGCGTTGAGCTGCGCTTCGGCCAGGATGCTGCGGGCCGAATTGCCGGTGCACAAAAACAGCACGTTGTAGGGGGTGACGGTCATGGTGTCTCCGGGTGGTGAACAAGTGGCAGGGTGGCAGGCCACCGCAGCGGTGTCCACCGCGCAGGTTTGGCCTTGGCAACAGTTTTCGGTGAGGTGGGCGATGAGCCCGTTCATGGTGTGGAACCCGGCGCTGTACATCAGCTTGCGGCCATCGGGCCGCTGCACCAGCAGGCCTGTTTGGGTGAGTTCTTTCAGGTGAAACGACAAGGCCGACGGTGCGAGCGCCAACTGTTCGGCCAACACCCCGGCCGCCAGGCCTTCGGGCCCGGCCTGCACCAGCCGCTTGAACACGGCCAGCCGCGCGTCGTGCGCCAGGGCGGCCAGGGCTTTCACCGCGTCGGCGTGGGTCATGGCCGCCATCAGCAGCAGCCCTGGCGCACCGCCCCACCCGTGGCGGGCGCACAGCAGCCTGCGGTGCTGGGCGCGGGGGCGCAGCAGCCGCCACCGCTGGGTGCTTCTGATTTGGAAGCTGTCTGAGCACAACAGGCAAGCGCCGAGACCTGATTGGAACCCGAATTGAAGGTGGGAATGTTGCCCAGCGTGTGGAACTGCTCCCACGCCACGCCCTGCGGGTCGGTCACCCAGTATTTGTCGCTGCGGGCGTAGCAGCAGGTGGTTTCGCCTTCGTCCAGCAGCGCCATGTCGGCGGCCTGGGCCTGGGCTTTCAGGGCGGCCAGGTCGTCGGCGTTGTCCACTTGAATGCCAAAGTGGTCCAGACCTGGCTGGGCACCCCGGGTGGAAATGGCAAAGTTCACCGGCGGGTCGCTCAGCATCCATTTGGCATAGTCCGCCTCCACACGGGCGGGCTCGGCGGCGAACAGCTTGCGGTAGAACGCCAAGCTGGCGGCCAGGTCGGACACGTGCAGGTGAACGTGAAAACGCTTCATGGTGGATTCCTTTTGATTTCAATTATTCAACGAATATTGAAATTAAATCACAAAACACCGCCCCATGCCCCGCCCCACCGCAGGGCTGACCCGAATGGCGGCCCCCAAGGCGAGGCCGATAATCCGTTCCCCATGTCCGAACGCGTCATTCCCCTGGTCGACCACCGCCTGCCACCCCTGGCGGCCACCCTGCCCGCACAACGCATTGCCGCCACCGGCCTGCTGGCCGATGGCCTGGGCCGCCCGCTGCGGGATTTGCGCATCAGCGTGACCGACCGCTGCAACTTTCGCTGCAGCTACTGCATGCCCAAAGAGGTGTTCAACACCGACTACCCCTACCTGCCGCACAGCGCGCTGTTGACGTTCGAAGAAATCGCCCGCGTGGCGCGGCAGTTTGTGGCGCACGGGGTGCAAAAAATCCGCCTCACTGGCGGGGAGCCGCTGCTGCGCAAACACATCGAGGTGTTGATTGCCCAACTGGCCGCGCTGCGCACGGTGGAAGGCAGGCCGCTGGACCTGACGCTGACCACCAACGGCAGCCTGCTGCGCAAAAAGGCCCAGGCGCTGAAAGACGCGGGCCTGAACCGCGTGACCGTGAGCCTGGATGGGTTGGACGACGCTGTGTTCCGCCGCATGAACGATGTGGACTTTCCGGTGGCCGACGTGCTGGATGGCCTGCAAGCCGCCAAAGACGTGGGCCTGGGGCTGAACGCCCAAGGCCAGCCCACCGGCCTGAAAGTGAACATGGTGGTCAAGCGCGGCACCAACGACGACCAGATATTGCCCATGGCCCGCCACTTCCGGGGCAGCGGCATCACGCTGCGCTTCATCGAGTACATGGATGTGGGTGCCACCAACGGTTGGCGCATGAACGAGGTGATGCCCAGCGCCGAGGTGGTGCGGCACCTCCACGCCGAACTGCCGCTGGTCCAGCTCGCCCCCTCTGCCCCTGGGGAAACGGCAGAGCGCTGGGGCTACGCTGGGCCCGACGGCCAGCACGACCCCGCGCTGGGCGAAATCGGCGTCATCAGCAGCGTGACACAGGCCTTTTGCGGCGACTGCAACCGCGCCCGCCTGAGCACGGAAGGCAAGGTGTACCTGTGCCTGTTTGCCAGCCAGGGCCACGATTTGCGCGGTTTCATACGCGGCACCCCCGGCCAGGACGGGAACCTGGGCCATCCTGCCAGCGATGAAGAGTTGGCCAGTGCCATCGGGGCCATCTGGCAGGGCCGCACCGACCGCTATTCGCAGCTGCGGGCCAGCCTGCCCCCCGACTTGGCCGAAAAAAGCGGTCGCCGGGTGGAAATGAGCTACATCGGCGGCTGACCCCTGTGC
>Ga0209066_10001787_pt1 | contig 27640 bp, 26 predicted proteins | sample All_14_2_FD_187198 | JGI IMG/M metagenome (GOLD analysis project Ga0209066, IMG submission 187198) | Freshwater microbial communities in response to fracking from Pennsylvania, USA - Allegheny Zone_MetaG_DW_15 (SPAdes) (version 2) ...
TCCGGGTGGCTTCGGCGGCGGCGGTTTTGGCGGGGGTGGCGGAGGCTTCTCCTCCGGCGGCGGGGGCAATTTTGGCGGCGGTGGCGCCTCCGGACGGTGGTGAGGCCGCGATGAACACACTGACCCGATGGCTGCGCCACCTGTGGCTGGACGCTGCGGACAGCCGGCGCTGTTTGACCCGTGCCGGGCTGCAGCGCCTGGAAGAGGCTGTGACCCGCAGCGAGGCCCGTCACCTGGGGGAATTGCGCGTGTGCGTGGAGGGGGGCCTGGGGGTCCCGGACCTGTGGCGCGGCCTGGATGCGCGTGAACGCGCCGAGCAGCTGTTCAGCCAGTTGCGCGTGTGGGACACCTCCTACAACAACGGCGTGCTGATCTACCTGCTGCTGGCCGATCGGCGCATCGAAATCCTGGCCGACCGGGGCCTGCACGCCCGCACGGCCCCCGACTTCTGGACCACGCTGGCCCGCCGTCTGTCCGACACTCTGCATCAAGGGGATTTCGAGTCAGGTCTGGCGCTGGCGATTGAAGAAATCGGGTTGCTGCTGCACCAGCACTACCCGGATGACGGACGCACCCACAACGAGAACGAACTACCCAACGCCGTGGTGCTGCTCTGACGACTGCCTGTGTCATGATTTCACCGTTCATCCCAGGAGGCTTCATGTCCCAGAAATCCCTGGCCCGGCACGGGCACACCCTGATCCTCGCCATGCTGGCCGCTGCCTTGAGTTCACAGGCCACGGCTGCCGATGCCCCGCCGCCCATCAAACCTGGGCTGTGGGAGATGGTCAACGATGCACAACAGCTCAACGGACAAGCCATGCCGGATTACACCGCGCAGATGGCCCAGGCCATGAAGGACATGCCTCCGCAGATGCGCAAGCAGATGGAGGCGCAGATGAAGGCACACGGCGTGCAGATGGCCCCCGGCACGGCCGGCAGCATGGCCGTGCGCATGTGCCTGACGCCCGAGATGCTGTCGCAGAACCGTTGGCAGAAGAGTGATGAGAACTGCAAGAGCGAGATGGTCAGCCGCAGCGGCAACACCTGGAAGTGGAAGATCACATGCCCACAAGGCAAGGGCGAGGGTGTCACCACCTTCACCAGCAACGAGGCCTACAGCACCCAGATGCACATGACCATGCTGCAGGACGGGCGCCCCCAGAGCATGACGATGAAGCACCACGCCAAATGGCTGGGCGCAAACTGTGGCTCACTCAAACCCGTCTCGCCGCCCCCCGCCCCTAAGAAGTGACATGACGAGCTTGATGAAGGCCGCCGACATCGGCCATTTCTTTGCCACCCTCCAAGCCGCCAACCCGCACCCGGAAACCGAGCTGGAGTACAGCACCCCGTTCGAGCTGTTGACCGCCGTGCTGCTGTCCGCCCAGGCCACCGATGTGGGCGTCAACAAGGCCACGCGCAAGCTCTACCCGGTGGCCAACACCCCGCAGCAGATCCTCGACCTGGGGCTGGAAGGCCTGTGCGAGTACATCAAGACCATCGGCCTGTACAAGAGCAAGGCCAAGCACCTGCTGGAAACCTGCCGCATCCTGATCGAGCAGCACGGCGGCGAAGTGCCGCGCACGCGTGAGGCGCTGGAGGCCCTGCCCGGTGTCGGCCGCAAAACCGCCAACGTCGTGCTCAATGTGGCCTTTGGCGAGCCCACCATGGCGGTGGACACGCACATCTTTCGCCTGGGCAACCGCACAGGTCTGGCCCCCGGCAAGACCCCGCTGGAAGTGGAGCAAAAGCTGCTCAAGCGCATCCCGGCCGCGTACATGCTGCACGCCCACCACTGGCTGATCCTGCATGGTCGCTATGTGTGTCAGGCGCGCAAGCCGCGCTGCTGGGAATGCAGCGTGTCCACCTGGTGCAAGTTCAAGCCCAAGACCGCCGCGCCCGCTTGAGCGCGCCAGCGTGGAAGGTCACACGCTCAGGCCTTCGCGGATCGTCGGGTAGCGCAAGGCCACCCTCAGCTCGGCTTTCAAACGCTGGTTGCAAAGGCGACGTGACTCGCCCATGAACGACAGTTGCATCGGGCTGAGTTGCTGAGCCGCCTCGACCCGCGACAAGCGGGGTGCGCGCGGCAGGCCGAAGTGATCTGCCACCCAGTCGAAGTAATCGCCCATGCGCAACTCGGTGTCGTCGCACACATGCACGACCCGACCGGGGCGACCACGCCACAAGGCCGCCACGCAGGCGCGCGCCAGGTCGTCGGCGTGGATGTGGTTGGTGTAGACGTCGTCTTCAGGCCGCAGCAAGGGGCTGCCGCGCCGCACCCGCTCGCGCGGGTCGCCACCGTCGCGGTCAAGCGCATAGATGCCCGGGATGCGCAGCAGGCTCACCCGCGTACCCCATTGGGCCGATTGCTGGCGCCCCCACCAGCGCAGGCGCGCTTCCGCGTCGACCCGACGGCGCCCGCGATCGGTGGCCGGCTGTACTGCGCGCGTTTCATCGAACCAGGCGCCGCCCGCATCGCCATAGACGCCCGAGGTGCTGCCGTACACCAGCGACTTCACGCCGCCACGCCGACCCAAGGCCTGCAGCAGGCGGGCCGTGCGCGGGTCCTGGTTGCCCGCCGAGGGCGGCGGCGCCAGGTGCAACACCCGTGTGGCCAGCCCGGCCAGGCGCGCCAGCGTGCAGGGGGCATCCAGATTGCCCACGATCGGCACCAGGCCTTGCGCCCGCAGCGCCGGCACGCGGTCAGCTTGCGAGGTCAAAGCCAGCACGCGACAACGGGGGCGCAGTGCCTGCGCGGCACGCTGGCCCACATCCCCGCAGCCCACAATGAGGACACGGGTTTGACGAAATCGGGCCGGACGCGAGGGCTGAGGCTGGAACATGGCAGGTCTGAGCGAAAATCCAGCTTGAGATTCTGAGGCCTCGGGGCGCTTGCCCCGGTTTGTCGCGATGCGGCCTCAGCCGCCCTGTTGTCTTGAGTGTGAGTCCATCATGAGTTTTTCCGTTGCCATCCAGCCCAGTGGCCGTCACTTCACCATGGAAGCCAACGAAACAGTGCTGGGTGCCGCCATCAGTGCCGGCATCGGCCTGCCCTACGGCTGCAAGGACGGCGCCTGCGGCTCGTGCAAGTGCAAGCTGGTGTCCGGCCAGGTCAGCCACGGCCCCCATCAGGACAAGGCCCTGAGCGCTGCCGACGAAGGCGCCGGTTACCTGCTGACCTGCTGCGCCAAGCCTGAGAGCGACCTCGTCATCGAGGCGCGTCAGGTGGTCGCCCTGGGTGACCACCCGCCCGTCAAGATGCCCACCCGCGTCACCCGACTGACCCGCGTAGCGCCCGATGTGATGGTGCTGCGCCTGCAACTGCCGGCCAACAACAGCTTCGGCTTTCGTGCCGGCCAGTACATCGAGTTCATTCTCAAGGATGGCCAGCGCCGCAGCTACTCGATGGCAAACGCCCCGCACGCCGTCAAGGAAGCGGGCCCTGAGGGCATGGAGCTGCACATCCGCCACATGCCCGGCGGCCTGTTCACCGACCAGGTGTTCGGCACGCTGAAAGAAAAGGACATCCTGCGCGTGGAAGGGCCGTTTGGCACCTTCTTCCTGCGCGAGGACTCCGAGCGCCCGATCGTCCTGCTGGGCTCGGGCACCGGCTTTGCGCCGCTCAAAGCCATCATCGAGCACATGCGCCACGCCGGCCTCACCCGCCCCACCACGCTGTACTGGGGCTGCCGCAGCCAGGCTGACCTGTATCTGCATGACTGGGCTGCCCAACAGGCGGCCGAGCTGCCCTGGCTCACCTATGTGCCCGTGCTGTCCGACGCCAAGCCCGAGGACGAGTGGAGCGGCCGCACCGGCTTCGTCCACCAGGCGGTGCTGGCCGACCTGCCCGATCTGTCTGCCCACGAGGTGTACGCCTGCGGTGCGCCGATCATGGTGCAATCGGCTCGCCAGGACTTCGTTGCCTTGGCCGGCCTGCCCGACGAGTTCTTCTACGCCGACGCCTTCACCAGCGAAGCCGACAAACACGGCGCCTGAGCGCTACCGCGCGCTCTAGCCCTTCCATCCCCTTCAGGAGTTGCCATGTCCTACGACTCGAACAACATCTTCGCCAAGATCCTGCGTGGCGAGATCCCCTGCATCAAGCTGTACGAAGACGCCCACACGCTGGCCTTCATGGACATCATGCCGCAGACCGATGGCCACGCCCTGGTGATCCCCAAGGAGCCGGCGACGACCCTGTTCGAGCTGTCGGACGCGGCGGCACAGGCCTGCATGGCCACGGTGCGCAAGGTTGGCAACGCGCAGAAGAAGGGGCTGGGCGCGAACGGCGTGGTGCTGATGCAGCTCAACGGCGAAGGGGCCGGCCAGACCGTGCCGCACTTCCACATCCACGTGATCCCCGGCTCGATTGCCGACCTGCGCAAGCCCCATGCTGTGCACATGGCCGACCCGGCCCATCTGAAGGTGCTGGCCGACAAAATCGTGGCGGCGCTGTAACGCGCTTCGAACGCAGTGAGCCTGGGGCTTTTCAGCCGCCCAGGTAAGCCGCCTGCACCTGCGGATTGCCCAACAGCTCACGCGCCGGGCCTTCCAGCACACACTCGCCGGAGTCGAGCACATAGGCCCGGTCGGCCAGCTCCAGCGCACGATGGGCGTTCTGCTCGACCAGCAGCACGGTCACGCCCTGCTGTGACACGTCGCGCACCACCTCGAAAATGAGGTCCACCATGATGGGCGACAGGCCCATCGAAGGCTCGTCAAGCAGCAGCAGCTTGGGGCGGGCCAGCAGCGCACGGCCCATGGCGAGCATCTGCTGCTCGCCGCCCGACAGCGTGCCGGCCAGCTGCTTGTGGCGTTCCTTCAGACGAGGAAAACGCTGGTACACGGCCGCCAGGTCGGCCTCGACCTCGCCGTCCTTGCGCAGGTAGGCGCCCATGCGCAGGTTCTCGTCGATCGTCATGCGCGCGAAGATGCCGCGTCCCTCGGGCACCATCACCAGGCCTTGGCTGACCAGGTCCCAGGGCCCCTGACCGAGCAGGCTCTGGCCTTGGTAGCGCACCTCGCCCGACTGGGGTTTGAGCAGGCCGCAGATGGCCTTGAGCGTGGTGGTCTTGCCGGCGCCATTGGCACCGATCAGGCTGACCAACTCGCCAGCGTGCAGCACCATGTCCAGGCGCTTGACGGCCTGGATGCCGCCATAGGCTACGTGCAGATCGCGCACAGCCAGCAGGGGCACACCGGCGCTCGAAGAAACAGAAGCAGAAACAGGAGCAGACAGCGTCATCGCAAGGCACTCAAGCAGGCTGGTGGGACTGGCCCAGGTAGGCCGCGATCACGGCAGGATCGCGCTGCACATCGGCGGGCAGACCATGGGCGATGCGCTGCCCCTGGTCCAGCACCGTCACCTGGTCGCACAGGCCCATGACCAGCTTCACATCGTGTTCGATCAGCAGCACGGCGCGCCCCTGGGCACGGATGCGCTCGATCAGCTCGCGCAGCTGCACCTTCTCGGTGGCATTCATGCCGGCCGCCGGCTCGTCCAGCGCCAGCAGCTTGGGCTCGGTCGCCAGGGCGCGCGCAATCTCCAAGCGACGCTGGTCACCGTAGCTGAGCGTGCGCGCCGTCTGGTGGTGTTTGCCCGCCAGACCCACAAAATCCAGCAAAGCCTGGGCATCGCGGGTGATCAGGGCCTCTTCGTGCATGAACGCCTTCGTGCGCAGCAGCGCCTGCCACCAGCCCACTTTCGTGCGCACATGGCGACCCACCCGCACATTGTCTAGCGCCGACATGTCGGCAAACAGGCGGATGTTCTGGAAGGTGCGCGCGATGCCCGCCTGCGCCACCTTGTGCACCTCGGTAGGCCGGTAGGCGCGGCCCGCCAGCGTGAAGCGGCCACGGTCCGCAGGCACCAGGCCGGTGATCACGTTGAAGAAGGTGGTCTTGCCCGCGCCGTTCGGGCCGATCAGGCCGTGGATCTGGCCGGGCTGGATGGTGAGTTCGACCTCGCTGAGGGCTTGCAAGCCGCCAAAGCGCTTGGACACGCCCGAGACCGTCAACAGCGGCGTGCTCATGCGCGGCCTCCCTGGGTCTCATCGGGGATCAGGCGGTCTTCCGGGTTCGGTGAGGGCCACAGCCCCCTCGGCCGCGCCAGCATGATGCCGATCATGGCCAGCGCGATCAGCAACTGACGCAAGATGGACGCATCCAGGCGACCGCCGGTGAGGGCCTGCAAGGGGCCGGCCACATGGCGCAGCACCTCGGGCAGGGCCGCCAGCAGGAAGGCGCCCAGGATCACGCCGGGGATGTGCCCCAGCCCGCCCAGCACCACCATGGCCACCACCAGCACCGACTCTTGCAGGCTGAACGATTCGGGCGAGACGAAGCCCTGGAAGCTGGCGAACAGCACCCCGGCCACGCCCCCGAACGAAGCGCCCAGGCCAAAGGCCAGCAGCTTGAGGTTGCGCGTGTTCAGGCCCATGGCCTTGGCCGCGATCTCGTCTTCACGGATGGCCACCCAGGCACGCCCCAGCCGCGAGTCATGCAGGCGCAGGCTGATGATGACGGCGAACACCACCACCGCCAGGAACAGGTAGTAGTACAGCGTGACCGAATGCAGCGTGAAACCGCCGATCTGCAGCGATTCGCCCAGGCTCAGCGGCCCGATGTGAATGGCGTCGATGCTGCTGATGCCCTTGGGGCCGTTGGTGATATTGACCGGCGCGTCCAGGTTGTTCATGAACACGCGGATGATCTCGCCAAAGCCCAGCGTCACGATGGCCAGGTAGTCGCCACGCAGCTTGAGCGTGGGCGCGCCCAGCAGCACCCCCATCATCCCGGCCACCCCCGCCCCCAGCGGGATCGCGGCCCAGATGGGCAGGTGCAGACCGTTGGGGAACATGACCGCCACGGCGGGCAGGTTCTCGACCAGGTGCGGCGAAGCCAGCAGGGCAAACAGGTAGGCGCCCACCGCATAAAACGCGATGTAGCCCAAGTCGAGCAGGCCGGCAAAGCCCACCACGATGTTCAGCCCCAGGGCCAGCAGGATGTAGAGCAAGGCGGTGTCGATGATGCGCACCCAGGCCTCACCGGCCCCTTGCAAGGCCAAGGGCAAGATGGCCAGGGCCACGGCACAGATCAGGAACACATGCAGGCGATTTTTCAGCATGGCTCGCCCCTCACGCCCGGTCGGCCACACGTTCGCCCAGCAGGCCACGTGGACGCAAGGTCAGCACCAGGATCAGCACCGTGAAGGCGAAGATGTCCTGGTAGTGGCTGCCCAGCACGTCGCCGGTCAGCTCGCCGATGTAGCCTGCGCCCATGGCCTCGATGACGCCCAGCAGCAGACCGCCCACCATGGCGCCACCCAGGTTCCCGATGCCGCCAAACACGGCTGCGGTGAAGGCCTTGAGTCCTGGCAGGAAACCCATGGTGTGCTGCACAGAGCCATAGTTTGCGGCCCACATCACCCCGGCCAGCGCCGCCAGCGCCGCGCCAATGATGAAGGTGGCCGAAATCACCTTGTCCGGCTGCACGCCCATCAACTGCGCCACGCGCGGGTTCTCGGCGGTGGCGCGCATGGCGCGACCCAGCTTGGTGCCGTGGATCAGCGCCAGCAGCCCCGCCATGGTCAGCGCCGTCACCACCAGGATCAGGATCTGCACCAGATTGATGGTGGCGCCCATGAACTCATAAGGCTCGTCGTTGAGCAGGATGGGATAGGGCTTGTAATCGGGCTTCCACAGGATCATCGCCATCGTCTGCAAGAGCAGCGACATGCCCATGGCCGTGATCAGCGGTGCCAGCCGGGGCGCGTTGCGCAGCGGTCGGTAGGCCAGTTTTTCAATGGCGTAGTTCAAGGCCATGCACACGGCCATGGCCGCCAGCAGCGACAAGGTCAGCAGCACCCAGCCCGGCCAGCCGGTGTCACCCAGCAGGGTCACGACCGTCCAGCTCACCAGCGCCCCCACCATCAGCACCTCGCCATGGGCGAAGTTGATGAGGTTCACGATGCCGTACACCATGGTGTAGCCCAGAGCCACGAGCGCATACATGCTGCCCAGCACCAGGCCATTGATCAGTTGTTGAATGAAGATGTCCACGATGGGCGAGGCATGCAAAAAGCCCGCCAGGCAGGTGGCAACCAGCAGGCGGGCAGTACAGGAATCAAACGGCTGGGATTATCGGCCATTCACAGGGTGACGCGCCCCGGTGATCACCCTTCATCGCAGGGTGGGTCAGAACGGCAGGCGGTACTTCAGCATCCCCAGGAACTGCGACACCATGCGGCGCTTGAGGCCGGTGTAGGGCGGGTAGAACAACATCTTGGCCGCGTTGATCGAGCCGCCCTTAAGCACCCCACGCTCGTGCGAGAAGGTCTTGAAGCCGAATTCGCCATGCGCATTGCCGATGCCCGAGTTGTTGACCCCCCCGAACGGCAGGTTGCCCTGCGCGTAATGCAGCACCACCTGGTTGATGGCGACGCCGCCCGAGCTGGTTTGCGCCAGGATGCGGCGCGTGCGCACCTTGTCCTGGCTGAACACGTACAGCGCCAGCGGCTTGGGGCCTTCGTTGATCTGGCGCACCACCTCGTCCACATTGCGGAAGGTCAGCACCGGCAGCAACGGCCCGAAAATCTCTTCCCTCATGATGGCCGCATCGCGCGGCACCTGGTCCAGCAGGGTCGGGGCGATGTAGCAGCCTGCCACGTCCACCTCACCGCCGGTCAGGGCCTTGGCCCCCTTGGACAGCGCGTCTTGCAGCAAGTTGGCAATGCGCTGGGTGTGGCGTTGGTTGATCACGCCGGTCAGGTCGCGGTTGACGCGTTGCGCCTCCGGCGTGGCGCCGTAGCGATCGGCCAGCACCTTGCGGCACTCGGCCACAAAGCGCTCCTTGACGGTTTCGTGCACGAACACGTGGTCCGGGGCCACGCAGATCTGACCGCAGTTGGTCAGCTTGCCCCACAGCATCACCTCGGCCGCCTGGCGCAGGTTGGCCGTCTCGTCCACGATCACCGGCGACTTGCCGCCCAGCTCCAGCGTGACGCTGGTGAGGTGCTTGGCCGCCGCCGTCATCACCACCTTGCCGACCGCAGGCGAGCCGGTGAAGAAGATGTGGTCAAACGGCAGCTCCAGCAAGGCCGTGGACGTGGGCAGGCTGCCCTCGAACAGCGCCACCTCGTTGCTGGAGAAGGTGTCGGCAATCACCTGGGCCATCACGGTGCTGACCGAGGGAGTCATTTCCGAGGGCTTGAGGATGACGGTGTTGCCCGCCGCCAGGGCCGACACGAGCGGGCCAAAGCACAGGTTGAGCGGAAAGTTCCACGGTGCAACGACCAGGCAACGGCCACGCGGCTGGTACTCGATCCAGCTTTCGGTGAACAGGGTGCCGATGGTGGGGCGCACGCGCTTGGGCTGGGCCCATTTCTTCAGCGAGCCGATGGTGTGGCGGATCTCTTCGAGCACCGGCATGAACTCGGTACCGTCCACCTCGATGGCGGGCTTGCGGTAGTCCTTCTCGAACGCGGCATAGAAATCGGCACGGCGGGCCAGCATGGCGTCGCGCAGTTTCTTGAGCCGCGCAATGCGCTCGGCAATCGTCGACTCGCGCCAGGCCAGCGAGGTGGCCAGTTGCGATTCGAAAACCCGACGGATGTCAGCGGGATCGGACTCCCCGGTCTGGGGATCGACAAGGTGCATCGCGGGTCGGGTCATGGGGGTCTCCAGATTCGAGCAAAAATTCGCTGGGGCCAAGCCTGTGGGTCAGACCTGGGTATCAGATCGGTGGGTCAGGCCTTTTTGGCCTTCAGGGCCTTTGGGGCCTTTGGGGCCTTCTTGGCGGCGACTTTCTTCGCGACCGCTTTCTTGGCCGCGACGGGCTGAGTGGCTGACGCCTTCTTGGCGGGGGCCTTTTTGGCCGGCGCCTTGGGCGCTGCGGCAGGCTTGACCGGCTTCACTGCGGCCTTCACCACCGGCTTGGCCGCGACCGTCTTGACGTCGACGGGCTTCGGCGCTGCGGTCTTGGCCGCACCAGCCTTCTTGGCGGCCGGCACGCGCACGCCTTCGGCGCTCAGGCCGGCGCGGATCAGGCGCTCGGTCAGGACGTTGAGGTCACCGCCCTCCTGCTCGGCCAGGGCGCGCAGGCGCTGAACCAGCTCATCCTTGAGCTTGCACGCAAAAGGCACCAGACCGGCTGCATGGTCGAGGCGACGCTGTTCACGGCGATCGGGCACCGCAGTCGACACCACCCCGAAGCGGGCCGGCACCGGCGCCTTCTGCACGCCCTCGCGCAGCTTGGTGGCTTTGTGTTTTTCGATGTCGGTTTTCTTCATGCTCATGGCAGGGCGGTCCCCTCAAGGGACAAAATAGAGGTCAGGCACGCGGATCGCACCGTATCTGAAAACAGCGTGATCCACAATCCCGAGATTGTGCACGGTGAATCCCCTCTTGTGCCCCGTGCTTGCCTCCCCAACAACCCTGAATCGCCCCCACCATGCCCCTGCAACAGATCACCTTTCCCCTGCGCGGCGAATTCATCACCCTGGACCGCCTGCTCAAGGCCTGCGGCCTGGCCGAAAGCGGCGGACGTGCCAAGACCATGGTGGCCGAAGGCATGGTGCAGGTCGATGGCCGCGACGAGCTGCGCAAGACCGCCAAGATCCGGGCCGGCCAGGTCGTGAGCCTGCACGGCGCCCGCATCACCGTGTTGCCCGATCCTGATCTTGATCAGACCGCCCCTGGCAACGGGGATTGACCCGAGTTCACGCCCCGCCACTTGAGGCACGATGCTGGATTCCCACGAGGAGAAAATCATGCCGAACATCTACGTGCAAGACCTGCCCAAAAACGACGCCAACTTCGCAGCACTCACCCCTTTGCTGTACCTGGAGCGCTCGGCGCTGGTCTACCCGGAACGCGTGGCCATCATCCACGGCGCCCTGCGCCAGACCTGGTCGCAAACCTACGCGCGCTGCCGCCAGCTCGCCAGCGCCCTGCAGCAACACGGCATCGGCAAGGGCGACACGGTCGCTGTGATGCTGCCCAACACCCCCCCGATGGTCGAAGCGCACTTTGGCATTCCCATGTCGGGCGCGGTGCTCAACACGCTCAACACCCGCCTGGACGCCGAGGCGCTGGCCTTCATGCTCGACCACGGCGAGGCCAAAGCCGTCATCGTCGACCCCGAATTTGCGGCCGTCATGAGCCGCGCGCTGGCGATGCGCCATTCCACCCACCCCGTGCTGGTCATCGACACGGAAGACGCGCTGTACGCCGGCACGGTGCAACGCATCGGCAGCCAGACCTATGACGACTTCGTGGCCGGCGGTGACGCGGCCTTCGCCTGGCAATTGCCCGACGACGAGTGGGACGCCATCAGCCTGAACTACACCTCGGGCACCACCGGCAACCCCAAGGGCGTGGTCTACCACCACCGTGGCGCCGCGCTCAACGCCATCTCCAACATCCTGGAGTGGGACATGCCCAAGCACGCCGTCTACCTGTGGACGCTGCCCATGTTCCATTGCAATGGCTGGTGCTTCCCCTGGACGGTGGCGGCCCGCGCCGGCGTCAACGTCTGCCTGCGCCGTGTCGACCCCAAGGCCATCTTCGACGCCATCCGCGCCCACAAGGTCACCCACCACTGCGCGGCGCCCATCGTGCTCTCGGCCATGATTGCCGCACCCGACGCGCTCAAGCAGGGCATCACCCACCAAGTCAAGAGCATGGTGGCCGGTGCCGCGCCGCCCGCCGCCATGATCGAAGGCATGGAGCAACTGGGCTTTGACCTGACCCACGTTTACGGCCTGACCGAGATCTACGGCCCCGCCTCGGTGTGCGTGAAGCACGAAGACTGGGACGCGCTGGATGTGGGCGAACGCGCCCGCCTGAACGCGCGCCAGGGCGTGAACTACCACCTGCAGCGCAACGTGAGCGTGATGGACGCGATGACCATGCAGCCCGTGCCTGCCGACGGCGAGACCATGGGCGAGATCATGTTCCGCGGCAACATCACGATGAAGGGCTACCTCAAGAACCCCAAGGCCACGCAAGAGGCGTTTGCCGGCGGCTGGTTCCACACCGGCGATCTGGCCGTGATGTACCCCGACGGCTACGTCAAGATCAAGGACCGCAGCAAGGACATCATCATCTCGGGCGGCGAGAACATCTCGTCCATCGAGGTCGAAGACGTGCTCTACCGCCACCCCGCCGTGATGGCCGCCGCCGTGGTTGCCAAGCCCGATCCGAAGTGGGGCGAAACGCCCTGCGCCTTCATCGAGCTGAAGGCCGGCGCTCAGGTCACCGCCGAAGACATCGTGGCGCACTGCAAGGCCCACCTGGCCGGCTTCAAGGTGCCCAAGGCCGTGGTGTTCGGCGAGCTGCCGAAAACCTCGACCGGCAAGATCCAGAAGTACGAGCTGCGCAAGGTCGCCGGCTCGTCCGATGCCATCGATGTGTGAGGACTACCACGTGAACATTCCTTCGTTGGAAGACCAGGTCAGCGTCGAAGAATGGCAGCTGCGTGTGGACCTGGCCGCCGCCTACCGGCTGGTCGACCTGTATGGCTGGAGCGATCTGGTCTTCACCCACATCTCGGCGCGCGTCCCGGGCCCCGAGCACCATTTCCTGATCAACCCCTACGGCCTGATGTTCGACGAGATCACGGCCTCCAGCCTGGTCAAGGTCGATGGGCAGTGCAACAAGGTGATGGACTCGCCCTTCCCCGTCAACCCGGCCGGCTTCAACATCCACAGCGCCGTGCATGAGGTGCGTGAAGACGTGGGCTGCGTGATGCACACGCACACGGTGGCGGGCGTGGCCGTGTCGGCGCAACGCGATGGCGTCCTGCCCATCTCGCAGCAAAGCACCTTTGTGCTGGGCTCGCTGGCGTACCACGACTACGAGGGCGTGGCCTTCCGCGAAGACGAGAAGCCGCGGCTCCAGGCCGACCTGGGCGACAAGCGCTTCCTGATGCTGCGCAACCACGGCCTGCTGGTGGCTTCGCGCACCATCGCCGACGCCTTCCTGAACATGTACCTGTTCGAGAGCACCTGCCGCATCCAGCTGGCGGCACAGTCGGGGGGCGCAGCCCTCACCGAGGTGGACCCTGGCATCATGGCGGGCGTGTCGCGCGCCAGCAAGGTGCAGACAGGCGGTCAGGGCGGCAACTTTGTGTGGCCTGCCCTGATCCGCAAACTCGATCGGGTGGACCCCAGCTACAAGACATGAAACAGATTTGGATCGTCAGCGGCCTCGTGGTCGCGGCCTTGGGTGCCAGCGCCCTCATCGTGGGCGGACGGGCGCTGTTCGGCGACGAACCGGCCCCCACGCCCGCCAAGCAGGACCTGCCCTGGCAAGTGACCGCCCTGCCCGGTGGTGGCAGCCAGGTGCTCGGACTGAGCCTGAGCCCAAACCCGAGCGCACCCGCCCCTGGCAGCAGCACGCTGGGCGAAGTCAAGCAACGCTGGGGTGAGGCGGTGCAGATCGCCATCGTGGCCGCTCCCAACGAGACGGGCAATCTGGAAGCCTATGTCGACCCGATGCAAGCTGGCTTCATCAATGGCAAGGCCATCATCACAGCCCATCTGCCCCCGGACGTGATCCAGGGCATGCGCGAGCGTGCGACCAAGACGGAGTACATGGGCGGCACCACCCGCAAGGCCACGCTCTCCAGCGCCGATTTGGCCGAGGCGCTCAAAGCCCCGGTCACCGCCGTGAGCTTCATCCCGGCGGCCAATCTGGACGAAGAGATCATCCTCACCCGCTTTGGCCAACCGGCCCAGCGCGTGCGCAGCAATGGCCATCTGGAACACTTCCTTTACCCGGACAAGGGCCTGGACCTGGCCCTGGACAGCGAAGGCAAGGAGTTGCTGCAATACGTGGCGCCCGCCGAGTTCGAACGCCTGCGTCAGCCTTTGCTGAACGCGGCAGCCAGCGCCTCGGCGCCCGCCTCTGCCCCTTGAGGGGCGCGCAGCGAGATCACTTCGCCTTGTAACGGGCCTTGATCTCGTTGAGCTCGCGGTCCTTGGCTTCCCACAGCCCCTGGATCCAGGTCTGCACGGTGGCGCGGCTGGGCGCCTGGCCTCGCTCGTCCACCAGCATTTCACGCGGGATCTTCACTTCCTTGACGTTCACCACCACCTCGTCCACCCGGCCCATCAGCAGGTCGGTGAAGGTGGGAACACCGTGCGGGTAGACGATGGTGATGTCGAGCATGCAGTCGAACATCTCACCCATGGTTTCCAGGGCCATGCCCACGCCGCCGCTCTTGGGCTTGAGCAGGTTCTGATACGGCGAGCGTTGCTGGTCGTGCTTGGCTTGGGTGAAGCGGGTGCCTTCCATGAAGCTGATCACCGAGGTCGGGATCACGCGGAACTTCTCGCAGGCCTTGCGGGCCGTTTCGAGATCCTTCTGCGCACTGCCCCCGCCCTTGCGCTTCATGAAGGGGAAGTCGAGCGCCCACCAGCACAGGCCGATCACTGGTACCCAGATCAGCTCCTGCTTGATGAAGAACTTCAGCAGCGGGATGCGGCGGTTGAACACGTACTGCAGCACCAGGATGTCCACCCAGCTCTGGTGGTTGCTGCTGACCAGGTACCAGCCTTGGCGGCGGTGCCCCTCGTGGCCCGACAGCTGCCAGCGGGTGTGACCCACCATGTCCATCCACCACTGATTGACCCCGATCCAGTTCTCGGCAATGCCGTTGATCACGGCGTCAAACACACGGCGCGCCGACTTGAAAGGCAACACCAGCTTGAGCAAGGCAAACGGCATCATCAAGGTGAAGCCAATCAAGGTGCTGCAAGCCAGCGCCAGCGCGGCAACGGTGCCCTTGATGATTCGGACGAACTGAGACATGGGGGTTCAACAGACGCGCAGCGTCTTCCAGAAAAGCAACAAGCCTGAATTATGTGCACAGATGTGCATCAACTCACCGCTCAGTTGAACGTCCGCTGACTGCGCGACGTGCCATGGGGCGCATTCCCCTGGCATGATCACTGGATTGACACACGCTTGTGGCAAGGTGCGCAATCGCCCTGCCTCGCTGCCCCTCTCTGATTTTTCGCATGAGCACCACCCCCAAACCCGTCCTGGACGCCGACATGCTGCGGCGCCTGCAAGATGACGCCATCGACAGCTATGACGAAGAGCTGGAGATGGAGGTCGATGACCGCCTGCTGGAAGGCACCATCGGCATGTCCCCCGAGGCGCGCGACCTGCGCCGCCTGTATTTCCGCGAGCTGTTTCGCCTGCAAGGCGAGCTGGTCAAGCTGCAGGACTGGGTGGTGGCCACCGGCCAGCGCGTCGTCGTCATCTTCGAGGGCCGGGACGCCGCCGGCAAGGGCGGCACCATCAAGCGCATCACCCAGCGTCTGAACCCGCGTGTGTGCCGCGTGGCCGCCCTGCCCGCCCCCAACAACCGCGAAAAGACGCAGTGGTACTTCCAGCGCTATGTGGCGCACCTGCCGGCCGCTGGCGAAATCGTGCTGTTCGACCGCAGCTGGTACAACCGCGCCGGCGTCGAGGCCGTCATGGGCTTTTGCTCCGACAATGAGCTCGAAGAGTTCTTCCGCTCGGTGCCCGAGTTCGAGAAGATGCTGGTGCGCAGCGGCATCCGCATCATCAAGTACTGGTTCTCTGTGTCCGACGACGAGCAGGAGGCGCGCTTCCTGGGCCGCATCCACGACCCGCTCAAGCAGTGGAAGCTCAGCCCCATGGACCTGGAAAGCCGCCGACGCTGGGAGGACTACACCCGGGCCAAGGAAGTGATGCTGGAGCGCACGCACATTCCCGAAGCGCCCTGGTGGGTGGTGCAGGCGGTGGACAAGAAGCGTTCGCGCCTGAACTGCATCGATCACCTGCTCAGACAGTTCGACTACCACGAGGTCGAACATGAACCCGTGCAACTGCCGCCGCGTGAACGCCGCGAGGACTACATCCGTCAGCCCGTGCCGGCAAACATGTACGTGCCCGAGCGCTACTGATCTGCCTGGGCGCCAAGGCCCTTCGGATGGCCCTGCAACGGCGCAGGTGAGCCCGCTCGCGCTACCCTACAGGGTTTGATCCCTGGCGGAGACCTTGTTGTGCTGAGCTGGTTTGAAAATCTGGTCGATCCTTATCCGGTCGAGCCTCCCAAGGCCCCTCCCAAGGGCTTTGCTGCCTTCTTGTGGGCCGGCACGCAGGGCATGCGCCGTTACCTGCTGGGGATGACGCTGCTGACCGCCTCCATCGGCGCATTCGAAGCCCTGCTGTTCAGCATGCTGGGCAACATCGTGGACTGGCTCGGCGCGGTCTCGCCCGATCAGCTCTGGACCACCTCGCGCGAGAAGTTGCTGCTGCTGGCCGGCGTGCTGTTGCTCAGCCCGCTGGTGGTGTGGGTGCAAACCATGCTCAAGCACCAGGCTCTGGCGGGCAACTTCCCCATGCGGCTGCGCTGGAACTTCCACCGCCTCATGCTGGGCCAGAGCATGAACTTCTACCAGGACGAGTTTGCCGGGCGCATTGCCACCAAGGTCATGCAGACAGCACTGGCCGTGCGCGACACCTGTTTCATCGTCGGCGACATCCTGGTCTTCACCACCATCTACTTCGTCACCATGACGGCGGTGGTCGGCAGCTTCAATGCCTGGCTGCTGCTGCCGTTTTTGGGCTGGATCGTGCTGTACGGCAGCGCGGTGTACTTTTTTGTCCCCCGACTGAGCCGCATGGCCAAGTCCCAGGCCGATGCGCGCTCGCTGATGACCGGCCGCATCACCGATGCGTACACCAACATCGCCACGGTCAAGCTGTTTTCGCACACGCACCGCGAGGCCGGCTACGCCCGCTCGGCCATGCAGGAGTTCATGAAGACCGTGCACGGCCAGATGCGCCTGGTCAGCGGCTTCGAGGTGGTCAACCACACGCTGAGCATGTTGCTGATCCTGTCGACCGCCGGCGTGGCCCTGTGGCTGTGGACGCAAGGCCAGGTCGGCATCGGGGCCGTGGCCGCCGCCACCGCCATGGCGCTGCGCCTGAACGGCATCTCGCACTGGATGATGTGGGAAGTGGCCTCGCTGTTCGAACACATCGGCACGGTGCAAGACGGCATCAACACCCTGTCGCGCCCGCACAAGGTGGTGGACGCGCCCGACGCCGCGCCGCTGCAGGTGCCACACGGCGAGATCCGCTTCGAGGACGTGAGCTTCAACTACGGCGGCGAGCGCCCGGTGATCGAACACCTGAACCTGCACATCCGAGCCGGCGAGAAGATCGGTCTGGTCGGGCGCTCGGGCGCGGGCAAGTCCACCATCGTCAATCTGCTGCTGCGCTTTCACGATGTGGAGCGCGGCCAGATCCGGGTCGATGGCCAGGACATTGCCCGCGTGACGCAGGACAGCCTGCGCGCGCAGATCGGCATGGTGACGCAGGACACCTCGCTGCTGCACCGCTCTGTGCGCGACAACATCCTCTATGGCCGCCCCGATGCTGGCGACCCCGAGATGATCGACGCTGCACACCGGGCCGAGGCGCACGACTTCATTCAGGTGCTGAGCGACCCCAAGGGCCGCACGGGCTACGACGCCCACGTCGGGGAACGCGGCGTGAAGCTGTCAGGCGGGCAGCGCCAGCGCATTGCCATTGCCCGCGTGATGCTCAAAGACGCGCCCATCCTGCTGCTCGACGAGGCCACCAGCGCGCTCGACTCCGAGGTGGAGGCCGCCATCCAGGCCAGCCTGTACCGCCTGATGGAGGGCAAGACCGTGGTGGCCATCGCCCACCGCCTCTCCACCATCGCCGCGATGGACCGCCTGATCGTGCTGGACCAGGGCCGCATCGTCGAGCAGGGCACGCACGCCGAGCTGCTGGCCCAGGGCGGCCTGTACGCGCGCCTGTGGGCGCACCAGAGCGGTGGCTTCCTCGGTGAGGAAGACACCGGTGAGGTGGCGCCCTCGGTGCCCTGACGCCTTCAGCGCGCCGGGCGACGCACCGGCAAGGCCACCCCTTCGGCCTTGGCCACGGTCGCCAGCGCCTCTTCCATCAAGGCCCGTGCGTGGCCGGCCACCCGGTACAGGTAGGCGTGCAGCGTGACATCGGCGGGTTGGCGGCTTTCGCAGTCGGCGCTGTAGGCTTCGAACTGCCCCAGCATGGTCACCAGCTCGGACAGGTGCTGCGGGCACTCGCAGGCCACGCGCGGCATGGACTGGGCCAGGCTGACCAGACCCGGGGCGTCAAAGCGCGGCGGGGGCGCGGGGTCCGGCAGGGTGAGCAGGGCCTCGGACACGCTCTGCCAGCCGCGCACCGTGTCGACCAGGGCCTGACTCAACTCATCGGGTGCCAACGGCGAGCGACGCAGGATCACGCCCCGTGCGCGCAAGGCTTCCAGCACCTGGCTGTTGGCAAAACCGTAGATGACGCACATCTGGCGCGCATTGACCAGCTTGGTCAGGCGCACCAGCCAGTCGACCGTTTCCATGTGCAGGGCGCCCAGCTCGGCCACCACCATGTCGGCCTGCAGGTGCTGCACGCGCAGTTCAGACTGTGGGCTGGCATCGAGGCTGCCCACCACGTCCAGCTCGGGCACGGCCTCCAGCGTGGTGCGCCAGCGCGTGCCAGCATCCGGCCCCACCAGCAGCACCCGCAGACGGTTCAAGGCCTCGGTCGCGCGGGGTGCCGGGCGGGCGGGCGCCGGTGCGGCCGAGCGCTGCAGCAGGCCCTCCGCCAGCTCGGCTTCATGCAGCAAATCCTGCAACTGCGGCGTCTGCATGCGCGCCAGCATGCCGATGCCATGGCCCTTGTTGACCAGTTGTTTGATCAGGACCAAGCGCCGCACGTCTTGACTTGAGTAAAGTCTATGACCAGAAGCAGCTTGTGCAGGGCCCACAACCTGATATCGTCTCTCCCAGACCCGGAGGGTGGCGACCGGGATGTTGACCATGCGTGCCGCAGCACTGCTGCGGTATCGTGGGGTGCTGGCGTCTGCCAGCGAGGCATCTTGTTCAGTCATGCATCACCTTCAAGGGTCATTGACCTCAAATTGAAAACGGATGACGCATTCTGATACGGTCACAATCGAAATGACCGACCAGAATAAGAGTCAAACCAAGGTCAAAACCTTTTCCTTCATCCCCACTGGAGAAAACATGAGCACACGTCGCCAATTCATGATGACCCTCGTTCCGGCTGCTGCGGTCTTGACCGCCGCCACCGGCGCACGCGCCCAAGCCGCCAAGATCGATGAAAAGGACCCAGCTGCCGTGGCCCTGGCCTACAAGCACGATGCGACCAAGGTGGACGCCAAGGCCAACCCGACCTACAAGGCTGGCAACAACTGCCTGAACTGCCAGTTCTACCAAGGCAAGGATGCCTGGGGCGCCTGCCCGATGGTCGGCGGCAAGCTGGTCGCTGGCAAGGGCTGGTGCAAGGTCTGGGCGAAGAAGGCCTGATCGGCCTCACGCCTGCCTGACCGCGCTGCCATCCGGGCGCGGTCAGACACAAAAAAGCCCGCTGCATGCGGGCTTTTTGTTGTGCGGCGGTGTGGTCATCGCCAAGGCAAGACCAAACCGACAGGCATCAGCCGTTGAGCGGTGTGATTCCGGCAATGGCCCACTCGCCACTGTTGTCCAGCGGCTTGACCAGGTGCCACAGCTCATCAAACGGCTCGGCGCCGGCGTTGATGTCTTCGCGGATCAGGCCATGGAAGCGCACCGAGGCGACCCACTGACCGTTTTCCTGGGCGGTGTCGACCAGTTCGGCGTCCAGTTGCATCACGTCGGTCTGGTTGGCCGAATTGCCACGCTCTTGCAGGTCCAGACGCAAGGACGCGAACAGCTCGGGCGTGGTGAACTTGCGCAGATCGTCCACGTTGCCGGCGTCGTTGGCGGCCTGCAGGCGGATGAAGATCATCTTGGCAATGCGCTGGAAGCCGTCGGCGTCAAAGCCAGCGGGGACATTGCTCAGATTGCCACCGACGACGGCCCCTGCGGCACCGGCACCCACGGCAGCGGGCGCGGCGTCAAACGCCTGACGCTGCATCGGCTGCGCAAAGGTGTCACGGCTGTCTGGCTGGTTGAACTGCTGACCAAAGGGTGCACCGGCACCGGCCAGTTGCGGACCCCGGGCCTGTTGGGCACCGCCCTTGAAGCGGCGCATCACGAAGGTGATCAGGGCCACGGCGGCCACGGCCAGCAAGGCCATCATCAGGAAGTTGCCGAAGGCCTCGCCCATGCCCAGGTGGCTCATCAGCGCGGCAATGCCCAAGCCCGCGGCCAGGCCGGCGATCGGGCCCATCCACGAGCGCTTGGCAGGCTGGGCGGCGGCCCCTGCGGCAGCGGGCGCGGCGGCGTTGGTCGGCGCGGCGCTCTTGTTCATCTGGTTGGGAGATGCATCCGGCGTGGCTGTGGGCTGCTTGGCCGGCATCTGGCGCTGCATGCCGGACGCACGCCCACCACCCAGTCGCTTGGCCTCAGCATCCATCGGAACGGAAACCATGCCCACACCGGCCAGCGTCACGGCCAGCGCCATCAAGATGTTCATCAATTTCATTGCGAGATCGGTCCTTGCCCCTTCAGGGCCATTGATCGGTTGATTGCCAGCGCATTGTGCGCAAGATCAAGGCCAGATATTCAGCCAATCCGGACAGGTGGGGGCAACTTTACATAAATCAACATGCGCCATCTGGGAGTGCATGGTTCACGCCCTTGGTCCTACGGGCGTCCGAATGGGGGTGTCGCGCTTCTTTACAAACTTCTTCACACAAACAAGCCGGATCCTCAATGAACAAAAGTCGTTCTTAAAAATCAACGACTTATAGCGCAATCGATGCGCCGGCATATTTACTGCTTATGAATCCGCGAAGGGCGTCAGTTCACCTATCCGAATCGATACCTCGCTTCATCTTTTTACCTAGGGGATTCATCATGAAAAAGACCTTGTTGAGCGTTGCTCTGGTCGCTTCCAGCATCTTCACCGCCTCGGTGGCGACAGCCGCACCGGTCATCTACAACCTGTCGCTGCCCAACATTTCCACCTTCGATGGTGTGATCACTGGCACGGGTTCCACTGTAACGACCGCACAGGTCGTCGTGGGGCAATCCACGTACAACTACATCGACAAAGATGGCAACGCTGCCAATGTCACCGTGACGCGACCCAACAGCGCCACCCCGTTTGGCGCCAACTCGTCCGGTTACACCAGTAACGGCCAGGCACTGTCAGGCGCCGTCTGGGGCATCAACCCGGCGAACACCGGTGGCCCCATTCCTGGCTTCAACTCTGGCTTGACGTTCACCTTCAGTTCTCCTGTGAATGCCTTCGGCTTCGAGATCGGTGACTGGGCCACCTGCTGCACCACCACCACCCGCCCGGCAGCCATTCAGTCTCTGTACGGCGTCCCCGCTCAGGGCTCCGGTCTGTGGATCGCCTTCGACGGCGGTGCCGCCACCCTGCCGGCCAATGCGCTGTCAAACTTGGATAACCCTGGATTCGCTGAAACGCGGTCGTATACCAACTTCATCGGCGCCATCGACTCCTCCGGTTTCTTCAGCAGCGTGACTTTCTTCGGAGACGGTTTTGGTGAATTTTTGGTTGCCGGAGGCACCCTGCGCTTCGCCTCGGTTCCCGAGGGCTCTGTGGGCACGGTCTCTGAACCCGCCACACTGGCACTGATCGGCCTGAGCCTGGTCGGTCTGGCGGCCACACGTCGCAAGGCTGCTTAAGTCTTCCGGCGTTATCTCAGGTTGTGCGACCGGTTCACTCGGTCGCACAACCTGATCTCACATCTTTCGGCCTTTCAGGCATCCGAAGGCCATCGCTTTGACGGAACCTCTCTCCAGGCCGAACGTCAACGAAGAAAATTACGGCCGTCAACATGCGCCATCTGGGGATAATCCGCCCCATGAGCACACCCCAGACCGACGCCCCCTCTTTCAGCAGCCTGCCGCTGAGCCCCGCCATGCAGGCCACCCTGCAGAGCCTGGGTTACCTGAGCATGACCCCCATCCAGGCCAGCAGCCTGCCCCTGACCCTGGCCGGCCACGACCTGATCGCCCAGGCCAAGACGGGCAGCGGCAAGACCGCCGCCTTCGCCATTCCGCTGCTGCACAAGCTGGACGTCCGCAGCACCGCCGTACAGGCCATGGTGCTGTGCCCCACCCGTGAACTGGCGGACCAGGTCTGCCAGGAAATCCGCCGCCTGGCGCGCTCTGAGTCCAACATCAAGGTGCTGACCCTGTGCGGCGGCAGCACCATGCGCCCGCAAATTGAAAGCTTGGCCTATGGCGCCCACATCGTGGTCGGCACGCCGGGCCGTATCATGGACCACCTGGAGCGCGGCACGCTCGACCTGCGCAGCCTGAACACCCTGGTGCTCGACGAGGCCGACCGCATGCTGGACATGGGCTTTCACGACAGCATGATCTACGTGGCCCGCCAGTGCCCCAAAGACCGCCAGACCATGCTGTTCTCGGCCACCTACCCCGACACCATCGCCAAGCTGAGCGCCCAGTTCCTGCGCCAGCCCAAGGAGGTCAAGGTGGCGGCCACGCACGAGGCCAGCAAGATCCGCCAGCGCTGGTACCAGGTCGACCGCGAAACCCGCCTCGACGCGGTGACCAAGCTGCTGCTGCACTACCGCCCGGCCAGCACCATCGCGTTTTGCAACACCAAGCAGCAATGCCGCGACCTGGTCGATGTGCTGACCGCCCATGGCATCGAGGCCATCGCCCTGCACGGCGACCTGGAGCAGCGTGACCGCGACCAGGTGCTGATTCAGTTTGCCAACCGCAGTGCCTCGGTGCTGGTGGCCACCGACGTGGCGGCGCGCGGCCTGGACATCGCCAACCTGGAGGCCGTGATCAACGTGGACGTGACGCCCGACCCCGAGGTGCACATCCACCGCATCGGCCGCACCGGCCGGGGCGACGCCGAAGGCTGGGCCCTGAACCTGGCCAGCATGAGCGAGATGGGCCGTGTCGGCAACCTCGAGCTGCTGCAAAAGCGCGAGTCCGAATGGCACAAGCTGGAAGAGCTGACACCGGCCAGCGATGAGCCCCTGCTGCCGCCCATGGTCACCATCCAGCTGCTGGGTGGCCGCAAGGAAAAGCTGCGCCCCGGCGACCTGCTGGGCGCGCTGACCGGCGAATGCGGCTTCGTAGGCAGCCAGATCGGCAAGATCAATGTCACCGACTTCCACACCTATGTGGCCGTGGACCGCGACATCGCCGACCAGGTGGTGACGCAGCTCAACCGCGTGCCGGTCAAGGGCAAGAAGACCAAGGCGCGACTGCTGAAAGACGTGCAGCGCCAGGAACGCGACTGAACGCCGCCCGGGGTCGATCGGCCCTGGGCCACGCGAGCCGGGAGTAAGCGCGCCCGCACTAAGGCCTTGCGCGCAAAACTGCCACAGAAATGAGCAGAGCGGCGACAATACCGGGTTGCCTGCCAGCCCGCCCTCGCACCTGCCCATGTCCGATCTGACCGTCGCGTCTCCTGCTGCTCCCGCCATGCCGAGCGCCAAGCCCATCGACAGCTACAAGCCGTTCTGGGCCAAGCGTTTCGGTCCGGCCAAGTTCCTGCCCACCAGCCGTGCCGAAATGGACGCGCTGGGCTGGGACAGCTGCGACATCGTCATCGTGACCGGCGACGCCTATGTGGACCACCCCAGCTTCGGCATGGCCGTGATCGGCCGCGTGCTAGAGAACCAGGGCTTTCGGGTGGGCATCATCGCGCAGCCCGACTGGTTGAGCGCCGAGCCCTTCAAGGTGCTGGGCAAGCCCAACCTGTTCTGGGGCGTGGCGGCCGGCAACATGGACTCCATGATCAACCGCTACACGGCCGATCGCAAAATCCGCAGTGACGACGCCTACACGCCCGGTGGCCAGGGCGGCGCACGGCCTGACCGTTGCTCGGCGGTGTACGCCCAGCGCTGCCGCGAGGCCTTCAAGGACGTGCCCATCATCATGGGCGGCATCGAGGCCTCGCTGCGCCGCATCGCGCACTACGACTACTGGTCGGACAAGGTGCGCCGCGCCATCCTGATGGACGCCAAGGCCGACCTGCTGCTGTACGGCAATGCCGAGCGCGCCATCATCGAGGTGGCCCACCGCCTGGCCGCGCGCGAGCCGATCGAAAGCCTGACCAATGTGCGCGGCACCGCCTTCCTGCGCCGCCGCCACGACCCGACGGCCGAGGGCTGGTTCGAGCTGGACTCCACCGAGGTGGACCAGCCCGGCCGCATCGACCAGCACATCAACCCCTACCTGACCACGGGCCAGCTCGCCGCCGAGAAGGGCGAGACCTGTGCGATGGAAGAGGCCGGCGCCTTCGATCCGCTGCAGGGATCAGGCAAGGTGCCCGCGGGCCAGGCCCAAGCGGGTCAAACGGGTCAAGCCGCCCTCTCATCGACCCAGGTCGACCTGCGCGGGGGCGCCAAGCCCATCCAGATCGTGCGCAACCCGGCGCTGAGCAGCAAAGCCGCCGCCCTGCCCGAGCGCAGCGGCAAGATCGCCCTGCCCCCGCGCGAGCGCACCGTGATCCGCCTGCCCGCCTACGAGCAGGTGAAAGACGACCCGGTGCTCTACGCCCACGCCAACCGCGTGCTGCACCTCGAAACCAACCCCGGCAACGCCCGCGCGCTGGTGCAGCGCCACGGTGAAGGCCCTGGCGCGCGCGACGTCTGGATCAACCCACCCCCCATCCCGCTGACCACCGCCGAGATGGACCTGGTGTTCGACCTGCCCTACGCCCGCGCGCCGCACCCCAAGTACGGCGACGCCGTGATCCCGGCCTGGGACATGATCCGCTTCAGCGTGAACATCATGCGCGGCTGCTTTGGCGGCTGCACCTTCTGCTCCATCACCGAGCACGAAGGTCGCATCATCCAGAGCCGCTCCGAGGCCTCGGTGCTGAAAGAAATCGAAGACATCCGCGACAAGGTCAAGGGCTTCACCGGCGTCATCTCCGACCTGGGGGGGCCGACGGCCAATATGTACCGCCTGGGTTGCGCGTCCAAGGCCATCGAGGCGGCCTGCCGCAAGCCCTCGTGCGTCTACCCCGGCATCTGCTCGAACCTGCACACCGACCACGGCCCGCTGGTGCGCATGTACCGTCGCGCCCGCGCCATCCCCGGGGTCAAGAAAATCCTGATCGGCTCCGGGCTGCGCTACGACCTTGCCGTGCGCGCGCCCGAATACGTCAAAGAGCTGGTGACCCACCACGTGGGTGGCTACCTCAAGATCGCGCCCGAGCACACCGAGTCCGGCCCGTTGTCGAAGATGATGAAGCCGGGCATCGGCACGTATGACCGCTTCAAGCAGATGTTCGAGCAGTTCAGCGAAGAAGCCGGCAAGAAGCAGTACCTCATCCCCTACTTCATCGCCGCCCACCCTGGCACCACCGATGACGACATGATGAACCTGGCCGTCTGGCTCAAGCGCAATGGCTTCAAGGCCGACCAGGTACAGACCTTCTACCCCAGCCCCATGGCCACGGCCACGGCGATGTACCACTCCGGCCTGAACCCGCTCAAGGGCATCAGCCGCCTGGCCAACAAGGGCGAAAAGGTCGACATCGTCAAGGGCGAGAAGCGTCGCCGCCTGCATAAGGCCTTCCTGCGCTACCACGACCCCAACAACTGGCCGCTGCTGCGCGAGGCGCTCAAGGAGATGGGCCGCGGCGACCTGATCGGCAACACGCCGAACCACCTGATCCCCACCTACCAGCCGACCACCGATGGCGGCTATGAGAGTGCGCGGCGCAAGAACTCCACCCAATCGGGCACCAAGACCTCGGTGGTGACGGTGGGACGCGCAGCTGGCCAGGGGCGAGGCAGCCAGGCCAAAGCGAACAGCACCGAGCGCGATCCGCGCAACCTGCCCGCCAGCGCAGGTCGGCCGGCCGGCAAGACCGCACCGCGCCCAGGTCAGATCCTGACCCAGCACACCGGGCTGCCTCCGCGTCAGCAACAGGTCTCCGGCCGCGACGCACGCCCCACGGGCAAGCCGATGGCACCACGCGGCGGCAAGAAGGCGCGCTGAGCACGGTGGTGCCCGCGACAGCGGGGCCACCCACCCGTTCAAGGCACGGTGCGTGTCGGCAAGGCCTGGGCTTCGTATTGCTGGACGCTCTCACGCACGTGGGCAATGTCCGCGTCACGCGGCAAGATCAGCATCAGCACGCCCCCGCTGCACAGACGGGTGGCACGCATCAGCACCTGGGCCTCGCCCAGGGACACGTGAACGTCGCGCACCGAGCGCCCCAAAGCCAGCGTGCTCCCCATGCGCGCCACCGACGTGAGCAGCACATGGCCCTGCTCGGCCATCTCGGCACCGTTCGCCCCCGCCGTCTGGGCCCACACCTCACGGTTGGCCAGGGCAAAGACGCAAGCGCGCAAGGCGCCGGTTTGCGGCAGCAGCGCGCCCAGGTGCGCAGCCAGGGTCACCGCCGGCGTCGCCTGGGGGGCGGCCGAGACCGAAGCCCCGTTCACCACCGGTATCGGCGTCGGCGCACGGGGGGCCGGTGGCGCCTCGGGCGTCCAGGACAAGGTCAGGCGCTCGATCTGCGGCACCTCCCCGGGGGCGGCCGACTGCGCCAGCCGGTTCCAGTAGGTCGCCATCAAGGTCCAGTTGGCCGCCACGGTCTGGCTGGCAGGCCCCACCTCCACCTGCCAACGCGGCGTGCGCCCCAGCGCCGACAGGCTCATCATCCAATCCGGATCACGCACCTGCGGCAGCGCCAGCACCGCAAAGCGGCCGCTGGGCTGCGCCGCCAGCAGGTCGTCACGCCAGGCGGCGACACGCGCCGCGACATCCGGCGGCGGCTGCAGGGCCCCGATCAGCACGTGGGCCGTGGCCAAAGCGCTCAGCAGCCGGCGCACGGCCACCTGCTCGCGCGGCTCGGCCTGCACGTCGGCCAGGTAGACCCGCAGGGTGCCCGCGACCAGCGGGCAATCGAGGTAGGACAAGGAGGCCAGTTCGGTGCCAAAGCCCTGGCGGCGGATGCTCAGGGTCTGCAGCCGCCAGCCCGAGCGCTCGCTCAGGCCCTGCAAAAAGGCGCGCGCGGCCGTCGTGCCCAGATCGTGCAGCAGCACGAAGGGCGCCATCCCCAGCTCGAAATGCTGGCGCAGGGCCTCGGACGGATCGCACACCACGAACAGCTCGCGCAAGGTGGGCGAGACCTGCTTGCCCAGGTCGCGCAGGGCCTGTGTCGGCGCCTGCTCCTCCATGATCTGCGTGGCCACCTGCGTGTGGCCGTCCCAGGCGTCGCGCCGGTCGCTGTCTTGTTCGTGTGCCATCCCTGCCCCTGCGCTCGTTGGGTTCGAACCTGGCCGCCTGCGGCCGCGTCCACCCGTTTGTTCTGATTATTTTAATGGTGTGAACGGAGGGTGGCGCGGGGCTCAGAGGACAAACCACGCCACCCAGGCCCACCCGATGGCCATGTTGAGGGCCAAGGCCCCCGCCACCACCACGCCAAAACGCCAGCCGCCCGACACGCAGGCCACCGTGCCCCGGGTGGTGCTGTTGACCGTCAAGGCCACCATCAAACCCATCAACAGATGCCCCGCCGACAAGGTGCCCGCCCCGTACATCGCCAGCAAACTGGCCATGGGTGCCTGCGCGTCGGCAATGGCCGCCAAGGCGGTGCCCAGCAACAAGCCCCCCACCCCGCGCTGCTGCGCGTAACTCACCACGATGGCGCCCCCCACCAGC
>Ga0209066_10001788_pt1 | contig 27639 bp, 27 predicted proteins | sample All_14_2_FD_187198 | JGI IMG/M metagenome (GOLD analysis project Ga0209066, IMG submission 187198) | Freshwater microbial communities in response to fracking from Pennsylvania, USA - Allegheny Zone_MetaG_DW_15 (SPAdes) (version 2) ...
ATATTAATACAATTAAAAACAACCACTTTTTTTGATTTCTACGCAACGTCAAAGCTCCCCGCATCCGTGCATCCTCTTCAGCACATGCGTCACGAACAAGGTGAGCGCAAAGCCGCCTCCATCAACCTGAGTCAGCTTCGCGATTCAAGGCGACTTCCGACCCCGCAACACCTCCTTGAACTGTTCCTTCCAAGAAAAGGGGCCAGACCTACCCCTGACTCGTCTTCGTGAACTGTCAGAAAGCAGGGAGCGTCACAAAATCGGCCACCCACTCTCCCGTTTCACCCAATACGCCTGCCGATGACCCACCCCCTCATGCTCCCGCACCAGCGCCAGGGCCTCCCCCTCGGTCAACCCGTCCCGAAACAGAAACCCGTTATTGTTGTCGTCCAAACGCCGGACGGAAAAACCGCCCTCTTTCCGGCCCTCAAAACAGCCTTCGTCTTCCCTGCCTTGCCGCTGATGCATCATTGCTTCCAGTAAGAATCATTGATTACAAATTTTTGTTGCTCATACACCACATTAAGCACGCAAGCAACAAGTTCCATGATTTCATACAGTCATTACAAATACGTATTATAAACATATGCTCAGTACAGATTGTCACTATAAAGAGTTAAGCGCGCTTCAAAATTCGTCATCCATATCAAAATGCTCCCGTAATAATTTCCGCAAGCTTTTACCGGAACATTTCATGACGCATCCCTATTCATCTCCTGCATAAATCACGTAGCGATCTCCTGTAGAAGCTACTGGCAAGCTCTAGGCATGTCCGGACAGGAGGAGGAAACAATCGGCTTGAGCGGTGCCCTTCGTTGTCCTCTGCACGGCATGATGTCCCGCAGCCATGCCAGCTCCGCAGGATGCAAACGATTCATCAAGGAGGTTGCATGTCCAAACGCATCGTCGTCTGCTGCGACGGCACGTGGAACACCCCGGATCAGAAGGATGACGGGGTGGTCTGCCACGACCAACGTGACCAGGCTCGCCATGGCCGTGGCGCCGTATGCCGGGGACGGCAGGCGGCAGTTGCTCTACTATGATACTGGGGTGGGCACGCGCTGGTACGACAGGATCAGGGGCGGGATTTCAGGGTTGAAGATTTCGAGGATCAGCCTGGAGGCTTACCGCCCCCTCATGGAACGGCACGAGGACGGGGACGGCACCTTCCTCTTCGACACCAGCCGCGGGGCCTACATGGTCCGCCGCCGGGCCTTCGAGCCTTGCGTATGGAGGAAGCAGGACGGGACCTACGGCCAGCGCCTGGAGCTGGTCTGGTTTGCGGGCGCGCACTCCAACATCGGCGGCGGCTACCGCGACACGGGCCTCTCGGACATCGCCCTTGACCTGGATGATGGATCGTGCCGGGGAATGCGGGCTGGAATTCGACCTCGCCCCCTCGGGCGCCTGGGCCTCGACATTCGCCCGGACTGGAGCGGCCGGCTGGTCGATTCCCGCACGGGCCTCTACAGGCTCGTGCCCGAATACGTCCGCCCCATCGAACCCGCCCACGACAACACCGCCGTGGCCCCAGAAGCCTGGCAACGCTTCGACGCCGACCCGGCCTACCGGGCAGCCTGCCCCAACCTTGCCGGGCTGGGCCGGGAGGGGCGGCCTTGATGACTGGAAGATAACGCCGAACGCGAACGCATTGAAGGAACAAAAACGCCCTGCCGGACTCGACCCGGCAGGGCGTTTGCCGTTTGTTATTCGTTGCGCAGAAACGGCGCGGCCTTCTTTCCCAATACCCGCCAAGTGCCCAGGAGGCCCATGGCCAGGGAGATGGCCACGCCGGCCAGGACGGTCAAAAGGCCCGTGGACAGGTCCGGGGTGAACTGCATCTTCAGCAGGCCCTGGACCACGCCCCAGGCCGTGACCGTGCCCAGGATGAGGCTGCCCAGGCCCGTGAAGAGGCCGGCCAGGGAGAACTCGGCCACGAGGATGGCCAGGATGTCGCGGCGGGTGGCGCCGCAGACCTTGTAGATGACGCTGTCGTAGATGCGGCGGTGCTGGTCGGCCGAGAAGGCCCCGGCCAGGACCAGGAAGCCCACCAGCAGGGCCACTCCGGCCATGACCTGAAAGATGCTCGCCGTGCGGCGCATGAGCATGGCCGCGTTGTCCAGGACCTCGCGGATGGTGACCACGGCCACCTCGGGGTAGGCCGACGTGACGCGGGCGAACAGCCCGTCCTCGCCGCCATGGCCGTAGGCCGCGCCGAGCCACGTCTGCGGGGCCCGGTCCAGGGTGCCGGGGGAGAAGACGATGGCGAACTGCATGGCCAGGGTCCGCCAGTTGACCTCGCGGATGTTCGATATGGTACCCGTGATGTTGCGGCCCAGGACGTTGACCGTCAGGGTGTCGCCCAGGTCCACGCCGAAGCCCTCGGCCAGGTCCGAGGTCAGGGAGATGAGCGGCGGGCCGTCGTAGCCCTTGTCCCACCACTTCCCGCGCAGGAGCGTGCTGCCGGCCGGGAACTCCTCGCTCCAGGACAGCCCGCGGTCCCCGCGCACGGCCCAGGCCACCTCCTCGGACACCGTGGCGTTCTCCACGGGGGTGTCGGCGATGCGCACGATGCGGCCGCGGATCATGGGCCGCAGGTCGAGCCTTGTCACGCCGGGCGTGCCCTCGACCAGGGCGCGGAAATCCCCGATCTGCTCGGGGCGGATGTCCATGAAGAAGAAGGCCGGGGCTTCCTCGGCCAGTTCGGCCGTGAGCGCCCGGGTCAGGCTGACGTTGACCATGACCACGGCCACCAGGGCCGTGAGGCCGAAGCCCAGGGCGAAGACCAGGCTCACGCCAGGCGACCCGGGCCGGTGGATGTTGGCCACGCCGATGCGCCAGCTCGCCCACGGCAGGCGCGGGGCCTTGCCCGCCAGCCAGCGGATGGCCCGGGCCAGTCCCTTGAACAGGAGCCACGCGCCGACCGTGCCGCCCACGAACCAGCCAGCGAGCCTGGTGTCGCCGGCGAACTGGAAGACCATGGCTGCAAGCACCGCGAAGGCCGCGGCCGTGGGCAGGACCGCCGCCTTCGGCATGCGTTCCATGTCGGCCGAGAGATAGCCGCGGAAGATGCCCGAGGGGCTGACCATGACGGCGCGAAAGAGCGGCGGCATGGAGAAGGCCAGGGTCGTGACCAGGCCGAAGAGCGCGGCCTGGATCAGCGGGGCCGCGTACAGGCCGCCGCGCGCCTGGATGGGCAGGATGTCGGCGAAGAACCGGGCGCCCAGCCACGGCACGAGGCTCCCGCCGGCCATGCCGGCCAGGGCCCCCACGACCCCCAGGAAAAGGACCTGCATGAGGTAGGAGGCGAAGAGCACGCGCACGGGCCCGCCCATGCACTTCATGGCCGCCATGTGCGACAGGCGCCCGCCCAGGTAGCCGCGCACGCCTCCGGCGATGCCCAGGCCGCCGACCAGCAGCGCGCCCAGGCCGACCAGGGTCAGGTCCACGCGCAGGCGCTCCAGCACCGTGCTGATGCGCGGCGCGGCGCGGTTGAAGTCGCGCACCCGCCAGCCGGACTCGGGGTACGCGGCGCGGATGGCCTCGGCCGACTGCACGGCGTCGCGGCCCGGGAGCCGCAGCAGGTACTCGGTGCGGAAGAGGCTGCCGGCCCCGGCCAGGCCCGTGGCCGCGAACCCTTCGGCCCCGACCATGAGGCGCGGGCCCAGGGAAAAGAACTCCATGACCCGGTCCGGCTCGCGCTGGATCACGCCGCGTACCAGGAACCGGGCCTCGCCCACGGCCAACTCGTCGCCCACGGCCAGCCCCAGCCGGGCCAGGAGGTCCCGGTCGGCCACGGCGCCGGGCAGACCGCCGTCCTCGGCCAGGAGTTCCTGCAACTCGGCCCCGCCCTCGATGTCCATGCGCCCGTACAGGGGATAGAGGGTGTCGACGCCCTTGAGCTCCACCAGTACGGATTTTTCGCCCGCGCGGGCCATGGTCCGCGTGGACAGGGTCCGGGCCAGGTCGCCGAAACCTCGCAAGAAGCCTGCTTCGGCCGGGCTCAGGTCGCGGGAGGTCAGGCTGACGCTCACGTCCCCGCCGAGGATGGCCTTGGCGTCGCCCGCCAGGCCGGCCTCCAGGGCCCGGCCCAGGGAGCCCACGGCGCTGATGGCCAGCACGCCCAGGAACAGGCAGCCCAGGAAGACGCCGAAGCCCCGCAGCCCCCCGCGCAGTTCGCGGCGGCAGAGGTTCAGGGCCACGAGCCAGTCGCGGCCGCTCATCGCTCCTCCATGCGGCCCGAATGCATGGACGCCGTGCGGCCGCAGCGCCCTGCCAGGTTCCGGTCGTGGGTCACCAGCACCAGCGTGGCCATGTCCTCGGCCTGCATCTTGAAAAGGAGCTCCATGACCCGCGCGCCCGTGCCCTCGTCCAGGTTGCCCGTGGGCTCGTCGGCCAGGATGATGCGCGGCCGCGGCGCAAACGCCCGGGCCAGGGCCACGCGCTGCTGCTCGCCGCCCGAGAGCTGGGAGGGGTAGTGCCCGGCGCGGTGCCCAAGGCCCACCTGCTCCAGGGCCTCCAGGGCCAGGCGCCTGGCCTCGGGGTGATGGGCGAACTCCAAAGGCAGGGCCGCGTTCTCCAGGGCCGTCATGGTCGGGATGAGATGGAAGGCCTGAAAGACGATGCCCAGGTTCTCGCGCCGAAAACGCGCCAGCTCGTCCTCGCCCATGGCCGTCAGGTCCTTCCCGGCCATGCGCACCGCGCCCGAGGACGGCCGCTCCAGGCCGGCCATGAGCATGAGCATGGTCGTCTTGCCCGAACCCGACGGCCCGACCACGGCCAGGGTCTCGCCCTGCCCCACGGTCAGGCTGACCCCGTTCAGGATGTTGACCGGCCCCGAGCCGGCGGTTAGCGTCAGGTGGACGTCCTCAAGCACAACCGAGGGAACATTCATGCCATCCAAGCTCATTCGACATATCCTCATGGCCGCGCTGCTTCTCGCCTGCCCGGCCGGCTTCGTTCACGGAGATTCGACAATGCACATTCTCGCCTTCGGCGACAGTCTCACGGCGGGCTACGGCCTGCCCGCCGACCAATCCTTCGCCGCCCAGCTGGAACGGCGCCTGCGCGAAATGGGCCGCGACGTGCGCGTGACCAACGCGGGCGTGTCCGGCGACACCACGGCCGGCGGCCTGGCGCGCCTGGCCTGGTCCCTGGAGGACAAACCCCACCTCGTGGTGCTTGAACTCGGGGCCAACGACGGATTGCGCGGCCTGGACCCCGTACGCATGCGCGACAACCTCGACGCCATGATCCGGCAGTGCCTGGAGGCCGGGGCCAGGGTCATTCTGGCCGGGATGCGCGCTCCGGTCAATTGGGGACTCGAATACCGCAACCGGTTCGACGACGTCTTCCCCGAGCTGGCCGACGAACACGACCTGGCCCTCTACCCGTTCTTCCTGGAAGGCGTGGTCCGCGACCCGTCCCTGGTCCTGGACGACGGCCTGCACCCCAACGCCGAGGGCGTGGCGCGCATCGTCGACGGCATCCTGCCGCTGGTCCTCGAAGAGCTGGACACGCTGGAGAAGGCGTCATGAAAAAGCCGTCCTCACCCCATGACGGAGGGCAGCTGAAATGACGGCGTTTCCCTTCCTTCTGCTGGCGATCCTGGCCGGGATGTGGTACCTTTCCACAAAAATCATGAAAGTCACCGTCGACGCCCTGGCCTCCCCCAAGGAACGCATGGTTTCCCGCTCCCATGTCCCGGCCGATCAGGACATGCGACAGCCCCTGCGCGAGGCTTCGGACTGGGCCGCGGACCATGGCTTCGCCGAGGACGTCATGTTCGACTTCCACATCGCCGACAGGGACCAGTCCCTGTTCTGCAAGACCTGGAAGAACGCCGCCGAAAAGACCTATCTGGTCTTCTACCACGGCCTGGGCAAGCATTTCCTCGAACTGGTGACCATCTACGACGACAAGACCGGCGTAACCACGACCAACGCCCCCGACGCCCACACCCTGCCCACGGTGCCCGGCGCCTTCGTGCAGGCCTTTCCGGGATTGACCCTGCCGCAGCTCCTGGTGGCCCACCACACAGGGCGCGCGACACTCGAACGCCGCACGGGCCTCGAACCCCAGGACAGGCCCGAAGAGACCATGGAGCTCATCTGTGCTGCCCTGGAACGGCAGGCGCGCTACGTCAGGTCCATCCTGGGCTGGCAATGGAAGGGGTTGTGGTGGATCACGGTGCGCAAGCGGCGCATGATCGGCAAGGACGTGGGCTGGCAACTGGACCAGTTCGGGGTGCACGAACCGCCGGAGGGTCTGCAATGACCAAACTGACGGCGCTCCTCTCCCTCTTCGCCCTGCTTGGCAGCCTCCTCCCGACCACGGTAGCGGCCGACAACGCCACCGACCTGCACGTGGTCTATCTCGAACGCCCGCCCTATTACTGGACCGAGAACGGCCAGCCGCGCGGCTTCCTGCTCGCCCTGACCAGGCAAATTCTCGACCGGGCAGGGATTCCGGCGTCCTTCAGCCAGCACCCCCCGAACCGTATCATGGAAGAGATCCGCAGCGGCCAAGAGCCCACCTGCTCCATCGGCTGGTTCAAAACGCCCGAGCGCGAAGCCTTCGCCAGGTTCAGCCTGCCCATCTACCGCGACCGACCCCTGGTGCTGCTGACCACGGCCGACAAGGCCCACCTGTTCAGCCGCCACAAAACCCTGCGCTCCGTCTTCGCCGATAACGCCCTGGTCATGGCCCAGGTGGCTTCGTTCTCCTACGGCGACGCCGTCGACCGCATGCAGAAGGAGGTCCCGGTCCGCAGCCTGACCGTATCCTCCTCCCAGAAGGTCCTTCCGAAGCTGATCCTGCAGGGGCGCGCCAGCTACATGCTCGCGGCTCCCGAGGAAGTCCCGACCCTGCTGCGGCTGGCCGAGGTCGACGCCGACCGTTTCGCAGTCCTGACCATGGAGGACATCCCGGCGGGCAACCTGCGCCATCTGATCTGCAGCGAGAGCGTGCCTGCAGGCGCCCGCGAACGCATCGACGCAGCCATCGCCGAACTGACCGACCAGGGCGCCCTGCTCAACCCCAAGCCCTGACCATGACCCTCGCCCCCCTGCGCTACGACCCGCCGACCGAGCCGCGGCTGGTCATCATCCACGAGGACCGCGACATGGTCGTCCTCAACAAGCCCGGCGGCCTGCTGTCCGTGCCGGGCCGCACCCCGGAGCTGTTCGACTCGGCCCTGACGAGGGTGCGCGAAACGCACCCCGGCGCCCAGGCCGTGCACCGTCTGGACCTGGGCACCTCCGGCGTCCTCGTCGTGGCCACGCGGCGCAAGGCCGAGTCCGAGCTGCGCCGCCAGTTCCAGGAGCGCCTGACGCGCAAGGTCTACCTGGCGCGGGTCGAGGGCTCCGTTGCCCAGGACGAGGGCGTGGTGGACCTGCCGCTGGTCTGCGACTGGCCAAACCGACCCCGGCAGATGGTCTGCCGCGCGACCGGCAAGCCGGCCCTGACGGAGTACCGCGTGCTCGAACGCGACGAGCGCACCACCCTGGTCCTGCTTTTGCCGCACACCGGGCGCTCGCACCAGCTGCGGGTGCACATGGCCAGCCTCGGCCACCCCATCGTCGGCGACAACCTCTACGGCCCGGACGCGGACGCCGACCCCGCCGGGCTCCTGCTCCACGCCAGCCAGTTGGGCCTCTTCCACCCCTTCAGCGGCCAGTGGACCGTGTTTCACGCACCCTGCGCCTTCGCGCCGGGCGTTCCCCCCTTCCCCCTCACCCAGCCATCCGCGGATCAGAGCGCATATCAAGAAAATCGATAAGTTCCGAATTGTTCGATCCGGAAGAACGATTTGACCTCGCGTCATCCAAAGGCCAGAAAGTTATCCCATGATCGCCCAATCCTGGAAATCCGTGGCCTACACCGCCGTCCGCACGGCCCTCGCCCTGTCCTTTCTGGCGGCCGGCGTCGTCAAGATCCAGAACCCCATGACCTTCGCCGCAACCATCGACGCCTTCGGCATCCTGCCGGGCCCCCTGGTCCTGCCCATGGCCGTCGTGCTGCCGGTGGTGGAGATCATCGGGGCGGTGGCCCTCATTTTCGATATCCGCGGAAGCCTCGGGCTCATCACCTTCATGATCCTCGCCTTCATCGCCGTCCTGGCCTGGGGCCTGCGCATGGGCCTGGACATCGACTGCGGCTGCTACGGCCCCGGCGACCCGGAGGCCGAGGCCTTCTCCGGCATCCGCAGCGCCCTGCGCCGCGATCTCCTCATGCTGGCCTGCGCGGCCGCCCTGTACGCATGGCGGTGGTTTCTGGGCATGCGCCCGGCTTCCCTCGCCGAAAGATACCAATCCATCACAACTCTTATCCGAAAGGCAGAAAACGCATGAAAAAAGTCCTGATCCCCATCCTGGCCCTGGCCTGCATGCTCCTGGCGAGCCCGTCCTTCGCCCTCTTCGACTCCAAGTTCGAGGCGGAAGCCACCAAGGAAACCGAAGCCGTGAAGCTGGCGCGCGACTCGGCCGCCGGCGGCTACGGGCTGCTCACGGCCGCGGAACTGAAGAAGATGATCGACGAGGGCAAGGACATGGTCATCGTCGACACCATGCCCTACGAGGACAGCTACAAGAAGGAGCACGTGCCCGGCGCCAAGCAGTTCCTCTTCCCCATTCCCGACATGAAGGAATGGGACGCCAAGGAGACCAGCGGCAAGACCCAGGCCGACTTCGAGGCCCTGCTCGGCCCCGACAAGGACAAGCCCATCGTCGTCTACTGCGGCTTCGTCAAATGCACGCGCAGCCACAACGGCGCGGTCTGGGCCAAGAAGCTCGGCTACAGGAACGTCTACCGCTTCCCCGGCGGCATCTTCGCCTGGAAGGGAGCGGGGCTGCCTGTGGAAGAAGTCAAATAGCGCATCACGCGACCTGCAAACAACGAAGCCCCCGAGTCCGCGGACCCGGGGGCTTCGTTTTCGTGCGAACGTCGAAGGTCAACCCACCACGTCGTACTTGCTGAAAACCAGCGAATAGAAGGCCTTGCCCTTGGTGCGGGACCTGAGCTCCGTGGAGAAGCCGAAGAGCTGGCGCATGGGGGCCATGGCCGTGATGCCCGAGTCGAAGTCGCCCGTGCGCACGTCCAGGATGCGCGCGTTCTTGGCGCCCAGGAGGTTGACGCAGTCGCCGACGTACTCCGGGGGCATGCGCAGCTCCACGCTCATGATGGGCTCCAGCAGGACCGGCGAGGCCTGGGAGAGGGCCGTCTTCATGGCCTCCAGCGCGGCCATGCGCACGCCCAGCTCCGTGAGGCCGTCCTCGAAGGGCGACACGGCCAGGAGCCGGGCCTCGGCGTCGGCCACCACGCAGCCGTGGGCCGCCCCAGCCTGCAGGGCGTCCTCCATGGCCTTGAGGGCGATGTTCGCCATGTTGCCCGCCGGGACGTCCGAGACCACCGCGTTGCCCGCGCCGCGTTCCCGCGGCTGCACCGACACGCGCACCAGGGCGCGGTGCAGGTTGTCGGCGATGAGCTTGCGGCAGGTGCCTTCGGCCTCGGCCGCGGCCTCGACGGTCTCGCGGAAGATGACCTGCGGGTTGCCGTAGCGGAAGGCCACCCCGCTCTCCTTGCGCAGCCGCTCCAGCACCACCTCCAGGTGCAGTTCGCCCAGGCCCGCCACGATGAGCTGGTCCGTGTCCTCGTCCGTGAAGGAACGCAGGGTCGGGTCCTCGATGCAATACCTCTCAAGCAGCGCCTGAAGTTTTTCCGTGTCGCTGGCGCTGCCCGGCACCAGGGCCACGTTCAGCACCGGCTGCAGGACGTCGATGTTCTCCAGCCGCAGTTCCGACTTGCCCGTGAACAGCGTGTCGCCCGTCACGCACTCCTTGAGCCCCGTGGCCAGCACGATCTCGCCGTCGCGCGCCTCGGGGATGGGCTCATGGCGGTTGGCGTGGACCGTGTAGAGCTTGTGGATCTTCTCGAAGCGCTCCAGGCGCGAGTTCCAGACCGCGCTGTTCTCGGCCACGCGGCCGTTGTAGACGCGCAGGAAGATCTTCTTGTGCGCGCCTTCGAACAGGACCTTGAAGACGAAGCCCACGAACTGGTCGCCCTTGACCCCGGCCTCCTCCATGCGGGAGAGCACCCGCGCATGGGACTGGGACTCCTCGGGCGAGGGCAGGAAATGCGTCACGCCGTTCATCAGCGGCTGCACGCCGATGTTCTTGAGGGCACTGCCGCAGTAGACCGGCACGGCCTGGCCCGAGAGCGTCGCCCGGCGCAGGGCCGCGCGGAGCTCGTCGTCTGTCAGGTTCTCCTCGCCGAGGTACTTTTCCATCACGGCATCGTCGAGGTCGGCCAGGATCTCGACGAACTCGCGCCGCCGGGTCTCCAGCTGCTCCGCGTCCGCCCCCTGCGGCTCATGCTCGTGCACCGTCGAACCCTGATCCGCCGGGTCGAAGGTCAGCACCGCACCGCGCAGCAGGTGCAGCACCCCGCCCTCCACTGCCAGGGACGGCACCGTCACGGGGACGGGTCGCACTGCCAGACGGTCGCCAATATCGCCGACCACGCGCCAGTAGTCCGCGCCGGGCCGGTCCGTCTTGTTGATGAAAACGAGCCGCGGCAGCCCGTACTTGCGCGCCTGCCGCCAGACCGTCTCGCTCTGGGACTCGATGCCGTTCACGCCGCAGAAGACCACCACGGCCCCGTCGCAGACGCGCAGGGCCCGCTCCACCTCGACGTTGAAGTCCACGTGGCCCGGCGTGTCGATGATGTTGATGCGCGTGCCGTGCCACTGGATGGTCGTGCAGGCCGAGGTGATGGTGATGCCGCGCTTCTGCTCCTCTTCGAGGTAGTCCATGGTCGCGGCGCCGTCGTGGACCTCGCCGAGCTTGTGGATCTTGTGCGAATAGAAGAGCAACCGCTCGGTCAGGGTCGTCTTGCCGGCGTCGATGTGGGCGATGATGCCGATGTTGCGCGAGATGTCGTGTTTCTTCATGGGTGCGCGAAGGGGTTAGAAGAATGTCGTGGTGGTGTGCCGGAACGTGTCCGGAGTGATGACGTCCCACAGCCAGCAGCCCAGGAAGCGCTCGGCCATGACCACGGGCGCCGCTCCGGGCTCGCCGCCGTAGGCGATGTACGGCCGCCCCCGGACCGCTGTTTCGGCAGTCACGGCCCGGTAGGCCTGGGCATAGTCGGAATCCGGCGAATTAAGGATCGTGCCGTAGGCCTCCGGGTCGGGCCGGACGACGCGGTGGTGGGCGATGGGTATCCCCGCCAAGTCGATGCACACGCCCTCCCCCGCGCCGGCCAGAAGCCGTAGCAGCGGGCCGGGCTCCCGGGTAAAGATCTGGTTCGCCGAGAGCAGGTCGCAGCCGAACAGCAGCGCGTCCGTGACCGGACCGCTGACATGGACCACGAGGCTCTCCACCCGCGCCGCCAGGGCCTGGACCATGGCCGAAAACACGGCCGGCAGCGGGAAGCGGCGCTGGTCCACGGCGAAGAAGGCCCAGTCCAGGCGCTCGCGGCCGACCGTGCGGTCCACGTGGGCGAAACGCCGAGTTTCCGTCACCGGCTCGCTCCCCTCCTGGGCCAGGGCCCAGGCAAAGGCCACCGCGTTCTTGATGACCGACTTGTGCACCGCCGGGCAGCGGTCGTAGGCCCCGCCCAGGGCGTCGTCGTCGATGTCCGGCGCAAAGCCGTTGTCCGCCAGCAGTTCCTCGATCACTTGGGGCTCCTTGCAAAAAAATGGGCAGGTCACGCATGACCTGCCCGACATTTCCACATTTCAGGGCGTTGCACAACAGGCCGCGCCCCGCGAACTTCAGACGGCGTCCGCCACCAGCCTGCCCATCTCCGTGCAGCCGACCTTCGTGCCCTCGCCGACGTAGATGTCGCCGGTGCGGTAGCCCCTGGCCAGCACGCCCTTGACCGCCGCGTCGATGGCCGCAGCCTCGGCCTCCAGGCCGAAGGAGAACCTGAGCATCATTGCCACGGAAAGGATCGTGGCCAGCGGATTGGCCACGTCCTTCCCGGCGATGTCCGGCGCCGAACCGTGGATGGGCTCGAACAGGGCCGGACCGCCCGACCCCATGGACGCCGAGGGCAGCATGCCGATGGAGCCCGTGATGATCGAAGCCTCGTCCGACAGGATGTCGCCGAACAGGTTCTCGGTCACGATGACGTCGAACTGCGACGGGTCGCGGATGAGCTGCATGGCCGCGTTGTCCACGTACATGTGCGACAGCTCCACGTCCGGGTACTCGGCCGCCGTGCGGATGGCCACCTCGCGCCACAGCCGCGACACGTCGAGCACGTTGGCCTTGTCCACCGAGCACAGGCGCTTGCCGCGCTTGCGGGCGATCTCGCAGGCCACGCGCACGATGCGCTCCACCTCGGACTCGGAGTAGATCATCGTGTTGAAGGCCGCGCGCTCGCCGTTCACCACGGTCTCGCCCCGGGGCTCGCCGAAATAGGCGCCGCCCGTCAGTTCGCGCACGACCATGATGTCCAGGCCCTGGCGCACGATGTCGGGGCGCAGGTACGACGCCGCCGCCAGCTCCGGGAACAGCGCCGCCGGACGCAGGTTGGCGAACAGCCCCAGCGCCTTGCGGATGCCCAGGAGCCCCTTCTCGGGCCGGATGGCCGGGTCGATGGTGTCCCACTTCGGGCCGCCGACCGCCCCCAGCAGCACCGCGTCCGCAGCCTTGCACGCCGCCACGGTTGCCGCGGGCAGCGGCTCGCCCATGGCGTCGATGGCCGCGCCGCCGATCAGGGCTTCCGTGGTTGTCACGGTGTGGCCGAACTTGGCCGCCACCTTCTCCAATACCATCACGGCCTGGCCCATGATCTCGGGGCCTATGCCGTCGCCGGGCATGAGGCATATCTTCATGTTCATTGAGAGCTCCGTTGATGCGAATATAGTAAAGCATGCCTCCGGCGGGCAGGGGGCTCGCCCCCTGCACCCCATTCAGGGGGGGGAGGGGCGCCCCAGCGCTCGCGGGCAGGGCGTGCCGAATGGGTCTATTGGGCGACCTTGCGCTTGACGTACTCGACCAGGCCGCCGCCGGACAGCATGTCCATCATGAATTTCGGGACCGGGTTGAAACCGATGGTCTCGCCGCTGGTCAGGTTGGCGATCTTCCCGGCCGCCACGTCGATCTCCAGCTCGTCGCCGTCCTTGATGCGGGCGATGTCGTCGCCCAGTTCCAGGAGCAGCAGGCCCATGTTGAAGGCGTTGCGGTAGAAGATGCGCGCGTAGCTCTTGGCCAGCACCACCGGCATGCCTGCGCCGATGATGGCCAGGGGCGCGTGCTCGCGCGACGAGCCGCAGCCGAAGTTCTCACCGGCCACCAGGATGTCGCCGGGGGTGACGCGCTTGACCCAGCCCTCCTCCAGGCCTTCGAAGCAGTTCTTGCCCAGCTCGGCCGTGTCGGCCGTAACCAGAAAGCGCGCCGGGATGATGGCGTCCGTGTCGATATGGTCACCCACCACGTGGGTCTTTCCCTTGAATGTCATGGCGTCCTCCTACAGTTTGCCCGGGTGCGTGATGAAGCCCGTCACGGCCGTGGCCGCGGCCACGGCCGGGCCTGCCAGGTAGACCTCGGACTTCAGGCTGCCCATGCGGCCCTTGAAGTTGCGGTTCGTCGTGGCCAGGCAGCGCTCGCCGCCGGCCAGGATGCCCATGTGGCCGCCCAGGCACGGCCCGCAGGTCGGCGGGCTGATGATGGCCCCGGCGTCGAGGAAGATGCGCAGCAGGCCTTCGTCCAGGGCCATGGAATAGGCGCCGGGAGAGGCCGGGATGACGATGAAGCGCACGCCCTTGGCCACCTTGCGGCCCTTGATGATGGCCGCGGCCTCGCGCAGGTCGCTGATGCGGCCGTTGGTGCAGGAGCCGAGCACCACCTGGTCCACGCGCACGTCCGAGACCTCTTCCACGGGCTTGACGTTGTCCGGCAGATGCGGACAGGCGATCTGCGGCGAGAAGGACGACACGTCGAAGGTCATCTCCTTCCAGTAGGCCGCGCCGGGGTCCGCGGCGATGGGCTCGTCCCCGTCGCGGCCGTGGGCCCGGCAGTATTCGAGGGTCTTGCCGTCGGCCGCGAAGAGCCCGGCCTTGCCGCCGGCCTCGATGGCCATGTTGGCCATGGTCATGCGCGCCTCGACGGACAAATCGTCGATGACCTCGCCGCCGAACTCCAGGGCCTTGTACAGGGCCCCGGCCACGCCGGTCTGGCCGATGGTGAAGAGGATGAGGTCCTTGCCGCCCACGTGCTCGGGCAGCTTGCCCGTGAAGTTGACGCGGATGGTCTCGGGCACCTTGAACCACGTCTCTCCCAAAGCCATGGCCGCGGCCACGTCCGTGCTGCCCAGACCCGTGGCGAAGGCGCCCAGGCCGCCGTAGGTGCAGGTGTGGCTGTCGGCGCCGACAATGATGTCACCGGGGCCCACCAGTCCGTACTCGGGCAGAATGGCGTGCTCCACGCCGACGTTGCCGCCCTCGTAGTAGTGCGTGATGTCCATCTCGCGGGCGAAGTCGCGCACCACCTTGACCTGCTCGGCCGAGTCGATGTCCTTGTTCGGGGTGAAGTGGTCACAGACAAGGGCCACCTTGTCCTTGTCGAAGACCTTCTTCACGCCCATGCCGCGGATGGACTTGATGGCCAGGGGCGCCGTGATATCATTGGCCAGGACCAGGGACACCCGGCACTGGACGATCTGTCCGTCGGCCGTGATGGGCTGGTCCGTGTGGCGCTGCAGTATCTTCTGGGCTAAAGTCTGTCGCATATCGTATCCTCCTGTCTTTTGGCCAAACGGTTCAGGGCGTTCAGATACGCCTTGGCGCTGGCCACGATGATGTCCGCGTCGGATGCGCGGCCCACCGAGGTTCTTCCGTTCTCTTCGATCTTGACGGTCACCTCGCCCTGTGCGTCGGTGCCGCCGGTTATGGCGTTGACGGCGTAGCGGACCAGCTTGGGACTGCGGCCCACGACCTTGCCGATGGTGTTGAACACCGCGTCGATGGGGCCCGTCCCGAAGTCCGACAGGATGCGCTCCTCACCGTCCACGTACATTTTGACCACCGCGTTGGGAATGGCCATGTTGCCGCTGATGGCGCTCAGGTACTCCAGCCGGTACTTGTCCGGGATGCGGAAGATCTCGTCCAGCACCACGGCTTCGAGATCCTCGACGAAAATCTCCTTCTTGCGGTCCGCCAGCTTTTTCATGGCGGTGAAGACGATGCCCAGCTGCTCCTCGTCCAGCCTGTAGCCCAGGTCCTTCAGGCGCTTGTCGAAGGCGGCCCGGCCCGAATGCTTGCCGAGCACCATGTCCTCTTCCTTGCGGCCCACGGACTCGGGCGTCATGATCTCGTAGGTCTGGCGGTTCTTGAGCACGCCATCCTGATGGATGCCGGACTCGTGGGCGAAGGCATTGGAACCGATAATCGATTTATATGGTGGTATAGGCTGACCGATGATCAAAGACAAGAGCCGGGTCGACGGGAAAATCTGCTCCTTCCTGATGTTCGTGGTCAGCTGGTAGAAGTCCTTGCGCACGTCCATGGACATGACCACCTCTTCCAGGGCCGCGTTGCCGGCGCGCTCGCCGATGCCGCTCAGGGTCACCTCGGCCTGACGCGCCCCGGCCTTCAGGGCCGCCAGGGTGTTGGCCGTGGCCAGGCCGAGGTCGTTGTGGCAGTGCACGGAGAAGACGGCCTTGTGGCTGTTCTTCACGTTTTCGAGCAGGTACTTGATGAGCTCCGCAAATTCCTGGGGCTGGGTGTAGCCCACGGTGTCCGGCACGTTGATGGTCGTGGCCCCGGCCGCGATGACGCGCTCGAAGACCTGCGCCAGGAAGGGCCAGTCCGAGCGCGAGGCGTCCTCGGCCGAGAACTCGACGTTGGAGGTCTTGGACACGGCGTACTTGACCGCGGCCTCGGCCATCTCCAGCACCTGGTGCCGCTCCTTGCGCAGCTTGTACTTCATGTGGATGTCAGAGGTGGCCAGAAAGGTGTGGATGCGCGCCTGCGGGTTGCCCCGGACGGCTTCCCAGGCCCGGTCGATGTCCGCGGGCAGGGCCCGGCACAGCCCGGCCACCTGGCAGTTCTGCACGGCCGCGGCGATCTGCTGCACGGCCTCGAAGTCGCCCTGACTGGCTGCAGGAAAGCCGGCCTCGATGATGTCGACGCCCAGATTCTCCAGCTGGCGCGCCAGACGCACCTTTTCGCTGGCGTTCATGGTCGCGCCCGGAGACTGTTCGCCGTCGCGCAAGGTCGTGTCGAAAATGAAAATTCTGTCGGACATGGCTGTTCTCCTTTTTTGATACTCGATAATCGATTGATGATAAATACTGTTTTGGGGCGGCTGTTGCGCCCTGAATTGCCGTTTCCTGCAAACGATGCTGAGGGGGTTGCGTGTTCCTTTACGAGATCTTTTGAGAAGACTCTCGTAGGAAGGATTTCCCGCGTAGGGGCAGAAAGAAGTAGGAGTAGACGAGGCCGGAAATGATGTAGCCGATGAAGAAGACGAAGCTCAGGAGCTTCGGCTCGGAGGCGACCAGGACGAAGACCAGCAGGGCCGTGACCGTGGCGCTGAAGCGATGGGCGCGGATGACTTCGGCGTCCTTGAAGGACGCGTAGCGGACGTTGCTGACCATCAGGATGGAAACCAGGAAGGCCAGGCCCAGCGTGATGCGGGGAACCCAGTCGTGAATGGCTTCGGGGATGTAGGATGAAAACAGGACGAAAGTGGCCAGGGTGCAGGCCGCCGCGGGGATGGGCAGACCGATGAAGAACTTCTTGCTGATCTTGCCCGTCTGGATGTTGAAGCGCGCCAGGCGCAGGGCCCCGCAGGCCATGACCAGGAAGGAGGCCATGATGCCCAGGCGGCCGAACTCGAAGGTGTTCCACATGTAGATCATGACGGCCGGACCGACTCCGAAGGCGACGAGGTCCACCAGGGAGTCCAGCTGCACGCCGAAATCCGAGGCGGAGTTGGTCAGGCGGGCCAGCTTGCCGTCGAGGCCGTCGAAGACGCAGCTGACGATGATGGCTACGGCCGCCATCTCGAAACGGCCGTCGATGGACCACAAAATGCCCAGAAACCCGGTCAGCAGGCTGGCCATGGTCATCATGTTCGGGAGCAGGTAGTATCCCTTGTGCTTGGGCTTTGGGTGGTCCATCGTATCCTGAAAAACTGTTCTACCGCTTTTTCCGGGCCAGGACGGTCTGGCCGGCGAAGACCTTCTCTCCGATGCGGACCGTCGATTCATAGTCACTCGGCAGGTAAAGGTCAACTCTGGATCCGAACTTGATCAGTCCGAATCGCTGGCCCCGGGCCAGGCTGTCGCCCTCCTCGGCCCAGCAGATGATGCGGCGCGCGATGAGCCCGGCAATCTGGACCACGGTCCAGGTCTTCCCTTCGGCGTCCTCCACCAGCACGGCGTTGCGCTCGTTGTCCGTGGAGGCCTTGTCGAAGGAGGCGTTGATGAATTTGCCGCCGAAGTAGGAAATGCGGGCGATGCGGCCGGCCACGGGCATGCGGTTCACGTGCACGTTGAAGACGTTCATGAACACGCACACGGCAGTGCGGTCCTCGCCCGTCAGAGGGTCTCGCATGGTCTCGACCTTGATGACCTTGCCGTCGGCCGGGGACACGGCCACTCCGGGCTCCTGGGGCACGACGCGCTCGGGATCGCGGAAGAAGTTGAGGACCAGGAAGAGGACCGCCAGGAGCAGCGTGGCCATGAACCAGCAGTCCAGGATGGCGAAGGTCAGGGTGGCGACCGTGGTCAGGAAGATGAAGGGCATCCCCTCCAGGGAGAGGCCGATGGATGGCTTATGCATGAAAACTCCGAAATTATCTGATGCGCGTAAGGAACCTGAATTTGTACCGCCGGGTCCAACACGAGGCAAGCGCTAATTTAGCCTTCCTTGCCGGGGCGCTCGCCGGAATACTGTTTCTTCCACTCGTCCAGAAAGAGGATGGCCGTCTCCAGGCGGTCCAGTTCGCCCTGGCGGCTGCGCACGGCCCAGACCAGATCGTCGAAAGCAACCGTCGGGGGCAGTCGCAGCCGTGACAGGAGGGCGTCGAGCTGGTCCCTCAGGCCCTCCGGTATCTCCTCCCGCCACTGCGAAGGCCGGGCCGCCCGTTCAGGCATGAGGGATGCGGCATGCTCCAGCAGGGTGTTCATGCGGTGGGCGTAGGTGTGTTCCGCCAGCACCCGCTCCCTGCCCCGCCGCGCCACAGCCGCCCGCTCCTCGGGACGGGCGCGGTAATGCTCGATGGCCCGCAGCAGCTCCTCCATGTCCGAAAAGAGGGCCAGTTCGCCCTCGGCGAAAAGCTCCGGCAGCAGGCCCCGCCGGTCGACGAGCTGGAAGGCCCCGCAGGCGGCCAGCTCGAAGGTCCGCGGGTTGACGAAATCCCCGTCGCCGACCAACACCCCGGGCCGCACCGATGAGTGCAGGTTCAGGTTGATGGCCGTGGCGTTGAAGATCTTGACCACCTCGTCGGTCTCGATGCGCTCCCCCTGGCGCTGCAGGAACGGCGCCAGCACCGTCTCCCCGTCCCAGTCGTTGCCCCAGATGCGCAGGTCGAATCCGGCCAGCTGCCGGAACGCCAGGCGGCGGTTGGGGTAGCCCGCGCCCACGAAGGACAGATCGCTGCCGTACCTCCGCCGTTCCACCGGCGAAAGCTCCAGGGGGCGGTGCACGGACGGGTCCGCCGCCAGAGGCAGATAGATGGAGTTGGGCTGCCCGGCCTCGGCCAGCTTGCGCGGGAAGTCGCCCTTCTGGATGACGGCGAAGAGGTCGTACAGGGGCGCGAAGGCCTGCCAGTAGGGAAAGACTTCGTGGTCCTCGACGAACCACATGGCCGTGGCCACCTTGTCCCGCCGCAGGCGCTTCAAAGCCTGGCGCGAAAGCGGGGCCTGGGCCATGGCCAGGACCAGGTCCGGGGCGAAGGCCTCGACCTTGGCCAGCACGGCCTGGGACACGACCTGCAGGAAGCTGTTCTCCAGGTAGTCCAGGCGGTCCGTGCCCACGCGCAGGATCTTCAGGGCCGAGAACGCGCCGTAAAACCCGGGGGCCTCGAAGGTCTCCACCATGTGCCCGAGCTCGCGCAGGGCGTTTTCGCAGTACCTGCCGACGGGCAGGGAGCCTCCGTACATGGGCAGCACCAGCAGGATTCGCCGGCTCTCATTCATGGGCCCGACCTCGCAGTGTTTGGGGCAGCATCCAGTCCCTCTCCATCATCCAGAATTCATCCGCTACGCCCTCGCCGCTCCCGGGCCCCGGCACCCCGGCGCAGGCCGCGGCCATGGCCCTGAAGGCCCGTCGCCGCACGGCGCCGACGTCATCCCCGGCCACGGCCGTGAAGGTCACACCCAGCCCGTCGAAGCCGCTGGCCATGAGGGCGCACCCTGCGGGCATCTCCCCCGTGGCGCGACCGCTGACGCGGCGCAGGACCGCCGGGTCGGCGAAAACCCGTCGGCAGGCGATGTCGTGGGGGCACGGCGCCGTCTCCAGGCAGGGGGCGCAGTCGGTCGTGGCCTGCAGCACATGGTGCCCCAGGCCGTAGGGGCCCGTCTCGTGGCACCAGGCCGAGGACAGGAAAAAGGCCATGACGGGCACGCCGAGGTGGGCGGCCAGATGCATGGTGCCCGTGTCGGGGGTCAGGACCAGGTCCAACCCGCCCACAACGTCCACAAGCTCGCGCCAGTCCGTTCTGCCCACCAGGTCCCGGACCTGCCCGCGCAGGCCCCCCGGCAGCAGGGCCGTCAGCTCCTTGGCCGCCCGCCGTTCCGCCCCGGCCCCGAGCAGCGTGATGGCCCCCTTTCCCGCGCGGCCCAAGGCCGCCTGGACCAGGGGCGCCAGCACCTGCGCCGGCAGGGAACGCCGGGCGTTCTGCCCGGCCATGACCACCCCGATCCCGCCGCCGCGCGGCCTGGCCGGAGGGTTGACGCAGTCGGGCGGCAGGGGCTCGTCGGCGTACAGGCCCCAGACGTCCACGAGATTGAGACCGGCCGTCGCACGCGACCGCGTCCAGCGCATGACCTGCGACGGCCAGGCGTCCATGAACCGCTGCCCCGCCTCCTGCCGGTAGCCGCGCACGGCGCGGGCCGGGAACATGGCCGCCAGGGCGAAGTTCAGGCCGGAGAAATTGAGATTGTAGACGCGGTGGAACCAGATGCCGGCCAGCCCCCCCAGATCGTCGTGCACCCGGGTCAGGATGTCCGGCCCGTGGGTGCCGTGGGCGGCCAGCCCGTGAACCGTGACGCCGGGGTAGACCAGGCGGGCCAGAGCGGCCAGGGATCGGTCCACGAGCAGGTGTACGCGCCCCTGGGCCGAGAGTGACGCTACGAGCCGCTTGGTCTGGATCAGGTCCCCGAAACGGGCCAGCTGGATGACGAGAAAGTCGGGGCCGGCGGGGCCGCCCGGGTCGCGAGGGTTCATGCCCCCTCATCCGGGAAAATCGGCAAAAAGTCCAGAACTCCCCGGATTATCAGGCCCTCCCGGCCCGTCGCCCGATGGCCTTGGACAAGCGGGTCCGCCTCTGCTAGACGGCCTGCATGCGGTATTATCCCCTGCTCCTCGATCTGACGGGAATGCGCTGCCTGGTGGTAGGCGGCGGCGAGGTGGGCCTGCGCAAGGTCCAGGGCCTGCTGCCCTGCTTCCCGGCCGCCGTGACCGTAGTGGACCCGGCCGGGCCCGGCCCCGAGCTGGCGGCCCTCCTTGCCAGCCACGGCAACTTGACGTATGAACGACGCCCCTTCGCCGAGTCGGATGCGCAGGGCGCGCAGCTCGTCTTCGCCTGCACTTCCAGCCGCGAGGTCAACGCCCTGGTCGGCGAGGTCTGCCGGCAAAAGGGCGTGCTGTGCAACATGGCCGACGCCCCCGAGGCGGGCAGCTTCGTCCTGCCGGCCAGCGTCACGCGCGGGGACCTGACCATCACCGTGTCCACGGGCGGCGCGAGCCCGGCCCTGTCTCGGGTCATCCGCCGGGACATTGAGGCCAGGTACGGAGATGAGTACGCATCACTGACGCGTCTGCTGGCAGGGATCAGGGCCGCGCTGCTGGACCTGGGTCGCCCCAGCGGAGAGAATCGGGAGGTCTTCCGGGCCCTGGCCACCTCCCCGATTGCGTCGCTGATCAAGACCAAGGACCGGGACGCATGCCTGGAACTGCTCCGGGCAGTACTGCCCGCCCCCCTGCACCCCAGAATCGGAGAATGGTGCGATGACTGCATCCCGACTGTTTGACCTGCTCATTGCGCTCCTTTACCTGACCGGCTCCGTCAGCTACCCGCTGGGCCTGGTCCTGCGGCGCCCGATCCTGAAAAAAGCGGCCGTCTGGACCTCCGTGGCCGCCTTCGCCCTGCATACCGTGGACCTCGGGGTCCGCTTCGTCGAGATCGGCGCGGCCAGCCTCCAGCACGGCCAGTTCTACATGAGCCTGCTGGCCTGGTTCGTGGTCCTTATCTTCTTCATCCTCTGGCGGCGCCTCAAGCACGACTTTCTGGCCATGATCACCGCGCCCCTGGCCCTGGTCCTCTTTTCCTCGTCCCTGGCCGTGCGCACCCAGGTCCTGGCCGTGCCCGAGCATTTCAGCGCCCTGTGGTTCAGCCTGCACGTGGGCACCATCTTCGTCTCCCTGGGCCTCATCACCATGGCCTTCGGAGCGGGGGTGGCCTATCTGCACCTGGAGAAGATCATCAAGACCAAGGCCAAGATGCCCGGCTTCTCCAAGGACCTCCCCTCCCTGGAGACCTTCGACCGCGCCAACCACTGGGCCGTGTCCGTCGGCTTCCCGCTCTACACCATCAGCGTCATGTCCGGCTTCCTGTGGGCCTCCTTCACCTGGAAGAAGATCATCAGCTGGGACCCCAAGGAACTCATCACCATCGTCATATGGATCATCTTCGCCGTGCTCTTCCATCAACGCACGGCCCTGGGCTGGCGGGGCCGCAAGCCGGCCAGGACGGCCATCGTCCTCTTCGCGCTGTGTCTCGTGTCTCTGGTCGGGGTCAACTTCCTGCTGCCCACGCACCACAGTTTCCGCCCGTAATCATCAGGAAAGACCGCAACCGAACATGAATCAGGAAATCTATCTCGTCGGACTCAATCACAAGACCGCAGGCGTGGACATCCGTGAGCGCTTCGCCCTGACCGACTGCGACCCCGCGGCCACGGGCCTGGTCAGCGACACGGGCGCCGTGTCCGAAGCCATGATCCTCTCGACCTGCAACCGCGTGGAGTTCCTCGTGGTCGGCGACAGCGCGGCGGACATCCGCGCCAAGGTGCTGCGCTTCTGGGCCGACCACTGCGGCCAGCCCCAGGCCGATCTGGAGAACCACACCTACTGCCACGTCGGCGACAAGGCCGTGGACCACCTCTTCACCGTGGCCTCCAGCCTCGATTCCATGATCCTGGGCGAACCCCAGATCCTGGGACAGCTCAAGACCGCCTACCGCAAGGCCGTGGAGAACGGCGCGGCCAGGGTCATCGTCAACCGCCTCCTGCACAAGGCCTTTTCCGTGGCCAAGCGGGTCCGCACCGAGACGGCCATCGCCTCCAGCGCCGTATCCATCAGCTACGCAGCCGTTGAGCTGGCCCGCAAGATCTTCTCGGACCTGACCAACCACCGGGCCCTGCTCATCGGCGCCGGCGAGATGGCCGAGCTGGCCGCCACGCACCTGCTCTCGGCCGGCGTGCGCGACATCACCGTGGTCAACCGCACCCAGGCCCGCGCCGCGGAACTGGCCAAGCAGTTCAACGGCCGGTCCATGCCCTTCGAGGAGCTGCACCAGGCCCTGCTGGAAACGGACATCGTCATCAGCTCCACGGGCTCCCCCACGGCCATCATCCGCGCCAGGGACATGAAGGAGGTCCTGCGCCTGCGCCGCAACCGGCCCATCTTCTTCATCGACATCGCCGTGCCCCGCGACATCGACCCGGACATCAACGGCCTCGACAACGTCTACCTCTACGACATCGACGACCTGAAGGAAGTGGTGGAGGAGAATCTGGCCGGGCGCCAGCAGGAGGCCAACAAGGCCCGCGGCATCGTGGCCGAGGAGGTAGGCGCCTTCATGCGCTGGCGCGACGGCCTGGCCCTGCAGCCGACCATCGTCGCCCTGCTGGACCAGGGCGAGCGCATCGCCCGCAAGGAACTGCGCAAGTCCATCAAGCAGCTCGGCCCCGACCCGGACCCGCAGATGGTGGCCGTCCTCGAACGCCTGGCCCTGTCCCTGTGCCACAAGATCTACCACGAACCCATCAGCTACCTCAAACGCCGCTCCCAGGAGGAAGGCTCGGCCCAGCGCTTCATCCACAACGCCCGCCGCATCTTCAACCTCGACGGGGAGACCGTGCCCGCGGAGGCCCACCTGGACCGCAAGAGCGGCGGCAAATAAGGATTCATCGCATGCGCTCCTTCCTCATCGAAGAAATTACCCCGCAGGACATGGAAAAGCTCGAAAGCTGGCTCAAGGAGCAGGAACTACAGAGCATCGAGCACCTCTACCACTTCAACCTGCCCCCCAGGCTCCTGACCCCCCTGCAGCAGGAGCACGCGCCCCAGTGCGGCCCCTTCTACATGGCCGTGGAAACGGGCCGGGACTGGGTCAAGCTCGAACTCCTGGTGCGGGCCAAGCGCATCCTGCGTTGCGCATGCATCGCCTACGCCACGCCCGAACAGCAGGAGCACATGATCTCCTACCTGGAAAACCTGCTCAAAGACCTGAACATCCCCCTCTGAGGCCGCCGTGCGCCTGCAGGACCTCCCCCGCCCCCTGGCCCGGCGCTGCCTGGGCCTGCCGCGCTTCTGCCGGGACTGCCTCGGCGTGGACATCCGGGGGAAGAGCCTGGTCGTGGCCTATTCCACGGGCCTTGACTCCACGGCCCTGCTGCACGCCCTGCACCTGCTTGCCCGGCCCCTCGGGCTGACCCTCACGGCCGCCCACGCCCATCACGGCCTGCGCCCGGAATCCGACGAGGAACTCGAACACGCCCGCGCGACCTGCTCCAGGCTCGGCGTCCCTCTGGAGACAGCCCGGCTGGATGTGCCATCGGCAATGCGTCCAGGCGGGCCAGGACTTGAGGAATGCGCCCGGAACCTGCGCTACGCCTTCCTGGAGTCGGTCCGCGCGCAGTGCGGGGCGGATTTCGTGGTCACGGCCCACCACGCCGACGACCTGGCCGAGGACATCCTCATGCGTCTCGTGCGCGGCGCGGGCTGGCCTGGGCTTGGCGGCATGACGGGTGCGGACCCTGTGCGCCGCCTCCTGCGGCCTCTGCTGGACTGGGAAAAGAACGAACTGCAAAGCCTCCTCGAAACCCTCGTGGTCCCGTGGCGGGAAGACCGCAGCAACGCCCAGGCAGACCGCACCCGCAACCGCATCCGGGCCGACATCCTGCCCCTGCTGCGCCGGGAGAACCCGGGCCTGTCGAAGACGCTCCGGCAGACCTGGGCCCTGGCCCGCATCGACGAGGACTATTGGCAGAAAAGCCTCGCGCACCTTCCCGCCCGCTCCGACAGTCTCCTCATCGAATCCCGACTCCTGGAGGCCCACCCGGCCCAGCGCCTGCGCCTCTACAAGCATGTTCTGGACGGCATGGGACCGGGACAGGCCCTGGCCGCCCATCTCCTTCTCCTGGACCGGGCCTGGGAAGAAAGAAAGGTGGGGAGACGGATCCAGTTCCCGGGAGACAAGATCGCCTGCGTCGAATCGGGAGGCATCCGCTTTTCCCGACACGAGCGCATCTGACAATCCCGGAATTTCGGACACGGCCCCGTCCCCGCGGCAAGCCCCTTCCAGAAGACGCCATCGCCTCAGCGCTCCCTCCCCGCCGTATCACAGGATGAGACGGTTTTATCCGGAAAATACGGATATTGCGCATCCGAAATCCGTTGCGCATCCACTCCAAACACCTATTTGTATGAATTCACTACACATTTCTAGAATAGTACGAAAAATGCAAACAAAAACGCAAGACGGTACGTCCGCCGAAGAGCGTCGAAAGGAGGCACAGCGAGGTCAGCATGAAACGCAGAAACACGGCCGAACAGCGGAAGAAGGGGCGGGTGCCGCATCAGGCGGTCGTGCGGTACTCCGTCGGCGGCTTGGATGAATACAAACCTGCCCGGATGTTCAACTTCAGCAGCACGGGAATGTACCTCGAACTGAAATTCCCGCCGCCCAAACTCGGGGCGAACCTGCTCATAGAGGTCCTCGAGGACGGCGACGACGAAATGTGGGGCGACGAGAACGTCCCGCGCAGGTGCTATTACGCCCAGGTCATCTGGAAGAAAAACCTGCCCGAATCAGACAGGCATTACGGCGTGGGGCTGCGCTACCTGTCCATGGCCTGAACGGCGTCAGCCGTCGCCTCCCCAAAAAAGAACCGCCGCGGAGGCGGCGGTTCGGTCGTGAAGGCCCCTGCGGGCTCCGCTCATCTCGCGCGGGCGGCCTGCTCGGCCTTGCGCCTGGTCAGGTCCTCGAACACGGCCATGGCCGCCGAGGCGCCCTCGCTGACCGCGGTCACTATCTGCTGCACGCCCCCGGTGATGTCACCGGCCGCGTAGAGTCGGGGCAGGCTCGTCCGTCCCATCCTGTCGACCCGGATGTACCCGCCGGGTTCCACGGCCAGGCCGAGATGGGATACGGCTTCGACGTTGGGCACGATGCCGATGGCCAGGAAGACCCCGTCCACCTTGACGCGCTCCGTCTCGCCCGTCTTCACGTCCCGCACGGCGATGTACTCCAGCGCCTTGTCCCCCCCGATTTCCTCCACGACGGAGTTCCTTCGCACGGGAATCTGCTCGCGCAGCACGGAATCGATCAGATGCTGCTCGGCCCGGAAGCCCTCGCGGCGGTGCACGATCATCACATCCACTCCGAGGTTCTTCAGGTGCAGGGCGTCGGTCAGGGCCGTGTTGCCGCCGCCGACCACCGCCACCTTTTTGCCCTTGAACATGAACCCGTCGCAGGACGCGCAGAAGGACACGCCCTTGCTCATGAAGCGATCCTCGCCGGGCACGCCGAGCTTCTTCCAGGACGCGCCGGCGGCGTAGATGACCGCGTCGGCCACATAGACCCTGTCGCTGGTGTAGACCTCGAGATTGCGGCCGATCTTGATCTCCTCGACCTTCTGTCCCGTGACCACGTCGACGTACTGCTTGGCCTGCTCGTGGATCATGTCCATGAGCATCTTGCCGCCGATGTTGACGAAGCCCGGGTAATTCTCGACCTCGGGCGTGATGCTGACCTGGCCGCCGACGATGCCCTTCTCAAGGACCACTGCGTCGAGCCCCGCGCGCTTGGCGTAGATTCCGGCCGTGAGGCCTGCCGGGCCCGAGCCGATGATGACGAGGTCGTGGTAGCTGACGCCCTGCCCGCCGACTTCGCCGGCTTCATGGGCGTGTTCCCGGGCGGCCTGCAGGGTAACGAGCTGGGCCACGAAGGACGGCTCGGGCTCAAGGCCCACGGTGGACAGATTTTCGTTGTAGACAGTGTGCGGGATGGATCCCACGGAATATTCCTCGGCATAGTCGGGGTTTTCCCCCGTTTCCACGCACTCGACCGCGACCAGGTCGGGCCGCTCCACGGCAGCCTTGATGGCGTTGACGCACTGACCCGGACAGTAGGGGCAGGTCGGGCTGACGAACACCTTGACCACCCGCTTCTCGTCGAGTCCGGCCAGAATCTCCTTCGATTTCTCCGACAGGAAACTGCGTCTGGTGGAGACCATCATCAGGGCGTGCAGGAAGGCCTGCCCCTCCTCGCCGGCCGGGGCCCCGGTAAAGCGTATGGAATAGCGCTCCGGATCGATGAGCAGGGTCGGGAAGCGCGTGACGCCGTGCTTCTCGTTGGCCGCGGCCTCGTCCTCGTGCAGGTGCAGGGTGAGCTTGTCCGTCAACCGGACCATGTCCTGCATGAGCTTGCGGGCAAAATCCGCATACGCGTCGTTGCGGCCCGGCTTGACGAAGAGGTGGACGGGCACGGTTTCCTTGAATTCACGCAGATATTCGCCGAGCGCCTTGCGCTGGTCCTCGGGCAGGAACCATTCGGTTTCGTGTGCTGATTTGGCCATGGGGAACCTCCGGAAAGTTGGTCGTGAAAGGCGGATCGCGATTTTCTTCTGTAACGCCTGAGGCGAAATTGTCAAAGCGCAAAGGATGGTTGCGGTGCGATTGTCACTCCGCGGCGAAGCTGGAAGGAGCATTCCGGCCGCAAATGCGGGTTGCGGAATCTGGGCGGGTGATGGATGGATTCGGCCTCTCGGCGGCAAGGAGGACGCGGGACGAACGGGCGGGGTGCATTCCCTTATGGCCGCCGCAGCTCTTCAGATGCGCTCGTAGGCCCGGTCGTATGCCTGCCGCATGCCCGACGCATCGTAGGCCAGCACGTCGACGCGGCCGGCGTCCACAAGGCGTCGGGCCAGACCGGCATCGGCGCGCAGCCTGTCCAGCTGGCGGGCCAGGTCGGAAGGATCGCCGTTGGTGAAGACAAGGCCGTTCTCTCCGTCCCGGACCAACTCCAGGTTGGCGGGAAGGTCGGAGCAGACCACGGGCACGGCGGCGGCCCAGGCCTCCTTGACCACGCCGCTCGAACCCTCGCCGTGGGCCGAGGGCACGACCAGAACATCGAAGTGTGGCAGCACCTGCGGGCTCTCCACCTCCCCCTTCCAGAC
>Ga0209066_10001789_pt1 | contig 27635 bp, 21 predicted proteins | sample All_14_2_FD_187198 | JGI IMG/M metagenome (GOLD analysis project Ga0209066, IMG submission 187198) | Freshwater microbial communities in response to fracking from Pennsylvania, USA - Allegheny Zone_MetaG_DW_15 (SPAdes) (version 2) ...
GGGAGCGGGAGCGGGCGCGTATCGTCGAGTCGTTCGACGTGTTCGGGATCGGGGAGCGCGAGCGGGGCGAGATCCTTGAGGCGCTCGAATCGGACAAATGGGACTGGTACAGGGACTGCGACGGCTGCACGCTGGTGTCGGAGGTCTACTGGCCGAACAAGTACTTTCCGCCCTGCCTGCGCCACGACTTCGACTTCCTGACCGGCAAGGACGGCCTGGCTGCCAATGCCCGTTTCTACCGGATCATGCGGGCCTACGGCATGACCGGCGTTCGCGCCGCCGTCCGCTGGCTGGGTGTCACGGTCGGCTGGTTCGGGTGGTTCAAGTGGCGGAATCTGGTTGTGAAGCGCGTGTAGAGTGCGCGTTCGTGGTCAAAAAGACACCCAACACACACCCAACACAGGGGCAGGAAGGCTATCACATGACAGCTCGAAGAAGAAAATATCTACGCCTGCTTAGTTCTTCTACGACTAGCGTGTGTGTTTTGTGTGTGGGCTTGTGTGTGTATTTTGAACACGTTTTCAAGGCTTTTCAGGCATTTTCATTCGGTTATTGGGGTACTGGCGCTTAAAAGCAAAAACCCCGAAAACATTGGCGTTTTCGAGGTTTTTGGCTGAAAAAGATGGTCGGAGCGGAGGGAGTTGAACCCTCGACCTTTTGGTCCCGAACCAAACGCGCTACCAGGCTGCGCTACGCTCCGAAAAGGTCATAAGAACAGGCGCATAGAATAGCTGAACGGCGAATAAAGTCAAAACCAAAGATATATTTTTTTCGGGAACATCTTTTTTTATTGTCCTGTTTCAATGGCAGGTCGTCAGATGGAAAATCAATTCGCAGGCTTTTCGTTGCCGCATTGCAGGTACTCTTTGATCATCGGATTGTTTCCGGAATAAAGGTCCATCGCGCGAATATGGTCTTCGTCGGTGTTAAGGGCTCGTTCCACCGTGGCCAATAGATCGGCACCGTTGAATGGTTTGACCAAATAGTCAAAAACGCCTCGCTTAACGGATTCGACGGCGGTTCTGTTTGAGGCATAAGCGGTGATCATGATAACTGGAATGGCCGGCCGCTCTTTTTTCAGCCTCCGAAGCAATGTCAACCCGTCCATGTTCGGCATTCGCATGTCGGTTATAATCAACTGATACGTGTCGAGCTTGACGAGTTCGAGCGCTTTCAGGCTGCTTTCGGTCGCAACGCACGTGTGCCCGTGCATTTCCAGAAGCCGCATTATCACGGTCAAGACACGTGGGTCGTCATCGACGATCAGGACTTTTGCCATTTTTCAAGTTCCATCCTAGCGCTAGTATTTCAATGGTAGATTAATCACTATACCAACGGATTTACCAAGAGACAATCGAAAGTCGCGCATGTCTTTGTTCTGCAGGGACTAAACAATATGCGCAAAGAGCGGCCTCGGGGTCGCCCTGAGCCTCTCGTGGCTGTTGCTGCCAGCCACGGTCCTTCATGGTACGGCTGTGAGCCGAGCGCCTTCTCCCGCTCGACAGCATGGAGAAGTTCAGGACTGTGGAGCAAACCTCTCCGGTCCCGTCGCAGGCCGCTCAAATCACCACAGGCACACCAAGTATTTAAGGTTCCGCTGCGAATGTCGCGAAAAACGCCTGCATTGCTGCGAACACGGTCACCGGAAATCGCTTACACTCTTAAAGGAAAAGGATTAGGGTGCCGTTGATATTCGGGACCGTAAGCACGAGGCTGCGGCTGTCAACGAGCGTCACTGTGCATCCTTCGAGCACGGCCGCGGCCTCTGCGCTCATTTTCGCGACGCGCTCTCCCGTGATGGTGAGCGTCTTACCTACAGCGGCTTGGAAGAGAATCTGCGAGCCTCCGCCCGCGCTCGCGTAGGCACGGAGACAGATGCCGTCAAGAACAAGTGTGGGCTCGCCGTAGATGCGGAGATGCCCTGATGACTTGACGGGAATGTCCGCGAACCCCTTCTCTGGGATCATGAACTCGAAGACCGGTTCTGTCTTGAACTGGCAGCCGTCGACGGTGGACGTGCAGAGAATCTGCGGCGCGTCGCCTTCGAAGATGAAACGGTCCTTCGCACCGGCCGCGTCGCCGTTCGGACAGATGAGCGCGCTTGTCACTGTGAGCGTGCCGTTGCTCAAGTGGAAAACGTTGTTCGTCGCATAGGAGTTGACGTATTTCGCCGTCACGAGCGCGCCGTCCGAAATCTCGATTTTGTTCTCCCTGCCGTCTGGGCACCCCATCAGGGCGAGCCTGGAATTCGGGATGGAAAGCCGGGAATTCGAGCCGGAAACGCGCACCCATGTTCCGGTGGTGGGAAAACCGCCGAACGAAAAACCGTCATAAGGACCAGTATTCGCGGTGGCGACGCTGAGAAGAGAACCCTCGACCACCTCGATGTGGTTCGAGATACCCTGCTTGCCCAGACTCACGGCCCCGACGGCCAGCTCGGCGCCGTCCTCGACGCGCACGCGGTTGAAATCATTCTCGGTCACATAGGCGAGACAAGGACCCTCGTTCGTTCTCCCCGCCACCTGAAGCGTGCCTGCCACCTGAGCCTTGGTCGTGCTGCCCGAAACGATGAACGCGTTTGACGAAATCGACAAGTCGAAATACGTGTTCTGCCACCGTTCGCCGTTCGGACCGCGTTTGTAGGTGCTGTAACCGCCTGTGCCGTCATAGGGCAGCAAGCGTCCGGTACAGAGTCCGCCCACGCTAAGGTTGGCGATGTAGAAAAGCGCTCCGCCGTCCACCTTGAGCGTGTTCCCGAGCGAATCGCCACGCCAGTTGCCGTAATAGATGTTTCCCACGAAACCGTTACCGCTGCAGCCGTTCGTGCCGAGGCGCGCGCCGTCCGTCACGTGGAGAAGGTTTCCCATGGCCATTTCTCCCACGACGACGGCGCCGTCGTTGCCGTCGCCCGTCGCCCAGTCGACGAACGTTCCCTCGCCCGCGATGCGGAGCGTGTTGTTGTAACCCCACCGGGCGTGGTTGATGATGGACTTGCTGTTGGTGCCCCGCACGTTTACGCGCGAACCTCCTTTCACTTCGAAAAGGTTGTTCGAGGCGTACTGTCCGCCGCTGCCCGCGCCCAGATTGCCGCCCGTCACGTACACGGTCGCGTTAGAGATGAGCCCGTAACAGCCGTAGCCGACATTGCCGATCACACAGGTGTTGACGTTCGTCCACTCCGCGCCGTCGAGCACATAGAACGTGTCGCCCGTCTGGCCCGCCGTGCTACCGATTCCGCATGCGCTCGCGCCGACGATTTTCGTGCCCGTGCCCGCAATCACGGTTTTCGTGTCGGCGAAGGTTGTGAAATACGCGGAACCGGTGACGCCGTTCGTGAGGTAGACGTTCGCGCCGTAAAGCGTGCGGAACTGAATGCCGCCCGTCAGTTCGGTGCCGGAAAAGGAGACGTCGCTCGTGCCGTCTATATACACGACTTTATTGGGGCCACCCGTCATATCGAGCTTGCCGCCCCTCACGCGGATCGTCTCCGGAACGGTGCGGTAGGTGCGGAACGTGAGGGAATTCGAGTCTTGCGTGTAGCCGTAGAGCCGGAGGATCCGCCCCGTCAGATCGAGGTCGAAGGTGGTCCCGATCGAATTGAAAACGAGACCGTTCAAGAAGAGGTCTTCGCTCAGCGTCAGTGGGGCCGTCGTTGTTCCCAGCGAAGAAAACGTAGCGAATGGCCCGTTCATGGTTCCCGTGTCGATAACCGGCACGGCGTTGCCGTCCCAGTTCGCCGGTTTGGCGAGGTCCGTCGGATCCGTGCCGTCTGCTCCTGTCCACATTGTGAACGTATTCGCCGCCATTGCGCCGGTAACGCACAACACACACACCGCGATCGTCAGTACTAGTCGTTTCATTTTGAAGTGCCTTCCATTATTTTGAATTATAGTGAGGTCCATTAATATCCCATTGGATAGGCCACCACCATACCAATTCCATTGGTGATATTATGAGCGTTGCCGATATATAGAGTCAACCCTGAAAAGGCGCCGAACAGAGCGAGGGAGTGCGTTCTATGAGGGATTGAGCCGAACCACAACTGACGCGGCGTTATACGGTATAAGCGTGTGATTTTGAATTACTGTTTTGGATGGAACCGACATCTCGGCTTTGTTATAGTTTGCGCAACCTGAATCATAGACAATCTTTCGCGTGTGGGGGACATCACCATGAGGACTCGGATGAAGAGTTACGGCGGGATGGCGGGTACTGTAGCGCTGTCGGTGATCGCCTTGGTTGCACCGCGGGTACAGGCGAGTACGAACACCCTGTGGCTCAGCGTTCCGGCCGACAGCGCGTGGGAGAATGCCGCCAACTGGGATAACGGCGTGCCCAACGGTATGGCGGTACTCTTCAGTAACCTCGCTACAAACGGTATAGCCTGGCTGACCAATAACGTGTCGTCCTATACGGTGAACTACACGGTGCCGACCAACGCGTTCAACAAGCTGATCCTTCAGAACGCCGGCTCTTTCACAACGACGCTGAACATCAACACCAACGGGTTTGCCACGCTTTGTCTCAATGAGATCTCGCCGCTTGGACAGCTGATCGTCAACGCAAACGCGATCGTAAACGTGAACTCGAACGGTGTCGTAGATGTGGGGTCGGGCATCACACTTGCGACCTCGACAGGGTCAGGGGGAATCTTAAACGTCAATAAGGGCGGCGCGGTCACCTGGGGTGAACGGTGCTCCAACCAATCGGTGCTGCTCAATGGCGGCACATTAAATGTTTACGGCAGCATGCGAGGAGCTTTGGGTATATGGGCCGGCAACCAGGGGGTTACCATCAATAATGGTGCAGGCACGTCCACGGTAAACATTGATGGCGGCATCGCCTTCTGGGACGGGACTCTTGTGGCGAACCGTGGGAATGGCGTTCTGAACATCACCAATAACGCTACGATGACCATCCGCAACAATGGGCTGTCCGTTGGACTCGGGAACAATACACCTTACGTGGCCAAGGTGAACATGTCCAGCGGCACGGTGAGCAATCGGAGCAATCTGGTCATTGCAAAAGCTCCGACCGCATCCACGTCGACCGGAGCCGGCACGCTCAGTCTTTCCGGCGGCAACTTCGTGCAATTTGGTGTGACCACCGTGGGCGAAGCGCGAAACGGCACGCTGAACATCAGCGGCAGCGGCCTGTTTGTAACCACCAACATGGTGTTTGTGGGCGGGACTAGCGCGCCGTCGCTTTCCGGCAGCGCGACGGCTTCTGGCAATGTCAACCTGACCGGCGGACAGCTCATTGTGACGAACCTGCAGGCAACGGCCACCCTGAATGTCGGCAGCGCGGTGACAGGAACCGTCACGCTGGCCGGCGGTTCGCTGACCGTGGACAGGCTAACGGTCACCAATATGGGCGCAAGCGTTTTCACCTTTAACAGCGGGACGCTCACGGCCAAGGCCACGTCGATCAACAATGGCGTGGCTTTGACGGTGGGTAACGGCACCAACGTGGCGGTGCTGGGTTTGCTGACGGGTACGCACAGCTTCGCCAACGGCCTGGTGATGAACACCAACGCCGTGTTCGCTGTCGGCGGGACGAATGTGCTCGGCTCGGCTGCCATCGCGGGCAACGTGACATTGTTGTCTGGCGCGGTGTTGGACTGCGATTTTAACGCGAGTACGAATGACTGGACGCAGATCGACGGCACCCTGACTCTGCCGGAGTCGGCGACGTTGAACATCCGCACGCTGGACGGTTCCTTGCGTGGCACAATTCCGGTGATGCAGGCGACGGCCATCAGCGGCGATGCCGGCGCTTGGAGCCCGGTCTTCGTCAACGGCTGGAAATATCGTGCGGCAGTCAGAGGCAACCAGCTGCGGCTATTGCGCGTGATTAAGGGAACGGCCCTTTCTGTTAATTAATCAGGATGACGAGCATTGGAGGGCTGTTTCCCGGAGTCACGATCTGTTTTGACAAGAGGCAGAACAAGGAAAAGTGTCAATTGGCACTTTGCATCCCAAGGCGAACTGAAACGATCGGACAGAGGTTCTGAGACTCAATCCCGAATCTGAAAAAGGATTGTCCTGCGCGCACAGGTGCGCAGGACGAAATGTCCTGAGAGCGGAGTGCGTCACTCCGCCCGAACTTGTTCGGAGAACGTCAACCTTCAAACGACAACCTCCCTCAAAAGACAATGACGACAACGACGGAAATGATATACAAGGCTAACTTCTTAATGCTCGGGCGGCAGTTACTGCCGATCTTATAAATAGAAACACTTTCCGAATCTCTAGCCGGAAAGGGGGTGAGAAAAGCCTCGTTACAATGTGGTTACAATTCGACACCGATTAAGCCCAAAAGGTTACAATTCAGACTAGCTAAAACTAACATTGAGAAGGTTCGGGAAGGGCATGGTATTTGTCGTATGGGGCTTGCTCTATCGGTCTTTCGGGGTGTAAGATCCCAACCGTCGGAAATGACAGAATAACCAATGAAGGCAACGGTTTGCGGTAGGGAATCGAAGCGGCCAAACTGGGTAAAAAAAAAGAGACTCGCCTATGAGTGTAGACGAGTCCCAGAAAATGGTGGTAGGGCTTGGATTCGAACCAAGGAAGGCGTTCGCCAGCAGATTTACAGTCTGTACGGAAACCCTTTAAAAAAAGGGAATATTGATAGAATAATGTTTTAACTTGGCTTAACTTGACATACCTCGCCCTTTTTGGGTACTCTTTAAGACATTGAAGGACACAAGAGGACACAACCCAAAAACCCGGAGGGCGAGCCATGATAAAGCAGAAACGGCAGAAGCGCGGGATGGGGCATCTGTTCAAGATGCACGGCGGCAAGCAGTACCCGGCTGACTGGAAGGGGCAGGGGGCTTTCTGGCTGGCCTACAATCCGGGCAACGGCTGTAAGCGTATCGTTCAAGCGCTTGCGGGGGTTGACGGCAAACCTATCTATGACCGGGCCGATGCCGAGGCGGCGCGTATGAAAGTCGTCGGGGCCGGGCTGGCTGGCGACCGCGTGGCGGCGCTCCGGGATGTTCTCACGGTCAAGCTGGCAGAGGCACAGACGGAACTGGCAGAGGCGCGGCAGGCGTCCGCTCCGGGCGTCCGCGTCATTGACGCATGGGAAGCCTACGAGAAGACCCCCCGAACCATGCGCCCGGACTCCGGGCCGGGGACAATGGAACAGTACGCTTTTCAGTGGGGACGGTTTGAACGGTGGATCACGGCTAATCACCCCGAGGCCGTGACGCTCAAAGACGTGACGGAGGATCACGCGGCCGCATACGCCGCCGCGCTTCAATCGGCCGGTTTGTCGGGCGCTACGGTCAATAAGCACATTGCGCTGTTGAAACTGGTTTTCCGCATTCTCAAAAAACAGGCCGGACTAACGCTTGACCCGTGGGAAGGGATGCGCCCGGCAAAGCATCGGCCGCAGGGGCGGCGGGAACTCACGGTGCCGGAACTGCGGCGCGTGTGTGAGACGGCGCAAGGTGAAATGCGGCTGTTGTTGGCACTCGGGATTTACACAGGCATGCGGCTTGCGGATTGCGCCACGTTGCGCTGGGACGCGATAGACGCGGCGCAAGGCGTAATCATGGTAACGCCCGTCAAGACCTCGCACACGAGCGGGAAACAGGTACGGGTGCCTATTCACGCGACCCTGCGGGAAATGTTGAAGAACACCCCCGCCGAAGGTGAATACGTTCTGCCCGAAACCGCGTCAACCTATGACGGACGGCGCGATACGATCACGGACAGAGTGCAACGGCATTTCTGGAACTGCGGCGTTGACTGCCACGCACGCGGCACAGGCCAGCAGATCGAACGGGACAAGGCGGGAAACCCGCTGCGGGATGAAAAGGGGCGTGTCAAGATGGTGGCGACCGGGAAGCGGGCTGTCGTGTCGGTTGGCTTTCACAGTCTGCGGCATAGTTTCGTTAGCTTGTGCCGAGCCGGGGGCGTACCGTTGTCGGTTGTTGAAAGCCTTGTCGGTCACAGTAACCCGAACATGACGCGACTATATACGCACACAGGCGGGGGCGAGGCTGACAAGGCCGTCAAGTCGCTTCCGTCATTCACAGGCAAGCCGGGGCCGGTTGCGCGTGAACCTTTGCCGGCATGGGCGCGTGCGCTTGTGGAAACGATCACGGCGAAAAACTGGAAAGCGGCAAAGGCGGCACTGTTGGAAGGGGGCGCGGTATGAGCGCTTCCTTTTCGTTCCGAAAGAAATTATCCGAAGATGACTGTAGCGCAATTGCCCACGCGCTAAAGGAACACAAACTAGAGCTTTCAAGCGAAGTGTTTGAAAGGCTTTGCGATGCAGTTGGACAAGCACTTGTGTGGTATTTTTATAATCGCGATGGGAAGCCGTCAAGCAAGGCCGAAACTCTGGTAGAAATTAAGAGGCTGCAAAAGGGTTTGGCGAATTTGTCCGAAACAGCAAGGTACGTCTTGGAAGCTTCGGCACAACACACGCTTACGCAAAAACGTTTTGACGCATCCGGTGAAACTTGGAATTTATGGAACGCCTTAAATGCGCAATGGTCTACTGGCAAGGGTATAGATTTTGAGTTGACCGGCGAACACGATAATGTTCCCATGCCGAGTCTCTGTCAGTTTGCGGTTCTCATGTTGAAAGAGTCTTGCGAAGTTGCTTTAAGCGGCAAGTTCCCTGAATCCAAACGTGGCGATGAATTGGATATTGTTTCGGCATGTGTTGCACCCGGAGGTCGTCCGCGTGATTATACAAAGCACGAACTTGTTAAAGATATTGCTTCGGCATTTACTTCGGCAACGAAACACAAGGCTTCGGATACGCCACATGGGCCGTTCGATGATTTTCTAACGGCTTGCCTTAAAATCCTAAATCCAGATCAAGTATCTACAACGAATAGAAAACTGATTCGTGCGGCGCTCTATAAATAAAGAACATGTCCCGAAACCTCGCAAAATTATCTGTAATTTAGGGACATACTAAACATACATTGTGTATATACTTTTCACCGGTTGGATGATAATAATATTGCCAGAAGGAGAAACAGTATGACACAAGCACAACTCATCGAGACCGTCTTAAACACCCCGCCCGAGCGGTACGGGGCAATCATTGCGGCGGCAAAAGGCGCTGACCGCCCGAGGCCGGGAAACCGGAGAGAAGCGGCCGCCATACTCCAAGTATGCCCGCGAACAATCGCCCGGTATGTGCGGGCTGGGCTGCTAAAAGAAATTACAATCACCCCCCGAAAAGTCCGATACGACTTGCGGCAGGTTGAAAGACTGGCAGAGCGTGGCGCGGCGGCGCTGGAGGTGGCAACGTGACCGCCGTCAACGCGCCACCCCCGGCACACCTGCGGGCGGATCACCCGGCCGAACGCTGTGAACGCTGCGGCTGTGAAACACTCACGGTTCTATTGCCGTTATCCTCCGGGCATATCGGCCGATGCTGCGCACGGTGTCGAGTGTGCCGCAAAGGCAGACCTTTTGCCAGTAAGGCCGAATATATGAATCTCACCCGCGATGCCGTTTTCACGGCCAAAGGGGGCACCCATGCAGACAACTATCAATCCCGCTGAAATTGTGTTTAGCGCCGTCAAGAGCGCACACGCGACGCGCACCCATGCAATCACCCTTGCCGACGCCGCCGAAGAGATCACGGGGCCGCTACACGCCGCTACGGTGGCACGCATACGCGAGCATGTGACCGCAGGGCGGAAAGATGAGGTATCGAAGCTTAAGCGCACATTACCCGCGTTTATGTTCTCGGGCACGTTTTCTAAACGCAATGGCGACGCGCTTCAAAATCATAGCGGGCTGCTGGTTCTGGACTTTGACAACTGCGGCACCGACCGGAAAACAGAACTCGCCAGCGACCCGCACGCCGTCCTTGCTTTCGTGTCACCCTCGGGCAACGGTCTAAAGCTGGTTGTCAGTGTCGAGGCCAACCCCGCCACACACGGCGCAAGCTTCGATGCGGCAAGATTATATTTCCGCGAGCGGTTCAACCTGGACGCCGACCCCTCGGGCCGCGACCTCGCCCGGCTGTGTTTCGTTTCCTATGACCCCGGCGCAATTCTGAACACCGCCCCCCGGTGTCACATAGACCACATAGACCATACAGACAACATAGACAATATAAGCAAGGTGAAGACGCCCCCAACACCCCAGACGCCCCCAACAGACTTACACCCCGCACTATATGGCCTATGTGACATTGAATCAGTATTGACCGCAACACAACCGACGGCACCCGGACAGAGGCACCGAAAACTTTTCTCACTCGCCCGAGGCCTACGGTTTGACGCTGGACTTGCTGGCAAGCCTTTTTCAGAACTGAGACCTATCGTTAAACGGTGGCATGAAATGGCGCTCCCCAAAATCGGCACGCAGGGCTTTACAGAATCATGGAGTGATTTTGTTCACGCATGGACACGCGCAAAAACGCCGTTATCTCAAAGCAGCTTATCGGCGGCATGGACGGCCGCACAGACAGAGGAACTCCCCCCGCAGGCCGGGGAGTATGACCGCAGAGAGGTGCAACACCTTGTTGCTCTATGCTGGCAACTCGCCCGGCATGACGGGACGTTTTATCTTTCAATGCACGCCGCCGCCGAACTTCTCAACACTGATTCAAAGCAAGTGCAACGCTGGCTTAAGATGTTACAGGCAGATGGGCTGCTAACGATTGTCAAGCCGGGCAATGCGCATACGGCAACGACCTACGCATGGAAGGATGGCACGCAGTGAACTATTCAAAAATCAGGTTCGCCACGATCACGCAGACCACACAGGACGCACAGGGCGCGCAGGACGCGCCGCAGTCTGACCCATACGGCTGGATAAGGGAAACGAAGGCGGACGCAACACAAGCGAGCTGGACGCGATTGGAGGGGCACAGGGGGGGGCAATAGGTTCTCCGCTAGCTTCTCGCATAATGCCGTGTTAAGTGAAGCGGCCAAATATTGTTTTGTAACGCAGTCAAACCACTAAGAAGGGCTGGGAAATACGGCTATTCGTGGCAGTACCGAGCCGCTTACCATACCGTATACGCTTTTCAATGTCTGGCGTGTTCCCTACAATTTTCGTCGTACTTGACCGTCAGCGTTTTAACCTGAATGACCATGCAGGTTGACGGACTCAAACTTTTGAGAATACAAATCACTTCTCCGGTTTGGCCATTTTTTGTTTGATGCTTATTGTTGCGGCGTGTATCAGAGAGACAGCAAAACGCTCGACAGTCCGTGTTGTCCCGTCGGCAGCATTGTACGAGTATCTTCCTGCGGGATACGCGCGAACATCGATTGGAGATCCGTCAACGAGTTGCGTTTCGTTAGTACAACCGAGGAGGAGAAAAGTACCCCAAATGAATGGCGCGTCAGGATCGCCCCTTTCATAGTTGGGCCGTGCATTGTTAGAGAAACCGCCTAACCTTTCCATTCGACTATGTATTATGGGCCGTGGTTGAACACACCGAATTAGGACACCTTCACTAGTTAATTGGAGGACTTTTCCTGAAAGAGTCTTTTGCTGCTTTGCAATCTCTGCTTTGCACTTTTCAATCTCAGCGTTTTGTCTAATTGACTCAGCCTGTTCTTCTCTCAAACGAGCCGTAGCGGCCTTTACCTTTTCGTAGTAATCTGAATTCTTTGAAATATATTCTTTGTCGGCGAGACAAAATCTATTGATTGGCAAAGTGAATTCTTGCCCATCACAACGAAGAAGGCGAATACTTAGATGATCGTTGCCCAATCCAAGCAGGGTTGCGCTTATTTGCCTGCCTTCGGTGTCAGTCCAAACGCGCACTTTTTCCTCTGCGAACGTTACAGCAGTGAATCGCAACAAAAGAAACAGTACGACTGTATAGGTATTCAAAAACTTCATAATTCATTTTCCTTTCTTTTAGGGCAAATCACATTGTGCTAAAAACATCAATATGATGGCACCCCTGCGGGAGGTTTGCAAGCTACCTGAGACAAACAACCACATCCCGACTGCCCTCGCCGTCTACGCGCCACAATCGCACATAACGCGCCGGACGCGCCGACCATGCCGCTGACATGGGGGCGGCACCTCGGATGCAGGGGCGCACGCTCTAGCGCGGGATTTTGGGTAAGGATTGGCGACCGGGGCGACCTGTTGGCAAAGTTCAAGAGTAGATCGGCCGAAAAAATGTTTCAGACGGGGGGGGGGCTGGCGGTTTTCTCGCCCGGCGCGTCGAGGGCGCTACTTGGCTTATCTACCCGCCACTTGGCTTAACTTGGCTTAACTGGGGATACCTCCCTACGAATATAGGGGTACAGGAGGGGACAGGAAGGGACACGGAAAAAAGGGCAAAAACCCCTGTAAAAACGAAAAAACCCCAGCAAATGCTAGGGTTTTGAAAATGGTGGTAGGGCTTGGATTCGAACCAAGGAAGGCGTTCGCCAGCAGATTTACAGTCTGCCCCGTTTGGCCGCTTCGGTACCCTACCGCGTCAAAAGACGTTGCGAAATATCGCAAAATCAGAGACGGATGTCAACGGCGGAAATGTGATTTTTTCAGTCACGTGTTGACGGCGCGGGAGATATTCTGCTAATTTTACATTTCACTTTTGACCAGAGCGGATCAGGCTGCCCGGGATACCCGTCGTAGCCCGGCATCCGAAGGTTTTGAAAGGGGGTGAAAAGCGTGATTCAACTCCGATTGAAGAAGGGCGAGTCTGTCGAGCGTGCGCTCAAGCGCCTGAAGAAAATTATGGACAAGGAAGGGTTGCTCAAGCAGCTCCGTAATAACCGTTATTACGAGAAACCTTGCGAGAAGGCTCGCCGCAAGTCGGCACGCGCCCGCATCCGTAACAACTCTCGCCGAGGCATGCGCGAGATGATGTAAGGGGTGCGGTTCACCCGTTGAAATTAGCCCTCCGGGAAACCGGGGGGCTTTTTCTTTTGCTTTGACAGGTTGGGTGCGGGTTATAGGCTGGGCAGTAAGTCGCGACCGGACAACCGTCGCAGTGGGGCGAACGCGGGACACATCGCGTTTGACCGAAGGACACCAGATAAGAGTTCCATGTTTTCCAGTAGCGCACGGGCAGAAGAGCGCGCAAGGCCATCTCGGTTTCAAAGGGTGTTGTGGTCTTGACCAGCCCGAGACGGTTCGTGATTCGGTGAACGTGGACATCGACGCAGATGGCGGGCTTGTCAAAGCCGAGCGCCACGACCAAGTTAGCGGTTTTGCGTCCAACTCCAGGCAATTCGCAGAGCGCTTCGACGGAATCGGGGAGCACGCCGCCGAATTTTGCGTCCAAGACGTCGGGGAGTTCTTTAAGGTGTCGTGCTTTGTCGCGGTAAAAGCCAACGGGGTAGATCGTCTGCTGAAGTTCGGCGAGGGGGATGCGTCGCAGGTCTGCTGGCTCTGTGACGATTTTAAAGAGGCGTCCGCATGCGGCGGCTGTGCAGGCGTCCTTCGTGCGCGCGCTCAGAATCGTTCCCAGCAGGACGCGAAAAGGGTCGCGCGTTTGGATGGCGACAAGGTCAATGATCGGCGCTTTGTTGGCGAGAAAAGCGGACTTAAGCAAACGGTTGACGGCGGGGATGTCTGAAGAGGTCATGTCGATTGTGGGTATAGTTTTGGTTAAGAATAGCGTGAGTCCGTGTGCGGATGAAGCCAAAAGGTGAAGGAGAAAAGGCTGTGTTTCTTCCCACAGCGGTTCTATAATACAACCATTATGGATCAGGATTCAAACGGAGGTTGAAAAAATGAAGCTGACTTTTTTTGGCGCTGCTCAGACGACAACGGGGTCGATGCATCTGGTGGAGGTGAACGGGAAAAGGATATTACTGGATTGTGGCCTGTTTCAAGGCAACCGCAAGGAGGCGTTCGAAAAAAACCGTCAGATGCCCGTCGATCCAGCGACTCTCGATGCCGTTATTCTTTCGCACGCCCATATTGACCACAGCGGCAACTTGCCGACCTTGGCACGTCACGGTTTCCGGGGAAAGATTTACAGCACGCCCGCAACGCGTGATCTTTGCGATATCATGCTCCGCGATTCGGCCTATCTGCAAATGCGCGATCTGGAAATAGTCAACAGAAAGAGGGCGCAGCAAGGGAAGAACCTTTTCGAACCGCTCTATGAACAGCAAGACGTAGACAGGATCATGAGTTGTTTTTCGCCCGAGCCGCTGAAACGTGCAGGCGACCTCGGTAACGGTGTGGGTTTCGTGTTTCACAATGCAGGCCATATTTTGGGTTCTGCTCTAGTGCAACTCGATGTGAAGTCAAGCAGCGGACGTTCCCGTCGACTGCTTTTCTCCGGCGACTTGGGGCAGCCCGATCAGCCGATCCTGCGCGATTACGACTATCCTGACGGGGCAGATGTCTTGCTCATTGAAAGCACCTATGCTGACCGTGACCATCCTTCAGCGGAAGACGTAAAGGGGCGGCTCAAAAGCTTTATCGATGACATTCACCAGCAGAAGTCCAAACTGGTCATACCGGCTTTCAGTGTGGGACGTACGCAACAGGTCCTTTACTATCTCAACCGTTTGACCGAAGAGGGGCGCATGAAGCCGACGAAAGTCTATGTGGATAGCCCGCTTTCGCTCAAGGCGACAAAAGTCTATGCCAAACACCGCGAGTGTTATGACGATGAGGCTTCGGACCTTCTGCGACAAGGCATTGACCCATTGAAATTTCCTGGACTGCAGTTCGTCGAGACCCCGGAAGAATCGAAGGCACTCAATGACCAGTCGGGACCCATGGTGATCATTGCGGCATCGGGGATGTGTGAGGGTGGCCGCATTCTGCATCACTTGCAGCGAACGGTTGGTGATCCGAGAAATATCATCCTGATTGTTGGGTTTCAGGCCGAAAACACGTTGGGGAGACGCATTGTGGATCAGAAGTCGCCATTAAAGATCTTAGGCGACGAATTTGAGCTGAAGGCCCGGGTGCACACCATCAACGCACTGTCGGCTCATGCCGATCGTACTGCGTTGATGCGATGGTTCGATGGCGTTAAAAGCAACCTCTCCCGGGTGTTCGCGATTCATGGTGAACCCGAGAAAGTCATGGCGATGACATCGCTAGTGAAACAACACGGGATAGAAAATGCAATTGCCCCGGTTCCAGGACAACAGTTCGAAATTGTTTGAAGGAGCGGAGCTGAATACAGACAAAGCGTGAAGGATGTGGAATGACAAGTCGCCGCACATTTTCGGCGCTTTCTGCTGCGGTTGTATTCGGTGCGCTGGCCTTGCTGGCACAGACCGTGTTGTTGCGTCGTTTCCTTTGGCGTTTTGAGTCGGCTGAGACGGGTGTCGCGCTTTTTCTGTCCTGCTGGTTGTTTTGGTCTGGCATGGGAGCGGCGTTGGCTGCGACACCGTTCGGGCGTCGACTGACGGGAGCCCTGTCGCATGCCGTATGGGCTCTTGTTTTCATCTGTTCCGCGCTCTATTTCGCACAATACGCGCTGATCGATAACCTTCGTTTTTGGTTGGGCGTTCCTGAATATCAGGTTTTCCCGATCTTGCCATTCGCACTCGGCTGTCTAGTCGCCTGTGCGCCTTTCTGTTTTGTCTCCGGGTTTGTGATTCCCTCCATCTGCATGCGTCTGGAACAGTTAGGCTCTCCGGTCAGCCGCGCTTTCGCGTGGGAAGCATTGGGTGCGGCTGCGGGGGGGCTAGTGCTGACCGTTTTACTGATGCATGGTGTTGCGCCTGATCCCCGCGACGAGGCCGAATGGTATCGCTTTTTTCCGCAGGCTACTGAACGTCCCGGTCGTTTTGAGACTGGGATTGGCACCACATTCTACGGTTCGAGCGGAGGAACTTTTTTTGCGATATCCTCTGGTGGGGTAAGCGAGGTGATTCCCGACGGTGGGCGTGCGCTGGAACAGGCTGTCTTGATCTTGTCGCAGAGGCCGTACGCAAGAGATGTCCTTCTGGTCGGACAGGTTCCTTTGGCGGTGGGTGTTGCGCTCGAGACGGTTCGGCCCGACCTTTCGATCAGCTGGTGTCCGTGTGACGCGCTATATGGGCTTAATCTGATGAGTGTGCTGCGGTCGCGTGGCTTTCAGACCCGTGTTCATGCGGTGGGGCTTCCGCCGCAGTCGTTTCTCAAGAGCAGGCCCGAAGCGTCTTACGATGTGGTGCTTGTGGCTTCACCCTCCGCGACGTCACTTGGCGGCGCTGTGTGGCGTGATGTTGCTTTCGCTCAGAGTGTGAGGCGTGTGACACGGCGCAACGGTTTGGCGCTTTTCGGGCTTGATTGCGATGCGGCCATTCTGACGCCTGAAAAGGGGGCGCTGCTCAATGTGACTGTGCGCAGTGTCCGGCAGGCATGGCCCGAGAGCGGGTTGTTTGCGGCCGGTGCGGGAGGATGGTGGCTTGCGGCGCAGGTGCCGCGACTGGTGTATGGTGTTGCTGACGCGACAAACCGTTTCGGTATGCTCAAGCGTGACGTGTATCCTGTGGAAGCCGTATCGGGACTATACGACTCTGTTCGGTCCGAACGGTGGATGCGGCAGGAGCCCATTCTTGATGCGGCTATTCCCGTTTTGTTGCCAGAGACGAGGCGCGCAGAAGACATTTTGTCGTTAGGGTTGGCCGATGCGTTGCGTCGCAGTCATCCTGCGACAATCCCGGGGCGGTGGCTGTCATGGCTGAAGACTTACGAGGGCGTAAGCATGGCCGGGCTCCTTTTGGTGCTTTTCTGGATGGGGCCAGTGGCTCTCGGTACACACGTAAACGCGCCGCGGAGGATGTTGGCCGCTTGGCTGGCCGCGTGCGGGGCGCTTGGCCTTGCGGTTTCGCTCGTGGTGTTTTACCGGTTGCAGATGCGATTCGGTTCTCTCTATCTGCTGGCAGGCGCTGGAAGTTGTCTCTATCTAGCGGGACTATTTTGTGGCAACCGTCTGGCAGACTCGTTGCTCAGTTTTGCGACAGCCCGCCTGTGCCTGTTTCGGTGGTTGCTTCCCCTGTTTACGCTTGTACAGGTGGGAGTTGCCCTTGCCGTGATGGCTGGCACAGACTGGATGGTGACGGCATCAGGTCTGGTGCTGCTGTGTTTCGCGGTGGGAAGTGCAGCCGGTTTGTCTGTTCCAACGGTGTTGGCGATGTGCAAAGGACGTTCGGCAGACAGTGCGGCCGTGTTTGTTTTTGCGGATGCGCTTGGAGCATCGGTTGCTGGGCTTTTTTCTGTCGTATTGGTGCCGCTTGCCGGCATGTGGGAAACCGTCATGTGTTTTGCTGTACTGGCATGTGGAATGGCCGTCTGCGTGGTGATTGGCAGCCGTCATGCACGTTTGACAGCAGGATTGGCGCTCCTGGTCACGATGGCGTTACTCGGAGGTCACTTTCGCGACGCATGGTTCCACTCTCGTTCAGTTGAAGATGTCGATAGCGTGGCTCTAACATGCGATACAGAGACGACAAATCGTTGGCTTCAGGCCGGTGAAAGAGCAGCTGTACGCTTGCAGGGTATTCCTCGCAAGGTGGATAGCGAACGTGTCCGACATCAGATGCGAGACCGGCGACTGTCTGACTACGAGGCCGCATACTGGACGTATGGGGATAGCAGCGCTTCGCAGACGGGGGCCGTCCGAACGTTGGAGTGACCGAATCGAAAACAAGACTTGCGCTTGATTAGCGGATTTGTCATGCTATAAAAGCACGCTCGACAAGGAACATCACGAGGGTGATGTAATATAGGGCGAAGGGGTTAACATGGGCGGTTCCCCCTTGAACCGCCATAGAAAACGGAATGCTTTACCATGAGTGAAACACCTGTGTCAAACGTCCGGAATTTCGTAATTCTCGGACATAGCGGAAGCGGAAAGACGACCCTCACCGATGCAGTTGCTTTTAAGCTGGGGCTGAACGACCGTATGGGGTTGGTGGCCAACGGCTCCAGCATTTCCGACACCACCGAAGAGGAAAAAAACCGCAAAATTACGGTGTTTGCCAGCAGTTTCTCCGCCGGTTACAAGCTTAATGATCAAGAGTACAAAATCGTTTTTACCGACTCGCCGGGCTTTATGGATTTTTACGGCCAGATTTTAGGGGCCATTCGTGCTGCGGATTTTGCTTTGATCACCGTAGACGCCGTGTCAGGCGTTCAGGTCGGCACGCGCCGCGCATGGAAAGCATGCAAAGAGGGGGGGCTGTCCTCCACTTCGTTTGTTATAACCGGACTCGACAAAGAGAACGCTAGTTTCGAAAAGGCGCTGGCCTCTATCCGTAATGCATTCGGAGTGCATTGTGTGCCAGTCACCGCACCCCTCACCGCCGATTCAGTGGTAAATATTCTTCGAGAGGTGGATCTGCCAGAGCATTTGGCTGAGCTTCACAACAGCCTTGCGGAGACCGCCGCAGAGAGCGACGATGCGCTGATGGAAAAATTTTTCGCAGAGGGGACCCTTGCGCCTGAAGAGATCAGCGCTGGCCTGAAGGAAGGCATACGGTCTGGCGATGTACATCCGATCTACTCGGTGTTGTCGCTCAAAGGCATCGGAGTCACCGAGATGCTTGATAGCATGTGCCGCATCTTGCCCTGTCCAGGAAGCCGGGCGTTCGTTAGCACGGAGGGCCAGGTGATTGAAGCCGACCCTAACGGACCCTTTGTCGCTCAGGTCTGGCGTACCTCGAGTGACACGTTCCTCGGTCAGCTTAACTACATCCGCGTCATTTCAGGAACCCTCACTCCTGGCATGTCGGTTCAGAACAACACGACAGATACAAAGGAGACCGTGTCGGCGATGTTGCAGGTCCTGGGCAAGAAGCAAAACCCGGTCGCCAAAGCCGGCCCCGGTGACATTGTGGCACTCCCCAAACTCAAGAACACGAAGACCGGTAACACGCTTGCGGCTGTTGGCAACTCGACCAAACTTCCTGAGATCCTCTTTCCGCCGCCTGTTATGTATATGGCGTTGGCCGCCAAAACACAGGCAGATGACGACAAGCTCAGTTCGGCTATCCATAAACTGCTCGACAGCGATCCCACCTTACACTTCGAAAAGCAGGTGGAAACAAAGCAGATCATCCTCAAGGGCCTGGGCGATGTGCACATCGATGTTGCTGTCAGCCTGATGAAGAGCCAGACAAACGTCAGCGTTGAACTCTCCACCCCGAAAGTGCCATATCGCGAGACAGTCACAGCGCTCGGAGAAGGACATTACCGTCACAAGAAGCAGTCTGGCGGGCGCGGACAGTTCGGCGAAGTCTATCTTCGGGTTTCGCCGCGCCGTGCGGGGGAGGAAGGCGACTGGTTCATTGATAAAACCGTCGGCGGTTCCATCCCTGGCAATTTTATGCCTGCGGTCCACAAAGGTGTCGTCGAGGGGATGTTGGCCGGTTCCGTTGCCGGTTACCCGGTTCAAAACATCAAGGTGGAGATTTATGACGGTTCGTACCACGATGTGGATTCGTCCGAAATCGCCTTCAAGATCGCGGGCTCGCGTGCGCTGCGCGAAGGCATGGCCAAAGCAAAGCCTGTCTTGCTTGAGCCCATCATGAGCCTCAAGATTACCATCCCTGAGGCTTTTATGGGTGCGATCAGCGGGGATATGCCTCACAAGCGTGGACGTGTATTGGGGATGGAGGCCGAAGAAGGCATTCAGGTGATTTCCGCTGAAGCGCCACTTGCGGAGCTGTTCAAGTATGCAGCGGAGTTGCGCTCGATTACTGGCGGCCAAGGGTCATTCACCATGGATTTCGATCGGTATGATATCGTGCCGTCTAACGTGGCCCAGAAGATCATCGCCGAGGCGGCCAAGAACCGTAAAGAAGAGGTGGACGAATAGCGTCGAGCGGGAATAATGCGGCGCTAGCAACGTGCGTTAAACGCCGCACCGGATCAGATAAAACCAGTTGCTGAAAAGAAGAAAAATGACGGCGATCCAACAGGCTCGCCGTTCATTTTGGCTCAGGGCAATCACGAAAACACGTCGCATCAGAAGCAGGGATAGTGTGTGCACACCCCATGCCGCTGTCAATAACGCGCCACTGGCGACCGCGAGTGGCTGGATACGCAAAGCGCCAAGGACATCGCCGGATATGAACGCCGCGACTGCTCGCGTACTGCCACAAGTCAAGCAGGGCCATCCTGTCAACCGGTGGTACAGGCATGCCGCCACACCGCATGCGTGCAGTGTGGCGACCAATGCCGAAATCAGAAGAAGGGCACCCAAGCTCTCCAGCCACCGCTGAAGATCCCTAGGCTGCCGTGCCCGCTGTTCGAGCCGCATGCTGTTCCCTCCTGCGTCTGCCACACCACGGTATGAATGCCGGAAGCGACAGGGTCCAATACAACCCTCCCCTGGTCACATGTCGCTGTTGTCCGGCGGCCATCGACCGTCAGTGTCGCACCTTCCAACCAAGGCAGTTCCACTCGGGCAGTTGTGTTTGCCGGAAGTTCGAGAGACAGACGATATGCTTTTCCCAAACTTTGCCGCACACCTACGGATACGGTTCCTCGTATTGTCGGGACATAGCCTTGAACGGCCTCGAGTGAACCGACCTGAGGGCGGATCAAAAATTTTCCGAAACCAGGAGTGAGAGGGCGCACCCCCATGACGTAGCGTGGCAGAATATTGGCTGGCACCGCTCCCCAAGCATGGTTCCAGTCAAGATTCGGTTTGTAGACAGCATCCCAAGACTCAAGTGTGATCGTCGATCCGGTGCGAAGCATGTTGGCCCAGCTCCGGCGTTCATCTCGGGTCATCAGCCCTATGGCAGCATCCTCCAGTCCCGCTTCGAATAGCGCCTCTAAAAGATATTGAGCACCGTAAACGCTACATGCCATGCCCCGGGAGTTGACAAAGGCCGCCACACGCGCACGTTCCGCATCCGGTACAAGGCCGAACGCCAAAGGAAACATGTTGGCGTGCAGCGAAGCGTGCGAGGCCCCTTCGCCATCCACGTAACAACCGCGCTCAGCGTTATAAAAAAGAGCATGGAACGCCTTTGTGGCCCGCTCGGCTTTGAGGCGGTAGGCTTCGGCATCCGGCAGCATGTTGAGTGCATGGGCCATTTCGGCCATTTGACGAAGGTTGAGACAATAAAAGGCGTTGACCACGGCATTTACCGGCTTGAACTCGAATCCGTCGCGCTCTCCTACCGGCCAATCCGTTATGTCGCGCACCCCACTCGACTGCGCGGCGTCTGGTCCACCTGTCACAAGTAGGCCGTCCTTTTCTCTCGCGAACCACTCAAGCGTTTTTTTTGTCTTTAGCATGCCGTAACAGCGTGACAAAGATTCCGTGTTGCCCGTGTACATCCAATCTGTCCACGCCATCATCACAGAGTGCTGTTTCCACTCCGTTGGCCAAGTCGGGTGAGTCATCAGGTACTCGTGGCTGTAACGCGCCAATGTGAACTCGCGGTCCAGTCCGTAATGGCAAAGTTGGTTGATGTAGGCGTCGGCTTCATAAGGGATACGCTCGCGGTCGCCGTCTACATATATGCCTGCGAACGTTGTGGCCATGATGCTGTATTTACAGAACGCATAGATACGGTCGAGCGTCGCGTCACTTGAAACGAACCGCGCAGCATGGTCGTCAAAGGGGTATCGGACTGCAATCTGCCGTATGGTGTCAGCCGAAATGGGATATGGGCACTCTTCAACTTCCACATAACGAAAGGGCATGATAACGCCGAAATCTTGGGGTAACTGTACTGCGTCTCCACTGGTGTTTCTCTTGTCGGCATTCAATGGCACGCGATAGATGCCGGGTTTAGTCAGCGCCCCATTCACCTTTGCATACCGGATCGAACCGCCCGGCTGAGTGTTGACGCTGTGGCCGGCCGCTTTTTCTCCAAGGTGAACCGTGAACGGCCCTCCCCGCACCATGTTTCGTGGAGGTAGCAGCTCGACCCAGCCGAACGCCGCCTTGCCGAAATCTACAAATACATGACCCTGAGTATTGGTCACAAGCAGAACAGGCCTCACCTGTTTCTGCACAAGCGGATAACGCAGTGCCATATCGTCACCTAGTTTTTCTGCCGTAGCAAAAGCGACGATCTGTGACCACGGGCCGGGTTTGTTTTTGCAGTTCCAGACACGGACTCGCCAATTCACGTTGGCACCCGTTGGCAGCGGGGCGCCTGCATAGGAAATGAACAGCGACTGGCTCGAGTCAACCTTGCCTGAATCCCATAAGTCTGGGTTTCCAGTTTTAAAACGCTCGGTCGTCGAGGCGACTTGGATCTGATACGCCATCTGGAAATCGCCGGGCAGCCCCTCTTTAAAGCCCCAAGAGAACTCAGGTGTCGCATCTGTAACGGCAACAAGGCTTGGTTTTGCCAGCAGTTCGCACATCAGCGCATCAGGAGTGAGTGAATACCCGCTCGCCGTCAGCAAAACGCATCCCATGATTAGAAGGTTCAGACCACGCATATTGTTCCCTTTCAAAGTTGCCATGTCAAATACCTTACAACGCACCTGCATGGAAATTTGCCACCGCTTCGGAGGTGCGCAGCGCCCGGTTATAGAGGCGCAGACTTTTAACCGGTGGCGCCAACAGTGCCTGATACGCCCCTTTGACTTCTCCCATGTCCAGCGGCAGCCGGCCCCAGCCATATTGTCGCGCTGCACCACCATCGCAGAACACGCCATCGGCGACCACTGCCAGTACCGCTGCCGAAAAGTCGCATGCGAACACCACATGGTGAAGCTTGCCGACCTGTACGACACCCGGATCCGTGTGCCACGAGGCCACGCGTCCGCCGTCGCACAATTCGATCTCCAATGTCGGCTGCCCCGCGATTTCTGTGGTGATCACCCTCACTCCCTGCCCGTCAGTCCCCATTGTGCTGAAGAGGGTCTGTCCAGGCGTTACTGAGTCAAGCTTTACCCAAACTTCAACCGTCAGCCCCCCGAATGACAGGTCGCCGAATCCTTGCGGCACGGCGGGTCGTGAAGGCGCATCGCCGCTGTTTGCTTTCTCAAGGAGCAGACCCTTCTGGCAGACGTTGGTTGCTGCAGACTGTCCCCACAGTCCTTCGAGGAGTGAACGGTCAATCGGATGCACGCGCGCGACGGTCTTCTGAGTCTCTGTGATCCAGAAAGCCCCATCTTGCTCAATAAGGTCCGGGTAGCTCATACGGATGGTAGGGTTGGGGTCGAACAGCACGATCTCTGGCTCTGACCAGTGCAGCATCCCGTCTTTCAGGACGCCGCCCGCGAGAAAGGCCGGATTGCGTCCAGCCCAGCGCTTGCCGCCGTGGTGATGATACCAAAAAAGGTATTTACCGGCTGATGTCACAAAGAGTTTCGGGCACGCCCGCGGTGTCTTGAACAAGCGCTGGCCGGGGCCGTAAGTCATTGGCACGGGGAGAGACCACGTGGCGCCATTGTCGCGGGAATAGCTTTGGCCAGGCGTGCCGTTTTCCAGTCGGAACACGCAAAAAAGATCGCTTTTTGTGAGCGGCACTAGGTTGTGCTCCTCCTGTACACTGCCGAGCTCAGGATTGCGGATGCCCTTCTCTCCATCGGGCAGCAATTTAAAAGAGAGTTTGTCGGGGTCCTGTTCCGTCAGAAGGTTGTCAGATTCAACTACCCAACCTTCACCGTCAAGCATGAAGAATTTTCCGAGTTTAGTGAAGGCGAAATAGACTTTGCCGTCTTTGACTTTGGGCTTGTCGATGCCCCAGAAGTGGCATACCTCGCCACGCCATGGGTTGCTGCGGTCGACGTCGGTCACGCGGATCGGGATACGGTAGCGTTGTGCAGACCAAGTCTCGCCGCTGTCGTCCGAATAGCGGAATGCATACCAGCCGTGCGTATCCGAACGAACGCGCTTGTCAGAATTGGGAAGAGTCACGACGCCATCGCCGTTATAGGTATAAAAGGCATAGATGCGCCCGTGCGGTGTGATGAGCGGGGTGACCCACGATGCTTCGGGACCGTCTTCTGGTTCGATCACGATCAGTTCTGACCAAGTCTTCCCCTGATCTTTGCTGATTGTTGCAACCACATGTTGTCCCTGTTGCCCTTCCAGTCCCTTGCCGGTTGTGAGCGTGCACACCCAAGTGCCGTTCGATGTGACCACCACATAGGGTTGATCGACATAGCCTTCGCAGGGTATACGCATGCCATTGGCAATATTTCGTTGATCGGCGGCCCGCACCGTTTGGATATCGGAAGCTGACGCGACGGCGGCCCATAGCAGGCAGAAAATTAACGTGTGTCTCATAGGATTCTCCTCATAGCGAATAACGTTTTAAAGTTACAGGTTTGTGCTCACACGCGCAACCGCAATTTGCGCATCGCCTGCGACAAAAACTATGGGGAATCACATTGACAGCCTCCTTCCTGCGCACCTACACTTACGGCGATTGGAAACGCATGGTGATTGGACGCCCAGAGGGTTATGGATGGCGCGACGGAATAATGCACGCGCAACCGGGGCGGAACATGATGAACAGGGATGGATTTTGAAATGAGGTGGGTGTTTTACAATCTGTTTTTCGCGATCGCCTATGTGGCGATGATGCCCCAGTTTTTGATCAGAATGAAAAGGCGTGGCGGATACAGAAACCGCTTTCTGGACCGCTTTGGGTTCTACCCTGACGATGTGGACGAACGCCTGCGGCGTATGAATGGAGCTGTCTGGATCCACGCTGTTAGCGTGGGCGAAGTGTATGTCGCAGGCCAAGTGATGCGTGCTTTGCGTGAGCGCCGGCCAGATTTGCGCTTCGTGTTCAGCACCACAAGTTCAACGGGCTGGACTGAGGCTGGAAAACAGGTCGGGCCAGAAGATGTCCTCATCTATAACCCGCTCGACTTTCCTGCGTGTGTGAGGCGTGCTCTGCAAACGGTGCGTCCGAAAGCGCTCATCCTGACGGAGTCCGAGATCTGGCCGAACCTCATCCGCGCTTGCTATAGACGGGGAGTGCCGCTCTTCTTGATCAATGCCCGTGTGTCGGACCGTTCCGCGCCGGGCTACCGACGTCTTCGCTATTGGTTCGGCCCGATCTTGCGGATGTTTACTGTGATCATGGCACAGTCTGAGAGCGACAAGAAAAGACTGGCGGATGCCGGTGCTGACCCTGAAAGAATTGTGGTAACTGGCAGTTTCAAATTCGATGTGGCCAATCGCAATTCTCAAAAGGAGAGGGAGGTTGCGGATTTTCTTGCACGGCACGACTGTGGCCCAGAGCGCGTGGTGTTGCTCGGCGGGTCGACATGGCCTGGTGAGGATGCGGTGCTGATCGCTCTCTATCAGCGGCTATGCCAGCGCTATCACGATTTGCGGCTGGTGCTTGTGCCGCGGCATTTCGAGAAGGCGGATGCCGTTCAGTCGGAAGTCGAGCGACAGGGGCTCATGTGCGTGCGGAAAAGCCGGGAAGCAGAAAGCGCGAAACACCAAAAAGCGGGTGCATCTTGCCAGGCTGCAGCGGTGATTATTGGAGACACGACGGGTGAACTGATGGGATTTTATGGGAATGCGGATATCGTGTTTGTGGGGAAGAGCCTGTGCGAACATGGCGCGCAGAATATGATCGAGCCATGCTTATGCGGGGCGGCTACACTGGTGGGGCCTAACACCGAGAACTTCCGTCCGGTGATGTCGGACCTGCTGGATGCGGACGCCCTGCTTCAGGTGCCAGATGCTGATGCGCTGGGGCGCGAGATAGAGCGGCTCCTGGAAAACGATTCCGCGAGAGAAGCTTTAGGCCTGCGGGCAGTGAAGGCGGTCGAGCGGCGTAAAGGGGTGGTGGAACGGTGTGCTGCTTCCATGACGCAGTGTTTGTTCAGGACGTGATGCGATAGTGGGAAATAAAACGAAGGGTTGGCCGTTCTCACGACGCTTGGTATACTGCCGACATGAATTCCTTATGGGCCAGACACACGTGCGTTGAGGGCAAGACCTATCTCTGTGCGGCGGCTCAGCTTCGGGTATGGTTTAAGCGTAATAGTCAAGGTTGGTTGGTCGCCGCCCGGCATGTGGCTGATAGCCTGTTCGAAGAGTTACACGAGACCGTTACTGAGCCGGATCCGTCTGAATGGCAGCGCTTTGTCACTCCGTCAGAGACTTCAGACATTCAGCTCGTGCCCGTGCTTCCGGATCGTCCGGTCCTAAGTCGGCCGGAGGCGCGAATCGAGATTGCGCCGCACCACTCAGGGCGTTTCTATGTGACCATCCCAGTGTGGTTGCGAGTGCAGGTTGGCCTGCCTGCTCCTGTGACGTTATGCGAGTTTCCGACTCAAGTTCTATCGAAGACCTGGTTCGGTCATCCGGCGGAAGAGGGGGAGATCGGCTATGCCTTAACCACACGGGCCCGTCAGGAAATGGCCGAACTGACGGATGTTGAGGGACGCGCGATTTGTCTGGTCTTGCTGGAAAACAAAACGCATGAGACTTTGGCGTTTGCACAACTGCTGTTGAGCGTACGGCACATGAGCGTATATCAGACTTCGGACGGTAAGTTGTGGACGAACGAGTGCCGCTTGGGGTACACGAGCCATAGTCTCCCTGCGTCGCTTACATTTGGAAGGTCCGCGCCTGAGCCGGCCAAAGAGTCAAGTCTAGTTTCCGGGCCGCGTGAGGCTCCAGCGTCGGGGTTAACGGCCCGTGTGATCGCCAGTGCAATCTTCAAGTCACAGTTGTAACGCGGTGGCCAAGAAATGAAAGTGGACGTCACAAAACTTAACACGGTGTTGGTCGATTATGTGCTGCCGTTCATCGGCATCTGCGCATGGCTGATCTTCGGTTTGTGGGTGTCGTCTTTTTTGGCGCGATTACTCTATAACGGGCTTTCGCGTCGGATCGGGGCCGATACGGCGAGGGCCATATCGAAGACGGTAAAGTTCTTGCTCGTCGTTCTGTTTGTCATCTCGTTGATCCGCGGTGTTGGTGTCGATATAACGGCGGTGTTGGGTGCCGCCGGGGTGGCGGGGGTTGCAATCGGTTTCGCCTCGCAGACCAGCCTTTCAAACCTCATTAGCGGTCTCTTTCTCGTATTGGAACGTCCGTTTAAGGCAGGTGACTGGATCGAGGTGGATGGCTCATCGGGATACGTGCACAGTGTTGAGTTGCTGTCCACGTACATCCGCACGTTCGACAACAGCATGGTACGCATTCCGAATGAGATGTTGGCTAAATCGAAGCTGATCAATTACACCAAATATCCGATCCGTCGCTTGGATATCGACATCGCCGTAGCATATAAAGAAGATGCCGCGCGCGTGATGAGAATTTTTCGTGAGGTGGTGACCGCGAACCCGTCATGTTTCAACGAGCCGGAACCCTTGATCGTGTTCAAGGGTTTTGGGGCATCGTCGATGGAGTTTTTGCTTGCGGTGTGGACGGACCGGACTGAGATGCAGGGGACGCGTACCTCGCTGATGAGGGACATTAAAGCGCGTTTTGAGGAGGAGGGGATTGACCTCCCATATCAACGGGTGAGGATGAAGGAAGGTTCCGGCGTTTGATTGCGGTTTGAGAAAAGGCGGTTTTCGGGTATGACGAGATGGATGGATCGAGTGGGCGGGCGTGTGGCCGTATGTTTCGCGGGAAGCCTGATGTTCGGCATTTTACTGGCGGCTTGGCAACGCGTACTGGACGCGGTGACAGGTCGCACCGCCTATAGCCTGATGGCTTGTGTCTGTGCGGTGACGATAGGGGTGCTCTCCGGTTATTTGTTGGCCGGTTGGCCTACAAGAAGGTTCAAGCAGCCGGCAGAGCTGTTG
>Ga0209066_10001790_pt1 | contig 27622 bp, 21 predicted proteins | sample All_14_2_FD_187198 | JGI IMG/M metagenome (GOLD analysis project Ga0209066, IMG submission 187198) | Freshwater microbial communities in response to fracking from Pennsylvania, USA - Allegheny Zone_MetaG_DW_15 (SPAdes) (version 2) ...
CCGAACACGGAAGTTAAGCTCTTCAGCGCCGATGGTACTGCATGGGAGACTATGTGGGAGAGTAGGTCGCCGCCGAATCCTTGCCCCAGGGGCCCTGACGTCATCCACGTCAGGGCCCTTTCCTTTTCTCCACCAATGCCCCTCGCTTTCCCACCCACTCTCCTCTCCCCGACTTCCCTTTCTTCGTTCCTTTTCTGGTGCTCGACTCATCAATGTGCAGTATATCTTTATCGGTTTCAGGCTGACTTCAATCATATTGATATACTTCACTTGCTCCCATCGCATCCGCTCATGAATGTTGCAGGAAAACCGTATCGGACAATCTGGTTGGACCAGGAAGATACCCACATCGTCAAAATCATCGACCAGCGTTTTCTTCCCCACCGCTTCATTGTCGAATCCCTCTCCAAACCGGAACAGATGGCCACGGCGATTTCCGAGATGCATGTGCGCGGCGCCGGCCTGATCGGTGCGGCCGCCGGTTTCGGAATGTACCTTGCCAGTCTTACCGCATATCCAGACTCGCTCGAATCATTCATGAGTGACATGGCCCGTTCGGCCGAGATGCTGATTGCCACCCGGCCGACTGCTGTCAACCTGAGTTGGGCCGTCCATCGAATTCTCGACAACATCGCGGTATCCGGCACTACGGTCGAATACAAGATCAGGATATGCCTGGATTCAGCCCGCGCCATTGCCGATGAGGATGCCGATTTCTGCCGCCGCATCGGTCACCATGGGGCTGAAATCATCGCCGACATCAGCAACAGAAAGTCCGGGGCAACGGTAAACATCCTCACCCATTGCAATGCCGGATGGCTTGCCTTTGTCGACTATGGTAGCGCAACCTCCCCAATCTATGAGGCTTTCGCGCAGGGGATCGATGTTCACGTCTGGGTCGACGAAACCCGGCCGCGGAACCAGGGTGCCAGCCTGACCGCCTGGGAACTGGGCCAGCAGGGAATCCCCCACACTATCATCGTCGATAACGCCGGCGGCCATCTCATGCAGCACGGAATGGTCGACATGGTGATCACCGGTACCGATCGCACCACCTTCACCGGAGACGTCGCCAACAAGATCGGGACCTACCTCAAGGCCCTTGCCGCCAAGGACAACGGTATCCCCTTCTATGTCGCCCTGCCCTCTTCAACCTTCGACTGGAACGTACGTGACGGGGTGAAAGACATACCCATTGAACAACGGAACGGAGAAGAAGTCCGGTATATCGAGGGACTGGCAGAGAATAAGATCATCTCCGTTTTGATCACCCCGGAGAAAAGCAAAACCGCCAATTATGCCTTCGATGTCACTCCGGCGAGACTTGTCACCGGCCTGATCACCGAGCGCGGGATCTGCCCGGCCTCTGAGGAGGGCATCTTGTCCCTTTTCCCCGAGCGGAGAGCGACCGTCCCCAGACTGTAACCACCATCGAGATTGAGAAATTATGACCCTTCTCTTGCAACCAGAGCGCCAATTAATCTGCAAATTCGGCCGCAAGCTTGTCGAAGACCGGATGACCCGAGGCACCAGCGGCAACCTGAGCATCCTCAACCGCCGAGTCGGCCTGGTCGCCATCAGCCCCAGCGGCCTCGACTATCGTGCGACTGAACCCACCGATATCGTTGTTGTCGATCTTGCCGGTCAGGTCCACGACGGCACAAGAAAACCATCCTCCGAAGTGGCCCTTCACCTGATCCTGTATCGGCACAGACACGCAATCGGGGCCATCGTCCATACCCATTCGACCTTCTCGACAGTCCTCAGCTGCCTCGGCTGGGACCTGCCGGCCGTCCACTACATGCTCACCCCCGCCGGCGAGAACGTCCGCTGCAGTCGTTATGCAACATTCGGCAGCGCGGCCCTGGCCGAAAACGCTCTTGAAGCGATGACCGATCGCCAAGCCGTCCTGCTGGCCAACCATGGTCTCGTCGCAGCAGGTCCGGATCTCGACAGTGCTTATACCACCGCCTGCGAAACGGAATTCTGCGCCGAATTATACTGGCGCAGCAAGTGCATAGGCCAGCCGAATATCCTTGATCATTCCGAGATGGAGAAAACGGCGGCGTTGTTCTCGTCCTATGGCCAGAAGTAATACGGTGACAACCGAAAATGGCCCCTGCGCCAACCGCACCGACATCCTGATCCACCCATCGTCATGCCAGCCTGGAACTTGCCGAGACCGCAGCCAGCGTTGGGAAAATGGCCGCTTGACGCCTCTCGAGCCTATCAGGTAAAGTTATTCTTTCAAAAAATATTTTAAATCAAATCCCCTCGCGGGGTATTTCCAGGGACGACTGAACGCCGATGGTTCGAGCAAACCCGCTTGTCGCTATTGTCCTGGCTGCCGGCAAAGGCACCCGGATGAAATCAAACAGGGCCAAAGTACTCCATGAAGTCATGGCGGTGCCGATGCTCCACCACGTCCTCCAGGCAATCGCTCCGCTGCAGCCGGATCGGACCCTGGTCATTGTCGGTCACCAGCGAGACACGGTCGAGGCCACCTTGGCCGGCTTCGATGTTGATTGCGTTGTCCAGCAACAGCAGCGGGGAACGGGAGATGCGGTCCTGGCCGCCGAACAGGCGCTGACCGGCAGGGACTGGTCCGTGCTGATCCTCTGCGGCGACACCCCGCTGATCCGTCCCCGGACCCTGTCAGACATGTACCACGTCCACCAGGACAGCGGGGCCGTTGTCACCCTGATGACCACGCTCCTCGACAACCCGACCAACTATGGGCGGATTCTCCATGGAGCCGACGGCAATATCATCGGCATCGTCGAGGAAAAGGATGCGACGGCTGAGCAGAGGGCGATCCGGGAGATCAATGCCGGCATCTACCTCGCCGACAGCCGGTTCCTGTTCCGCGCCCTGCATCAGGTCGGGACCGACAACAGCCAGGGTGAGGTCTATCTCACCGATATCATCTCCCGGGCCGTAGCAGACGGCCTCAGCGTCCATGGGTTCACCGCCCCTCATCCCGGCGATATTCTTGGCGTCAATTCACGGGTCGAACTTGCGGAAGCCCACCGGGAACTGCAGGCGAGACGCAATCGCGATCTCATGCTGCAGGGAGTGACGATACTGAGCCCGGACACGACATTCGTCTCGCTTGACGCCGTCATCGGCGAGGACACCGTCCTCCAGCCCGGCACGCAGATCCGCGGCGCGACCAGGATCGGCAGGTTCTGCCGCATCGAACCGGGGGTCATTCTCGACAACTGCCTGCTCGAAGACGAGGTGCGGGTCGGCGCCTACAGCTGCCTCTCCGATTGCAGACTGGAGACACGGGCGGTTATCGCGCCGCATACGACGGTCTCGGGATCGGAAGAATGTACCCCATGCAGATGAAACCTATCTTTTACACAACTGCGCCACGTGACACGAGGTCCCCTGGCCCTGTTTGCAGGTATAACCTACAGCACCTGACAATCCATAACGGAGATGAGCTATGAGCAACCTGAAATCGATGTACTCAACGATACTTGGCGATCATTTCCCAATGGAGATGACGATCTCCTTCGGCGGCCAGACTCTGGTTTACCGCAAGAAGACCTGGAAAATTACGCAAGAGGATGGCTCATTCGACGAGAGAGGAGTCCGCTATGGCGAAAACCCCGATCAGGAAGCGGCCCTGTACGAACTGGTCAACGGCAACCTGGTACTCGGCGATTGCTCTTTCATCGAGCCGGGCAACGGCCTGGTCTCGGCGATCACGGTCGAGGATATGCTCCAGGTGGGCAAGCACCCGGGGAAGATCAACCTGACCGATATCGACAACGGCCTCAACATCCTCAAATACCTCATGGACCGTCCGGCCGCCGTCATCCTCAAGCACAACAACCCCTGCGGTGCCGCCTACGGCGAGACGCTGGCCCGTGCCTTCGACCGGGCCAACCGTTGCGACCGGATCGCCGCCTTCGGCGGGGCCGTCGTCATGAGCCGGGCCTGCGACAAGGACACGGCGGAACTGCTGGCTGCAAACTATCTCGAGGTGGTCTGCGCCCCCGATTTTGAGCCGGGGACCCTGGATATCCTCAAGAAGAGCAAGAACCTGCGGATCATCAGGATTGCCGCGATCGACCGTCTCGCCGACTTTGAGCGATTCCGCTTTGTCGATTTCAAGAGCCTGATCGATGGCGGCATCATCGTCCAGCAGTCCGCCGTCAACTCCATCCGCACTCCGGCTGACCTGAAATCGGCCAGCGCCACCTGGCAGGGTCGGGAATACCGTTGCGACCGGCAACCGACGGAGAGGGAGGTCGACGATATGCTCTTTGGCTGGGCGGTGGAGCACGGCGTCACCTCCAACTCCGTCCTCTATGTCAAGGACGGTTGTACCGTCGGGATCGGCACCGGTGAGCAGGACCGGGTCGGGGTGGCCGAGATAGCCGTCCACAAGGCCTATATCAAGTACGCCGATATCCTCTGTTTCGATATGTACGGCATCCCCTATGCCGATCTGGAACTGGCAGTAAGCAGGGGAAAACGGGACAAAGCCGAGAAAGAGGCGATCGATATCCAGGTGCAGCGGGACAAGGGGAACATCCCCGGCTCGGTGATGATCTCCGACGCCTTCTTTCCCTTCCGTGATGGCGCCGATGTCGGCATCAGGCAGGGAGTGTCAGCGATCCTGCAGGCCGGCGGCTCGATGCGGGACTTCGAGACCATCGAGGCCTGCAATGAGGCGGAGCCGCCGGTGGCAATGATGTTCACCGGCCAGAGGTCGTTCAAGCACTGAGACACCCATCCGACATAGGCAACCGCAGACTGCCGTCGGACCCGGGGAAAATCATGGCGGTGATCGTTGCCGGTATCCTCCGGGCCATTGGCGAAACGAACGTCGGCTACCCCTGTCAATCTGCCAGTGGGCTCCCGTCGCACGCGAAATTCATAGCAAAAAGCGGCCCATGTGGATATCGGCAAGACCTCGGTGGAAGAATAAGAAAATAAATGCGGAATGTACGCAAAGCGGGTAAAAGGTTGGAGATCCGGTTTCCAGCCTTTTTCGCCTCTTCCTCAACATCAGGGATGGAGCCGCCACCGCCAATCGAATGATCTGCCCCAGACATGAAAGCCAACAAAACCGGGATCGCCCGCATCTTCGCCGCCTTCTCTTACTCCGCCGACGGCATCGGCGCCGCTTTCAGGCATGAAGCCGCCTTCCGCCAGGAGTCGCTGCTCTATGTCCTGCTCCTGCCGCTGCTCTATTTCCTGCCCCTCACGCTGATGTTCAAATGCCTGCTGCTGGCCGTCAATACCCTGGTTCTGGTCGTGGAACTGCTCAACTCGGCCGTCGAATCGGTTGTCGACCTGGTTTCGCCTGACTACAACCTCTATGCCAAGAGGGCCAAGGACATGGGCAGCGCCGCCGTCCTGTTCTCGCTCCTGCTCGCCCTGGTCCTCTGGCTGGCGGCGTTCGCCGACATCTTCTTCCCCTACTGAACCTCGATCCATCGCCCCCCTTCCCGCAGCGACACCAGACACGCCTCGCAGACCTGGACGGCGTAGAGCCCTTCTTCCCCGGTCACCGGGTTGTCGCCCCCGCCCTCCAGGAAGGTCAGCCAATCCCGCAACAGATGCAGGACGGTGGGTGTCTGGATGAACTCCTGCCTTGTCTGCACGACGTTGCCCCGGATTACCTCGACAGCGGCATGGATCTGCTCGCCATGCAACTGGCCGTCACCGCAGATGAACTCGTAGCGGCCGGTCCTGGCCATGCCGACCTTGCTCACATCGACCGACCCGATCACCCCATTCTCCAGTTCAACGATGATCAGCACCAGATCCTCCAGGACCTTCGCGTGTATCAACCTGCCGTGGGCCATGACCCGCCGGACCTTCAAACCGGTGATCAGCCGCAGCGCATCGAACACATGGACCGCCGTGTGGAAGAGCACTCCGGCCCCGGCGGTTTCCCGGTCATCATGCCAATCCAGCGTCGACGGCTCCAGCCGCTGGTTGACCGCAAAAGAATGCAGCGGCCCCAGGTCCGACAGTTGCCGCCGCAGCTCCCCGATCACCGGGTTATAGCGCAGGGTCTGGCCGACGGTCAGCGGGACGCCGGCCGCGGCAAGCGAGGCGACGATCGCCCGGGCCTCGACGACGTTGCGGCCAAGCGGTTTTTCCAGCAACAGCGGTTTACCGGCACTGGCGCAGGCGGCTGCGATGGCTGGATTCAATAGCGGCGGAACGGCCCCGACAACCGCATCGACAGCGGGAGAGGCTACCATGTCCCGCCAATCTGGATAGCAGGTGGTCGACCATCGCTGCGCCTGAGCTCTCCCTGCCTCGGAACGCCGCCATATCCCGACCAGCTTCATCCCCTCGATATCGTGAATAATATGCTCGGCATACCGGCTGCCGTGGCGTCCCGTTCCAAGTATGGCGATATGCTTCATCCGTTTCTTACCCGGCGGGCGTCGATAAACCCAAGATCAGCCTGTTGCCATTTCCGTGTCTGGTCTCGTTGCTGCCATATCGTTCCCCGGTTCACTGATGCCGGTGGGGAGATGTTCCGGACGGTGCGACCATCTCTTCCGGGCCACCAATGCTTTCCGTGTTTCTGGAAACGACACCGACTTCCTCATTTGTCCCTCTTGAGAACAACGTTGACCAGGCCCTGCAGTACCGCCTTCTCTTTCGCATACGTCTCACCCGGAAATATTTCAAGCTGCGCCAGGGCCAGGGCCCCCATCTGTTCAGCCCGGGCTCGGGTCAGCGTGAATCCATCGTATTTGGCGATCAGCCCGCAGACCTCCTCCAGCCCCTCGCGCCGTTCGGCCTCATCGCCGACGATCTGCTGCAGACGAACGCGATCCTGCCGGTCGGCGTGCTGCACGGTCAGAATCAGCGGCAGGGTCATTTTCCCCTCGGCAAGATCGTTCCCTACCTTTTTACCGGTCTTCACCCGATCCCCCTGGTAATCCAGCAGGTCATCGATCATCTGGAAGGCGCTGCCGAGATAGATGCCGTAATCCCGCAGGGCCGCCCGCCGCTCGCTGCCTGCCCCGGCCCATAACGCACCCACCTCACAGGCCGCTGAAATCAGGATGCCGGTTTTTCCCAGGATCGCCTGCTGATAATCCTTTTCCGACAGGTTAAAACAGGCGGCATTGCGCATCTGCAAAAACTCACCGTCAACCATCTTCCCGGCTGCCCCGGAAAAGACATCAAGGGCCTCGAACCCCGCCAGGGATCCGACGATCGCCATCGACCTGGCATGGAGGAAATCACCGGTGAGGATGGCCGCAACGGTACCGAACCGGATATGCACTGCCGCCTTCCCCCTCCGGGTATCGGCGTTGTCGATCACATCGTCATGCATCAAGGTTGCCGCATGCAGGTATTCAAAGGCCCGGGCCAACCGATAAATCCCGGGATCGCAGTTGCCGCAGATACGCGCCGCCAGCACCGCAAGCAGCGGGCGGATCCGTTTACCGCCATTGAACAGGCAGTACCGGAGGACCTTCATCAGAAGGCCGTCAACCTCCGGCGCCAACCCTTCCAGATCGTCCCGCATGGCAGCATCCACCAGAAGTGATTCGCTGCGGATCGTTTCCATCACCATTTCTGACACCGACATGGACATATCGCTCCGATTACCGTATGCATCACCCAACCCCGCCTTCAGTGCCGAAAAACCCCGACACCTCCTGCAGGGACCGAACTAGCGGCGAAGGCGGGAGACTTTTCAGAAATATTCGGCCGTATCCTTTGGAGAAAAGACGAACATCGAGGATGGCGATCACCCCTCTGTCCGTCGCCGATCGCATCAACCGGCCCACCCCCTGCCGCAGACTGAGGATGGCCCGGGGCACCTGCAGGTCAAAGAAAGCGTTGCCGCCATTGTCACTGATGGTACAAATCCTGGCCTGAAGCACCGGATCGGATGGGACCTCGAACGGCAGCTTGTCGATGATCACGCAACTCAGCGACTCACCGGCCACATCGACTCCCTCCCAGAAGCTGGCGACGGCCAGGAGGACGGAATCGGTCGTGTTGCGGAAGGTATCGAGCAGATTCTGTCTGGAAGCCCTGCCCTGTACAAGTACAGGATAGCTCAGACGGCCGTCAAGAAAATCCGCCACCAGGTCCATCGCCTTCAAACTGGTGAAGAGAACCAGGGCCCGGCCGCAACTGATCCGGAGGATATCGAGCACCCGTTGGCAGGACTTTTCCGGATAATCGCGAGCAGTCGGTTCAGGAAAGCTCGATTCCGGGATGTAGAGCAGGGTTCGTTGTCGATAATCAAATGGCGAATTGAATCGTAAACACTCGGTCTGGTCATCCAGCCCAAGTCTGTCCTTGACATAATCAAACGAGCCTCCGGATGAGAGGGTGGCGGAGGTCATGACACAGAACCGGACAGCTCCATAGAGATGATCGCGAAGATGGGTGGCGATTTCGACGGGGGTTGCCGACATGGAGATCGCCCGCTCCCGGCGTTCATACCAGTGCACATATCGGACCGTTCCCGTCTCCGCCGGCAGGGCGATGTGCTGCAGGTTGTCCTTCAGTTCCAATACTCGTTTGTCGAAAGCGCCCCACCCCTCACCACGGGCATCATTGGCTGCAATCAGCGCCTGCAGGCGTTCGAGGGCCAGCAACAGCTGGTCGATTTCGCTGCGCCAGGCGGCATCCGAGATCCGCTCGATCAGGGCGTCGAGATGATAGCGGCCCCGATCTTCGGGGAAGAGACGGAGAAAATGTTCCAATCGCTGGGACAGGCCCTGCACCGTTTTGCGCAGGACATCGACAGCCGCCGGATCAAGATCCTGTTCGGCCTGCCGTTCGAGATCGGCAAACAGATCGAGAAGTTGATACTGGCTGAAGGTCCGTCCAAAAAATTGGGTTGCCACATTTTCGATATGGTGGGCTTCATCGAAGATCACTCCCTCATAGCGCGGCAGTACCTCACCGAATCCGGAACTGCGCAGGGCCAGATCGGAGAAGAACAAATGGTGGTTGACGATGAGCAAGCGCACGGCCCCTGCCTTTTTCCGCAGCTGGTTGATGAAGCAAAAGGCCGATTCCGGGCAATCGCCCCCCAGGCACTGACTGGACTGGGCCGAGATCTTCGGCCAGAGCGCCGACCTGTCAGGGAGCCAGGCAAGTTCGGATCGATCGCCGGTCGTGGTGTCCTCCAGCCACTTCTCGATCCTGTCTCCCTCCGGGTCGTCAAGGAGGGACATCTGCATCGCTGCCCGATACTGGAACCAGCGATAATGACAGAGATAATTCTGCCGGCCCTTGACGCACAGGACCGGGATCTCCTGTTTAAGAAGGTTTTCAACCAGCGGGATTTCCTTGTTGAGGATCTGATCTTGAAGGTTCAGGGTGGCAGTTGAGATGACAATCTTCCGACCCGACAGGATCGCGGGAATCAGGTAGGCCAGGGTCTTGCCGATCCCGGTCTCGGCCTCGACGACAAGCACCCGGGCCGGATGAAGAGAACCATCTTCCCTGTCGCCACGGAACAGATCGGCCACCGCCTCGGCCATTGACAATTGGCCTGAACGGGCCTCGAAATGCGCCAGTTGATTCGCCAGCAGACCATCCCGTGCAAATATCTCTTTCACTCATCCCCTCCGCCACAGGCAAACAGGCAACAGCGAGTATCCTTCTCTTTTTCGGATCGGGCGTGAACCCTTAACAGAATCTCGGATCTCGCGGATATCATTTTTTCTTTTCATTTTCGGATAGACCTGTCATAAATGAGACATGTGACCCATTTTTGAGCGGATATTGTTAAAAAATTGCCCGGCAGAGGCCCAACCGGCCCCTGATGACACGGCATCGAATTCAGCACCAGCACCCATCCATGGTTGAGCTTCTTTCACGCAAAGACACACGCGCCTCACTGCCGACCGCTGCCCTCCTCGATACCGATGAGTGTGTCGTCATCGTCGATGACTCGCCGGAAATTATCCTCCTTCTCAACCATTACCTCACCAAACAGGGACTCACCGTTTATCGGGCCAGTTCCGCACTTGAACTGTATACCCATCTCGAGCACAAAAAGGTAGCGCTGGTTCTTCTGGATATCGGGCTCCCCGACAGTGACGGTAATGTGATCCTCGACGATCTCGTCGCCAAGTATCAAGATCTTGGCATAATCATGGTTACGGGTTCCTTCGATCTGCAAACGGCGTTGGACTGCCTTCGACGCGGAGCCGACGACTATCTGACCAAACCCGTGACCATGGATCAGATCAACTATACCGTCAACAACACCCTGAAAAAAAGACGATTGGCTATCGATAACCGAATTTTTCAGCGGGAACTCGAGGCGACCAATTACCGATTGCAATTCCTCCATCAGCTCAACCAGAAGATGAATTCGGCCTACCTTGGCACGGTGGAACTGACCGGAATCCTCCAGGCCATCCTGGTCGGCATTACTTCCGAGGAAGGGCTTCAATTCAACCGTGCCTTCCTCGCTCTGTTCAATGAAAGCGGCGAAGTTCTCCAGGGGCGCATCGCCATCGGCCCTTCCAGTCGTGAAGACGCAGGCAGGGTATGGAGCGCGATCAAGCAGCGTGACCTGCATCTTCCCGACATAATAGCCCATCTCCGGAGCGAACACCAAAGCACGGATATCGAGATCAACCGAATCGTCCAGTCGTTGCGGATACCATCCACCGAGCATGAACACGTTCTGATAAAATCCGCCAGGCTGCGCAAGAGCATACTGGTGACCGCCGCAAGGGCTGAAGAAGCACACGTTCCCGAGGAGCTTCTGCAACTTCTTCAGGAAAACTCCTTTGTCATCATACCCCTGTATTCTCCCAGCCGCTCCCTCGGCGTCATCATCGTCGACAATTTCATTACCGGCAAATCCATTACCGACGATGATATCAGCTCGCTTGAAATTTTCGCCAGCCAGGCAAGCCTGGCCATCGAGCACAGCCACCTCTACAAGGACATGCTCCAGAAGATCGGCGAACTCGAGCTCGTCAGCCAGGAACTCGAGCACAGCAAGGATCTTCTGGTTGAGGCAGAAAAATATTCGGCAATCGGACACATGTCGGCTCAACTTGCCCATGCCATTCGTAATCCAATCACATCGATCGGTGGCACCGCCCGTCTTCTCGCCAGAAAGAGCAGTGATTCCTACACGATCAACTTCCTCAATATCATCACCAAAGAAGCCTCGAAGATTGAAGCCATACTCGAAGATCTTTTGAGCTTTGCCCAGGACCACAAACTTGAGCTCGCCAGTCAACCCATCAACCCGCTGATCCGTCGCTGCCTCATGGCCTTCTACCTGATGATGCGGAAGGCCAACATCACCTATGATCTCGATCTCCCTGACCAGGACATCGTCGTTCAAATCGATGCCACCCGCATCAAGCTGGCCCTGCTGCATCTTGTCCGCAACGCCATTGAGGCCATGCCGGATGGTGGGACCCTGACCGTCAAGGCTGTGGAAGAAGGTGAATTTTGCCAGATCACAATTACAGATACCGGCTTCGGAATCTCAGAAGCGGCACTCCAGCATGTCACCGACCCATTTTATACCACCAAGGTATACGGTACCGGTATGGGTTTGACTCTCGTCCAGCGAATCCTGACGATGCACAGGGGCGGCCTTCAATTGCGACCGCATGCTAACGGGGGCATGATCGCGGTTGTCACCCTTCCTTTGATTTCGTCAACTATTCCTCAAGCTTGAAAGGAAGCAACCGGCAGCTGACAGTGACGCTGCCAGGTAGAATGTCCAATGAAGCGCGAGGAGGAAAAATGGGATGTGCTCTGCCTGGAAGGCATGCAGATTGCCGCCGCCGCTGTACCGGGCAAAAAACAGCGAAAATACACACCCTGACAAACCAACTCCGACCAGCATGCCGAGGTTTCTGGCGGTGGCGAGAATCCCTGAGGCAATGCCGGTGTATCGCTCTTCCACCCTGGAGAGGATCGAAGCGCTGTTCGGGGATAAAAAGATTGCCTGTCCCGCCCCTAAAAGAGACAATTTAACGAGAATCTCAATGATCGGGGTTTCCGAATCGAACCGTGCCATTGAAAATATTGCCAGGCTGCAGACGGCCAACCCAGAAGTCGTCAGTATTCTCGCCCCGATGTGATCATAAAGCCATCCGGCCAGAGGTGAAACTATGACCAGGCTCGACGGCAGGGCAAGCATGACGAGGCCTATACGGTCCGCCGGTAGTTTGAGGATATAATCAAGATAGAAAGGGATGAGGAGGATGACGATGAAAAGCACGGTAAACGACAAGGCCGCGGTGATCGAGGCTGTCGAGAAGTATCTTCGTCGAAAAAGAATGCAGGGCAACAGCGGGTCCTGGACGTGTCTTTCCAGCAGCACAAATGCAATCAAAACGAGCACAAGGCACACTAGAATCAACACTATTATCTGAAAGGACATCAGTTCATAAAAACTGATCAAACCCACAAACAGAAGAATAGCCACCGCCCACAGGAAAAATCCTTTCCAATCGTAACTGCGGTTGAGCCTCGCAGCCAGCTTCTCCTGATTGAGCCGCAATAAAAATCTGCCGATAACAAACATCGACAGACTGAACGGCAATGTCACCAGGAATATCCCCCTCCACGAAAAGTATTGAATCAGCAATCCGCTTATCACCGGTCCGCTCATCAGTCCACACGACGTGGCGAGACCGACGAGCCCTAAGCCACGGCCAAGTTGATCGGGCGGGAATACCATCTTGATGATCGCCGGTCCCGACGACATCATCATCGCCGCACCGGCGCCCTGAATACTGCGAAGGGCTACCAGCTGGGCGAGGGAGCCGGCAAATGAACAACCGAGGGCGGCACCTGCAAAGACCAGGATGCCGAGAAGAAAGGTTTTGCCTCGGCCGTAGATATCAGCGAGATGGCCCCATACGACGAGGGTGATGGTGATGGTCGACAGGTAGACGAGAACGACCAGTTGCGTGGCCGGCAGGGAGGTGGAGAAAGAACGCATGATGCTGGGCAGGGCGACATTGATCATGCTGCTGTCCATCGTCGAAATCAGGACGCCGGCAGCCACCATGAAAAAATACGGCCATCGCCTGATTTTCACCGCAGCCATCACCCGTTGCCAGCCAGATAAAATAAAAAAGCGGACCCCGCAAGGAGGTCCGCTTCCGACATTCTACTTCAGATTCCTGAAATCGTTATCAGAAGCCGATAACAAGGATCAGACCTGCACCGATGGCCGGCTCTTCCAAACCGTCAACGTCCAGATAACCGGCTTCAGCCGACAGGGTGGCACCGTCGGTGACTGCATAGGCGGCGCGACCTGAAATTTCAAGGGCGGAATCGACTTGAGCAAAGGCGCCGCTACCATCGATATCGGCATACCCGACAACGCCGGTCAAGGTCAACTGCTCGGAAACCTTCATGCTCGGCGACAGGACGGCGAAATTGGTGTCACCAAACCTGCCGACACCGTATCCGGTGGCGATGCTGCTGTCATCACTCAGCATGATGAAGGCCTGGTAATCGCCGTCAACGACAAAACCGTCGACGGTCGCACCGGCGCCGGCAAGCAGGCTGACTGCGCCAACCGGGATAACGGCCTGGGCATAGACACCCCAGGGATCATCAGGGGTAAGAAGGACGTCAGCCTCCTGCCAAGCACCATCGGCCTGGACGGCAATGTTGCCGATCGCGCCGGTGACCTCGCCGATTACGGTAACGCCGTCACGTTCACCAGCGCTCTGGTCGTCATTCTGATACAGAACCGCACCGACAAGGCCCCAACCGCCATCAAACTTCTGGTTGAGATAGACACCGTAACGGTCCATGTTATCATTGTTCACGAGATCCATGGTTCCCACCGGAACACCGTTAAGGTACACAGGTGCGATATCCGTCTCGTCGAACTCGTCCAACTTCTGATAGAAGGCCATGACGGTGGTCATGTCGTTGGCATATTTGACGTTGAGGCCATCAACCCGCTGGTCCCACATGGCCCACCGGGTGATATTCCAAGGCATGAGACCGGCCTCGACGGCAAGCGGTCCCATCGGGGTGCCGACATAGGCCCAGTCGGTGTAGATGTTGGAACCTTCGCCCAGGGCGCGGGTCTTCTGGCTTCCATCCCAGGTAGAATCGGCAAAGCGGACCCGGGCGTTGGCGTAGGCGCCGCCTTTGGACTCGCCCTGGAAGATCACGCGGACACGGGACTGCCACTGACTTTTATCATCGTCCAATTTTTTACCAGTAGCATCAGTCAGTTCGCCAAAATAATAATTATCCCGGTACAGACCACGGGCACGGGCATCGCCCTTGAAACTCATACCTGCCTCTGCCGAGGCGTTTGAGACCATGGTACCTACCAGCATGAGGCCGGCTGCGGCAACAATTAATTTCTTCATCTCATTTCTCCTTAATCTCTTGTATTTCCCCCATTGATTTGGGGCTGACGAACAATCTTTCTCATTCAAACCGGCACAGCTGCGATGTTTTGTACCAACAGAAAGAGAAAAAGCTTTATCAGTTTGTATACTTGATCCCTTTTCATGTCAAGTAATTTTTACCGCTAGTCAAAAAATTTATACCCGTCCCACGTCACTTTTTCGGCATCTCGATTTCATACACCAGGAGCTTGCTTTCTTTTGCAGCCAGGAATCCAAGGAAGGTGCTGTCCGGCACCTGGCCGACAAACAGCTGCGCATTCGCCTCGGTTGCGGTCCCCGCTCCGACATCCTTGGCGAGGAGAAAATTGTAATCGCTGATATATCCCGGAATTGTATTGGTAGTCCACATCTCGCCCATAGCCGAGTTGCGCCAGCCGAGACAGGCGATGCTCCCCCCGTCGTATTCCCGAAAATTGCGAAAAAATAGCGGCGTCTTTCTCTTGTTCCTCCCGATGAGTATCTCCTGCCTGCCGTCGCCGTCGATATCTCTGGCCACCAATCTCGTCGGAATAAAAGCGAGATCCCTGTCATCTGCGGCCACCGATGCGATGCTGTGTGCGCCGCCCCGCTCCGCATCGGATCTCGCCGGACCGAAATAATTCCTGCTGCCGCCATAATTTCCTTCACTGACCCAGGTCAGGTTGCTCTTGTCATCGTAGACCAACAGTTTCTCTTGCCGATCGATCGCCACAATCTCGCTGGTCCGGTCCCCATCGATATCGGCCCAGACGAAATCGAACAGGTTAACCCGAACGGGAACAGGTAATCTGGCGCCACGATGAATTTTGCCGTCCGCTTTTTTCTCGAGTCTGTAAATGCCCGGCGCAACAAAGCCCCGTGCCGGATCGTTGCTCGACATCTGCCCCGCCAGGATCAAACCTTGTCCAGGCAGATCAAGCGGTCTGAGGAACCAGGCGATATTGTCCTGCTGCACTATCAAACCGCCGGCAGCTGACCATCGCAGAATCATCGAGGCGACCCTGAACTGCTCGTTCGCACTTATATAAATCTCAGCCTTTCCATCCCGATCAAGATCGGCGGTGTTGACAGCATGTATTTTGAAGGTGGGCCTGAAGGCATGACTCGCAACCTTTTGAAATTTCCCCTCGTTATATCTGAAGATCTGCAATTGGGTGCCGGAAACGAAGACAATTTCCACCACACCATCACCATCGAGATCACCGGCGTCCATCCCTACAATGACCACCGGGATCGTGGAACTCCTCTTCACCCCTTTCGCCGTAACCTTGACATCGCTGCCCTCGCCGCTGACGATCGCTCCCCCGCCATACAACCCTTTCTTGTATTGTTTCTCCGGATGCTCGGTCTGAAACCCAGCCATCCCCTCCACTTCCGCATCCGCCGTCTTTATGATTTCGGGGTGTCGCCGATTGATCACTTTGTCGACAATATCGTCGGCGAGCGATCCGATTGCCGAGATGATCTGATCTTCACCTTCAGCCACAGCCGTGAAACTCTGAGGTTCTGCCATCGGCTCGGCCGAGGTGACTACCACCTGGACCTTCAAGCCGGAATCGGTAGCATACACTGCTCCGGACACGAGAAAATCTGTCTGCAGCCTGGTAAACACAGCGGCGGCCTTCTGCTTATCGACCCCGGCCGCCTCCAGTTGCTTCAAATCCATGTCATGAACGGATGAATCAACCAACTTCACCCCGCTCTTGGCCGCCAATCGGCTTGCCAGCATGGAATGCACACCATCGGCAAGGTATGTATATTTCCCGGCGGAACTGCTATCGAAGGGGAAAAAAAGAAATCGGGAAGGTTCGATGCCTTCAGCTCCAAGAGCCGTCGAACCACCGCCAATGATCAGCATACACACCATAATTCCTAGAAATCTATTCAGCATACACATCACCTGTTTTCGTTGTTCATCCGTCGCCTGATTCGCCTCACACCCTTTATGATGCGACATGCTACCTATATCGCACTTTCCTGTCTGCCGCAACAGGTCATCAATTCAGCTATCTCGACAGATCAGCCACATCCGGCTATTATTCACCATCCTTGGGGACCAGCCTCAGCAATCGAAGAAGGCCATAATTTAATCTTGACTTTCATCGTCAAACAACGCATATTCAAAGTATAATAATTTGTACCATACCGTTACACGAACGGAGTACGTTGAATTGCCCAAGATGAAGATGATGAAATTTTCGCTCCAGCTGCTCTGCACCATCGCTTGTCTGCTAGGTGCAGCGCCATACATACAGGCGGAAGAATCGCCGAGTCATAGTCTGTATAAGGTCACGACCTACAACTTGGGGACCTCCGTCGATTTTCAGGATTTCTCACCTGTAAATTCAGTTCGCTACAAACCGCTCTTGATAACCAGCACCAAGGCCGATGTTCTCGGTGCCGACCGATTCAAAGATGTAACTTTTGGGACATCCGACGAAAGAGGCTCAGCCAGCGGCTTTGCCATCGCCGCCGAATATTCCCCCTTGTCGAGACTTGCCATCCAGGGTGTTGTCGGTGTCACAAAAAACAGCTGGGAAGCAAACACCCCGGAGAACAAGTCGAGCTGGGAAGCAAATCTTGGCGTGATCTACAAGATGTTCGGCAATCTGCGGTACGAAATGCATTTCGGCTATATGGATACCGGGGACCTTTTTAAGGAACGGAATACCTATACGGATGTCGAAAGCATCATCATGATCAGCAATCAACTGACAATGAGCTTCTGATCAGGACACAACCTCGACCACCATCAAAAGCCTCTCCCTGAAAAGAGAGGCTTTTTTTTTCGGATCGTTAGCCGAAATTCAAAACAGGCATTGCCGCCGCCAGGAGATGGCCGATTCACTTCTTCTATTATGGGAGAAGCTTCAACCGTCTACCTATCCCCTGAAGATCGACCCAGGCTGCCTTTTTCATCTCCGGATTTCTCAACAGAAACGAGGGGTGATAGGTTACCATCACGGGTACCTGCCGACCTTCACCAACAACCAGCGAATGCCAATGCCCCCTGAGCTGCGAAAGCGGCAAAGAGCCTCCCCCCAGGGCCCTGGCCGCCACCAATCCCATCGCACAGATACATTCCGGTTGCAGCAACGCAATCTGTCGCTGGAGGTACGACAGGCAGGTTCTTATGTGATCGGCTGCAGGTTGGCACGACTCCGGCACCACGCATTTGATAACATTGGAGATATAGACGTTCTCCAGCGACAGGTGTATGGCCTGGAGCATCCGGGCAACCATTCGATCTTCTTCAATACCGAACTGTACTGAATCAGGGAGGGAGGTATCGGTTCCGCATCTGAGCCAGTCGCCGACAATCATCAAACGTACCCCGGATCTGCCGCCCTCCCCGGCCCGAACGGCAAGACGCTGGAGACAGAGGTTGCAGGCCCGGCATACCGCGACTTCCTCGATGAGAGCGGAAAGGACGGCATCCACATCCGTCAAGCCCTCTTTCATCGCTGCAGGAACCGAATGCCGGGAAGACGATTCTTGCGGAACATCTGCCCCGCCCTCGGCTGGAGGCATCGGCAATTGCCCTCCCCTCGCCACTCGAATAAACCGTTCTGTATCTCCATCACAGGGATAATGAGTTATCCCGGAACTGCGATGATACTGCAGCAGAGTGATCAATTTCTGTAAGCATTCGGATAAGCGCATCTATCGCTCCGCAACCGTCGATTGACACATTCTCATGGAGCACTGCCCGGAAGCATTGAGGACACACGCGAAGACATAATCCCGCCACCCATCAGATCGAAATGTTGCGTTTCCAGCCATGGGAAGATTGCAGTACATTTCCTCAATTTGTTTTTGAAAAAAAAATGAGAGGCCAAAGACCTGGCCATATGGTACGATAAACACTGGTTATACAATCCTTTCTATAATTATTTTACTTGATACATCCGACAGTCCGGCCATCTATCTGTCTGCATTCAAATTTTGTAAGGACCTATTGCCTTGAACAAGGAAGAATTCGGATTATTCAGGAAAAAACTCGGCAAGACCCAGAAACAGCTGGCGGGGCTGCTGGGCATGTCACTCAAGACCATCCACAGCTATGAGCAGGGATGGCGAACGGTTCCCACTCATATTGAACGACAACTCTTCTTTCTCCTCATCAACCAGCGCGGGAGAAATACCAATCTCGTTCCGTGCTGGGAGAAAAAGCAATGCGCCGAGCGAGAACATTGCCCCGCATGGGAATTTCAAAGCGGTCATCTGTGCTGGTTCCTGAATGGTACACTGTGCCAGTGCACGCAGCAATCCACCAGCAGCGGCAAACTCGAAGTCTGCAAGGCCTGCCCGATCTTCCTCTCGCTCCTGGAATAAAAAAACATCTTCTTACCGAAAGACCTTCGTCATCCCCGTCAGACACCGGTATAGATGTATTGTCGGTATATTGCCTTCTATTTAAGCAATAGCTATAATTCATGGCGGGATTGAATGGCGCTAAGATGATGGCAATATTATTAATGCAATACTATCAGCAAGGAGAACGAACGAATGCCCATTTATGAATGTCAATGCAATGATTGCAATACCATATTTGAGACCTTGGTGACATCGGCCACGGGCAGTGACAAGGTTGTCTGCAGTCACTGCAACGGTGCAAATGTCAGGAAGATCCTTTCCGGCGGCAGTTTCAAACTCGGTTCAGTTGCATCAGCGCCGACAGGCGGGAAATGCGGATGCAAACCACGAGGCGGATTTTCCTGAGCAAAATAAATTGTGACCCGGTCCGGGTCATTTTGATTCCTTTTCCCGCTGTTGAGAAAAATCATATATATATTCGTTTTTTTTCAACAAACCGTGTTCACGCCGTGCAACTTCTTCAAGATAGGCAGGGTCATTACGCAACCTGCCTATCTCTTTTTCCAGTTTCTCGTTGCTCTGTTCCAGAATGACCGTCTTTTCCCGGAGATTGTGCAATTGAGAGCGTTGCTGCAGATACGCGAGCACCCCGGACCGCGGGGCGAAGATAATCCAGGCGAGAGCGACCGCGAGCAGGACGGCCACAACCCTGACAAACAACTTTTCCTGCAATGGGGATAAGTGCAGTCTCAGATTTTTCTTCATTGAATCGACCTCATTCCATGCCGGACCCATTCCCTCAGCAGACATGTTCCCTCGTCAGCATCTGCCGTGCCGGTTCATTGGTGGCGCAAATCACGACCAAGTCTAAGAGAACAGAAATCACTGCAAACGTCGAGAAGATTTGATCGTCGAAGAGGGGTCCCACAGGATGCGGCGGGTTTCTTCAAGGTCAACGATATGCCGGCAATTCGAAGGTATCGCCGGTGGCAATTCCTGCCTCCTCCCGGTACGGTCTCAGCGGCCCCGTGGTCGCGGATTCCCCACGGCAAGGATGTTCTGATCCGGCATCCTATCTCACCCGCATCAGCATCAGGGCAACGATCCCGGCTTCATAAAGGAGATAGAGAGGACCGCCCATCATCAGCATGTTGAAGATATCGGGGGTCGGGGTAAGCATTGCCGCAACGATGGCAATGACCAGCACGGCCACCTTCCGGTGCCGTTCAAAAAAGTGTCTGGTGCACAATCCCACGCGAGCACAGAATATCATCAGCAGCGGCAGTTCGAATATCCCGCCGAAGGCCAGGATAAATATGGTGCTGAAGTTGACGAATCTGCTGATCGATATCACCGGCTGCAATTCCGCCGAACCAAACCCCAGCAGGAATTTGATCCCCAACGGCAGGGTGACGAAATAGCAGAACAGGGTTCCGACATAAAACAGCAGGCAGGTAAAGACCACGAACAAGACGGTATCTCGCCTGCGCACGCTGAACGGCTTGCCTATCGCCATCCAGAAAAGGGTCGCCGCCCATGGTATCAAAGCATAAAGCGCGGCAAACAGGGACAGTTTGACGTGGGAGAGAAACGGCTCGGCGACCGAAAAAAAATACAGTTTCTCGGCGAGGTGGGACTGGACGATATCCAGCAGGCGAGGCGACAGAACAAAAATAACCAGGGTCAGACCGAAGGTCGTCAAAAGGAGTGTCCTGATCGTCCGACGGAGTTCGAGCAGAATTATGACGAGAGGGCTTGTATCGGCCATGAATGTGCGGCTCTTCAGAATGGGATAATGGGGCGCTAAGCCTCGTAGAATAGCAAAACCAGATCGGAAAAGCAATTTGATAGAGGTTGCGTTCAGCACCCGGCCATGATAAACAGGGAGGGAAAAACAACCCCTTTTCTGTGAACCATTTACCCATACATACAGCCATGCTCGAATTGCGATTCATACGGGAAAATCTCGATCTGGTCAAGGAGAAGACGGCATCTCGCGGACAGACCCCCGATGCGTTGGATCTATTCGCCGCCCTCGACCAGCGGCGACTGTCGCTCCTTGCCGAGGTCGAAGGGCTGAAAAACCGTCGCAACACGGTCTCCAAAGAAATTTCGGTGCTGAAACAGGCAAAAGGGGAAGGCGCGGCGAAGGCCGACACCCTCATCGTTGAAATGCGCGACGCCAATCAGCGGATCAAGGATCTCGACCAGGAACTGTCCCTGATCGATGCGCAGCTGCAGAACATTGTGATGGCGATCCCCAATCTCTGTGACGACAGCGTTCCCATCGGTCAGAACGAAACCGACAATGTCGAGATCAGGACCTGGGGCACGAAACCGGTATTCACCTTCGCTCCGAAACCGCACTGGGAACTCGGCGAACAACTGGGGATTCTCGATTTCGATCGGGCCGCCAAACTGGCCGGGGCCCGCTTTGCCCTGCTGACCGGTTTCGCCTCACGTCTCGAGCGGGCGCTGATCAACTTCATGCTCGACCTGCACACCCAGCGGCATGGCTATACCGAGGTGCTCCCGCCCTTCATGGCCAACACCGCCTCACTGACGGCGACGGGGCAACTGCCGAAATTCGCCGAGGACCTGTTCAAGATCGACAACTGGGATCTCTATCTGATACCGACGGCGGAGGTTCCGGTCACCAACATCCACCGGGATGAGACGCTCGAGGAACGGGACCTGCCGCGTTACTACACCGCCTATACCCCGTGCTTCCGCTCCGAGGCCGGCTCCTATGGCCGTGACACCCGCGGCCTGATCCGCCAGCACCAGTTCGACAAGGTCGAGTTGGTGAAGTTCACCACCCCCGACACATCGATGCTGGAGTTGGAAAAGCTCCTTAACGATGCCGAGGAGGTCCTGCAACTGCTCGGCCTCCATTACCGGGTCGTCAGCCTGTGTTCCGGTGATCTCGGTTTTTCTTCCGCCAAGACCTACGACATCGAGGTCTGGCTGCCGGGCCAGAATACCTACCGCGAGATCTCGTCCTGCTCGAACTTCCTCGACTTCCAGGCGCGACGAGGATCAATCCGCTATCGTCCGGAGGGGCAGAAAAAAAGCAGGCTGGTCCATACCCTGAACGGGTCGGGTCTGGCGATCGGCCGGACCCTGCTGGCAATCCTGGAGAACCATCAACAGGAGGACGGTAGCATCAGCCTGCCGGATGTCCTGAAACCGTATTTCGAAAAGCGATTTTAAGACTGGAGCGGCAGGGTATCTCCTGCCGCCCTTCAGGCCTTCGGCAGGCGGATCCGGATTTCGATCTCTTCAACCTGGTCGGCGCATTTCAGCGAGCTGACAAAGCCGTGCACAGTGCTCGCCAGGACTTCCTGGACGAAATGCTTCAACGCTATCCTCTTGCCGTTGACGAAGAGAACGGTCCTGTCCTGGCCGTTGCGCTGCCCCTGGAGAAACCGTTTCTCAATGAACTGCGCCAGCTCCAGACTCTGATCGAGGCGGAAGACGTTATCTCCTTCCACATCCGCCAGGTCCGTAGCGACGGCGATGACCCCATTCACTTTTTTGCGCAGCATCCGCGCGCGGTCCCGCAGCACTTCTATCTTCGCAACTCTCGGTGCCTCCTTGAAGCCTTCGCCGATGACGATATCGACATCGGCGAAATACCTGTACGCCAGCGCCATCAGAGGCAGGTTGTCGTTTGCGGCCTGCAGCACCATCTTGTCCGGCCCGACGAACATCACCGAGTCGGCACCGGCCATCCTGTGCTTGGCGGTATCCGTCCCCGGGGTATCAAACATGACGTCTGATTCCTTGCTGGACTTGATGACCGCGACACGATATCCCATCGCTTTCAAATGACTGACGACCTGGCTTGCCAGCGTGGTTTTGCCGCTGTCATGCCAGCCGATAAAGGTGACGATTGGCGTCATAGACTCTTTTACAGATGAACGGATAATGCTGCGTACGCGTACCAACCTGACCGCAGTCAAGATTGAGCCGAATTGTAAATTTCAATTCCGATATATCACCCATTATGAGCAGCATTGGTAGCAGATTTTCAGTTCAACCGTGTGAATGAGCAAAATTCTCCCTGTCGGCATCCTGGTGGAGACCACACCATCCTCCATGGCTATGGCTGGAGTCGATCCGATCGATCCAGCCATTTCTGGGGAAACGCTGGCTGCTGCTATCTTCTTCTGCCGCCGCCTCGGTACATCTGGTTGCCGCGTGCCCGGGCCCCGGCCTGGGTATTGAGTTCACGGGTAGGCTGCGGTCGGCTGGTCGACTGCCAGCCGCTGCCGGTATTCGAACTCCAGTTGCCGGAGGTGTCCCGCTTGTAGACATTGCCGTCCTTGCCGGCATAGACATTCCCCTGCTTGTCTTTGGCCACCGCCCCCTCGCCATACCGGGTGTCCCAGGCTGCGGCACCGGCCCCACTGTCAGACTTGACACCGACGGCCCCGGTGCCCCTGTTGGTCTGCACCGCGCCGACAGTCCCCTGGTCATTGCTCCGATAGCCGCCCCGGGCGGCATTGCCCGTGGACGGGTTATAGGCCGCTGCCCTGCCCGCCGAACCATAGTCCGTGTCAACCCGGACCGCCCCTGCCCGAGCACCCGTGTACGGGTTGTAGGCCGCCGCCCGACCCGCTGACCCATAGGCCGTGTCGACCCTGGCGGCCCCCGCCCGGGTGCCCGTGTACGGGTTGTATGCCCGTCCGGCCGCGGCGCTGCCGGCCGGGCCGTAGGCATAGGCCCCGCGCGCATAGCTGCCGGTGCGGGGATTGTAGGCTACGCCGGCCGCTGCCCCGGCATAGGGACCATAGGCGGCATGGCCGGCCCGGTAGTAGCCGCCGTGATGGTAGTCGTACCTGGCGCCCCAGCCGTAGGAGTAATGGACCGGGTAATACGGGTAATGGTCATGATGGCTATCGGCGATCATCGCCCCGGCCACCATCCCGGCGCCGAACATCAGCACCCCGGTCGCCGCCACGTATTCACCACTGTACCCGGCGGTCTGAGCGTAGACGACCGTCGTCGGGGTCGTTTCCTGAACGACGACATAGGTCACGTTATGCGTCGGATGGGAGGGCGGAATCGTGTAGATGGCGGCCGGCACGGAGGTGCAGAGGGTCCACGGACCGGTGGCGGTGCGGCTGACGAACCAGACCCCGTTATTGCAGCAGTAATAGCTGCCGTCGACAAGAAAGACCGCGTTCGGCGAGTTGACGGCATACTGGACCGTTGTCGATGCAATGCCCTGAAACTTCGGCTGACCATCGTAGCTGACCTGCACTGGGGGCGGGTCGTTCAAGGTCGTGATCGTCCTGGTGGGAATCGAGGCCAGCAGAACGGCATCCTTGGCCTCGGTGGTGCCCGGTACCGAGGCCTTGACGAAGGCGGCCGGATTGTCGTCCGGAATCCTGGCGAATTCTTTCGGCAGGTCGGTGCTGGCCGAAGACCATGGGCCACGCAGGGTGGCGGCACGGAACCAGCGACCGGCGGTCAGCAGGTAATACCGTTTGTCGCCGGAGTTCAGGAAGACCGCCGTATCGGTATTCGTCACCCGCATCAGTTTCGTCCCGGGAATCGGGTTGAAGGTCGGCTCCCCCCGGGTCAGGATCAGTTCCGCCGGCTCGGTGCTGATGAATACCACCGGAGGGGTCGACAATCGTTTGCCCGGCACCTGGGCCCGCACCTCGGCCCAGATCTCGTCCGCCGGCAGGGAAGAGAAACCCTGAGGCAGCGCCCCCGCCGGGGTCCATGGCCCCTTGAGGGCGTCGGCCGCCATCAGCCAGTTGTCGCCGTTCAGCAGGTAATAACGCTGGCCGGTGGCGTCATAGAAGACAGGCCAGTTACAGTTGACGGCAAACATCAGGTCATTCCGGTCTTTCACCACCGGCTGCAGTTGCGGCTCGCCCATGAACAGCACCAGGATGGCGGGACTGGTGCTGTGGAAGATCTTCGGCGGATCGAGATTGAGTTCGACGGCCTGCTGCTGTGGTTGCCTGGCGGGATCGAGGTAGGCCAGGACCCGGTCAAGGGAAACGGTCATCGGCCGGCCTTGCGGGTACAGCTCGGCCACCGCCCGGCGCAGCGAATTGGCTTCGGCGTCGGAGGTGTTCGGAAACCGCAGGATGCGCGTCTTGGGCAGCAGCGCCACCACCCGATTGACTTGATCGACCACGGTTTCGGCCTCGATCTCGGCCACACCAAATTTCTCCGCCGCGTTTTTGCCGGTTTTGATTGAAAAGGCACAGCGAAAGTGCAGGACCCGGTAATCGCTCCAGTAGTCGACCTGCGGTTGGTAAATGACCAATTCCTTGCCGTTGGCCTGGATCAGCCGCGGCCAGCCGGGATCAACCGGCGGGGATTCCGCACAATGGGCAAAAGATGCCGCCGAAACCATCAGCAGTAAGGCCAGGATAACGAACAGGATTCGATTTTTCATCTTTTTACATTCCTCTGTGGGGTATTGACTCTCTGCATTGGCGAATACACTGCTTCCGGCTCACACTTTTCCTTCCTGTACTGGATACGCACCCGGCGATGAAAGCGCGATCCCTGCCGCCACCATCCGGGGAGAGGGAACATCCCTGGACGCCCGCACATCAGGGGTTTCGCCGTCATTCATTGGTGCCTCTCCCGTGCGGGACATCTGGCTTGGCTCGATTCCTCAGCGGTGAGTCGACCGCATATCAGGAGTTCTGTTTCCTTGCCGGAAACAATCGGCCCTGGGCATTGGGATGCAGTTCCCAGCCAAGCCCCTTCAATCCAGCCTGGGCCTTGTTGCTGAAATCTCCGAGGATCCACAGCTGGTAGCCGGAAGGTTTGGTCCGACCTTGAACCGGTTCCTGCAACCAGGTGGCGATATCGGCAACCTTCGCGCTCCAGAGCACATGATCTGCCGGGACGGCAAGGACGACAGTCCCTTTCCTGCTTTTAGCATACAGAACCCGGCCTACCGGGGCAAGGCCCTGCAACGGGGCGACATTGTGATGATAACCGGCGGTCATCGTCGCGATGTCGGTGATGACCCTGGCCATTTCATGGGTATTGGCCTGGAGCGAAATCTTGACAAAAAGCTCCCTGTTAGCCACACCCGACAGCCGTTCCAGGGCATCGACCATGATGGTCTGGAAGGCAGGCGAGAAGGAAGGATTGTTGAGATAGAGCTGGACCATGTCGGGATCGATGCCCATGGCCTCCAGTTTGTTCTTGTTACGCACCCACAACTCGGAAGCCGGGGTGGTGTTGATGACCTCATTGAGGATGCGGGTCGTACCCGAAGCGGTCAGCAGCGTCCCGCCGACGCCAGGAACAGCTGTCTGCGCCAGACCGACACCAACGCCGCCGAGATAGTCGGCCCAGGCCAGTCGTTCGAGTTCTTTCTGCAGCACCGGATTGGTGGAGTAGACGCTGACCCCGTACTTGCTGGCAATTTCCCCCTTCGATCTGGATTTGCCGATCAGCTGTTCAAGTCTGCTGTCTTCGGCCGCGGTTGTCTGGCGCCTGCCGACTACCTGCGCGGCCCGGTTGAACAGACTGCCGACACCGGCGGCGGCGCCTTCGAGGGTGTCTTTCGGGTCGGTGACCAGGTTTGCCACCGCATCGACCGTATTTTTGCCGGACTGCACCACCGATTCCTTGGCGGTAGTCTTGGTCTCGATCTTCCTCATGGCGGCAATCGCCTTGATTTCATGCACAAGCTGCTTGAGAGCCAGCGTCGAATTCGGCCTGAACACGCCATAAACCGAGCGTACCGTGTAGTGGTTGAGCAGACCGTCATTGATGACCTCTTCATCCACCGTATAGATGTTGCTCTTGAGCAGATCGGCACCGAGCAGTGAAGAGGCCCGCAACGTCACCTGTTGTTCAAAGGCGGTGCCGTTCCGGGCTGTGGCAGGCCGGCCGCTGAGCGTGAGACTGATGGTGAGCAGCACCGCCAACCCCACGGACCGGGCGGCCCATCTTCGTTGAATCACACACATTGTATTGTTCCGCATGAAATTGTCCCCTCGTTTCTGGTGGTTGGTTAAAAAGCCTTTTCTTGTCACGGTGTACAAGGCACGTTCGAACTCCGGCAATGGTTTAACCTCTCCATTTTCCATACATTTTCAAAATATTCGCATCGTGTCCCGGAAACCGACCGCGCCGCCTTGCGCCGGTCATTCCGCATCGATAGCCGGACCAGGTAGATGCCAGTCGCTGCCCTTCTTTTTTTTTGTCATTGGTTGTACCCCACATGGTTCACTCCTGCGATCGTTGTGTCGGGGCGGTCAGGGCATACCCGGCAACCCCTCACGGATACGCCTGGAAAAATCGGGGTCCTGGTCCGCCGCCTGCGCCCTGGCGTTGATGAGGCTGCGTCGCTTCAACTCGGCGAAGGGCAGGGATTGATCGAGGACTCCGTTTTCATAAAGCAATTCATCGGCATAGCCATTGGCCAGCAACCGCCAGTCCCAGGGTACTGTGCCGGCATGGGGCCGGGTATGGCTCCTGATCTCGGTGGTGCAGTTACTGAGCAGGGCGTTGTACCATACCGGTTTGTCATGTAAATTATTGATATATTTTATATAGTCGAGAAATATCCGGCGCGCCGTATCCAGGGGGGAACCGGTCAGCCGGTACAGGTAGACCGACTCGCCCTTCCGGTAGTTGGTCCGCAGGCGGATCAGGTCCCTTTCGTCGGCCACCACGTAGATCAGCTCGTAATTGCGGAAAAAACCCTTCAGGTTGGAATATTCTTCCCCCACCTCCTTCCTCGTCTCCACCGAAATGCAGAGGTAGCTGCCATCGGCGAAACCGAAGCTGACAAGGGTATGGACGATGGTCTTGATCCCCCAGTCGCTGAGTAAGAGATCCATGCTCCGCAGCTGCGACAGATCGAAGGTCCGATCATAGTATCGGACCTTCGATCTGTCGCAGCTGCGGAGCATGGATCTCTTACTCAGCGACTG